>Ga0181537_10003633_pt1 | contig 13122 bp, 10 predicted proteins | sample PEATcosm2014_Bin_39_FD_119765 | JGI IMG/M metagenome (GOLD analysis project Ga0181537, IMG submission 119765) | Peatland microbial communities from MTU Mesocosm Facility, Houghton, MI, USA - PEATcosm2014_Bin23_10_metaG | ecosystem: Environmental > Terrestrial > Soil > Wetlands > Peat | place...
CAAATGCTTGACCAAAGAGCCAGGGTCGCCTTGCAAACGGGGAAACATGGTTCCGTTGCAACAAAGCGCTATTTGGAAAGGCAAGTTCACAATTTTGGCGTCAAAGACTTAACAGCAATAATCGGGGTTAGCAAGTCGATTTTGGTCCAGAATAACCTCTGTGGTTCAATCGATGCAATCGAGATGATTGGATCGATATCCTCGTCCCGAAACTCGGCTTGTGCGCGTCAATTTACGAGGACGTCCAAAGCAGCCATCGGCAAAATCGGTAAAGAACGGGCTACGCCTTTTTCAAACGGTTTGCTTGAGGCTGTCCGAAAAATAGGCGTGGGTCACGTGACGAGTCGAATTTGGGCCGAATCGAGGCGCGAACGACGAGCATAGCCGCAGCGCTACGTGAGGAGTGAGCAACGAAGAGCTCGGCCCAAATTCGCCGTCACCCTGCGGGCCGAAGTCCTTTTGCCTTCTGGCTTCGTCGCTCGCTCGTCACGTAGCTGCGGCTATGCTCCTCCCTCGACTCCTTGCCAGAAGGCAAAATCTCTTTCAGCGTGACCCGCGCCCATTTTTCGGACAGCCTCTATAAACTTCGGAGCATGACGGCATCACCTCAATCCAAAATTCCGGCCCCGGGGCTGCGAATATTGAATGTTGCCTCGTCGATCAATCCCGCGGCCGGAGGCATTGCCGAGTCCATTTTGCGCCTGAGTAAAGCCGCGATGACCTTGGGACATGAGGTTGAGACGGTAAGCGTCGACCCTCCTGACAGTCCCTGGAAAAAAAATCTTGAGGTGCCCGTACACTTGAAAGGCCCCGCCCGGGGGCCGCTGGAATACTCCCATGATTTCAGTCAGTGGTTGATGGCAAACAGCGGCCGATTCGATGTTCTGATTTCCCACGGTCTCTGGCGGTATAACTCACGGGCCGCCCGCCTGGCCGCGCGTTCCGCCGGACGGCCCTATTTTGTTTTTCCGCACGGGATGCTCGACCCTTGGTTCAAGCGCTATTATCCCGTCAAACATCTCTATAAAACGGTCTACTGGTGGCTGACAGAATATCCCGTCATGCGCGACGCCCGCGCCGTCCTCTTTACCTGCCAGGAAGAGCTCCTGCTCGCGCGGGAAAGCTTTCGACCCTACAACTGCGTCGAACGGGTTGTCCCTCTCGGCACGAGCGAGCCGCCTGAAAATCGAGTCGAGCAGCAACAAGCTTTTGCCGCGAAATTTCCGGAGCTTCAGGGCAAACGGGTGATTCTTTTTTTGGGACGGCTTCACGTCAAAAAAGGGTGTGATCTTCTTCTGCGCGCGTTTTTGAATCTTTTGGAAACCAAGCCGCGCGAGACATGGCGCGATCTTCACCTCATGATGGCCGGACCTTCTTCGCACCCCGAATACCTGAAATTGCTCACGCAACTTGCCGCTCAATGCGAAGCTCTCTCTCCGGGCAGTGTGTCCATTCCCGGCATGTTGTCCGGAGACCTCAAGTGGGGCGCGCTTCGGCAGGCGGAGGTTTTTGCTCTCCCTTCCCATCAGGAAAATTTTGGCATCGCCGTCGTCGAGGCGCTGGCCTGCGGCACGCCGGTCCTGATTTCCCGCCCGGTCAACATTTGGCGCGAGATCGAATCGAGTGGCGCGGGGCTGGTCGATTCCGACGACGATGAAGGCTGCTCCCGCCTGCTGGAGCGCTGGCTCGACCTTCCCGCCGAGGGCAAGTCCGGCATGGCGGTGAAGGCGGTCAAAAGCTTCAAGCAAAATTTTGAAATCACGCAGACGGCCGTGAGTTTGATTGATACGATCAAGTCATTCGAACCGAATGCGGCGACGCAAGCGGGATGAAAGAAGAGAATGAACCAGGTGAATCCATGAAGTCTTACCAGCAAAAATCGATTTACGAATCGCCCTGGACATTCGGGGAAAAGGTCAAAATGCTTTTGTGGGCCTATGCCTGGCCGCTGCTTTGTTCCTGGACGCCCCAGCCGCTCAATCGCTGGCGGGTGTTTTGGCTGCGCGTCTTCGGCGCGAAACTCAACGGAAAACCATTTATTCATCAGCGCGCGCGCATTCAAATTCCGTGGAACCTGACCATGCACGACCGCGCCTGCATCGGCGACCGGGCCAACATCTACAGCCTCGGCCCCATCGAGCTCGGGCCCGAATGCACCGTGGCCCAGGAATGTTACCTCTGCACCGGCACGCACGATTTTGAAAAAACGATGTTTCTGATGACCGACAAAATCACCGTCGGCGCGCGCGCTTTTCTCGGCGCCCGGACCTTTGTCCTGCCCGGCGTGACCATCGGCGACGACTGCATCATCGGCGCCTGCTCCGTTGTGACCAAGGACACGCCCCCGGGGATGATTTGCTGTGGAAATCCCTGCCGCGTGGTGCGCCCTCGTTACCCGGAAAAAGCCCCCGGTGCCTGAGGTCGGATACCTGGACCTTTAGTTCAACACTTTCTGGATCTGAACGTCATCAATGTAAAGAGTCGGCTGCCCCGTAAAGTGCAACTCGAATTTGTAGCCCCAACTTGCCGCCGTGGTATCGTCCGGGTCCGAAATCTGAACTTCCGAGGTTGCTTCTGTCCAAGTGGGGCCGGCATCAACATTGTTCATCACATCATACCCATGAAAACCCGCTTTATCCGACCTGTCCGCGAATAACTTGTAACGCAGGTCGGCAAGATTGCCATTCGCCTTCACCCAAAAATGAATCCGATATTTCTGGTTTAGTTCAAGATTGAAATGTTGGTTGCAGCCGAGGACGTGTTCATTGAACTCGTTTTCGACCGGCGGATAATAGCGATCGGGGAAGTAACGATTCGTTACCGGCCAGACAAAAAATTTCAGCGCATATTTGGAATTCTCGCCCTCGGGAAAAGTAAAGCCGGGCTCGAGTTGCGGGTTGACGCAGGCCAGCAACTCGTCAGGCGCGCCCCACGCGCCGCTAATCCACCAAGCGGTCGGGGCGACGTAATGATAATCGGGTGGCAGAACACCTTTCAGGGGCTTGGCCGGAATGTTAAACGCCGGCGCTCCGATCTTGCCGGTGTTCAGGGCGTAATCAATCGTCCCGTCATCCTTGCCGATCAGGAGATTGGGCAGGTTGTTGCCCGTGAGATCGCAGATGGACACGGTGATGGAATTGCCCAGTTTTTCCACCCCCGCGATCCTGACATGGGTGGGAGGCGCAAAGGTGGGGTGACTGGGGTCGGCCGAGTTATTGAGAAAAAGATCGATAAACCCGGTGCGATCTCCGCAGATAATATCGGGCTTGCCATCGTTGTTCCAGTCGAGCACGGCGGGCGTGAGTTGTTCGAGGCCCAAGCCCGGTATGATCTTTTCCAGGTGATCCTCGTCAAAAGCGGGACTCTCGTTTGAACCCGTATTGCGCAGGAGATAAATGCTATTTGCCGAGTAAGTCCCTTCGCCCATGACCAGGTCGAGCACGTTCTGCTGGTTAAACAGCGTGGTCATAAAGGGTGCAAGATAATTGCACCAGAGCACGCCGTCCTTATGGGTATTGATCAACATGGTGTCGCGATTAATGGTGGGCTTAAAAGAAGGCAGTTCGGGAGACCCGATATTTCGGATGTGGTAAAGCTCGCCAGGGTAAGTGCCGGCCACAATATCCAGGCGGCGGCTATTATCAAAATCGAGGAGCTGTATGCGAGGGACAACATTGTCAACGCCTTCCGCGCCCTTGGTTGTTCCCTCCCTGCCCAGCCAGATCGGAATAACTTCCCCCTGCGCAAAGGCCGGCTTGTTCACCGTTCCGCTGTTGGGATAAAACCAGAAATAACCTCTGGCATCGGCGAGCACGAGATCGGGTTTGCCATCGCCATTCAAGTCGCCCACGGCCACACTGGGGCCGAAATTGGAGGTGCGGATGGCTCCATTGTCATTCACGGAAAGCTGGCGGCCGTCAAATCCGTGGATGTTCCCAACATTATCCACTCCCGCCCACGGGACGTAAGTTGGATTCACGCCTTCAAAATTCCCGTCCGAGAGCAAATTCGGACCATAGTTCTGACCGCGCGCCACGGACGCAAGCAAACTGACGAGAGCCAACAGGGCGAAGCAAACGGGACGGCACGCCGGGGAAAACAAAATAGGCTCTTTTGCCATAAATCGGAGAAGGAAGGCGACTGTCTCCACTTAACAGCAATCGAATCTTTGTTGCAATGATTGTCGCCTGGAGGCTCTCGGACCAACGAGAGATTTATCGCTTCAAGCCGAGCACGTCCTGCATCGAATAAAGGCCCGGCTCCCGGTTGCGGACCCAATGGGCGGCGCGGAGAGCACCGGCCGCGAACGTATCCCGGCTCGAGGCGCGGTGGGTCAGTTCGAGCCGCTCGCCGATGGTGGAAAAATGGACGGTATGATCGCCGACGACATCGCCTCCGCGCAGGGCGTGCATGCCGATCTCGTGCTTCGGGCGCGCGCCGACATCGCCATGACGGCCATGCCGCGTCAAGTCCTCGTACGTGCCGCCCGCCGCCTCGGCCAGGATCTCTCCCAAACGCCGCGCGGTTCCGCTGGGCGCGTCGAGCTTTTGCCGGTGATGCATCTCGACGACCTCCCGGTCGTAGTCTTCCCCGAGCGTTTCCGCCGCGATTTGCGTCAGGTAGAAAAGAAGATTCACGCCGACGGAAAAATTGGGCGCGAAGACGATGGGGATTCGTCCCGCCTCCTTGGCAATGGCTTTGCGTTCGTCCGCGGTATGGCCCGTCGTGCCGATGACCATCGCCTTGCCATGGTCCGCCGTCAATTTCGCGAGCTCAGCCGTCAGCGCATGATGCGCGAATTCGATCACCACATCGCAAAGGTCAATGGAATCGAGCGCGTTATCGCCTTTGTCGATGCACGAAGCCGGCTCCAGCCTCGAGTCCTGCCCCGCGAGCCGCATGAGCGCCTCGCCCATCCGGCCTTTCGCTCCCACAATCATCAGTCGGGTCTTGTCCGCGTTCATGGCGCCATTCCTTAAAGTCCGAATTGTTCGAGGACGACCTCCAGCCGTCCGCGATTTTGCGGTTGCAGCGGCACGAGGGGCAGGCGCACCTCTTCCGTCATCCAGCCCTGGCGAGCCATCGCCGTCTTCACCGGTACCGGGTTGGCTTCGATAAAGAGATCGCGGAAAAGCGGGTAGAGCTTGCGGTGGATTTGTTCGGCTTCCCCGGCCCGGCCTGCCCGGAAGGCGCGCACCATGTCGCCGACCTGCTTCGGGATCAAATTCGACGCGACGCTGATCACGCCGGTCGCTCCAACCGCCAGCGCGGGAAGGGTCATCGAATCATCGCCGCTCAAAATCGCGACTGTAGGCGGCAGCGCCTGGCGCAGTTGGCTGAAGCGCTCGATCGACCCGCCCGCCTCCTTGATCGCGACAATGTTGGGATGCTTCAGGGCCAGCGCCGCCATCGTGTCGACGCCGATTTCCATCCCGGTGCGGCCCGGGACGCTGTAGGCGATAATCGGCAGCCACGCCGCCTCGGCCAGGGCCGAGTAATGGGCGAAGAGCCCGGCTTGCGAGGGCTTGTTGTAATAGGGCGTGACAATCAGAAAGCCATCCGCGCCCAGCTTCTTCCCTTGCTCCGTGAGATAGATCGCTTCCGCCGTATTGTTCGACCCGGTTCCGGCAATTACCTTCACGCGATGGTTGACCACGGCGACGGCCAGCTCGATGACGCGAAGGTGCTCTTCCATGGTCAGCGTCGCCGATTCCCCGGTGGTGCCTACGGGTACAACCCCGTCGACGCCGGCCTCAATTTGCTCCTCGAGCAAACGGGTGAAGGCGGCCTCGTCGACAAGATTGTCGCGGAAAGGTGTGACCAGGGCGGTATAAGTGCCCACGTAAGGGGCGGCGGGAGAGGTGGACATACGAGGAGGGTAAAGCTTAGCGAAGGTCGCGCCGCTTAGCAATCAGGCGTTGCTCGGCTTTACGTTGATTTATAGGCAAAGGCAAACCAGGCCGCGCCCGCAAGAAAGGCAAAGCTGACCATGTAGTTCCACTTCATTTCCTCTCCCAGAACCAGCTTGGCGAAGATCACAAAGACTACCAGCGTGATAATCTCCTGGAGGATTTTGAGTTGGTAGCCATCCAGCACGCGAAAGCCGATACGGTTGGCCGGAACCTGAAAACAGTATTCAAAAAAGGCGATGCCCCACGCGATGAGAATCACGATCCAAAGCGGCCGGTTATTCAGGTATTTGAGGTGACCATACCATGCGCAAGTCATGAAGGTATTGGAGGCAATAAGCAAAAGGATCGTTTGAAGTAGTGTCGTGAGTGGCATGGAAGAACATACAATATTTCTACGATTGTAAAATCATTTCCAACAATGATTTAGAGAATGAGACTGAACTAAAATAGAAAGTATGCCCTTGACAAAACCTTTAATTTAGTAAGTCTAGTGACATTATGGAGAATATGAAGCTCGTCTTTGTCATGCCCCTTGTCGTTTTCTTGTTCGCGTTGGCCGTCCCATCGGCTTCTGCCAAGCAAATCAGCCTGCTCAATGTTTCGTACGATCCGACCCGGGAGCTTTACGACGATTACAATAAGGTCTTCGCCGATTACTGGAAAAAGCAGACCGGCGATGATGTCGCCATCAGCGCCTCCAACGGCGGTTCGGGCAAACAGGCCCGCGCGGTCATTGACGGGTTGCCGGCCGATGTGGTCACCCTCGCGCTTGCTCCCGACATTGATGCCATCGTCGGGCAGTCGCATCTCATCGCCCCAACTTGGCAGAGCCATTTCCCCGACGACAGCGCGCCCTATACTTCGACCATTGTCTTCCTGGTGCGCAAAGGCAATCCCAAGGGCATCAAGGATTGGCCCGATTTGATCAAACCCGGCACTGAAGTCGTGACGCCCAACCCGAAGACCTCGGGCGGCGCGCGCTGGAATTTCCTCGGCGCCTACGGCTATGCCCTGCACGCGGCGGGCGGCGATAAGGCCAAGGCCAATGCTTTTATCAAGGCGCTCTACGGCAATGTGAAGGTGCTCGATACCGGCGCGCGCGGTTCGACCATCACCTTTGTGCAGCGAGGGCAGGGGGATGTCCTTATCGCCTGGGAAAACGAAGCGCTCCTGAGCGTGAATAAGCTCAACCCCGGACAATTTGAGATCGTCTATCCGAGCGAGACCATCCTGGCCGAGCCGCCCGTTGCCGTGGTCGATCAAAACGTCGACAAGCACGGTACCCGCACCGTGGCCGAGGCCTATTTGCAGCATCTCTATTCGCCGGAGGGACAAGATGTGATCGCCCGCAATTACTACCGTCCCCGCGACAAGGACGTGCTGGCGAAATATGCGAGCCAGTTCCCCGCGCTCAAGCTCTTTACCGTCAAGGACCTTTTCGGAAGCTGGGGCAGCGTCCAGAAAGAATTTTTCGGTGATGGCAGCGTCTTCGACCAGATTTACAAAGCGCCCGGCGCATCAAATTAAGATCGCAGCCAAAGGGCTTGCGGGGAAGTAATGAATCCCCCGAGCAAGCCCGAGGGGATTTGTCGGCGAGGATTAGGCCCGCGCGAGTTTGCGGCGGTTGAAAAAGAAGAGCAATCCAGCGCCGAGGCCCAACAGCGCGTAAGTTGAAGGCTCGGGCACGCTCAGTGAGGCCACGGCGATGACAAAGCAGGGACCGTCAATGTCGGTGCTGTAAGTATGAATCAAAGCGCCTGAGGCATTGTACTCGGTAACCGTGTTGTTGCCGAAGTCGGTGACATAGAGATTTCCGCTACTATCAAAGGTGAGGGTTTTGGGCAGATTCAAGGAACCGGCCGTCGTGGGGAAAATCGAGCCGACGCCGCCAGAGGTAATTTCCTCTACGGCAGGGTCGTTGTGATCGACCACATAGACGTTGTTACCCTTAAACGCTATGCCATTGGGGGCATTCAAGGGCGTGCCGGAGATGGTCAAGTTTGCGGGTATGCCCCCCGGGGTGATCAGCGTAATGCTGCCTGCTCCGGTACCGCCCGTGCCATTGGTTACAAATAGGTTGCCCGCGCTGTCAAAGGCCAGTCCGTTGGGAGTGCTCAAGCCCGTCGCGAAAACGGATTCAACGCCGCCCGGCGTAAATTTATCAACAATCCCGTCGCTCTGATTGGCAACATAGAGATTTCCAGCGCTATCAAAGGCCAGGCCGCGGGGATTGCTCAGGCCCGTGGCGAAGTCGTCCTCAAAGACATATCCGGCGACGCTGGGCGTGAATTCGGCGATGTCGCCCGAATTGTTATTGGCGACAAAGATATCTCCGGAGCTGTTCATCGCCAGGCCGGTGGGACCCGATAAATCAGAGGAAGAACCAAAGGTGGTGGTGGTGCCACCTGACCCGATAATGGCAACTGTATTATTTGAGCTGTTCGTGACGTAAATCGTATCTGCGCAAGCAACGCTCGAAGTTAGCCCGATTAGAATGACACTAAGTAGAAGCAATTCATATTTTTTCATGGTGATATTCATCCTTCGGTTACAAAACTTGCATTGACGAGCGCCTGTTTATGCAAGGGCTTACTTGAGAACAATTACTAACAATCACAATACCTGAAGAAGACAGGATGCCAATAAAAAAACGTGTTTGTAACGTTACATTTTTTGGAGCTGGGATAAGGCAAGGTTTTCTTAAGCATCCTCTTGGGCGTCGGTCATCTTTTAGCTTGCTAAAACGGATAGGCGTGAAAAGTCATAACAATTTATTGTAATCTCATTTACAGGTTGCTTACGACGATCTGAAGCGCTTCGGCCATTTCGTTTGCGGTTACATTCAGAGGCGGAAGGAATCGCACTGTTTTATTGGCGGCAGGAATAAGGATCAGTCCCGCCTTCGCCAGCCGAGTGACGACCTGGGCCGGTTCCTCTGCCACCACGATGCCAATAAGCCCGCCAAAACCGCGAACAGCCTGGATTCCCCGGGGGCTGATCAGCGCTTCCAACCCCTTCTTGAGTTCCTCGCCCCGCGCCCGGATATTGTCCGCCAGCTTTTCTTTTTCGACCACGTCCAGGACGGTCAGCGCGATGGCGCAGGCCAGCGGCGATCCGCCATAAGTCGTGCCATGGCTGCCCGGCGTGAAAACATCTTCATACGGCTCCCGGATCCAGACCGCGCCGATGGGATAACCGGCGCCAAGCGACTTGGCCATGGCGATCGCATCGGGGACGAAGCTCTCGCCGCCGGGGATGTTCTCCAGGATGCGCTCGTAACTCTGCCACCGGCCCGTCCGGAAGTAACCGCACTGCACGCCGTCCCACAGCAGCAATAGATTGTGCTTGTGGGTCAACGCCCGCAGGCCAAGCAGATATTCCGGCGTGGCGACATTCACGCCGCCCTCGCCCTGGATGCCTTCGATTTGCACCGCGATTGTCTTCGGCGTGATGGCGGCCTCGACCGCGGCCAGGTCGTTGAAGGGGACATGCACAAAGCCCGGCAGCAACGGATCGAAGCCCTGCTTGATCTTGTCCTGTCCCGTGGCGGAGAGTGTCGCCATCGTCCGGCCGTGAAAGGAATTCTGCGTCGTGATGATTTCGTAGCGGTCCGTCTCATGGCCGAATTTCCGCGCGAGCTTGATCAGCGCTTCGTTTGCCTCCGCGCCGCTGTTGCAGAAAAAGACCTTGCCCGGCCCGGTCAACGCGACGATCCGTTGCGCAAGCCGGCCCTGCCATTCGTTGTAATAAAGATTGGAGCTGTGGATCAGAACGCCGGCCTGCCGGGCCAGCGTTTCCCGGATCGCCGGATGGGCATGGCCCAGGCTGTTCACCGCGACCCCGCCGCCGAGGTCGAGATATTTCCGGCCCTGATCGTCCCAAACATGCCGGCCTTTGCCGTGGGTCAGCGTCAGGCCCCGGTTGACCGTCGGCACGACATACCGGTCATAGAGCGCCTCGATTTCCGTGCGCGCCGGTGCTTCCGTCGTGGCGGGTGATGACGCGGGAGGCAATTTCACGGGGAGGGGAGCTTCAACTGGCATGGCGAATTATCGGGCAGAAGCAACGGGGGGTCAATCCGGCAAATGAGGTTGTGGCTGATTCTGGGCAAAATCTTGATAAGCCTCCAGCGCCATCTTCATCCCCGCCGCCTTGTGGAGCGTCTCCTCATATTCGCGCGCCGGGGTCGAACCCGCCGTGATCCCGCTGCCGACCGAGAAATGGAGCTTCCCGTTCTCCAGAATCATGGTGCGAATGGCAATGCTGAACGCCGCATCGCCATTGTCGTCGAAGTAGCCGATGATCCCGGTATAAATTCCGCGCGGACACGGCTCGAGTTCCGCGATGATCTCCCGCGCGCGCTTTTTCGGAGCGCCGCTGATCGAGCCGCCGGGAATGCAGGCGCGCACGGCCTCGAGCGCATCGACCCCGGGCCGCAGCATGCCCTCGATGGTGGAGACCAGATGGAAGACCTGGGCAAAGCGCTCGAGTTGCACAAGCTGCGTGACCGTGACGCTGCCGTACTCGCAGATCTGGCCGAGATCGTTGCGTTCGAGATCGGTGATCATCACCAGCTCGGCCAGCTCCTTCGGATCGGTCAGAAGCTCGAAAGCAAGTTGCTCGTCGCGCACCGGATCGCGGCTGCGCGGACGCGTCCCCTTGATCGGGCGCGTGGTGATGTGCCGGCCCCGGATGCGCAGGAAAAGTTCCGGCGATGCGGAAAGAATGTGTGTGTCTCCGAAGTCGAGAAAGGCCCCGCCGGGCGCGGGGCTGCGCGCGAGCAGATGCTCGAAAAGGCGATAGGGATTTCCAGTGAAAGGAGTGCCGAATTTCTGCGCGAGGTTGACCTGATAAATATCGCCCGCCGCGATGTAGTCCTGCGCGCGGGCGACGCGCGCCTCGAAGGCCTCCCGCGTTTGGTCGGACTGAAAGGTAGAAGGAAGAAGGTGGAAGGAAGAAGTGGAATCAGACTGAGTCCGCCGCTCATTCCACATCGTGCTAAAACCATTTTCCCCCAGCAGCGCGATCTTCGGAAACCACGCGAACCGGAACGCGCCCTCGTAAGTGAAGGTGCCAACCGCCGCACTCTGCGGATGAACCGAATCGCGTCCCGTTTTGCGCCGACGCGCGAGGACTTCCCGCAATTTTCCCCAGTCGTCCGGCCCTCCCTCGACGATCTCCTCCGGCTCCGCCGCCTGCAAAATCGCGCCCGGCTGGTTCCACGAGTTGAGGGAGATGAAGGGAGAAGACATAGGGACCACTTTAGAGTTCCATGAGCGGGATGCCGAGTCAACGGCAGCCGCTAGGGAAGTGGTATTTCCAAAGTGCGGCAGATTTTTCGCGCCAGGATGTCGGGGATTTCGGAGTGGCGGGGAACCGGTTCGCGACGCCCGGTGCGCGGGTTCCAGTAGATCGAATGAGAACCGCCTTCGCGCTTCAACGGGCAGCCGTTTGCTTCGAGATGGCGAAGCGGTTCGCGCCGTTTCACACCAGTTCCAGCAGGGCGGTTTCCTTTTCCAGGCGTTTGCGGGCATCCTCGCGACGGTCTTCCATCAGCAACAAAACGGCTTCGCGCAGGCTCGCGAGGCATTCCGGCTGCGTGCGGCCCTAGCCGTTGGCCTCAGGCACTTCAGGGCAAAAAGCCACGAACCATTCGCCTTCGCGATGAACTTCTGCGGTCAGAGGTACGTCCATAAACGAATATGGCACGAAATCCCGCCGCCGCGCAAGATTTACGCCACAACCTTCGTACTCGTTTTCGAAGCAGGCTTGGCTTTTTTCAGGTGGGGCAGCGCTTTCTCAACCGTGTTGGCGACGCTGATGCCGTACTTCGCGCGGAGGGCGTCGGGCTTGCCGTGCTCGATGAAGGCGTCGGGCCAGCCGATGCGCACCACCGGCGTTTGGATGCCAAGCTGGGAGAGTTCCTCAAGCACCGCGCTGCCGAATCCGCCGGCCAGCACGTGGTCCTCCATCGTGACGACGACATCGGCGCTGCGGGCGAAGAACGAGATCGTGTCGATGTCGAGAGGCTTGACCGAGCGCGGATTGATGACCGCGACGGAATAGCCTTTCGCTTCGAGTTCCTTCGCCGCTTCGAGCGCCATGGGCAGCAGCGCGCCGAGGCCGAGGATGACCGCCTGCGTGCCGTGCTTGACCACCTCCGCCTTGCCGATGGGGATCAGCGCGGGCTTGGCCTTGAGCGCCACGCCGGGGCCGTTGCCGCGCGGGTAGCGGATCGCGATGGGGCCGTCGTGATGCAGCGCGGTGAAGAGCATGTCGGCCAGCTCGTCCTCGTTGCTGGCGTCGAGATGGACCATGTTGGGGACGCAACGCAGGTAGCTGATGTCGAAGAGGCCGTGGTGCGTCGGGCCGTCATCGCCGGAGAGCCCGCCGCGATCCATGCAGAACACGACGTTGAGGTTTTGCAGGCACACGTCGTGGACGATCTGGTCGAAGGCGCGCTGGAGGAAGGTGGAATAGATCGCGCAGAACGGCTTGTAACCCTTGGTCGCCATCCCGGCGGCGAAGAGCACCGCGTGTTCCTCGGCGATGCCGACGTCGAAATATTTGTCGGGATGCTTCGGCTGGAAGAGATCGAGCGCGGTGCCGTTCGGCATGGCGCCGGTGATGGCGACGACTTTCGAGTTCATGTCGGCCAGCTTGATCATCGTTTCGGCGAAGACCTGCGAGTAGGTCTTCGGCGCGGTCGTGGTCGTTTCAATCCCTTTTTCCGGGTCGTAGGTGTTCGGGCCGACGCCGTGATATTTCTTCTGCTTGGCGATGCCGATGTCGAAGCCCTTGCTCTTTTTCGTGAGGACATGGAGCAGCACCGGATGCGTGTGGTGCTTGGCGAAGTCGAGCGTCTTGATCAGGTTCGGCAGGTCGTGGCCGTCGATCGGTCCGTAGTAATAGAGGCCCATCTCCTCGAAAATCAGGCTGGGACGATGGCCGGTGGAGAGCAGGCCCTTGACCACGCCTTCCGCCTTGAGCGCGAGTTGCTTGCCCGTCTCGCCCGTGTAGCGGCGCACCAGCTTTTCCATGCTGCGGTGCAGGTTCTCGTAGCGCGGATTGGTGACGATGTCGGTGAGGTATTTGGCAATTGCGCCGACATTCTTGTCGATGGACCATTCGTTGTCGTTGAGGATGACGATGAGCCGCTTGGCGTGCGTCGAGATGTTGTTGAGCGCCTCGTAAGTGATCCCGCAGGTGA
>Ga0181537_10003634_pt1 | contig 13120 bp, 11 predicted proteins | sample PEATcosm2014_Bin_39_FD_119765 | JGI IMG/M metagenome (GOLD analysis project Ga0181537, IMG submission 119765) | Peatland microbial communities from MTU Mesocosm Facility, Houghton, MI, USA - PEATcosm2014_Bin23_10_metaG | ecosystem: Environmental > Terrestrial > Soil > Wetlands > Peat | place...
GATTTGGCGAACAAGTCGCAGTTTACCGAGCCGGACTTTGAGCGCGATCTGAACGGGACCTATGCCAGCTTGCGGACTTACGCTGCGCTGACTGGTTTCGACGTGTATCCGCAGCATAGCAGCGCGGATGAAGCGAAGGTACGCGTCAACTTGCATTGGTCATCTGTTGTAGGCGGATTCAGCGACGTGCGCGATTTGGACGTGACCAAGTCGGGCGATCAATGGCGCGTGGCCTGGCCGGTTGTGCTCGAGGCTAAAGTTCCGCCACAGGTGATTCCGGTGAACTATCTCCGCTGGGATGTGATCTATCGCGGCGCGGGCGACGATTGGGGGTCGCAGGATGTGGAAGCACCGCATGTTCGCATCATCGATATGCATCCCATCGATCGCGGTGGAAGCGTGGTGGTGCTGGGTGAGATTTTGAATGAAGATACGGTCCCGGCGTTTGTCACGGTGAAGAGCTCACTCCTAGCCAAGAACGGCTCGGTCATCGCGACCGAAGATGCGTTCGACAAGATTTCGCATTTGCTTTTGCCGAAGCAAGTGACGCCCTTCCGCATCGATTTTCGTGGGGTTGCGATGTCGCAGGTTGACAGCATTCGGATGGATCCATCGTCGACTTTGATTGCGGCTTCGGCCGATCCGGTGATCGAAATCGAGAACCAAAAATTGTCGCCACTGCCGAATTCCTCTTTGTCGGGTGAACTTCTCAATCAGAGCGGTCAGGTTGCAAACATCGCACACGTGCTGGGGACGTTCTATGACAAGAGTGGCCATCTGGTCTGGGTTTCGGATGAGTATACGAATCGTGCGCTGCTGCCGCAGATTCCTCTGCCCTTTACCGTAGCTCTGCCGCCAGACCTGGCGGGGCAGGTGGCGACGTATCGTGTAGTGACCAGCACGTACATTTCGAGTCCGCAATGAACCGTTGCAGCGCAATTTTGTTGGGATTGGCCGTTGCCGTCGCCCCATTGATGGCACAAACATCTGCGGTGCAGATTCCGAAGACGGTTTCCGCAGGCAGCAGTTTCTCGATCGGGACGACTGGCTCTGGGGATGCCACGTTATACATCGTGGGTCCGGGCGGGGCGTTCGAACGCAAGGTGCAGTTGGGTAACCAAGTCGAGTTTGGGCCAAGCGACATCACCACTGCGGGACACTATTCGGTGTTCGTGGTCTCATCTTCGTCGACCGAAAGCGCGCAATTCGATGTGGTGGCTTCAAGCGCTCCAGCATCGATCAGCTTTTTGGCGAAGCCCTCGCGGTTGCCGGTTAGCTTGCACAATGGGATTAGCGGCGTGGCGTACGTGTTCGACATTTATCGAAACTTGATTCTGCAGCCAACTCCGGTCACGTTCCAACTGTCTTCTGCGGAACACACGCCGCAATCGCGAACGGAAACCACTCGTGACGGCGTGGCATGGATCAAGCTGGATTCTCCTGCAAGTGCGGGTTCGACCCAGTTCGATGCCACGGCAGGGGACGTGATTGCAAAACGTGTGATCGAAGATGTTCCGGGTGAGGCCTGCAATCTTAAAATGTCCGCACATGGCTCTGGTCAACGAATTGTGTTGCAGACTGAACCGGTGCGGGATTGCAGCGGCAATGCCGTCCCGGATGGAACCGTTGTGACCTTCACGGAGACATACAACGGCGAAGAGACCACCGCTGATGTGCCGCTCAAGAGAGGCATTGCCACTACGGATATGCCATTGCACGCGGGTGCGGTTATTTCCGTGGCGGCTGGCGTGGCGACTGGCAATGAAGTTCGCTGGGGTGCAGGACAGTGACCCCGATACTGAAAAAGACTTTCTTGTTCGTCTTCGGGTTGAGTCTGTTCGCGGTCCCTGCATTCGCACAGGTCAACGTTCGTGTTGAATCCTCTTCGGTTGGTCCGCGAGATCTCGAAGCTCAGACTGGCAGCTCCGTCGTGCGCGACTACCTGGAAGCCTGGCAAGGCATGAGCCGCGCCATGCAAGGTAACCAGCCGAGTCTTCTGGATGCAGATTTCGTCGGGGTCGCCAAAGAGAAGCTGGCCAACGCCATTCTCCAACAGCGGCAAATCGGCGTGCAGACGCTCTACAAAGATGAGTCCCACGACATCAAGTTGGTGTTTTACTCTCCGGAAGGGCTGTCGATACAGCTAGTTGACGATGTCGCCTACGAAGTAACCATTACCGACTCGCAGAAACTTGCGGCCACGCAACACGTGAGAGCTCGATATGTTGCGGTATTATCTCCGACAGAATCGCGCTGGAAGGTGCGTATTCTGCAAGCGGAAGCGCAATAGCATCTTTCCACTTTGGGCCAACCAGAATTAGAAGTCTCCCATCGAAAGAACAGTCGTAACGGTACCAAAGGCAGTAACTAAGGAGCCCATCAGTGATTTCAGTAGTCATGCCCGTCTACAACGAAGAAGAGTTAATCCCCCTCCTTCATCGTACCGTTTCTAACGTTATGAATGAGCTTGGCGAAGACTGGGAAGTGGTCTACGTCAACGACGGATCGAAGGATTCTTCGCTGCAACTTCTGCGCGCTGAACAGGCGCAGGATTCGCACGTGGTCGTGGTAGACCTCTCGCGTAATTGGGGGCACATGGGAGCGTTGTCGGCTGGACTGCGCAGTGCGCGCGGCGATGCGATTGTGTTAATGGATTCGGACTTGCAAGATCCGCCGGAGGTGATTCCGGAATTTGTAGAAGCGTGGCGCAATGGCGCGCAGGTTGTCACCGGTGTTCGTCGGAGCCGTGAAGAGCGCCGCAAGGCTCTGGCATTACTGTTCCCTCTTTTTTATCGCGTGCTGGGAGCGCTTTCCGATTTTCCTATTCCTCTGAACGCGGGCATTTTCGGATTGTTAGATCGTCAGGCAGTGAATGCCATCAATGCCCTGCGCGAAGGCAACCGCTATTTGCCGGGCCTGCGAGCCTGGGTGGGATATCGCACGGCCGTGGTGCTTTATGATCGCCACGATCGCGCTGCGGGCGAAGGCAAGCTCAGCTTCCTGAGCCGTATCCGTTATGCGATGGATGCGATTACCAGCTTCAGCTACAAGCCGCTGCGTCTTAGCTTTCTATTGACTGGACTGGGTATGTTTGCGGCAGCCGTTGCCGCAACGGCATCGTTAGTTTCGCGGAATGTGATGAACCACTCGGAGTATGGCATCGTTGCGTCCATTTTCTTGACGGGCAGCATGCTGCTGTTCTGCATCGGCATTCTCGGCGAGTATATTGGTCGCGTCTATGACGAAGTTCGGGATCGTCCGCTGTCGATCATCAGCGAAGTCTACAGCCCCGCGCAGGTAAGCGAGCAGTATCTGGCGGCCAAGGAATACGCCAAGGACATCAGCAGCGAGCGCGTAAGGATTATGCCTGCGGCGTAAAGCTCTGCGGTAGCGTCCTCTGGGAAAAAGTAAAGAGCTTTACCCAGAGGACGCAGGGTTTCAGAGAGGATCACAGAGTAAGGGCCTGGCAGCTAATTTCCGTTCATTCCCCCGTTGCACTTTTTCAGTCCGCGCTCGATGGCAGTGCCCTCCTCGTAGTCATTCCAGGTTGCAATCAGCAGGAATGGCAGCGGGTGATTCTCGGGATAATACTCGGACGCCAGCTTCATAGTGTCGACAAAGGTTTGGCCGCAGCGCTGCGAAATGTAGCGGTGCAGGCTCCATGAGGCTTTGGAATCGTCGAAGCCGGCCCATGCGGTTCCGACAACGATTTTGTCTTTGTCTTGGGTGAGCATGCGTTGATAAAAGGCGCGCAGATAGTCTTCCCCCCAGTTGCTGCCATCGGTTTTAAATCCCTTGGGGCCGGGGTTGACCCACGCGTAAATGCCATCAAAATCGGCGGGGAAGGCGTTGGGGCGGTCTTCGTTGATCAAGAGCGGAGGCGGCGACCAGTTGTTGACCGCGGCTCGTACTCGATCCCAATCGGTGTGGTTGCCTTTGGGAAAAATGAAAATCATGGGTCGGCCTTTGTAGGTCAAATAGGCCTGGCGGCCGGGAGAGTCGTCGGCCAGATAGGTGCGATGAAATTTTTCAAATGCGGCTAGCGTGTCATCGGTGGCCTGATCGCGATCGCCGTCGCTTTCGTCCCACATCATGGCGACTTTGAAGTCTTTGTGTACCGCCGTGGATTGAATCAAGGCGTAACTCTGGTCGAGGAAGGGCTCACGGTCTCCGTACCAATCGATGACGAAGCCGGATATACCTTGCGATTTGGCGTCGTCGATTTGCTTGGCAATCTCGACGGGATCGATAGACGAATAGCCAACCGAAATGTGTTCCGGATGGCCGAACCAAGGCTCATACACAGCTAACACCTGGGTCGAAGCTCCAGGGAAGGGAAGGTTTTGCGGCAGAAGCCTGCGCGAGTTCGTCTGGGCGCATCCTTGAAGCAACAGAAGGCCCACTACAGCCAAGGGAATCTTAAAACGATTCATCATAAGTTTGATGCGGTAGTTAGAGTCTGGAGGCTGGCCTCGAGTTGTCGCATGGAGAGCGGGATGCGAAGGCAAAATAGGCGGGCGGCAAAGCAGCCTGGGTCTCACTTTGAGCATCCCATTGTCGCCCCGAATAAAGGGGAATGCGATTGATTTGTAAAGGTTTCTGGCCATAGTGACCTCAACCATTTCGGAGCCTCAGAGCGTGGTTGAAAGTCCTGCGCCCGAAGTCTCGACTTTGCGGGCGCGGTTCTTGTCAGGGAGCGCGGTATTGCTCGCCGGTTCGGGCCTGGCGACGGCGACTAACTTTGCCTATAACATGGCGGTCGCTCGTTTTCTGGGGCCGACCGGCTTCGGAAATGTGACCGCAGTCTACACGCTGTTGGTGCTTTGCTCGGCGGTCACGCTGTCCTTTCAGATCGTCACGGCAAAAGTTGTGGCGCAACAGGGATCGTCTGCGGAAAAGATTTCCGCTTACCGCGGATTTAGCCGCAGCGCATGGTTCTCCGGCGCGTTACTCGCGTTGCTGTGCGTGTTATTCCGAAATGTTATTGCTGAATATCTGAACTTGCCCAGCTCTTTCTTGGTGGTATTGCTGGGCGTGGGCGCAGCTTTTTATGTTCCGCTGGGGACGCGGCGCGGTTACCTGCAAGGGACACTTGGCTTCCGGTATCTGGCGATCAACTTGGTCCTCGAAGCGCTGATTCGTTTGGGTGGGTCTCTGGCCTGCATTGTTCTGGGCTATGGGGTGGTGGGCGTGATTGCGGCCAACGCAGCAGGAGTTGCCGTCGCGTACGCGTTCGCAATTCCGCGGCTGCCTCAGGTGAGCGTCCCTCGGATACAGATTCCGCGTGCGTTTCGGGAAGCCTTGCAAGCCATCGTGTTTTTTGTGGGCGCGGTCATCATCAACAACTGCGACATCGTAGTTGTAAAACATTTCTTTTCCGCGACTCCCGCAGGCCTTTATTCCGCGATCGCACTGGTCGGGAGAGTGCTTTTCTTCTTGTCGTGGGCGATCGTGAACACGATGTTTCCGATTGTGGCGGGGGCGCGCGAGCCGAAACAAAAACATCATGGTGTGCTGAGTGCGGCACTGGGATTGGTGTTGGTACTTGGCGTTGCGGCCACGATCATTCTGCGCCTGACTCCGGCGTCGCTTTGGACGTCGCTGTTCGGGCCCGCATTCTTCGTGACCGGGAAGGCCGGTCTGCCGTATCTCCTGTCTCTTTACGCGGCCACGACCTGCGTGTACTCCCTCAGCGTGGTGATGATCGCGTACGAGATGTCGCATAAGATCGCCAACACGGGCTGGGTGCAGCTGGCCTTCAGCGGCGTGCTGATTGCAGGAATCTACCGTTTCCATTCGTCGCTGGAGCAGGTCATTCTGGTGCAACTGGTGATGATGTCCGCGCTGCTGCTTATCGTGGCTACGCCGTTTCTGCGCGCTCGGTTCTCGACCTTCGAGTCGGAGCCGATGGCGTCTCCACTCGGAAGATTGGCAGTGCTTCGCCAGGCAACCGAGCACGAAGTAATTCTCGAGTTTCTGCGCAACGACTTTCAGAATCCTAAATTCGAAGACTACCGGAAGTCTCTGGCCGCTCTGGTGAGTGCGCCCGATCTCGATGACAGTAGCGAAAATGCCAAGCGACGGGCGTTGCTTTTTCTCCGGCATGGATCATTGTGGAGAGAGCTTCCGCGAGACACGGAGTGGTTTGAAGTGGCGGTGCGACCGGAAGATTTGCCCAACATCAATGTTTTCCCGCGAGCGCAATGGCGCAAGCTGGCGGACGGCGACTACATGCTGACGGAAATCGCCCAATCGCTGGCTACGGATCCGCCGAAACGGGCGGTGGACAAGGCTTTCGTGACGAAAATACGTAATTTGCGAAAGCTGGTGGCAGAGGAGAGCGCGTCTGGGGCGGTGTTGTTGATTGGCATCAATGAGTCCGGGCCGTTCACCATTCTGGATGGCAATCACCGGCTGGTCGCTGCCACGCTAGCGACTCCGATGGCGATTCATAAGCTTCGGTTCTTTTGTGGGCTTTCGCCCCGAATGATCGAGTGCTGCTGGTACAAGACCAACTTTGGAACGCTAGTGCGTTATGGAACGAATCGGATGAGGAATGCGGTTCGGGATCCTGAGGATGAGTTGGCGAGACTGCTGCAAGCTCCGCCCTCTACGGCAAGAGTTTCGTGAGACTACAGCAGGCACCCGATTGGTGTTTGGGGCGAGGCGGCATAGTTTTTGGGAATCCGTTAGAGGTGTAGTCGGATATGGCGAATGGCAACTCGGTAATGGTGCGGGAAGTTCCGGAAGAAATGAGCGCGGCGAACGCGGAATCGTTTTTTCTTGAAGTGAAGCCTTATCTGCGTATGCATCGACCGCGGTTGGTATTTGACTGTTCGCGCGTGGTCATACTCGACATAGCAGGAATTGCCGTTCTTTTGCGATGCCTGGCACATGCGATGCAGCTCAATGGCGACATCAAACTCGCCGGCGTGAAAGCCTCGATCAGGGAGACTCTCGATCTCTCGCGCGCAGGACAATTGTTCGAATTTTTCCCGAGTACTGCGCAAGCGGTTGAGAGTTTTGATCAGAGGTTCATCGGCGGAGTCGATACACTTGATGGAATCTCCGAAGAGCATGTGAAAAATTCCCAAGTAGGGTTGGCCACTTCTGCCGTTTGAGATGAGTGGGGAGGATATTTAGCTATGATCATGACGACAAATTTCGCGACGCGATGGATCGGAAGCGGCGTCATATTCGTAATGCTGCTGCAAGGAACTGTGCTCGCTCAGTCGTCTCAGGCCGCACCCGTAACTCAATCACAAGCCTTGCCCGACGGCCCGAGTCCGGTTCAGCAGCCGAGTTCGCAGTCGTTCCAATCACAACATCCGGTGGGGACGGCCGCGGCGCCGGTTACGAGTTCTTCGGGAATTGCGGCATCGGAGCCTGCTGGAGCCGCCATCGCCCCCGCGAAACAGCGGCGCGTCCGCACCATTCTCATTAGCGTTGCTTTGGTGGCTGGGGCCGCGGTGGCGATTGGTACGGTGGCAGCGCTTTCCAACGCCAGCCCCAGCAAGCCTAACGGAGCACATTGATTATGAGCATCAACGATTTAGGGGTTGTGAATTTTGTCCAGAGCATGAGTCGCACCGGATTAGGGAACGAGCGGCAGTTGCTGGTGAGCTTTTCGGGCATTGACGGTGCGGGAAAGAGCACGCAGATTGCCGAACTCCGTGAGCGGCTTCACGAGGCAGGATTGCGATCGGTCACAATCGTGTTTTGGGAAGAGGTGGCCACGCTGACCGATCTCCGGCAGTTTTCCAGTCATACGCTGTTCAAAGGCGACGAAGGGGTAGGATCGCCGCTTCGCCCCATCAATCGGCGAGATAAGAATGTCAAAACCTGGTACATGACCCTCTCGCGGATGGGGTTTTATTTTCTCGACGCCCTCTCGCTGCATTGGGCCGTGAACAAGGCCCGAAACACGGCCGTGGACGTGATTATCTGTGATCGTTATCTGTTCGACGAACTGGCTAACCTGCCGCTGCAAAGCGTTTTTATTCGGGCTTACGTACGCTTGCTCTTGAAGATGACCCCTCGGCCCGATGTTGCGTTCCTGCTGGATGCTGATCCGACAGAGGCGCGGGAGAGGAAACCGGAGTATCCGGTGGAGTTTCTGCACGAGAATCGAGCCGCTTACCAGAGCCTGAGTGAGGCCGTCCCGGAGATGATCGTGATCGAGCCCTGCTCGGCACCACAAGCCTCCGATCAGATCATGCGAGCAATCCGGGAACGGCTGAATATTGCGTCTCAGTTTTCGCTAGCCAGCTAGAGCCTACTGTCTACCAGTAGGAGAAGCTGAAGTTGTCCAGATAGGTGGTATATGCGGATTGCTTGGAGTTTCCGTCCATCTGGTAGTTAACCGTGATGCCCCACCAACCGGGAGGGCAAGTGCTGGGAGCGTAATACTGGTTGATGGTGTTGACCACGCCGTTGAGAGTGATGGACTGAAAGAGCAGCGTATTGTCGGACTCTCGCTGTACCTGAATGGTCACGTGGTTCCAGCCATTGCTGATGGGGTCGCAGGCAAAGCCAGTAGGGACCCACCTGGAAGTGACATTGTCCCAGATATCCCATTCGTTGCCGCCGGCGATTCGGCACTGGTTTCCCCAGACGAGGCTGATGCCGTCAAAGTACATGCTGACGTCGAATTCCATGACCTGGGATAAAGACATATCTGTGCCGTAGAAATAAGCGTCATAGGTAAAGTTGTGGAGGCTTGGCACCAACGTGTGATTCTTGTCAGGCAGCCCCTGCGACGAGTTCTGGCCGATGAGGGGGTTGGTGAAGAGCACATCGGAGTAGGGCTTGTTGCCGCCGATATTGAACTGCGTCGAATTGCCGCTCAAAGAGGGCGTCTTGATGTGCTGTTCCATCGACCAGGTAATGCCTGGGCCACAGTTTGTGCAAATGTTGTAATCCGGAGGGAGTTCGCCATAGCCGACCCAACCAGCGCTGGCTTGCAGGTTATAAAGAGTCGGATCGCTGCCGCCGGTGACGGTTACTTTTATCGGAGTGTATGCCGCCCCTCCGCAGTAGTCCCATTCCTCAACCACTGTATTGTAGGTTCCAGGAGTTAGGTTCAGATTGGTGTTCAGGCTGGCGCCGTTGGAAACATAGGAAAGCACATTATTGACGTAGATCCCCATGGAGGCGATCCCTTTTTGGCAGGTGCCCGTGGTGGCGGTGGCGACATAGTTGACGGGCGAACCAATGGAGCCGTCGTTGGTGGGTGCGGTCACCCAGACTCCAGTCTGAGTTTGGACCGTGATTGCGATCGGGGTATAACTTGCGCCACCGCAATAATCCCACTCCTCGACGACCGTGTTGTAATTTCCAGGACTCAAGGGCCAAGCTTTGTTCAGACTGGCACCGTTGACGACATAGACGAGTTCATTGTTTACATACAGACCCATGGAAGCAACGCCTTTATTGCACGTGTTTGTGGTCGCAGTGGCCGAATACTGGACAGGGGAGCCGACATTTGATCCGTTGGTCGGGGTGACGACGGTAACTCCAGCGAAAGCCGATGTCGTTAAAACAACGGCTGCAAAAAGGATGCTCCACCTATTCATTGCGAAAAACCTCCGGCGTTGGGGGATAAGTTCCAAAAGCTTCTCGAAATCCTGAGGGAAACCGTTAATAAATCAACAAATTGGCCCTGCCCTAAGGCCTGTACTCGGTGTCTTGATTCCCCTCTGGGATTTCGTCTGTTCACGAAAGGTAATACAGGCTTTTCCCTAGAACAATCAGGGAAAACCTGAGACGGACTAATCAGTTGTGCATTGCGGTTAAAACAGAGTGAGGGACTGCGGGATGATCACTCGCTTGATCGCGTCGAAAAAAAGGGCGTGGATCGTATTTACTTTTTTGGTGGGATGAGACTGGGTTAGGCTGCAACCCGCGCGGGTATTACCAAATACCTTTGTCGCTTCCGGTGATCTTGTAGCCGACAGCAGCAGCGGTGGCGAGGCAGGGGAGCAGTCCAAGGCGCACCGTGCTGCGCAATTCTCCGTTGCGAAGCAGGGTTGTCAATTGAGATGCATAGAGTTTGGCGGAGTGAGGGAGGATGGGAATGCGCAGGAACCCTCGACCAAAATAAATTTGGGCTCCCCCAAAGCGGGCCGATGATCTAACGTCGTAAGGCAGATCCAGGCCGCGGCCGCGATAGGCCTTTGCGTAGTCGGAAGCGATCACGAGGAAAGTCGCGACGCCTTCCCAAATGCCGGCTTGCTGAGCGGAGCTGCGCAGAAGTTCGTAGTCGATGGGTTCAGACTCCAGAAGTCTTGCGGTGTCGACGATGTCGCAAAGGCGGGCGTAGAAGTGGCGGTACATTCTTTGCAGGGTGCAGATCATTAAGCGGTCTTCTGCGGCAGGCACTTGGAAGCTGCGCTCGCCGGCAGAGATTAGGCGGGCGCGTCCGGCTAACATGCGGGCGATGCCTACTTGCTCTCCGGTTTGGCCGAGCCGCCCCATGTGAATTTCGACAGCTTCGGGAAGTCCTGGGATCTCGAAATTCCATTTGTTGGCGAGACGATCGCCCCAGCTACGGTAGGCGACTTCGGCGGAGAAACGCTCGCGCATGAGCCGGATCACTTTTTCGGGGGCCGCATTGGTGTAAAGGTCTAAATCGCTGCCCAGATCGGGCCAGTGATCGAGTGATTTGATGACGGTGACATCGCAGCCGACCGATTCGAGGCCTGCACAGACTTCGGTTAAATAAGAGGTTGCGAGCTCGATTCTCTGCCGTTCGCGCTGTATAGCGGTGTCTGCCCATAGAGCCTTTTCTTCGGCGCCCGCCTCGGTCGCCATTTGGCGAAAGACTTCCAGCGCGCGAACGACGACATGATGAGAATTCGCCAGGGCGAGCATCTTGTCGAGTTCGCTTTGATTTAGCTGGAAGATCTCGCGGTCCTGGGAGCGTCGTCTTTCCTCGCACAACAGGAGTCGAGAGAGCGCGTCAAATGCGACTGGGTTGTTGAAACGAGAAGTCATTGCGTCGGTCGCGAGGCTCCCCGGGATGGGATTGGGGCTTGCGCAGGAGGCTCAACCACCGGGGTGTTGTCTCTATGCTTGAGTTCGATCGGACCGGGGTGCTGCCGACGAGCCTGGTCTGCGCTTGCGAGCTGGGCGTCAACCTTCTGGTCGCTGAGATCGGCGACCGCGATGAGAGGCCAGCCCTCGGAGGCTTTTTGGGTGGCGAGACCCACTGGGTCGCCTGCGTTTGGGGCCAGTTTAGCTTTCTGATAAAAGAAGTCGGCGGTTTCGAGATCGCCGCTCATTTCTGAAACGTATCCGGCGTTGTTCAGGGAAAATGCGCTATTAGGATCGAGGGCATAGGCTCGCAAGAAATCCTGTTTCGCCGTTTGAGGATCGTTGCGGTTGGCGGCCAGCACGCCGCGCATATTCAACAGAGCCGCCTGGGCAGCCGGGTCTTTGGCGGCCTGCAGGCGCTGACTCACGCGGTGCGAACTCTCCGCCGCGAGTTGGCTGATGGGCGTGCCGCGAGATACATTTTTCAGCGTGATTGTGGCTTTGTCAGAGGATTGAATCGCTGCGGCTTGCGAGTAATACGTGATCGCTGCATCCAAGTCGCCTTCTTCTTCTTTGGCGACTCCGAGATTGTTCAAGGTGAACGGATTGCGCGAGTCTATTGCTAAATTCTGTTGCAGGATGTTTTCCGCCTCGGGAGCTTGTCCTTCGGAAAAGAGGCGGATGGCGGATATGTTTCCGCGATTCACCGTCATGGCCGAATTCTGGAGGTCGCCGAAGGCGTCTTTCATCGGTTTCTTCTCCAGAGCCTTGGAGCTGGAACGATCGATTACCGCGTCGTTCGACTGCTCGGAAGCGAGGTCATAGAACTTCTTGGCGCGCTCCAGATCGCCTTGCATTTCGGAAATATAGCCGAGGTTGAAGAGCGTAAAAGGGTCGCTCGAGTCGAACAGATACGCTTTGTAGAAGAATGTAGCCGCGCGGTCGTACTGGCGTTTGCGGACTGCCTCCACGCCTTCGCGATTCAGGAGCTGCACTTCTGTTGGCTTGGTCCGCTTGGGGATGGTGATCTTTATATTGGCGGCCTTTAAATCGGCGGCCAAAACCCAGGTGGGCAGTGGCGGCAGGCAGGTCACTGCCGCGAATAACGCCGCCACTGCCAATTGCTTTCCTTGCATCAGGAGACCCCGGTTTCCGGTTACCTAAGATGCGAAAAGTCGGGAAGTGTTGTCAGAACGGGCTAATTTCAGACGGGGAAGTGGGTCTGTCCCAGACCACACTTCGGGGGGCTTCGGCATCCTAAAGTAGCCCAAATGATTCTTTCCAAGCATACTTGCCGGGTTTGTGTGGTCTTGTTCGCGTGTCAACAGGGGTTTGCACAGGCAAATCCGGTTTCGGCCGCGCTTTCCCCCGCCAATGAGCCTACATCGGACGCGGGTACCACCACGATCGAGTCGACGATGGGCACAACGCCGGTGAAGTCGCTGCCGAATGTGCCGGCGCTACCCAAAGGCAGGGCCACTTCGGTGGGCGGCTCGGTTCGCAGCGTCGATCATGTTCGCGATGCTTTGACGATCCGCGTTTTTGGTGGACGGGATATGAAAGTGCTCTTCGATGCCCGGACACAGGTGTATCGGGATGGCCAGCGTTCGTCGGTGCGCGATCTGCGTCCCGGCGACCACGTTTCGCTGGAAACCATGCTGGATGGGTCTGTGGTGTTCGCGCGCAGCATCCACATGTTGTCCGAAAGCCCTGAAGGCGACTGCCACGGTCAAGTGATTGCGTTCGATCGATCGAAGAATGAGCTCGTCGTCCGCGACGAAATTTCTGCGAGCCCGATTAGGCTGCGCCTTGCCGCCGATGTTTCCGTGGCTGGCAAAGGGCAGGAGACGGGCCGCACGGTTGCGGACCTGGTTCCGGGAACTCTGATTTCGGTGGCATTCCATACCGATAACGGCAAAGGAACTGCGTCGCGAATCACGATTCTGGCGGCTCCCGGAAGTTCGTTTGTGTTCACGGGCCAAATCACGTTCCTGGACTTACATTCAGGACGCATGGGCGTGCTTGACCCGCGCGATCAGCAGCGCTACGTTGTCTCGTTTGATCCGAACAAGACGCCCATTGGTGC
>Ga0181537_10003635_pt1 | contig 13119 bp, 13 predicted proteins | sample PEATcosm2014_Bin_39_FD_119765 | JGI IMG/M metagenome (GOLD analysis project Ga0181537, IMG submission 119765) | Peatland microbial communities from MTU Mesocosm Facility, Houghton, MI, USA - PEATcosm2014_Bin23_10_metaG | ecosystem: Environmental > Terrestrial > Soil > Wetlands > Peat | place...
ACGGAGCGCGGGCGTAGCTCAGGGGTAGAGCACAACCTTGCCAAGGTTGGGGTCGAGGGTTCGAATCCCTTCGCCCGCTCCAGTTTTTCGGAAGATATAAGCCACGCTTGCCATGTCATGGCGGCGCAGGAGTGCTCGAGGCACAGGAGAATCCCATGGCCCCCATGGCCGACCAACACGTGACATCGCATATCGAGACGCTCGCGCGCGAGGAACACGCGCTGTTCGAGAAGGAATCGGCCGGCAAGGCGAGCGACGCCGATCGCGCGCGGCTGGCCCAGGTCCAGACCCTGCTTGACCAGTGCTGGGACCTGTTACGTCAGCGCCGCGCCAAGCGGGAATTCGGCCAGAAGCCGGGCGACGCCAAGCCGCGCGACCCGAACACGATCAAGAATTATCTGGGCTAGCGCGCAGGAAGCCGTAATTACGTCATCCGTCTTTTCGCGAGTTTGCGCGCCAGGGTGCGGCGGTGCATGCCCAGGCGCCGCGCCGCCTCGGAGACGTTGAAGTCGGTCTCGGCCAGGGTTTCGTGAATCCGTTCCCATTCCAGCGTCTTGATCGAGCTGTGCCGCGGGCTGGGCGCGACGCTGCTGTCGCCTTCCTGCCGCCCGAAGGCCGCTTCGATGTCGTCGGCATTCGAGGGCTTGGCCAAATAATGACAGGCGCCGAGCTTGATCGCCTCGACCGCGGTGGCGATGCTGGCAAGACCGGTCAGCACCACGATCTTCATGTGCTTGTCGCGCCGGTGAAGAATCTTCACGCATTCGAGGCCGGAAGAGCCGATAAGCTTCAAATCCACCACCGCGAAGGCGGGCGTCTCGTTCTCCAGCACCGCCGCCAGCGCCTCGGTGCGATCGCAAGTCAAGACGCGATATCCGCGCCGCTCGAATGAGCGCCGCAGCACTTTGACGAAAGAGGGGTCGTCCTCGACGATCAGCAATAAACCGCTCTCAGGGGGCCCGCTCTCGGGAGGAGTGTTATCCGCCTTGTCGGCCGATGGCCCTTTATCCGGCGCCATGTTTCGCCCCATCCTCGATCGCCAGCGCCTCGATCGGCAGGCGCAGCTCGACGATCGCCCCGCCTTCGGGATTATTCCTCGCTTCAACCGCGCCGCCAAGCTTGCGAAACACGTTCACCACCAGGAAAAGACCGAGCCCGCTGCCCGAGCGGTTCTTGGTCGATTCGTAAGGCTTGCCGAAATTCGCCAGCATGCCGGGCGTGAAGCCGGCCCCCTTGTCGCGCACATTCACCACCAGGTGATCGCCGGTTCTTGCCGCATAAATCCCGACCCAGGCGGGCGAGGCTTCGAGCGCGTTGTCGAACACGTTGAGCAGGCTTTGCCGCAGCACCGTATCGGAAGCGATCACGATGTTCGATTCGATATCGGCGTTATAGTCGAGATGCGCCGCCGGCGCCCGGGTTTCCCACCATTCGGCGACCACGTCGTCGAGGAAACCCGCCAGCGTCGTGCGCACCGCTTCCTCGCCGCGCGCCTCGCCAGCGGCAAGCAAGGTCCGTGAAACAATCTCCTTGCACCGGTTGAGCGCCGCGCGCATCTCGTCGATTTCGGTGTCGAGATCGAGATCGGCGTGCAACGCGGGCATGCGTTCCCAGTCGTTGAGGATCACCGAGAGCGTGGTGAGCGGCGTGCCAAGTTCGTGCGCCGCTCCAGACACCAGCAACCCCATGCGCACGATATGCTCGTCCTCCACCGCCTGCTGGCGCAGCTCGGAGAGCCGCTGGTCGCGCAGGCGCAGATTGCCGTTGATGCGGGTCACGAAAAAGACCAGTAGCACGGCCACCAGCAAAAAACAGACGAACACGCCGTAGATGTGCAAATCGTAGAAATCGGGCAACACGCCGTAACCGCCTTGCCCATAGGCCGACAAATCGAATTCGCGATAATACCGGGTCAGGAAGACGAAACAAAAACTCGCCACCGTCACCAGGATCCAGGTCAGCGCCGGCGGCAGCAACACGGCGCCGATCACCGCCTGGAGAATGAACAGCGAGACGAAGGGGTTGGTGGCGCCGCCGCTCAAATAAAGCTGGATGGTGAGCGCGCCGACATCGAGCAGCAGCTCGGCGAAAAGCTCGGCATTGGTGATCGTCGCCTGGATATGGCAGCGATAGAGGCTTACCAGATTGAGACCGATGAGGAAGGCGATGACGCAGCCCATCGGCAACAGCGGCACCGGAATGTCGAGCCCGGCCTCGACGATGAAGATGGTGAGGATCTGGCCGCAGACCGCGAGCCAGCGCAAACTCACCAGCAAGAGGAGGTTTTTGCGGGTCGCGGTTTCCTGGATCGAGGCGGATTGGGCCGGGGCCTGGAGCGCGTTGAAGCGCTCGTAAATCGGCGACAGCAGGGCCCAAGGCGTCAGGTGTAACGCACCGGGAGAATTTGCGCGGCCAGCCTTCATGGGAAGAATCTCGACACTCGCGAAGCGTTGGTGTCCGAGCATTATATACGAGTATGCGGGCCGGGGCGGGGCTCCGGCATACGCATCAGGGCCTTGAATCCGCTGGCTTATTCCTTATTCGATGGGAATTCGGCGGTTACGTCGCGTCGTTGGGCATCATGCCCGGCATCATGTTCAGGTTCAGGTGGTACATCACCCAAATCGTGCCGGCGCCCAGAATGGCCACGACCACCACGGTGAAGATCAGGGCCGCCATGTTCCAGCTCCGGCTCGATGCCCGGTTCATGTGCAGGAAATAGACGAGATGCACCACGATCTGCACCACGGCAAGTGCTAGGCAGACCGGCACCGCGGTGGAGGCCGGAATGGTTCCGGCCATGACCAGGCCAAAGGGTACCGCGGTCAGGATGATCGACAGCGCGAAGCCGATGACATAGTCCCGGACGCTGGCGTGGCTGGCGCCGTGACCCTCGGAGCCGCCGGGGGCGGCGGTATGAGCGGCTGAACCCTGCATCACGCAACCCCCAGAAGATAGACGACGGTGAAAACGCCGATCCACACGATATCGAGGAAGTGCCAGAAGAGAGAAAGGCACATGAGACGCGTGCGGTTTGCCGGGGTCAGGCCCCGGTACATCACATGCCCGATCAGCACCGACATCCAGATCATGCCCGAGGTGACGTGGATGCCGTGGGTGGCGACCAGGGTGAAGAATGCCGACAGGAAGGCCGAACGGTCGGGCCCGGAACCTTCGGACGTCAGATGGATGAATTCGTGCACCTCGAGACCGACGAAGGACAAGCCGAGCAGGATGGTGATCACCAGCCAGCGCAGCACCCAGGCCTTGTTCCGCCGCTCCACCGCGATCATCGCCAGACCGTAGGTGAAGCTCGATACCAGGAGGCAGGCAGTTTCGACCGCCACATAGGGGATGTCGAAAATGTCGCGCGCGCTCGGCCCGCCCGCGGTCTGGTCGCGCAGCACCGCGAAAGCCGCGAACAGGCTGGCGAACAGAATGCAGTCGCTCATCAGGTAGATCCAGAACCCCAGGATGGTCAGGGATCCGTCTTCATGGGAATCCGCGTGGTCGTGCGCGGCCGTGGCGGCGAGCGGGGTGTCGGCGTGGGAAGCAACGCTCATGTCAAACCTTCGCGGCCAGTTGTTTGAAATATTTCCCCTCGGTCGCGGTGACCTCGGCGGCGGGGATGTCGTAATTGCGGTGCTCGTCGAAGGAATGCGCGACCGCCGTGGCGACGGTGGCGATGAAACACAAAACCACCAGCCACCAGATATGCCAGATCAGCCCGAAGCCCAGCAGCGTGATGAACCCGCTGAGGATGACGCCGGTGCCGGTGTTATGCGGCATGTGGATCTTGGTATAGGAGGGCAACTGGCGGTGATCCAGCCCTTCGCGCTTTTCTTCCCAATAGGCGTCGATGGAATGAACCACCGGCAGCGTCGCGTAGTTGTAGAGCGGCGGCGGCGAAGACACCGACCATTCCAACGTGCGCGCATTCCAGGGATCGCCGGTAACGTCGCGCAGCTCGTCGCGTTTCCAGATGGAGTAGGCGATCTGCAGGATGGTGGCGCCGATGCCGCAGGCGATCACCGCCGCGCCGATCGCCGCGATCACCAGATAGACATGCCAGACCGGGTTGTCGACATGCTCGAGGCGCCGCGTCATGCCCATGAGGCCGAGCGCGTAAAGCGGCATGAAGGCCAGATAGAACCCCACGAACCAGCACCAGAACGAGACCTTGCCCAGCCGCTCGTCGAGCTTGAAGCCGAACACCTTGGGAAACCAGTAGTTGAACCCGGCCATGCAGCCGAACATGACGCCGCCGATGATGACGTTGTGGAAATGGGCGACCAGGAACAGGCTGTTGTGCAGCACGAAATCGGCGCCGGGCACCGCCATCAGCATGCCCGACATGCCGCCGATGGTGAAGGTGATGATGAAGCCGATGGTCCACAGCACCGGCGGCGTGAACTGAACCCGGCCGCGATACATGGTGAAGAGCCAGTTGAAGATCTTCACCCCGGTCGGGATGGCGATGATCATGGTGGAGATGCCGAAGAAGGCGTTGACGTCGGCGCCCGAGCCCATGGTGAAGAAGTGGTGCAGCCAGACGAGGAAGGACAACACCGTGATCGAGATGGTGGCGTAGACCATCGACTTGTAGCCGAAGAGCGGCTTGCCCGAATATGTGGCGATCACCTCGGAGAACACGCCGAAGCAGGGCAGCACAAGGATGTAGACCTCGGGATGGCCCCAGGTCCAGATCAGGCTGACATACATCATCGGGCTGCCGCCGGCGTCGTTCGAGAAGAAATGCATGCCGAAATAGCGGTCGAGCGCCAGGAGCGCCAGGGTCGCGGTCAGGATCGGGAAGGCGGCGACGATCAGGATGTTGGCGCAAAGCGCGGTCCAGGTGAAAACCGGCATGCGCATCAGGGTCATGCCGGGCGTGCGCATCTTCAGGATGGTGGCGATGATGTTGACGCCGGTGAGCAAGGTGCCAAGACCGGCGATCTGCAGCGCCCAGATGTAATAATCGACGCCGACATCGGGGCTGAAGGGCAGCTCGGAGAGCGGCGGATATGCCAGCCAGCCGGTGCGGGCGAAATTGCCGACGCCGAGCGAGAGATTGACCAAGAGAGCGCCCGACGCGGTCAGCCAGAAGCCGAAATTGTTGAGATAGGGAAAGGCCACGTCGCGCGCGCCGATTTGCAGCGGCACGCCGAAATTCATCAGCCCGACGATGAAGGGCATGGCCATGAAGAAGATCATGATCACGCCATGCGCGGTGAACACCTGGTCGTAATGCTCGGGCGGCAAATAGCCCGCCCCGCCGGTCGAGGCCAGGGCCTGTTGCGCGCGCATCATGATGGCGTCGGAAAAGCCGCGCAGCAGCATCACCAGGGCCAGCAGGACGTACATGACGCCGATTTTCTTGTGGTCGATCGAGGTCATCCACTCGAACCACAACCAGCCCCAGAGACGGAAATAGGTGAGGCCAGCGATTACCACCAGGCCGCCGATCACCATCATGCCCACGGCACCCATCACGAGCGGCTGATCCATCGGGACCGCCGACATCGAGAGTCTGCCCATCATGTCGTCCATCATGGTCTAAAGCCCCCGCGGCTTGGCCGGCGTGCACAGCGCCAGCCTGCCGTCATAGGTTTCCTGCAAGCTGGCGAACCGCATGGCGTCGTCGCGGCAAAGCGAACCGTCCGCGCATTGGTTTAGCACGTCGTGGAAGACATGGGGTTCGATATCGCCGTAATAGGCGACCGGCGCGCGCTCGCTCGGCTGCGCCAATTGCCGGTAGGACGCCAGGGTCAGGGAATCCTTCGAAGCCCGGGCATTCTTGACCCAGCCCTCGAAGTCGCCTTCGCTCATCGCCTTGGCGTCGAAGCTCATGTCGGAGAAGCCGTCGCCGCTGAAATTCGCCGAAAAGCCCGTGTAATCCCCGGCTTCGCTGGCGAGCAGGTTCACCTGCGTCTGCATGGCGGACATGGTGTAGATCTGGCTGCCCAGCTGCGGGATGAAGAAGGCGTTCATCACCGAACCGGAGGTGATGCGGAAATGCACCGGCGTTCCGACCGGGAAAGCCAATTCATTGACGCTGGCGATTTTCAAATCCGGATAGATAAACAGCCATTTCCAATCGAGCGACACCACCTCGACCTCGATCGGCTTGACGTCGGAGGCGATCGGACGGAAGGGGTCGAGTCTTTGCGTCGATATCCAGCACACGGTGCCGAGAATCCCGACGATCACGAAGGGCACCAGCCAGCACACCGCCTCGATCTTTCCCGAATGCGACCAGTTCGGGGCATAGGTCGCCTTGGTGTTGGAGGCGCGATAGTGCCAGGCGAAATAAAGCGTCAGCGCGAACACCGGCAGCACCACGATCAGCATCAGCACGGTGGCGAGGATCATGAGGTCTTTCTCGTCCGCGCCGATCGGGCCCTTGGGATTCAAAACCAAGAAATCGTGAATCGTCCCGAGATCCATCAGAAAGTCTCCGTCAAGGCGTCTGCCGAATTACGGCGAAGATGAAGCTGAGCCGGAATCCGCGCTCCGGCGATTGCGTCGCAATACCAAATACAAGACGGCTTTGCCGGCATCTCGGAATCCGCTGTTTGCGTTGCAATATTCGGACTCTCGGTGTTGCGGGGCGATTTGGTATTGGACAAACTGTCCTAGTCCAAGCAACGAATTGCCTCCCGCGTTTGACTAAATAAATTTTGTCCGCCGGCGGATTTGACCATGAAAGAGGGTAAGCGTCCGGCGGCGTTTCGCCTGTCCGGTTTCGCCGGGCGCCAAGCCGTGCCCCCAAAACCCGAACGAAACCGGATTAAAACGATTGAAAAGACTGTATGAGGATGCGGCGGCGTAATAGGTTCCGCCCGGCAAACTCCCATGCTCAGCATCGACAACCTCACCATCCGCATCGCCGGCCGCGAAATTCTTTCCGGCGCCAGCGCCAATCTGCCCGCCGGACGGCGCATCGGCCTGGTCGGGCGCAACGGCGCCGGCAAATCGACATTGCTCAAGGTGATTATGGGCGAATTGGCGACCGACGGCGGCGGGGTTTCCTGGCCGCGCAGTTGGAAGATCGGCGCGGTGGCGCAAGAAGCCCCGGGCGGCGATGAGAGCCTGGTCGAAACCGTGCTGGCCGCCGATACCGAACGCGCCAGCCTGATGAAAGCGGCGGAAAGCGAAACCGATCCGCATAAATTGGGTGACGTCTACGACCGGCTGATGGCGATCGACGCCTATTCCGGCCCGGCGCGCGCGGCCGCGATCCTGGCGGGTCTGGGCTTCTCGGCGGAAGAGCAGCAACGCCCCTGCGCCGAATTCTCCGGCGGCTGGCGCATGCGCGTGGCCCTGGCCGGCGTCTTGTTCCAGGCGCCCGACCTCTTGCTCCTCGATGAGCCGACGAACTATCTCGATCTCGAAGGCCTGCTCTGGCTCGAGGAATTCCTGCAGAACTACCGCGGCACGATTTTGATCGTCAGCCACGACCGCGATTTGCTGAACAAAGCGGCGGAATTCATTCTGCATCTCGAGCGCGGCAAGCTCACGCTTTATACCGGCGGCTACGACACTTTCGTCGAGACCCGGGCGGCAAGGCGCGCGCTCGACACCGCCTTTGCCAAAAAGCAAGAAGCGGCGCGCGAACATATGCAGGCCTTCATCGACCGCTTCCGTGCCAAGGCCTCGAAGGCGCGCCAGGCGCAAAGCCGCATGAAGATGCTGGCGAAGATGCAGATCGTGTCGGTGCCCTTGGATGAACACGTAACCCCCATCCGCATTCCCGAACCGGTCGAGGCGAGCCCGCCGCTCATCACCATGGACGCGGCCTCGGTGGGTTACGAGGCGGGAAAACCCATCCTGTCGCATCTCTCGCTGCGTTTCGATCCCGACGACCGTATCGCGCTGTTGGGCAAGAACGGCAACGGCAAATCCACCTTCGCCAAGCTGTTGGCGGGAAAGCTCGCGCCCATGGAAGGCACGCTCACCCGCGCGCGGAAATTGGTGCCGGGATATTTCGCGCAGCACCAGCTGGAGGAATTGGACGGCAGTTTGACGCCCATTGAAACCCTCGCCCAGCTCCGCCCCGCGCTGCCGATGGAAAAGCTGCGCACGCAATTGGGCGGTTTCGGATTCTCCGCCGACAAGGCCAAGACCAAGGTGGAAAATCTTTCGGGCGGCGAGCGCGCGCGGCTGATGCTGGCGCTGGCGACGCTCGACAAACCCAATCTGCTCATCCTCGACGAGCCGACCAACCATCTCGACATCGACGCGCGCAACGAGCTGTTGAACGCGCTCAACGATTTCGAAGGCGCCGTGGTGCTGGTAAGCCACGACCGGCGCCTGCTCGACGCCACCGCCAACCGGCTGATGTTGGTGGCGCGCGGCCGGGTCGAGCCTTATGACGGCGATCTCGACGATTACCGGCGTTACCTGCTGGCGGGCGAGAACACGCCCACCCGGCGCGATGCCCCGAAGGCGAAATCCGAGCCGGGCGAAAGCGGCAAACGCCGCCAGTTGAAGCAGCGCGCGGAAAAGGCCGAGCGCGAGGTCGCGAAATTGGCCGAGGAAATTCAGAAATTGGACGCCGCCCTGGCGGCGCCCGATCTGTTCCGGCGCGACCCGGCCCAGGCGGCGGAATTGTCGAAGCGCCGCGCCGCAGCCGCATCGTCGCTCGAACGCGCCGAAGCCTTGTGGCTCGAAGCGAATAATGAGTACGAGACCGCGTAGCGCGGGCGAAGGCCGAGTTCAGGCCGTAGCATTCGTGCGAAGCAAAGAAATTCCGTAGCGCGGTCCGGCCTGGGTAGTTTCCGACCCTGGCAAGGCAAGTCGTTCTTCGCCTCTATGTGGGCACGGTTCCCCGCCGCGCGCGAGGTTCCGCCAAGACGGCGTCTTGCCTGAACAACGGTCGAGGAGACCCCCATGACGAACAACACCAGCGGCGAAAGCAACGGCGGCCTGTACTTCATTGTCGGCGGCTTGGTTGTCGCCGTCGCGATAGGCGCTTTTGCATATTTCGGCGGATATTTGGGCGGTCATGGTGATCACGGCGGAAATTTCGCGGATCACGGCGACAAAACCACGATCGAGCGGACGACGACCTCGGAGCCGTTCCACGACGGAACCACGACGATGACGACCACGACGGAGAAGAACAGGTAATTCGGCGGTCGAGGCGGCGGACCAACGAGGGTTTGCCGGTACTTTTTCTTTCCTTCTTCGCGCCCCGATATTGCCTTATTCAGGCTGTGTCATGGGGCTCATACACAGAAAATGAGGTCACCATGATCCGCAACTCGGTTTTATCCGCTTTGTTCCTGGCTTTCGTCGCGGCGTCACCCTTTATGGTCCCCGCGAACGCATTCGCCCAAACTCATGATCAGCAGGTTCTGATCGACAAGGCTGCGGCAGTGGTGGCGCCGATGCGTCATGATCCGAATTTCACCTATTCTGGCAGCCTGCTCGCCCGCGCCAAGGCGATCATGATCGTGCCCGAATTGTCCAAGGGCGGGCTCATCGTCGGCGGCCAAGGCGGTGGCGCGGTGCTGGTGGTTCGGCGGCCCGATGGCAGCTGGAGCGATCCGGCCTTCTACTCGATCGGCGGCGGGACCTTCGGCTTACAGGCGGGATTCCAGCAGGAACAGGCCGTCTTCTTCATCATGACCGACCGCGCGCTGGACCAATGGAAGCACAACCAGGTCAAGTTCGGCGGCCAGGACGGCGTCGGCGTATTCGTCGTCGGCCAGGAGAACAAGTCGAACGCGCTGACTCAGGACACCGCCGACGTGGTGGCCTGGGTGCACGCCACCGGCGCCTATGGCGGCATCACCGTGGAAGGCACCTCGATCTCGTTCGACGACGGCGCCACGCAGAAATACTACGGCCAGGCCTTGACGCCCGATCAGATCTTCAGCGGCGTCGGACATGTTCCGGGCGCCGGCCGGATCAGGCGCGCGCTCGCGGCCAAATAACGCCGGCTAAATAAGACTGGGCTGGGCGAAGCTAAGGATAAAGCGGCTTAGTCCGAATCCGTGGCGGCGGCCTTGACCGGAATCACCGCCGGGGCGTGCCAGGTGTTGAGAAACTTGAGCGGGTCCTGCGGCTCGTTGTTGACGCGCACCTCAAAATGCAGATGCGGGCCGGTGGAGCGTCCGGTGTCGCCGAGCAAGGCGATCTTCTGATGCATGCCGACATGCTGGCCGCGCGACACCAGGATCTTGTCGAGATGGCCGTAGCGCGTCACCAACCCGCTGCCATGATCGATATCGATGCAATTGCCATAGGCGCCCTTGAGCCCGGCGAAGATGACAACGCCGGGTGCCGCGTCGTAAACCGGCGAGCGGAACGGCGCCACCAGGTCGAGCCCGGCGTGGAAAGCGAGTTCGCCGTTGAACGGGTCGCGGCGCGGACCGAAGCGGCTTTCGAGATGATAATCGGTGAGCGGCGGCGCGAAAGTGGGATGGCGCGCGACTGACGGCAATTTGGCCTGATGATGCGCGGCGGCAGCGGCGGGCGCGGCGGGATGCATGGCGGCGATGGTGAGATACGGCCCGCCTTCGCCCGGATGTTCCAGCGCCGCGGGAATGCTGAGCTGGCCCAGCACCGGACCGAAATCGACGCCGGGCTTGAACGCCGGCACCAGATGCATGTCAGAAGCGGTAATCGCCGGCGGCGTCGATGCCGTGTCCGCCGGATCGGCGTCGCTGTCCAGCGCCACGCTATCGGAAACGGAAGCGGCCGGGGCGGCATCGGAGGCGGTCGCCGGAGCGGCGTTGGTTGCCGCATCGGTTGCGGCGGTTTGCGATTCCGGATGCGGGAGATAGAGATAGGGCAATCCGGTTTGGCAGATCAGCCCCGCCAGAAGGCAGGCGGTCATGCCGAAAGCCATCAGCAGCCGGGGCGAAGGGCCCTTTTTGAGACCGGTCTGAGCCGAATGGGTCGGGATCGCGGATGTCAGCAGAAGCATCGGCGCGCGGGCGGGCGGCGCCGAAAAAGCCAGCGGCCGCGGCACGGCGGCGGCAGGGATCGCTTGATCCCCCCGGAGCAAGCCTCGGACCTCGGTTACGTCGAAACTGTGCATATCCCCTCGATGCGCTTGGCCCGGTTCAGCCGATCCAAGGCAGGGAAAACCTAGCGTGCGGCCGGTTAGCGAATGGTTAATTGCGTTTAACCGCGCGAAAATAGGGCCGGGGATTGAGGCTGGGAATCGGGTGCGAATCGGGTGCGAATCGGGTCCGGATTGGGCCAGTATGACGCAGGGTAGGGGCGCGGGCATTCGAGCGGAAGGAAATCGGACCCTTGAGCGAGGAAACGCCGCAGAAAAATTCGCGCAGCTATCTGCTGCCGGTCGAGGATACCGAGTTCCTGCTGCGCGACGAGATGCGCGCATTCCGCTTCGCGCTGGAATACGCCAAGGCGGAATTGCTGCTGCGCGACTGGGGCATCCGCTCGACCCTGATCGTGTTCGGCAGCGCGCGCACGCCTTCGCCCGAGCGGGTGACGCAAGCGCGCGCGGCGGCCAAAACCGAATCCGACGGCAAAAATCTCGCGCGGCTCGAACGCCAACTCGTCTATTACGAGGCGGCGCGCGAATTCGGCCGCATCGCTTCGTTGCGCGGCGGGGCGCACAACCCGCATAACCGCTGGCGCGACAACGTCATCGCCACCGGCGGCGGGCCGGGCATCATGGAAGCCGCCAATCGCGGCGCGCGGGAGGCGGGCGCGCCTTCGATCGGCTACAACATCGCGCTGCCGCATGAGCAGGAACCCAACCGCTATTCGACGCCTGAGCTGACCTTCCAGTTCCATTATTTCGCGATGCGCAAGATGCACTTCGCCATGCGCGCCAACGCGCTGGTGGTGTTCCCCGGCGGCTTCGGGACCATCGACGAGCTGTTCGAAATCCTGACCCTGGTGCAGACGCGCAAGGCGCCGGCGGTGCCGATCGTGCTGTTCGGCGAGGCCTATTGGCGGCGGGTGATCAATTTCCCGGCGCTCATCGAAGAAGGCATGATCGAGGAGGCCGATCTGCGGCTTTTCGAATTTGCCGACAGCGCCGAACAGGCCTGGGAAGTCCTGCAACGCAAGGGTTTAACCGCGCATACCCCGCCGCAAACATGATGCGATACACGACAACATGGAATTGACGGTCGCGGGCGATGGATTGGCCTGGTGGAACGGGCGGCGCTTTCGTTGCGCGCTCGGCCGCGCCGGAATCACAAAGAAAAAACGCGAAGGCGACGGCGCCTCGCCGGCGGGGTCCTTTCTGATGCGCCGGGTGCTTTACCGCCCCGACCGTATCGCCGCCCCCTCGACCCGGCTCCCTCTCGCCGCGATCGCGCCCCAGGATGGCTGGTGCGACGATCCGGCAAACGCCAAATATAATCTTCCCGTCCGGCTGCCCTATCCGGCGCGCGCCGAGAAGCTTTGGCGCGAAGACCGGCTTTACGATCTGGTGGTGCCGCTCGGGTATAACGACGATCCGGTGCGGCCCGGATTGGGCAGCGCCATCTTCCTGCATCTCGCCAGCGAGAATTACGGTCCGACCGAAGGCTGCATCGCGTTGAACGGCGCCGATCTGCTGTCCGTGTTGCAAGAGGCGGACGAAACCAGCCGGGTGGTGATCGGCGGTTAGGGCGCGCGGGTGCCGAAGATCGCGGTGCCGATCCGGACGAAGGTCGCGCCGGCGCTTATCGCGGTCTCGAAATCGGCGCTCATGCCCATGCTGAGCTCGGTCAGGCCGTTGCGCTTGGCGATTTCGGCGAGCAAGGCAAAATGCGGCGCCGGATTTTCATGCGCCGGGGGAATGCACATCAGACCCAAGACCGGCAACTTCAGGCGCGCCAAGCAATCCCGGATGAATTCATCGGCGAATTCGGGCGCGATCCCGGCCTTCTGCGTCTCATGGCCGGTATTCACCTGAACGAGACAGGAAATCCTGCGGCCGGTTTTTTCCATCGCCCGGGCCAAGGCTTCGGCCAAACGCGGCCGGTCCAGGGTTTCGATCCAATCGAAAAGCTTCACCGCGTCCTCGGCCTTGTTGGTCTGCAACGGGCCGATGAGATGGAGAGTGAGATCGGGATAGCGCGATTTGAGATCGGGAAATTTTGCCGCGGCTTCCTGAACCCGGTTTTCGCCGAAAACGCGCTG
>Ga0181537_10003636_pt1 | contig 13116 bp, 14 predicted proteins | sample PEATcosm2014_Bin_39_FD_119765 | JGI IMG/M metagenome (GOLD analysis project Ga0181537, IMG submission 119765) | Peatland microbial communities from MTU Mesocosm Facility, Houghton, MI, USA - PEATcosm2014_Bin23_10_metaG | ecosystem: Environmental > Terrestrial > Soil > Wetlands > Peat | place...
GCGCATCCCCAGCGTTGGTCCGCCGAACGTACCGGTGTGCTCGTGCTCACCGGCTCCCTCGCCTCGGCCATGCAACAGGACAGTTTCCTCACCCAATTGACCATCGGCGGTCCCACCGCCATCAGTCCCTTGCCGGCGACCCCGGGCGATTTGGCGCGGTCGCTGGGGGCCTGGGACGGCGCGATCTGCGTCCTCAATCCGAATCAGTGCCGCGCGCTGCTACGCTGCGCGGTTCCCGAGCGACTGGTCCTGCCACGCGCGCAATTGATGAGGATCGGCGGCGAGATGATGTCGGCCGACGAGAAGCGGGCCATGCTGCAGCGGGTCACGCCTAATTTCTGCGAATCCTACGGCTCGGCGGGGACCGGGACGATCACGGTCGCGCAACCCGAGGAAGTCGCCGCCAAACCGGAAACGGTGGGTCGGCCTTTTCACGGCGTCGAAATCCAGATTGTCGACGAGAACGACCGCCCGGTACCGGCCAACGTGATCGGGCGCATCCGCGTGCGAGGCAGACTCGTTGGAGGCGGCTTTCTGGCAGCCGATGGGGGCGATCCCGCCGCGCCCGAAACCTATCGCGACGGCTGGGTGTATCCCGGCGACATGGGCGCGCTCGACACCGATGGATTTTTGATTCTTAAGGGCCGGCTGGGCGAGCGCATCGTCCAGAACGGTGCCGCCGTCTTCGCCGCCGAGATCGAAGCGGGGCTGTCGGCCATCGAGGGTGTCAGCGAGGTGGCGGTGGTTAAGCGCTCGGCCGCTTCCGGGGCCGGCGACGAAGCGGTTGCTTTCGTCGTCAAGCGAACCGATTTGAGCCATGACGCTTTGCGAGCCAGCTTGGCGGCCCGACTTCCACCCGGTAAGGTTCCGCCTTTGATATTCTACATCGAACAACTGCCGCGTTCTCCCGCCGGCAAGATCGACCGGCAGGCGCTGCGCCGATTCGCGATGCAGCCGCAACAAGTCAATCGTCGCTGAATTCCGCCGAATAGAATTGTATTTACCGTCATTGATCTAGCGCATTGTCTGAACAATGTACGCACGCTAGTGTGCCGGGCGTTAATTCCGGGATGGCGCTGGAGGGTAGTCCGCGCCCGTTCGTTCGTTTGGAGGATCAGCATGACCGTACGTGTCGCCATCAATGGATTCGGCCGCATTGGCCGCCTAGTCATGCGGGCTATCGGCGAGTCCAAGGGCGGCGAAGTGCTCGTCGTTGGCATCAACGATCTCGGCCCGCCGGAAACCAATGCTCACCTCCTCAGGCACGATTCGGTTCATGGCCGCTTCCCATTCGAGGTGACGGTCAAGGGCGACACACTCGACGCCGGCAAAGGTCCGATCAAGGTCACCGCCGAGAAGGATCCCTCGAAGCTGCCGTGGAAGGATTTGGGCGTCGACGTGGCGCTCGAATGCACCGGCATCTTCACCAAGCACGACAAGGCCGCCGTGCATCTTGCCGCCGGAGCCAAGCGCGTGCTCATTTCTGCGCCAGGCGAGAACGCGGACTACACCGTCGTTTTCGGCGTCAATCACGCCGGCTTGAAGCCCGAGCACAAAGTCATCTCAAATGGATCTTGCACCACCAATTGCCTGGCACCCGTTGCCAAGGTGCTCAACGACCTCGCCGGCATCCACCACGGGTTCATGACCACGGTTCACTCCTACACCGGCGATCAGCCGACCATCGACACCTTGCATAAGGACCTGCGCCGCGCCCGCGCCGCCGCGCTGTCGATGATCCCGACCTCGACGGGCGCCGCCAAGGCGATCGGCTTGGTGATTCCAGAGTTGGCCGGCAAACTCGACGGCGTGGCCGTGCGCGTTCCCACACCCAACGTGTCGATGATCGATCTCAAGGTGGTGATGAAAAGGGCGGTGACAATCGCCGAGGTCAATGCAGCCATGACCGCCGCCGCGAATGGCCCGCTCAAGGGCATCCTGTCGGTGACCAACGAAGAGTTGGTGTCGATCGACTTCAATCACAATTCTTCGTCGGCCACGGTCGACCTGCCGCAGACCCGGGTTATCGATAACACCTTCGTGCGCGTACTGGCCTGGTACGACAACGAATGGGGCTTTTCGTCCCGGATGAGCGACATGGCCGCCGTGGTCGCCAAACTCGGCTGACAATCGATGGCCGCGTTCCGCACGCTCGACGATTTGCAACCCCGCGGCAAGCGGGTCGTCGTTCGTTCCGACCTCAACGTCCCGGCCAAGGACGGGAAGGTCACGGACACGACGCGCATCGATCGCTCCGCCGCCACGATCCGCGAACTCGCGGAGAAGGGCGCGCGGGTCGTCGTGCTGACCCATTTCGGTCGGCCCAAAGGCAAGGAAGCCAAATACAGCCAGAAACTTCTGGTGGAACCGCTCGCCAAGGCGCTGGGACGGCCAGTCCTATGGGCTGACGATGTGATCGGACCCGAGATCGAGAAGCGGGTGGCGGCCATGCAGGACGGCCAAGTCTTGCTTGCCGAAAACCTACGCTTCCACGCGGGCGAAGAAGGCAACGATACCGGCTTTGCCCAGGCGCTCGCCAAGCTCGGGGACATTTACGTCAACGATGCCTTCGCCACGGCCCATCGCGCCCACGCTTCGACCGCGACCATCGCCAAGTTTCTGCCCGCCTATGCGGGACGTTTGATGCAGGCCGAACTCGAAGCACTCGGCAAGGCGCTCGACCATCCGGCGCGACCGGTGGTGGCCATCGTCGGCGGCGCCAAGGTGTCGACCAAGCTCGACCTCCTCGGCAACCTGCTGGGGCGCGTCGACACGCTGGTGATCGGCGGGGGCATGGCCAACACCTTCCTGTTCGCAAAGAAGATCGGCGTCGGCAATTCGCTCTGCGAGAAGGATATGGCCGATACGGCGCGCCAGATCGCCTCCAAGGCGTCGGCCGCCGGGAAGCGCATCCTTCTGCCGGTGGACGCGGTGGTTGCCGATGCGCTCGCGGAAAACGCGCCAACGCAGACCGTTGAAATCCACATGGTGCCGACGGACCGCATGATCCTCGATATCGGTCCAGACAGCACCAAGGCGGTGATCGCCGCGCTCGAAGCGGCCAAGACGCTGGTGTGGAACGGACCCGTCGGCGCCTTCGAGTTCAAGCCGTTCGACGCCGCAACCAATGCGATCGCCAAAGCTGCCGGACGGCTGACCAAGGAAGGCAAGCTACTCAGCGTCGCGGGCGGCGGCGATACCGTATCCGCACTGGCCAAGGCGGGCGTGGAGCAGGACTTCTCCTACATCTCGACTGCCGGTGGCGCGTTCCTCGAATGGCTCGAGGGGAAGGAACTGCCGGGCGTCGCCGCGCTCAGGGTCTAGCTCGTCTCACACTTTCTTGAACAGTCCTTCGGCGCCGGCGCGGTGTTTGGTCTTCTTGGCGATGTCGGCACGAACCCGGGCGATCTCGGCCTCGAGTTCGGCGATGTAACCTTCCAATTCGCCCACCGACATCGGTTCTAAGTTCTTCGACTGGGCTCTCGGTTTGCGCGGCTCGAGATCGTCTGTATCCATTCCTGTATCCGGCTTTACCCACTTGAACCCGTGCGGCGAGGCTAGCAGACTCCGGCCCGCCCGGACAATTCGCCCCGCCTCGCCGGAATCACTGGAACTTCATCGCCCCAATGCCGCTTCCTGAAACCTTCCATTGCATTGTGATCGATGGCGCCGGTCCGCCTGAGGTGCTGAAACCGGCCAACCGACCGATGCTGCGCCCCGGCGGCGGCGAAGTGCTGATCAAGGTAGCGGCCGCGGGCATCAATCGCCCCGATCTGCTGCAACGCCAGGGGTTTTATCCACCGCCCGCCGGGGCACCCGACATTCCCGGGCTCGAGATCGCTGGCGAGATCGTCGCGCTCGGCGGGGGCGCCAGCGAGCTTTCGGTAGGGGATGAGGTCTGCGCGCTGGTTGCTGGCGGCGGCTATGCCAATTTCGCCTTGGCGGCGGCTCCGCTATGCCTGCCGATCCCCAAGGGGTTCAGCTTGGTCGAGGCGGCCGCGGTGCCGGAGACCTTCTTCACCGTTTGGCACAATTTGTTCCAACGGGGCAGGCTGGTGGGCGGCGAGAGCGTACTGATCCATGGCGGCGGTAGCGGTATCGGCACCACCGCGATCCAATTGGCGAAGGTTCTCGGTTCGCGCGTGTTCGCGACGGCAGGCGGACCCGACCGGGTCAAGGCCATCGCCGCGCTGGGTTGCGACCGGGCGATCGACTACAAGGCCGAGGATTTCGTGGCCGTGGTCAAGTCCGAGACCGACGGCAAGGGCGTCAATGTCGTCCTCGACATGGTTGGCGGTGACTATCTGCCGCGCAACCTGGAGTGCCTGGCCGTAGAAGGTCGTCACGTCAGCATCGCAACCCTGGGGGGCAACCAAGCCCAGCTCGATATTCGCGTAATGATGAGCAAAAGGCTGACTTTGACTGGTTCGACCCTGCGGCCGCGCCCCGTCCGCGATAAGGCGCTTATCGCGCAGGGATTGCGCGACCGGGTGTGGCCGTTGTTGGGTTCTGGACGGGTCAAACCGGTCATTCACGCGACTTTTCCGCTGGATCGGGCGGCCGACGCTCATCGCCTGATGGAGAGCGGCGCCCATATCGGCAAAATCGTCCTGACAAATTAGTTTTTACGGATTCTGCACGCCGTTTGACCGGCGGTGGCGGCGTAGCTATATAAGGGAAAGTCAATGGCTGGCGATCGACCGGCCGTATCCCGCCGTGGCTCTGGCCGAGGCCGGAAACCATTGGAATTAAAGGAGTTATTATGACCTTGCCGCTCATGCCCAAGGCGACCGCGGTGTGGTTGGTCGAAAACACCGGTTTGACCTTCGAGCAGATCGCCGATTTCTGCGGGATGCACACGCTCGAGGTCCAGGCAATCGCCGACGGCGAAGTCGCCGTGGGGATCGTCGGTCTCGACCCCATCGCCAATGGCCAGGTGACTCGGGAAGAAATCGCGAAGGGCGAGGCCGACGACGGGTACATGCTGGCCGCGTCGACCGCGCCGGACATGGTCCGCAACAAACAGAAAGGTGCCCGCTATACCCCCGTTGCCAAGCGCCAGGACAAGCCCGATGCCATTGCCTGGCTGGTCCGGCATCACCCCGACTTGTCCGATGCCCAAATCGGCAAATTGATCGGCACCACCAAGGAAACCATCGCCAAGGTGCGCGACCGCAGCCATTGGAACGCCGCCAACATCAAGCCGCGCAATCCGGTCACGCTGGGCTTATGCAGCGAAGCCGACCTGGAAAAGGTGGTTGTTCTGGCGCGTCATCGCGCCGAGCATCCGGCCGGCGGCGCCGCGCGCGACGCTAACCGCGAGACCCCCACCGCCGACGATCACGCCGAGGGCGCACATGACGATTCGGATTCGGATTCGCATAGCGATCCGGCCTCGCACGAAGCCGACGAGGCGAACCACGCGCCCGACGAGGCCGAACAGCACCGCTCCCACTGACCGAGCAATCTATCGAGATCAGTCCTTCGGGCGCGCCCTGGCGTAACCGACGGCGCCGAGACTTTCGGCGATCTCGCCGAGGATCGCCGGATCGTCGATGGTTGCCGGCATCTTCCAGTCATGATTGTCGGCGATCTTCTGCATGGTGCCGCGCAGGATTTTGCCCGACCGGGTCTTCGGCAGACGGGCTACCACGGCCGCCGTCTTGAATGCCGCGACAGGGCCGATGCGTTCCCGTACCATTTTCACCACCTCGGCAACGATCTCGGCGTGAGGCCGGTTGACGCCCGCCTTCAACACGAGGAACCCCAGCGGTAACTGACCCTTGAGCTGGTCCTCCACGCCAATCACCGCGCATTCGGCGACGTCACGATGGCTGGCGAGAATTTCCTCCATCGCGCCGGTCGACAGGCGGTGCCCGGCGACATTGATAATGTCGTCGGTGCGCCCCATGACGAACACATAACCGTCTTCGTCGATATAGCCGGCGTCCGAGGTCTTGTAGTAGCCGGGAAACTCTTCCAGATAGGCCTCGGCGTAGCGCTTGTCGGCATTCCACAAGGTCGGCAGGCAGCCGGGTGGCAGCGGCAGCTTGATCACCAGCGCGCCCACTTGGCCCGTCGGCGCCCGATGATGCGCTTCGTCCAGCACCTGCACGTCGTATCCCGGCACCGGCTTGGTCGGCGACCCGGGCTTGATCGGGAACATGCCGAGTCCCAGGCAGTTGGCGACGATCGGCCAGGCCGTCTCGGTCTGCCACCAATGATCGATGACCGGCACCTTGAGCATGTGCTCGGCCCAGGCCAGCGTGTCGGGATCGGTGCGCTCGCCGGCCAGGAACAACGCCCGGAATCCCGCGAGGTCGTAGTTCTTCAGCAGCTTGGCCTCGGGATCGTCGCGCTTGATCGCTCGGAACGCAGTTGGCGCCGTGAACAGGGTGACCACCTTATGCTGGGCGATGACCCGCCAGAAAGCACCCGCGTCCGGCGTGCCGACCGGCTTACCCTCATAGACGATCGAGGTGCAGCCCGAGATCAGCGGCGCATACACCATGTAAGAATGGCCGACCGCCCAACCGACATCGCTGGCAGCCCAGAACACTTCGCCGGGTGCAATGTTATAGATGTTCTGCATCGACCAGTGCATCGCGACCATATGCCCGCCATTGTCGTGCACCACGCCCTTGGGCTGGCCGGTCGTGCCCGAAGTGTAGAGAATATAAAGGGGGTCGGTGGCGGCCACCGGAACGCAGTCATGCAGCTTGGCCTGGTCAATCTGCTCTGACCAGTCGAGGTCGCGGCCTGGCACGAGATCGGCTTTCGCCTGCTGGCGCTGGAACACGACGCAGTACGTCGGTTTGTGGCGCGCCAATTCGATCGCATGGTCGACCAGCGGCTTGTACGGGATTACCCGTTGAACCTCGATACCGCAGGAAGCCGACAGAATAATCTTGGGTTTGGCGTCATCGATGCGGGTCGCCAGTTCCGGCGAAGCGAATCCGCCGAATACGACGGAATGGACCGCCCCCAACCGCGCGCAGCCTAGCATCGCGACGATCGCCTCTGGGATCACCGGCATGTAGATGATCACACGATCACCTTTGCCGACACCGAGCGACGCCAGCATGCCGGCGCAACGCGCCGTCTGGTCGCGCAGTTCGCGATAAGTGACGCGACGGACTGTGTCGGTTACCGGACTGTCGTAGATCAGCGCCACCTGCTCGCCCCGACCGGCCGCGACGTGGCGGTCAACGGCATTGTGGCAGGTGTTGCATTGAGCACCGGCGAACCAGCGGTAGAAGGGCGGATTATCGGCGTCGAGAACGCGATCCCACGGCTTTTGCCAGTCGACACCAGCGGCGGCCTCGGCCCAAAACCCCGCTGCGTCCTCCAGCGAGCGCCGGAAGGCGGCGTCGTAACTGCGGCTCATCGTGGTCTCAAAATCCTCCCCTCGCCGCCTTCTGTCCCGGCCTGATGCCTTGGGCGGCTGAGCAATATCGATGGTCGGGCCGCGCGTTGCGGCCCTTGACCGATATCAGTGATGGACGATTCTTTGCAACTCGTCCTTGATGCGCAGTTTTTGTCTCTTCAGTTCGGCAACCGCAGTCGAATCGGGAATTGGGCGTCGGCTTTCCTGGTCGAGAGCAGCTTCCAGCGCCGCGTGTTTTGATTTGAGTGCATCGACACGATCGTCTGAACTCATCCCGAACCTCCCTGTCAGTCGGTTGGATGACAAAGATGCTACGCCTCTCGGCCCCCGTTTGTCAGCAGGGTTGAAATCCTCAGGCGGCAACGAGCGGGACCGGCGGCTGGCCTTGTGCCACGCACCGATACCCCGGAGCGTTGAAATCATGCTAGTATTTGCCGTCACCTGAAGACTGCTAGCGCACCCATGAACGACGAAGAAATCAATGAGCTGCGTCGTCGGCTGGAAGTGCTGCGGTCGGAACACCGCGACCTCGACCAGGTGATTCTTCGGCTGGAGGAAAAGGGCGACTACGATCAACTGATGATGCGGCGACTCAAGAAGCGGAAGCTCGCCCTCAAGGATCAGATCACCGCGCTCGACAACGCGATTTTGCCTGACATCATCGCCTAGTTGGCAGCCCCGCCTCGATCAGGTCTGTGCGGAAGGCGCTCGAGCGGCCTGCTCCGCGGCGCGCAACAGCGCGTCTGCTTCGATGCCCGACGCGAACGCGACACCGGCCCAATTCACCGAGAGCGCGGGGCGATGGCCGTTCCACAGGAATGGCATGGCGGTGATGCGCTGGGCCACGTGTTGCGCGCGCGACCGCGCCTCGGCCTCGCCAACCAGGGCGAGCGCGAGCGCGAAGTTGCCGCCCTCGAGATAGCCCACCGCGTCGGCTGGCTCGGTTTCGCCGCGGATGGTCTCGATCGCCTTGGCGAGCGCGGCCTCAGCCGCCTCGGTGCCGTGAGCCTCGCGCAACGCCTCGGTCCCCGCCAGATGAAGATGGATCAGCGTGCCAGGCAATCCGCTGCGTTCGCATTGCGCCAGAAGCTTGGTGAGTTCGCGCAGGAAGGCGCGGCGATGTTGCACGGGAAGCGTGGGGTGATGATCGGCCAAATCGCGCAGCATCTCTTCATGCCGGCGGACCTGGGCGATCTCATTGCGCAAACGTTCGATCTCGTCGGACAGGGCCGCGATGCAGGTCTGCACCGGGGCCGGCAGGTCGAGGTGCGAGAGGCCGAGCAGCGCCGTGACGTCGTCGATCGCATCGACGGCGTGGGCGTGTCGTTGGTCGTTGGCGACCTCGACCACGCCATGCCGATTGGCGTCGCCTTTGCCCTGATTGGCCCCGCCGCGACGCTGTCCCGGCGCGCCGCGATCGCCGATTGCAGTGACCGTATCCATCGTTCTGGTCCTCGAACAGAACTGCCTACGGTATCAACGCTACCGCGCAAGGGTAAATGATTCGTTAGCGATTCCTGGGGGTTGGTCGATCTCTTCATTTTCGATCCGGCGAATGAAAGGCCGCGCGCGAGGCACCCAGGTACTCATGGATACGTTGGAAGCCTTGCTCAAGGATGCAACACTGTCCGCCTAGGCTTGGACCAGGCCATGCAACGCAGACGAGCTAGGAGCGAGAATTCACTGCGCGCAATTTTTCCGATTGGAGGTTCACCAGTATTGGTTCCGGTTCACTTGCGCCACCGACTTCGACACCTATAATGCCGCCTTTCCTCAGGTAGGGTGGAGCATGCGCGGAGCGGAAGTGGCGATCATCATGGGCAGCCAGTCGGACTGGCCGACCATGCGACACACCGCCGACATGCTCGATTTACTGGGCATCGCGTTCGTCACGCGCATCGTGTCGGCCCACCGCACGCCCAAACGACTTTACGAGTTCGCCGCCAACGCGCGCGCGCGGGGTTACAAAGTGATCATCGCGGGAGCCGGCGGCGCGGCCCACTTGCCTGGCATGACCGCATCGATGACGCCGCTGCCCGTGTTCGGCGTGCCGATCGAATCGAAGTCGCTGTCGGGTTTCGACAGCCTACTTTCGATCGTGCAGATGCCGGGCGGCATTCCGGTGGGCACTCTGGCGATCGGCCGGGCCGGCGCGATCAACGCTGCCCTGCTCGCCGCTTCGGTGCTGGCGCTCGGCGACGCCAAGCTGGCCAAACGGCTCGATGCCTTCCGCGCCAAACAGACCAAATCGGTCGCGCGCAAGCCCTCCGATGCGGCGGAACATGGGCGCTGACGCGCGGCTTGTACCGCCCGGCGGCACCATCGGCATTCTCGGCGGCGGCCAGCTTGGGCGGATGACCGCGATGGCGGCGGCGCGGCTAGGCTATCGCTGCCATATCTATTGTCCGGAACCGGAGAGCCCCGCCTCGCAGGTTGCGGCCGCCACCACTGTCGCGTCCTATGACGACGTTCCGGCACTGATCAGATTCGGCGACGCGATCGATGTCGCCACGTTCGAATTCGAAAATATCCCGGCCGGCGCGCTGCGGGCGGTGGCGACCCGCCGCCCCGTGCGGCCCGGTGTGAAAGCGCTCGAGACCGCTCAGGACCGTATCGCCGAGAAGCGCTTCTTCGAACGCGAAGGCATCGCGACCGCTCCCTGGCGGCCGGTCCTCGATTTTCCCGCGCTGGGTCCCGCGCTCGCCCACATTGGCGCGCCCGCGGTGCTCAAGACGACGCGCCAAGGCTATGACGGCAAGGGTCAGGCACGTCTGCTGGCCGGAACCGACGCGATCTCAGCCTGGCGCAGCGTGGGATCGAAGCCGTCCATTATTGAAGGCATGGTCGATTTCGAGCGCGAGGTGTCGGCCATTGTCGCGCGCGGCATCGATGGCGAGACCGATTGCTACGACATCGTCGAGAACGTTCATCTCAGCGGCATTTTGCACACCACCACGGCGCCGGCGCCGATCCCGCCGCAACTGGCCGAGGCCGCCAAGGCGATGGCGCGCCGCGCCGTCCAGGCGCTCGAACTGGTGGGTGTCCTCGCCGTCGAGATGTTCGTCACGCGCGATGGGCAGCTGCTCGCCAACGAGATGGCGCCACGCCCGCACAATTCCGGACATTGGACCATCGATGCCGCCGTCACCTCGCAGTTCGAGCAATTGGTGCGGGCAGTGTGCGGCCTGCCCCTGGGCGATCCGGCGCGCACCGGCAATGCCGTGATGACCAATCTGATCGGCGACGAGATCGAGGCCTGGCCCGAACTCGTGAAGGAGGCGGGCGCGCGCGTTCATCTCTATGGCAAGTCGGAAGCGCGGCCGGGCCGCAAGATGGGCCATGTGACGCGGGTCGATACTTCTCGCTAAGGCTTATCCCAACATTCCGCCTTTGCCGGGACGGAACTTGTCGCGGGCATGGCGGGCAGCGCGAACCGGATTTGGCACCTTCTTCAGCCGCTCCTCGGTCTTTTGTCGGAACTTGGTGAAGCGTCCGACATCCGCCAGACGACGGTCGAGAAACGCCCACGTGTCCGAGGCGTCCTCGCTGCCGTCGTCGAGCCAGACCAGCAACGTCGACGAATAGACCGCGATCAGGGTCGCGCGCTTGGTGTAGTAGCTGAAATCCGTCGAGCTATCGCCAGCCGCGTGCCAGATCGTATCCGCCGTGCGCCAGGCGGCGCGCATCGCCTGGCCGGCCTGTCCGGGCAGCGCCAGCGTCGCCACCGCGCGTCGCACCGCCTCGCGATGTTCGGTCCAGGCCTCGATGCGGCGGCGGACCAGCCAGCCGACGCGCGCCGTAAAGCGCATCGTCGCGAGTTCCTCCGCCTTGGCCAACGCCTCTTCCTCGAGCTTGCGGTCGGCCAGTGCGGCGAAATGAACGACCGCCTCGGTCGCCCCCCGGAGGAACGCGCGCTCAGCCATCGTGGCATCGAATCCAGCCTGGGTCGCGGCCTTCGTCAGCGTCTTGCGGCTCCAGCCGTCGAACGGCACATGGGTCAATGCCGCCATGACAATGGCATCGCGGGCGGCGGCGAAACGATCCGGCGTTTTCTCGGCGTCCGTCATTCCGCCTCCAATGCCTCGGCCGGAACGTCGGCTGCGTCGCGGCGCAGTTCCTCGGTGAAGGCGAGCGTAGTCATATCGGTCATCCGCTGCGGGTAGAGAATGCCGGCAAGGTGGTCGAGCTCATGTTGTACCACCCGCGCATGGTAGCCCTCGGCCTCGCGTTCGATTGCATTGCCATCGAGTCCGACCCCGCTATAGGCGATTCGCGTAAATCGCGGCACCAGGCCCGTCATGCCCGGAACCGACAGGCAGCCTTCCCAGCCCTCTTCCTGTTCCGGGCCCAGTGGATGCCATTCCGGGTTGATCAGCACCGTCAGCGGCCATCCCTGACCGTCCTCGGTACGGCCCTCAGGCACCTCGAAGATTGCGACCCTCAACCCGACCCGGACCTGCGGCGCGGCGATGCCGATCCCCCCGGCTGCGTCCATGGTTTCCTTCATATCGGCGACCAATTGGGCGATTTCCGGGGCCGTTGGATCGGCCACCGGCTGGGCTGGAGCACGCAGGACCTGGGCGCCCATACGGGCGATATCGAGCACGGCCATGCCCCCAAATATGGTGGGTAAGGCCCATGCGGTCAAAGACTTACGCGGGACTTTCCCTGGGGGGCGGGCTGTGGTATGAACACGCCCTTCCGGTGACCCCCTAGCCCGAATGGAGATGTAAGGCCCGTGCAGGTACTCGTTCGCGACAATAACGTCGATCAGGCCCTCAAGGCGCTCAAGAAAAAGATGCAGCGCGAGGGCGTTTTCCGGGAAATGAAGCTTCGCCGCAGCTACGAAAAGCCCTCCGAGCGCCGTGCTCGTGAACGGGCCGAGGCTGTGCGTCGCGCGCGCAAGCTCGAGCGTAAGCGCCTCGAGCGCGAAGGGTTCTGAGGCGGTTCATAGCCGATCCGCCCTTCGGGGTTCCCGGTTAGAATGAAGAAGCCGCCCGGCCTCGCCGCGGCGGCTTTTGGTTTGCCCGCGTTGCCGAACGGAGGGAAATGATGCCTCGGCTACGTGCCAACGGTATCGAGATCGAATACCAGAGCTTCGGCCGGGACGCAGACCCGGCGATCCTGTTCATCATGGGATTCGCCTGCCCGCTGACCATTTGGCCGGATTCGTTCTTCCAGGGCCTAGCCGCGACCGGCCGTCGCGCCATCCGCTTCGACAATCGCGACATCGGCCGCTCGACCCACCTCAATGGGCAGATCGCACTTTCGCCCAGCGAGCTGATAGCCAAGCTGGCCGCGGGCCAGCCCACGACCGTCGCCTATGGGCTCGAGGACATGGCCGCCGACGCCGCCGGGCTTCTGGATGCGCTCGGGATCGCGCGCGCCCATATCGTGGGGATGTCGATGGGCGGGATGATCGCGCAACTGGTGGCGCTCAACCATCCTGCCAAGACGCGCAGCCTGACCTCGATCATGTCGACGACGGGGCGGCGCGGCTTGCCCCAGTCGAAGCCCGAGGTGATGGCGGCCTTAATGACGCCGCCACCCAGCAATGCCCGCGAGGACATCATAGTGACCTCGCTCAGGGCGCGCCACGCCTTCGCCGGCACCGGCTTTCCGGAAAGCGACACCGAGTTGCGCGCGCGGGTCGAGCGCGACGTCGATTACGCGCCCTACGACCCGGTGGGCATCGCGCGCCAGATGGCGGCGATCATTGTCGCGCAACC
>Ga0181537_10003638_pt1 | contig 13113 bp, 16 predicted proteins | sample PEATcosm2014_Bin_39_FD_119765 | JGI IMG/M metagenome (GOLD analysis project Ga0181537, IMG submission 119765) | Peatland microbial communities from MTU Mesocosm Facility, Houghton, MI, USA - PEATcosm2014_Bin23_10_metaG | ecosystem: Environmental > Terrestrial > Soil > Wetlands > Peat | place...
AACCAAAAGGCGGTTTTCCGCCGGAATGTACTCTAACACTTTACAGTATTCCGCGCCTAACCCCTCAGCCGTCATACGTGCGGTGTGATTGAGCATGCCGAGAAAGTTCGTGCCCTGTAGAGCGAGGACGCCCAGTTCAGCAAGCAGTTCTTGTTGACGAATGCGTTGGCGAAGAGCGCGGGCGGTAAAATCATCGGGCCGGCTTTCGCCGGGCGTGGGCTCAACGACCGGCTCTTTTTGGTCTGATATATGGGTCATGTCTTTACCAACGGCGCGATCACGGAATTGGCGCCGGAGCTTATGCGCCAACCGAGATGCGCCGTACATCGGATCAGTCTAGCTAGATCGAGCCGTATCGCCCGCACGTAAAATCTACGGAATTTTCACCCATTCTAGGCGGGTGGATCGGCCAAGAATTTAGGCGGGGTGTTAGCGCATATAGGCACGGTCCGGCATATCGGCTACCTCGGCGGCGAATGTCCGCTTTGGTCCGGAAGCGGTCATTTGCAGGAACCGGCACAAAAATGGACCATTCCGGTTTCGCAGGGGTCGATAGCCCCCTCGGTTCGCAGCGACAGGACGCGCGCTGTCTAATTTTGAACAGCGTGCCGCATCGAACACACTTACGATCAACAATCGGGATTTTGGGACTTTAAGCGAGCGTGACTTCCGCCTTGGGTCATTAGCCGCCGCCGCGACGGCAGCGGCGTTATCTGAGCGCCTAGTATAAAGGGCATAGATCAATGTCTAAAGGGTACGGATCGACGTCCCGCCTTTCATCCCTCGACGAGTACGACAGCGCAGTCAATGCACGGCGCATCGCCGACAACACGGCGGTTCGCCTCCACATGCTGTGGCGGGAGTGGCAAGACAAGCGCGACCGGTTAGCAGCAGAAGCCGACGCGGCTTGGGAGAAAGTCCAGGCCGACATGAGGAAGCGATGACTGAACGCTGCCGGCCGCGGCGCTCGCCGACCGGCATGTCCGCTTTACGCCATGAGCTGACATTTCTCTAGTCCGCGGCAGATTATCTCCAGTCCGCAGCAGATTGTGCAGTTCGGCACAGACACAATGTTTGGGCGCGCTATTGTTCGGAACAATCCAGCGCGCCTTTCCTCCGTGGAAGACGAGATGGCGATCGAAATATAGTCGAGGGATCAAGTGTCCAAGGATAGTATGATAGAGGCGCATGCGGCAAAAGTCGGGACGCATCCTGCGAAACTCAATGTCCCTGCAAAGAAAAAAATAGATAAGGGCAGAATTGCCAAGTTGAAATCAAGCAGTTGGTATCAAGGCGCTGCCCGATCAATCGGAATTTCCAAAGGGGGAGCGGTTCGGGAATCGCGATGACGAGATTTGGAACAACGCGCCGTTAGGCGCCGAGTCATATGGATAAGAACCCCAGCGGAGGTGGGGGCCGCCGGCTGGGGTCCTCAGTACGCACCACATACTTGGGCGCGCCTGGGCCTGGGAGCCCAAACCGCGCCCAATATTTTTATCCGAGCGATTTTCTGCGACTGTATAAAATTGCACACTCGGAAAACCACAGTGGATAACTGGAATAACTCCGCCTCGGCGGTTGCCATGTTCAAAAACTGGCCACAAGTGAACTCAGGCAATAACGGCGGGGGCTACGGCTGCTTGGTCAGCTCGGTGCAAGAGGCGATGCGTGAGGCCGGTGACTGCTTGAGATAGCAGAGCTCCATCCGGTTCGGCGCAAGCATCGTGCCGATGTCATGGCCGTCGTCGTCAACCATGTAGATCGCGCCGCTGCGCGATACGACAGCGATGACCTGCTCGCTTGCGCGAGCCGACGAAAACGTGCCGGAAAAGCGCCGGCCATCCTGCTTGTCGATGATCATCGTGAAAGTAACACTGTTCAACCGCGGCTCGGCCGTTGCGGAGGCGTCATGATGAGAGTTTCCGGTGCCCAAAATGATCGTTTCGCTGTCGCCTTTCCAGGTGCCGCGCATATCGGGAATTGCGGTTTCCGCCATAGCCGAGGTCGCGGCAATGATCGTCGCGAACGCTAAGATCCAAACAAGCTTCGACATGGTTAGTTCCTTTCGCGGCGGCCTATTTCAGCGCCGACGAGACGGTTGAAAACGTCGTTTTGAGGTGAGTGCCAAGGCCCGTAATGACCGGGATGACCGCGACCGCAATTCCCGCAGCGATGAGGCCGTATTCAATGGCCGTGGCCGCCGATTCATCCTTCAGAAAGTTGAAAATCCGTCTACGCATCTTCCGACTGTGAGGCCGACCCTAAAAGTATCCGTGAAAATATAGGTCGCTAATTAGGACAGTCGATTAGGGAACTTGGCACGTTTGGCCCGCAATTAGGACATTTCCACTCGGGGCGAGCGGGAGCCGCGAACGCATTAGACCTAAACCACAGCCGCGAGTATGTGTGCCTGTATTTTGGCAGCAACCGATTATTTCACTCGCTCGTTGTCAATCCACCAATTCCGGCCGTCGACGGACACTTCCACGTAGCCGTCGCCGTCTTCGTCAGTGTCAATAATCTTGATTCTGGTTCCCGCGGACAAGCGGATCGGGCAGTTCTTATTGGCTTTTGCGCCCTGCTAGGTCAGTGACGCCAGGGTGTACGCATACGCCCCCGCCCAACTTGTGCAGGCGAAAGCTTCGCGGGTGATGACCGCCGGTCTCGCAAAGGCTGCGGCGATCGATGCCGCGAGCGCAAGCGCGACAGATGCGGTCTTCAGAAATGGCGCCGGCTGTCTTCAGTATCTACATCAAAGGAGCTCGGCGCCATGAGAATGCTACTGGTTGCTTTTGCCGTTTTCGTTGCGACATTCAGCGGATCGCCATCATTCGCCGCAGACTTGCGAAACGTGACGGTCATCAACGGGACCGGTTACGGCATTAAATTCCTGGGCTTTAACAATCCCGGCGATAACGATTGGTCGGACAATGAGCTGCCTCCAGACAGCGTTCTTCCCAATGGGTCGAGTGTCTATGTCAAGTTCAACACCGAGGATGATGGCTGCAAATGGAATTTTCGCATTGACTGGGCTGATCCCGGCTATCCGGGCGTATTGTGGCGCGACGTCGATCTCTGCAGCATCAGCACTCTTACGTTGAAGTACGATAGAGACAGCGACACGACCTCCTATGAAGCTCAGTAGCAAAGAGAGGGCGGAAACGCAGCCGCGCTCAACGGTAATATTCTTGTCGTTTCCAATCGCCGGTATGACTTCTCTGGAACTCCCCGGATCAATCGCTACTCAATTCGCCAAGCAGGCGAGCCAGGTCCATTTCTCCGTCTCGGGTTTGGAAGCCGCGCTTGAACGCGGCCTGGAACCGGCTTTGGGCTTCGGGCTTTTGCGCGGCCTCACCGAAGAGATCGGAATCGCGGCGGAAGTCGTCCACCGGCGCGAGCGCGATGGCATTAACCCGGTCCTTGACCGCGGCGAGGCCGGCCGCGGGAAACCCGGCGATCCGATGAGCAAGCGATCGGACGAAATCGTCGAGCACATTGGTCGGTAACGCCCGATTGATCCAGCCGTATCGTTCGGCCAGTTCCGCATCGTAATCTCCCGCGCTCAACATCACCTCAAGCGCGCGGGCACGGCCCACGAGGCGCGCGAGGTGCTGGATGCCGCCTGCGCCCGGACTTACGCCAGTCGCAGCCTCCGGCTGGCTGAAAATTGCCGACTCTCGTGCGGCAAAGCGCATGTCGCACGCCAGCACAAACTCGCTGCCGGCGGCGCGGACGCGACCCTCTATCTGCGCGATAGTGACAAGGCGGCTTGCGCTAAGATGACGAAACATCAGACCGATCGACGCTTCGCCGGTCAACTTTGCCGCTTCCGCGCGATACTCCTTGATCTTGGTTACGTCGACATGGGCGATGAAATAGTCGGGGTCGGCGCTCTTGAACACGAGCACCTTGATGGTGTCGTCGGCCTCGGCCCGTTGAATCAGCAAAACAAGATCGCGGACCAGCGCGGGCCCCAGAAGGTTCATCGGCGGGGCCGCAATGTCAGCAAACAGAACGCCCGCTTCCGTGCGCACTTTGAGCGTCTCGAAGACCATCGAAATCTCCCGCACTAGGTGCACTCCAGCCCTTCGCTCAGCCCGGACTCTTCAAATCCAACCTGAAGGCAATAAAGGTCGGGTGGCCTGGGTCAGGTCGCGCTCTCCAAAAAGAAATAACGATTTGGGGCCGACCTCAAACCCACCTCGTTGATTGCGACTCTGCCCCCGCGATCTCGGCCTTTCACCCGCGTACAAGTTCGGCACGCGGTGCGGGTTTAATGGTAAGAGGAACTCTGCGCGCGGTGCGACGGGCCGGGGATGGCGGCAGGAGCCGGTGCCGGAGCCACGTACAGTGTATTTTTATCACAGAACCCGCCCATGCCGTTCACAGCCCTTTGGCAGTCTTGGAAGGTGTCAAAAGCACAGTTTTGCGTGCCGCCGGGTGAATTTAAGATCGCGCACCACGGATAATTTTGAGCGTCGGCCGGCGTGCCAATCCCAGCCGCACCCAAAAGAACTCCCAGCCCTAGCAGCAAAAATCTCATAGCCACCTCCCGCGCGGTTGCCGTGCCCCTCGGCTGTTTTAGACCAGGCCCAACCACGCTGTCGCGTCCGAAGGATGGCCCACCGTGGGGGCAGCGCAAAACCGGCAATGTGTGACGGCGGTCACTTCGCGCCTCCCCTATCCCCGGTACCAATTCAATCAAGGTTGAGCGAACGGACACCCTTCGGGAGGCCAACATGGCTAGAGCGGCGAAGAAGACTGGAACGCGGGTTGCTCGGTGGTTCGGCGCACTTGTGGAGCGTAGGTTTTACGACCGTTTCGAATAATCGTCGCGAGCGTTCCCTGCCGTGGGAACATCGGCCCCGGACACCCCCGCCGGGGTCATCGCTTTTTCTGGCTTCGTTTTATGATAAATCCCGTTCCCCCCGGGTCCGAAACGCAGCACAAAAACCCTCAAATGCCCAAGCGCGATCCCCAAAATCCAAGCCGTCGTGGCCCGATGATGGCGGTCGGCGTCGTCGTCTTCCTGTTCGTTATCGGCTGGATTTTGGCGCGCGAACTCTATTCCGGCAGCAAACTTGAGGATTGCCTGATGGAGGGCCGCAGCAATTGCGGGCCGATCACGCAATCGCATTAGTGAATTTTATTCAATTGCTCCCGAGCTTTGCGGGGGCCGCCACGAGAGTTTCACCGAGCCGTCGCGCTGCCGCCATAGACCGCGGGCAGCATCTGAATCGTAAGGGTTGCGGTGAGGGTGCGTGCGTCGAGGAGGATCGACCATGATCGTCCAATCCGCCTACCAGGCGCCAGCGGCTCGCGTTCTCGCGACTGAGAATCTCAGCCGGCCGAAATGCCCGCGTTGCGGCAGCATGTTGCTCATCGCCGAGGAATCCCGGTTCAACGCCCGCGGTCGTATCGACCATAACTGGTCCTGCGACGATTGCGGCAACGAATTCGGTACCTCAATCAGGTTGTGGTCGCGTTAGAAACGGCATTACTAAAGCCGCGCAAGCTATTCTGTGAGTTGCGTAAAATAGCTCAATTGTGCCGTGTTCGCGGCGGGGGCGATGTGCCCCGCATCGTGCCGACGCACTGGTTCCGCTGGCCGCAACAGGCAATAATAACCGCCTGTCCGGTGTTCGTCAGATCATTGCGGAACCGTCCAGAAGGAGGAATCAACATGGGTCATCAATCGAGTCAAACATTCGACCGTCGGTCGATTTTGGGAATTTGCGTCGGCGGCGCCGCGGGTGCCGCTCTATTGGCATCCACCCCGAGCTATGCCGCGCCGGTGGCGTTCAAGGCGGATCTGAAGGGCGCTTCGGAAGTGCCGGCCAACACCACGACGGGGACCGGATCGGTCACCGCGTCCTATGATGCATCGACCAAAACGCTGACCTGGAGCGGCACCTTTTCGGGCACCACGGGCCCGGTGACGGCCGCGCATTTCCACGGTCCGGCCGACCCCGGCAAGAACGCCGGCGTCGCGATCTGGGTTTCGACCAAGGGAACGCCGCTCGCTAGCCCGTTCTCGGGCAAGGCGACGCTCACCGATGCCCAGGCCGCCGATCTGATGGCCGGCCAGTGGTACGTCAACCTGCATACAGCGGCTAACCCTGGCGGCGAAATCCGCGGACAGCTCACCAAGTCGTAAAGCCCGCGCCCGACTGTTGCGTTTGTACTGGCGCGCCGCGACCCGCCGGCCCCGTGTATCACGGGCCGGCGGGTTTCTGTTTTCCGGGTCGGGTCACTGTTTCGGAATGTGCGCGGCCTCGATCACCTTGCCCCATTTGGCGATGTCGGCGCGCATCCGCGCGTCGATTTCTGCGGCCGTCGAGGCCTTGGCATCGATGCCGAGATCGAGCGCCGCCTTTTTCAGATCCGGATTGGCGAGCACGTCGTGTAGTGTCGCATTGAGCTTGTCGATGATCGGCTGCGGTGTGCCCGCCGGCGCATAGAGCGCGTTCCACGACGTCACGTCGAAATCGGGCACGCCGGATTCGGCTACGGTCGGGACATTGGGCAGTTCCGGCGAGCGCTTCGGGCCGCTGGTGGCGAGCGCCCGGATTTGCCCGCTTTGCAGCGCGGGTTTGAGCGCGGCGTAGAACTCAACTTCCATCTGGATATCGCCGCGCAGCAGCGCGACCAATTCGTCCGGTGAGGTGCGGAACGGCACGATGACGGTGTCGGTCCCTGACATCGCCTTGAACAGTTGCGCGGTCAGGTTCTGCGTCGAGCCGACCGTGATCGAGCCGAGATTGAGCGTTCCAGGCTTGCTGCGCGCCGCGGCGAGGAAATCGCCGAGCGTATGGAGGTCCGAATTCGCCGGCACGGCGAACACCACATCGAAATAGCCGAGCGCGGACACCGGCACGAGTTGCTTGAGCGGGTCAAATGGCAGATCGTTAAATATCGCGACGCTGATCGCGGTGCCGTTGGTGAAGAAGGCGAGCGTGTAACCGTCCGCCGGCGCCTGGAGCACGGCGCGCGCCGCGGCGATGCCGCCGGCGCCCGGCATGTTCTCAATGACGAAATTCTGACCGAGCTTTTCGGAAAGCTTTTGCGCGATGAGCCGCGCGGTGATGTCGGCAATGCCGCCGGGGCCAAACGGCAAGATGACGCGCACGGGCTTGTCGGGATAGGTCGCTTGCGCCTGCGCGCCGCCCGCGATGCACGACAGCGCCAGAAGCGCACAGGCGAGCATGACGAACCGGCGCGTCATCCGCGCCCAAACCGGGTTCATAGAAAACATCAATCGATCTCCGTGGTGGATCTTAGAGGCAACGGCGGCCGCTTATGACTGTGGCAGATCGCACCTGGTCGTCCATTGCTCTCTGGTTTGTGCGGCAAAATCGGCAAACCGGCCGGCCGCGATGGCGGCACGCATGCCCGCCATCAGGTCCTGGTAGTAGTACAGGTTTACGATCGACAGAAGCGTACCGCCGAGCGCTTCACCAGCCTTAAAAAGGTGATGCAGGTATGCGCGCGAGAATTCGCGGGCGGCCGGACAGCGGCTTTCCGGGTCGAGCGGCCGCGGATCGCCGGCGTGACGGGCGTTTTTGATGTTGATCGGGCCGAAACGCGTGAACGCGAGGCCATGGCGGCCGTTGCGGGTCGGTAAGACGCAGTCGAGCATGTCGACGCCGCGGGCGACCGCTTCGAGCAGGTCCGATGGCGTGCCGACGCCCATCAAATAGCGCGGTTTGTCGGCAGGAAGCGCCGGCGCGGTATTGCCGACGACCTTGAGCATCACCTCCGGCGTCTCACCGACCGCCAAGCCGCCGATCGCGTAACCGTCAAAGCCGAGATCGACAAGCGCGCGTCCACTCGTTTCGCGCAGTTTCTGATCGTCGCCGCCCTGCACGATGCCGAACAGCGCGCGATCTGTCGGCGCGCGCTCGAAGGCGCGCTTGCAGCGCTCGGCCCAGCGCAGCGACAATTGCATGGCGCGCTCGATCTCGATGCGTTCGGCCGGCAGCGCGACGCATTCGTCGAGTTGCATGGCGATGTCGGAGCCGAGCAGCATTTGCACCTCGATCGCGCGCTCCGGTGACAGCTCAACCATCGCGCCGTCGATATGCGAGCGGAATGTGACACCCTCCTCCGCTACTTTGCGCAACGCGGAAAGCGACATCACCTGATAGCCGCCAGAATCGGTGAGGATCGGCAGCGGCCAGCGCATGAACTCATGCAAACCGCCGAGCGCCGCAATGCGTTCGGCGCCTGGGCGGAGCATCAGATGATAGGTGTTGCCGAGCATGATGTCGGCGCCGGATGCGCGCACCTCGTCGTGATGTACGCCCTTGATCGCGGCCTGCGTACCGACCGGCATGAAAGCCGGCGTGCGTACCACGCCGCGGGCGGTCGCGATTTCGCCGGTGCGTGCGGCGCCGTCGGTGGCGAGGAGATGGAAGGAGAAGGAATCCAGCATCACTGCTCAATGTAACGCTACTATCCGCACATTTGTGTGGGCGGATCGCAGGATGCCGGCTTTTACCGCAATAGCAACCGGTTCGCGGAATTTGCGACTCAGCACGCGAGCGCGATGGTGATGCCGAACGCGCGCTGAATGCAGTCCTGGTCTGGCACATCCACCGCGTTATGAAGCTTCGGCGCCGTCCACACATGGGTCGTAGCCTGTGAAGATTGAATACCGGATATACGAAGATTCTGCGTCGACTGCTTCACCGGGTGATCGGTGGTTCCGCAGAATGCCGGGCTGGCAGCGAAAATCGCCAATGCCAGGGCGATCTGACAATATTTGCTCATTGTCGACTCCTTTGCGGGTTAACTTCTCTGTTCCTCCCTCGTCTCCGACCGCTGCCTGATATGTAGCGTCATCCGGGCGCGAGAGCTGTGCCCTGGGTCACAGCAAATTTCTGCCGGCGGATTGGCTATTATTCCGCGTTGCGCCGAGCGCTGCAGTCGCTGGAAATTTGTTCGCTAACGGCGTACGCCTATGAATCCGCGTGCTCGCGAAACAACAAACACGCATCACCGTAGGAGTAAAACCGATAGCCGATTTCGATCGCATGGGCATAGGCGCGCTTCATGGTGTCGAGGCCGGCGAAGGCGGCGACGAGCATGAATAAAGTCGAGCGCGGCAGATGGAAGTTGGTCAGCATCGCGTCGACGGCGCGGAAACGATAGCCGGGCGTGATGAATAACGCGGTCTCGCCGGAGAATGGCGCGAGCGTGCCGTCGTCGCCCGCCGCGCTTTCGAGGGTCCGCAGCGAGGTCGAGCCCACCGCGACGATGCGGCCGCCATTCCTTCGTACCGCATTCAACGCCGCAGCGGTTTCCGCGCTGACGCTGCCCCACTCGGGATGCATTTTATGGCCGGACGTGTCGTCAGCCTTCACCGGCAGGAAGGTACCCGGCCCGACATGCAGCGTAACCCGATGCAGCGTGACACCGCGCGCGGCGAGCGCCGCAACAAGGCTCTGGGTGAAATGCAGACCTGCGGTCGGTGCCGCCACCGAGCCTTCCTCGCGCGCGAACATGGTCTGGTAGTCACTGCGGTCCTGTTCGTCGGTGTCGCGTCGGCTCCTGATATAGGGCGGCAACGGCATGTCGCCGCGTTCGGCCAGCGCCTGGTCGAGCACCGCGCCATCAAAGGCAAAGGCGAACGTCACCTCGCCGCCCTGCTCGCCCTCGCCCTTTTGCTCGACCGTGGCGTCGAGTTGTTCGAGAAAGCAGACGCGGCCTTCGCCCCCGAAGCGCACCGTGTCGCCGACCGCAAGCCGCTTGGCCGGCTTGACCAACGCGCGCCAGCGCGAGCCGTCGAGCCGCCGAATGAGCGTCGCCGCGATCTTTGGTTCGTATTTGGGCTCATGCTCGCCGCAGCCGAGCCTGCGGCCGTGCAGATTGGCGGGAAAGACTTTGGTGTCATTGACGACCAGCGCATCGCCGGGCCGCAGCGACGCCGGCAGATCGCGCATGGTGCGGTCTTCGAACTCGACCGCCGCGCCGGGCCGTACAACGAGCAGCCGGGCGGTATCGCGGGGCGAAGCAGGCCGCAGTGCGATGCGGTCCTCCGGCAGCGTGAAGTCGAATAAGTCCGTGCGCATTGGTCTTTGAGTTCTTCCGCGTTAAAAACGCATATCGCAACCTTTGGCGCGGCAATCAACGTGAACCCCAAAGCAGCCAGTTGCGCCGTCATCCAGGTCAAGCCCGGCATCGGCGACGTGATCTGGCATCTGCCCTTTATCCGCGCCATCGCCGCAGCGGCACCCGGCGGCTGCGTGAGCTTTTTGGCTCCACCATCGAGCTGCGCCAAAGACTTGCTCGCGGCCGAGCCGGGCGTTGCCGAAATTCTCTATTTCGAGCACGGCGGCTCCGAGCTCCGCCGCGGCCTCAATCTGATCCGGCTCGTCACGCTGCTGCGGCAAAAACACTTTGAGACGATCTGGATTCTCGACCGCACCGTCCGCCCGGCGTTGGCCGCCATGCTTGCTGGCATTCCGGAACGCATCGGGCTTGGACTTGGGCCGCAGCGCTTTTTCATCACCAATCCCGGCATCGGCCAAAATCACTTTCACGATCAGCCGATCGACTGGCTGCGCGCGCTGATGGCTGCGATGAATGTGCCGTTCTCCTCGACCGAGCCGGATTTGCGCTTGCCCGGCGCGGCGCTGGCCGCCACCGCGGAAAAATTCAAATCCTGCGCGCGGCCCTGGATCGTACTCGGTATCGGCGCCTCACATCCCGACAAAGACTGGCCCGATGCGCACTGGGAGGAATTTCTGTCACTCTTGCGCGCTCGCGCCAGCGGGACGATTTTCCTCATTGGCGGGCGGATGAATTACGCACGGGCGCAAAAATTCATCACGCCGAGAGGCCGCACACCGGCCGTCAATGCCTGCGATCTGGGTCTCGCCGAGGCCGCCGCACTGCTGCGTCACGCCGACCTCTTTGTCGGCCCGAGCTCGGGTCCGATGAATCTCGCCGCCGCCGGCAAGACCGAAGCCCTTGGGCTATTCGGCTCAACGCCGGTACTGACCTATTCGAAATACATTTACGCGATGGTGCCACCGGGCGGCTCGTCGCCGGACGGCATGCAACGCATCGCGCCGGCGCAGGTGCTTGAGGCGATTACGCCCTATCTGTCACACCAGAAGACGCAGGCCTGACAGAGATTACTTCGCGTCGGCAGCGACGTGGGCGTGAACGATCTTGTCGGGATTGGCCGGCGGCTCGCCTTTATGGAGCTTGTCGACCACATCCATGCCTTGCACGACTTGGCCGACCACCGTGTATTTGCCGTTGAGGAACGAACCCTCGGCGAACATGATGAAGAACTGGCTGTTCGCTGAATTGGGATTGTTGGTGCGGGCCATGCCCACAATGCCGCGCTCGTAGGGCACGTTGGAGAATTCGGCTTTCAGGTCCGGATATTTCGAGCCGCCGGTGCCGTTGTGGTTTTCGCCGTCACCGGTCTGCGCCATGAAGCCGTCGATGACGCGGTGAAACGGCACGTTGTCGTAAAAACCGTCGCGCGCGAGCTGTTTGAGCCGCTCGGCGTGATTCGGCGCGATGTCGTTGCGCAGCGCGATGACGATACGGCCTTCGGTCGTATCGAGGATCAGCGTGTTTTGCGGATCGGTGCCGGAGGGAAGCGGTTGGGCAGTCACTGGTGCAGCACACATGACGGCAAACAGTACGGCAAGAGCGCGTAGCATGTCATCTCCCGGATGATGAGGATTTCAGCTTTTGGCGAATTTCTTTTTAAGCCGCGCCGCGACCTCTTTCGGCACGAAGGCTGAAACGTCGCCGCCCATGGCGGCGATCTGCCGGACCAAAGTGGCGGTGATCGGGCGCACCGCGGGCGACGCGGGCAGGAACACGGTTTGCACCTCCGGCGCCATGGTTCCGTTCATGCCGGCCATCTGCATTTCGTAGTCGAAGTCGGCGGCATCGCGCAGGCCGCGGATCAGGATGGTGGCGCCCGCCCGCCGCGCCGCCGTGACGACGAGATCGCCGAAGGTGGTGCAGGACAGTTCGCAGCCTGCGGCACGGGCGAGCGGGGCGCAGATTTCCTCCAGCATGGCGAGCCGCTCTTCAGCGGGGAATAGTGGCGTCTTCCCCGGGTGGACGCCGACGGCCAACACCAGCCGGTCGGCAAGGCAGACCGCCTTGCTGACGACATCCAGATGACCGTTGGTGATCGGATCGAACGATCCGGCGAAGAGCGCGACGCGGGGCGAGCTTCCTGACATGGCGGCGGTCTAGCTTGCGCCTTGTGCCGCCGCAAGGTGGCTTGGTCTGCAAGGTCCCGCGACGCTCATGGTCGTTGGCCAAAATCTGCACGGCCAAAAATTACCACATCAAGCCTGCGAAATTGATCGAATTATCTCATTCTTACATGTGTTTACAGCAATCGGCTCATTTGTGATCCCCATCAAGGCGGGTTTGAACTGTCCCTGCGAGATTGGCGACAGATGAAAAGCAACCACAACGCCCGCTGCGCGTTAGATGAGTTGCGAACACGGGCAAGGTGTCATGCTGAAAACCTTTTACGCCGTTGCCGTCGCCGCGATTGCCGCGGCCTGCTTCGTTGGCTTCCCCAGTCTCGCGTTTCAAGTCCAGGCGGGTTCGATGGTGCCGGGCGCCAAGGGTGACCGCGCCGACGTCCGGCCGGCGGGTGCCGAGTGCTCGCAAAGTGCCTGGCCGTATTTCGAGGCAGCCTGCCTTCGCGATGCCCGCAACCCGATGGCCGAAGCGCGGCCGGCGCGCCTGGTCACGGCCGACCATCTCGCCGACGCCGGTCACTGAGGCGGCAAACCAGAGCCGCCACCCACTCGTTCTCCAAGTTGCCGTGTTGCTCGCGGCGGAAGGTGCCTCCCCACCTTCCGCCGATTTCTTGTCGACGAAGCCGCAGCCCCGATTTTCATGACGTTTTCCGCTTTGTCTCGTGCTTCCAGGCAGGATCGGCTAATCTGACAAAGAGCGGCCTTTGACGCGGCACGGCGCGCCTTGACCCCCTGCCTACCCCCGTCTAAGAGCCGCGCCAATAAGCGCTTTTGCCGGCAATGGCGGTTCGATGATCGTCCTGATCGACAACTACGACAGCTTCACCTTCAACCTGGTGCACTATCTCGGTGAACTGGG
>Ga0181537_10003639_pt1 | contig 13112 bp, 20 predicted proteins | sample PEATcosm2014_Bin_39_FD_119765 | JGI IMG/M metagenome (GOLD analysis project Ga0181537, IMG submission 119765) | Peatland microbial communities from MTU Mesocosm Facility, Houghton, MI, USA - PEATcosm2014_Bin23_10_metaG | ecosystem: Environmental > Terrestrial > Soil > Wetlands > Peat | place...
GCTCCCAATTCGCTCTACGGTGCTATGCCCATCAACGGTGTGGCGGTTGCTCTGGCGCTTCGCAATAATTTCAAGATGTTGAAGGTCACTGAAACCCATCCCAAGGTCCTGTACTTTGGGCTTGCCCACGCGGTGTACGACTTTACCCAGCATCGGGAGCGAATGGTTGCGTGGTTTTTCAACCTGGTTAACTTGCAGGTTTGCGAAGTGGCCACCGAGCATGCCTGGGACGCGCTTTTATCGGCTTTTGCGGCTCGCCAATGGAATACAGGTCAATGGGAGAATGACCTTCACCAATTGCCCAACGACGACGGCGAAAGACTTATTTTTCCGCCCAACCTGGAGTCGCATTACGCGTGGCCCGAAGACATAAAACGTGCGCCGCAGCAGCAGGAACAGCAGCGAGTGCGAACAACTCCAAAACAGAGTGGCCGTTGGAAGATTGCGGTCGAGCGCCTTGAACGGGCTGGCCACCACGCTGTCGCTCAACAGATCGCAGAGTATCGTAATGCGCGCAATGAGCGGGCTGGTTGGGACGCGTGGCTGAAGTCCAACTTTCCCGCGCTCTGGAGTTTGGTCGATGAGTGAATCAGTTCACGGAGCCTGGCGCTGCATCTGCCTATTGATCTCTGCATCTTACGCTGACGGCGACAACTTACAAAATCTCCTCTGAAAAAGCAGACTCAAGGTTGTCAGTCAATTTTGTTCCTGATTCGATTCTTCCTTACGCTTCCTGCCTTCGGGGGGAAAAGCCTTTCCCCCCGCCGCTAGCTTCGCTACGCGGCTCCCCATTCTAACGGGGTAAACCTGCGGTTTCCCCCGTAACGCCCCCATCCCTGCCGAGCCGGGGCTGTGCCAGGAAACCTGTCACAGCCCCGGCTTTGGCCGAGTTCTTTCGACGCGGCTTGCTCGCGCCCCCAAGGGTTCTTGGGGGGGCGCTCGCTGGCGCCGCCGGTTGGTTAGAGGAGGAGAAAAGAAGAGAAAGGTCGGTGCTCGGGTCGGCCTTTTCTTTCCGCCGCTGCGCTCGGTCTTCCGGTGGCTGCGGGGATGGTTCCCTTGTCCGTTTTTGAACACTTGGAGCCGACTGTGCAGACGTTTGTACACGGTATTTCTCCTCTGAAAAATCATCATTTTCCATCGCTTTTTGCTAGGCATTTCCCATTTGCTATGGTATGTATATATCGTTACAAACAAGACGTTTGTAATAAAATAAACCTAACGTCAAGGCCGGACATAACCACAGGCCAAACCAACCATGATGACCACCAAAAACGACCTCCGCTTAGCCTACTTCGTAAACGCCGGTTCCGCTGCCGAACTCTCCCGCGAGCAGCTTTCCCGGCATGTACCCGCCGCCTACGCCGAGAAGGCCCACGCCGGGACCACAAATCGGTACAGCTTCTTTCCCACCGCCACGGTGGTCGAAGCTCTCCGCGAATCGGGTTGGGCTCCCGTTATCGCCCAAGAACAACGCACCCGAGCCGTAGACCGCTCCGGGTTCCAGAAGCATCTGATCCGGTTCCACCGCCGCGAAGAATTGGGGCGGGCGGTTCTCCATGACAGCCGCTTGGAGCTTGTCCTGATGAACTCCCATGATGGCGGGTGTGCCTTCCGGTTGTTCGCTGGAGTCTTCCGTCTGGTATGCAGCAACGGCCTTGTGGTGTCGGAGGCGTCCTTCGGCGCGATCTCGATCCGGCACACCCATCGCACCGTTGAGCAGGTGGTGGACGCCTCGCAGAAGATTGCCCACAACTCCGATGGCATCGGAGGCCGCATTGACGCCTTCCGCCAGCGTATGCTTTCCGAGGAGGAACGTACCGACTTCGCCAGCCGCGCCTTGGCCCTGCGCTACGACACGGCAGGGGAGGCCCCCGTTCGGCCCTCCTACCTCTTGGAACCCAAGCGGAGGGAGGATCGCGGCAATTCGCTCTGGCAGACCTTCAACGTCATCCAAGAACGGATGATGCGCGGTTCCCGGCCCGACCGATTCAAGGCGATCCAGGAACACCGCCGCACGGCTCGCGTCCGTGCCTTGACCGGATTGGATGCGCAAATCGGCATCAATCGGAACCTCTGGGCGCTGGCTTCGAGTTACCTCAACTAGTCCCTTTTTTACCCACTACATACCATAGCAAATCGGGCGTGCGATCCACGCCCGATTCAAACCGTCGAGGCTGACGTTAAACGGCCAAACCCAACATGAAAAAAACCACCCCCACCACCGAAGAAATCCACCAGTTGCTCGTCGCGGAAATCATCCGTTCGGCGACTAACCGCACACACTTCAAGCCCGAGGCGTTGGAGGAAATGGCTTCCTCCATCCGCGAGAAGGGCGTCATCCAAGCAGTCACCGTGCGTCCCGTTTCTTGCATCGAGGACGAGGCCCGCCGCAAGGAGGCGGGCAATGCCAAGTATGAACTGGTTGTGGGGGAACGCCGCTGGCGCGGATCGAAGATCGCGGCCAAGACCACCATTCCGAGCGTCATTCGGATGCTCGACGATCATGAAGCCTTAAAGCTCCAGATCATCGAAAACGCCCAACGCGAAGACCCCGATCCGCTGGAGGAGGCTGAGCAGTACGACGCCTTGCTCAAGTCGGGCAAATCGACCGTGGACGAACTCGCTGCCCTAATCGGCAAGAGCCGCGCCACGATCTACGGACGCATCAAGCTCCTGAGTCTGCCGGAACGGGTGAAGGAAGCCCTTCGTGCCGGAAAAATCACGCCGCAGGTCGCTCTCCTGATTGCCCGCATTCCCAATCCCAAGGTAGCCGAGGAAGCCGCCATCCGAATTTTGAAGGGCGACTACAACAGCCCCTTTTCGTTCCGGCAGGTGCAGGCCCTCATTGCCGAGGAGTATATGACGCAGCTTAAGGGCGCGCCCTTCGACCCGAAGGACAAAACCCTCGTACCGGACGCTGGCCCCTGCGCCCTTTGTCCCAAGCGAACTGGCAATCAGAAGGAACTCTTCTCCGATGTCAGCCGTGCAGACGTTTGTACCGACCCCATTTGCTTTCGCCAGAAATCCGAGGCGACACGGTTGCGGACGCTGGAAGCGGCCAAGCAGGAGGGCAAGATTGTCCTCTCGCCCGAGGATTCGGCGGAACTCTTCCCCTACCGTGGCGGGCAGTTGAAGCATGAGGCCCCGGTCGTCGAACTCGACACGGCGTGCCCGTTCGAGCCCAAGAAGACATGGCGACAGATCGTGGCCCGTCTGCCTAAAGGCGAGCGGCCCGACGTTATCGTGGCCGCTGACCGCGAGGGCAAGCTGCACGAGCTGGTCGGCCGCAAGGAGGCGGGCGAAGCAGCCCGCGCCCTCGATATTGCCCAACCGCACGAGACGCGCGGGAACATGTCGGCCACGTCCGTTGCGCAGCGCAAAGCCATGCGGGAGGCCCGCGAGAAGCACGAGCGCACCATTCGGGCGGTTGACCTAGCCGTTACCGCCCTAATCCAAAAGCAGGCGAAGGCCAAGGACAACAAGGCTCTCTCCCGGCTTGTGCTCATGCTGGCCGTGAAGTTCTCCAGCCACGACACGGCGCGGCGCGTGAACAAACGGCACGGCTACACCACGCCGAAGAAGGACGGCGATGTCCGCAACTACTTCCTCGCGCAGGCGAAGAAAGCCGCTGCCGACCCACTGCCCTTCGCCCTCGAAACCATGCTGTGGCAGAGCGCGTTGTTTATGAGCCATGAGTTTCCGAGCGCCATGACGGACGCCTGCAAAATCTACGGCATCGACTTGGAGAAGATCAAAGCCGCCGCCAAGGAGAAACCCGCGAAGGCCGACGAGGCCACACTGCCCGCCCTCAAGAAATAAACCTGCCCCACCAGTCGGGCAGGTTCGACCCCGCCCGACCCAACCACAACTGAAATTATATGACTGAAATCACCCGCCAAGAAACCGAAGCCCTTGTCCAATCGTGGAAAAACCGCGTGGAAGCCTTGGGCTATAAAAAGGGAACCAAGACCTGCGCCAAACTGGAAATTGAGTTTTTCGTCGGCGCGTTCTCGATGCTCGCCGCGCTTGGACGTTCGTATCCCCCCTTCTGGAACATCATCATCATGAGTGGACGTTCCCTCTCCGAAACGCTTTGCCCCGATAAGGAGGTGTCCCGTGAATAATCGGAAAAAGCAATTCGAGGGCGAGTTGCCCGAAATGTGCGTCGCCGTCTTGGAACCGGAAACCGTCCTGATCGGCATCAAGCGCGGACAGCGAGGATACTTCCAGATGTATGACGGCATGATTACGGGCGATGCCGCCAAGAACGTGGCCGACCGGATGAACAAAGCCTTGGACGTCACGCCCCAGCACCGCGAAGCGATGTTTTGTGGCAGCATGATGGGTTGGGACTGCCCCGCCGCACGCGCTTCCTGCGATCTTCATGCCAAGGCCAAGCCCTACGGTGAGAGGGAAGGGGGAATATGACCGCGCTGACAAAGGCGGTACGCCGTAAGACCCGCTTCCCCTATGCCGTTCTCTATGCTGGTAAGGCTCGGCCCATCATTGTGTCCTTGGAGCCGGGTGACGTTATCACGTTCCGCGAATCTGGACGCCGCCTTAGCTGGTCCGTCCCTATTGACCGGGTATTTCGCCACGCGGTCAGGGACTCCGCGCTGGCGTTACGCCGAGAAAAAAGATTGTTGAAACAAAAGGGATAGGGTTTCAATCCGGTTCGCGGGGATTCATCAAGGGCTTGCTCCCTCGTCGAGGGCGCGCAAACTCGCATTCATCCATGAGCAAGCCCACTAAGGAACTCAGTAAGATTCGCGCCCAGGTGGGAGCGTTGGGGGGAAAGACCGTCACGCCAAAAAAGGTTGCCCACCTCGCTTCCATCGCGTCCAAGGGCGGCCAGACCGTGACGGAGAAAAAGCGGGAGCATCTTCGCAAGGCTCTTGCGGCCCGATGGGCCAAAGCCAGAAAACCGTCAGCCTAGGAGCTTGCTGAAAAAGGGGCAAGGTTGCGAATTATCGGACTGAAAGAGGGGTGGGGGGATAAAAAGTCAGTTCAGGTGCTTGGATATAGAAGCGAACTTGCTCGATTCGTGAGCAAGTTCACCACTTACCGCCCGATTTTCAGGCTGGAACCGGCATCAGATTAGCGATGCGCAGCAAATTATAAGCGGTTGCGACCAGTTGGGCGTGCAGGGTGACGCGGGCTAATCCTCGGTAACGGGTTTTGCGTAAACCTCCCACACTTTTGCACCAACCGAAGATACGTTCGACCCCGCGCCGGATATGCTGGCTTTGCCGATAGGCCTTGGTGCGCAGCGTGCGTCCATCGAGTCCGGGAACCTGACGGTTGCGTGCGGTGGCCACGTGGGGAGTAACCAGATGGCGGCGACACCAGTCCACCACCCCGCGACAGTGGTAACCGCGATCCGCCGCCAGAACGGAGGGCTTGTGATCGAGCTGGCGCTGGCGTTCCAGCAAGGAGACCGCCGCCTTGGGTTCACTTTCGGTGGCCAGCGTCACACTCAAGTCGGCGCACAACCCGTGACGACTATCCATTAACGCATGAGCGCCGAAGCTCAGGCGGGCCTCCTTGCCCGCGCCCTTACGCATGAGCCGGGCGTCGCCATCGGTGGAGCTTTGATGGGTGTCGTTGCGCCGTTGCTGTCCGTGAAAATCACCGTCCGGCCCTTGATCCGCATCGGTCTTGGGCCGAAAACTCTTCGCGCTGGCCCAGGCTTCAATGAGCGTGCCGTCCACCGTAAAGTGTTCATCGTCGAGCAGCCGCGCCGCTCGCGCCATCGCCACCACCTCGGCGAAGAACTTCCCGGCCACTTCGTGTTCCATGAGCCGGCCCCGGTTCTTGCTGAAGGTGCTCGCAGCGAAGCCCGGCTCCTCCACGTCCATGTCCAAGAACCAGCGAAAGAGCAAATCGTACTCCAGCCGTTCGCAGAAGAGCCGGTCGGAGCGCACACTGTAAAAGGCCATTAAAAGCAGACTCTTGAGCAGTCGCTCCGGAGGAATCGAGGGCCGTCCGATGCCGCTGTACATCGCCCCAAAGACCGGGGAAAGCTCCCTCAAGGCCCGATCCGCCCATGGCTTGATCCGCCTCAGCGGGTGATCTTTCCTCACCCGTGCTTCCAAATTTATCACGCTCAACAAACCCAACTGCTTTTCGTTTTCGCCTCGCATCCTTCTTTGACTCTTTTGCCTGCGGATGCCTTCATCCTAAATGATGCCTTTTTCAGCAAGCTCCTAGGGTGAGAAGCCGGGATCGTTTGATCCTTCGGCGAAGGTAATTGGAGCGGTCTAACATCGGTTTCGACGGCAGTTGGATGGGTTCCAAAGCCTGAATTGCCACTACTCGCGTAAACTTGCGCTAACACAGCCACTACTCAGTAAGGCTGTTTCTCCGGTTCATGGTGCAATCATCGGCATGAACCCACGGAAGTTTCTAGACTTCTTCAAGAGCAAAACTGGAAAGATCATCCTCTTTCTCGGGCTGATCGGCATTGGTTGTATTCTCTATCACGGATTTGCGCCTCCGGTGAAGACGACGAAACCGGAGGCTGTACCCAACTTGCAGGGTGCTCCCGAAAAGAATCAGCCGACGTCGGTAGATCGAGGCGGCTCACGTTTTATCATTCCCGGTTTCTTGTCGCTCCGAGAGCCGAACAACGGGGGCACAAACTCCGCGCCCACCAATGCGCCGCCGGTCCTGCCGATCTCGCTGTATAATTCCGATGACGGCGAGGCGCAAGTCTCCGAGGAATATGCGCCTTACGGTCGCCTTATTCCCTGCGAAACGATCATTACGATTGATTCAGCCAAGATCGAAACGCCCATCATCGGGTTTGTCACCGAAGACGTTTATCACGATGGGAAACTCATCATCCCGGCAGGCGCGGAAGTGCATGGCAAGGCCCAGGTGGACCCCTCGCGTGAACGGATTGCGAGCGAGGACAACTGGTACATCGTCTGGCGTACCACCGACCGGCTTAACGGCGCCGAGCTTCCGCTGCATGGCGTCGCTCTCGATATGGAGCGCGACTATCGCTACGGCACCTGGGCGCTGACGGACGGCTCTGCCGGTTTGCGCGGAGACATTCTCAAGACCGACAAGTGGGCGGAAATCAAACTCTTCGCCGCCACCTTCATCAGCGCGGCAGCCACCGGCCTCCAGCAGACACAACAAAGTACCAGCCCGCTGACCGGCGCGACGCAGCAAATCCCTCTCTCCACGCCACAAAATGCCGCGCTTCAAGGTTCCAGCGCCGTACTCAACCAGTATGCCCAACAGATTGCCGATTCAATCAAGCGCGATGGTTTCTATGTCCGCGTGCCGGCCGGAAAACAGTTTTATCTCTATGTCATGCAGACCATCGACCTCGAAAAAGCGAGGCAGGGTGAATCGACTCTCAGCCAGGAGAAACCCGAAAACAAACCCACACCCCAACAGCCATGAAACTTATCTACCTCTTCATTCCCTTCTTCTTACTCGGTTGCACCGCCGAGCGGCCCTTGGCCGAAACCCAGCCCGCAGATCCACCTGCGACCGTGCCGGGAACCGCCCTCAGTCTGCCTGATGCCGATGACGTTCGTAACTCCGGGGCGTTGAAGGCGTATCCCACGGGACGTTACGAGGACCCGAACGATCCATCCGTCATGCATGAGGCGCATGTTCTCTATCGCGCCGAGCAACCGCCGAGTTGGAACCTGAATCCCAGCGTAGACACCGCCGTACCGCTCGGCCCCACGGTGGCCGTGACCAACCCGGCGAAAGAAACAGCGGCCATGACCGGCGAACTGGAGCAGAAAATCCAGCAACAAAATCAACTCCTCCAGTCTACCTACGAACAAAACCAACAGTTGAGCGAGGAGTTGAAAAAGTTGCGGGACGATGTGGCGAAGACTCAAGGCATCGCCGCCGCCAATGAAGCTTTGCAAAAGCAGGTGACCGACCTTCAGGCGCAACTAACCAAACTGCAACAGGAGTTGGCCGCACAAAGCCATCCGGCTACTCCAGCCGCACCAAAACCCGTCGAGCCGAAACCTTGGTGGCAATTTTGGCTCTCCACATCCACACCCATCCTCACATCCACCAACCCAACCCAAACGAAAGGAAAGAAATGACACACATCACCGTGCCTTTGCCCGACGACGTGGCGAAGACCTATTACGCGGCAGCAGAAAAGCTGTCCGACCATCTGGCCGAGATCGGCCAGGCTCCCAACGCCCAAACCCTCATGCGCTTCATTCTGGCGTCTTATTCCGCCGAAGAAATCGCCGGTCAGTTTGACCTCGCGTTGCGAAACCTCGTCGGCGCACCCATCCCCGACGAAGCGGATGTGTACGTCTTTGCCCCGGAGTTTGAAAACGCCGCCTGAACCCCAACCCCTGAAAAAAAGAACGTGACCGGCCTCGATGAGTAACCGGCATACCAACCAGAAAAATCTATGGCTACCAAAGAAAAACCTCAGCCCGCCGCCTCAACCAAGGTCGGCTCACCCGAAAGTAATTTTGCGATCAACCCGGAAATCAACGCGCGCCTCGACAAGTTCATGGCCGATAATCCGCAAATCACGGAGCATTACACCAACCTCGTGAAGGAAAATCCCGACCGGGCCATCCGGTCGATGGCCCTGAGTTCCATGTTCAGACGGGAAGCCTTGGAACGCCAAGTCCAACGGCAAATGCCCCAGGTGAAGGAATGGGTTAAGGAACAGCCCGGATTGGAACAGCAAATCGAGTCGAAAATCCGGACGACCAATCCGCTCATGCGAATGGCGGCATTTATTAAAGAAGCTGTCAAAGCCAAGGCGAACATCGACTTCGCTCCGCCGCGCAATAGCACCGGCACCGGCGTTTCGATTTAGTCCCTGGCGGGCGGCCCGATAAGCGCGTTTTCGGGCCGTCTTCGGCACCCACCAAACCTTCAGTAAAAAACCGACCCTATGAATCTCAAAACAAAAATAGATAGTCTCGCAAGCATCGCACAACAGGAAGCGGCATCCTTCGAGAAACGCCGCAAGGCTCAGCCCCGCCTATTAATCGTCGCCATTGGCATCGGCCTCATGTTCAGCGCGCCTGCTGCGAATGCGGCGTTGGTAAGCGTACCCAACGCTTCCTTCGAGTCGCCCAGCTCGCCGACGCAAACCTCGACGAATGTCAACATCGCCACCGGCTGGGTTTTCAACGTTAAGAATGGAAGCGCCTTCGGCACCGCGGCGATTTCATCAAACTTTAGTTCGGCGGGCGCGTCGTCCGGGAGCAACTACGCGTTCATTAATAACGATAGTCCCGGCGTTACGGATACGATCACCTCGGCCGCGTCGCTCGGAAAGATCGCGAGCCTGACGGATTACACGCTGACGCTCGCCATCGGAAATCGTAACGGAACGGGATTGTACCATGATCCCGGCAATGTTTCCTTTAGCTTGCTGGCCAATGGCGTCACATTTGCCACCAAAACGGTCAACAACGGCACGGTGCCTGACGGTACGTTCCAGAATTTCACGCTTAGTTTCACCACGCCGGGCTCGGGCTCCATCATTGGGGAAAATTTGACGATTCAGATGGCGGCGCTGCCGGAGACGGGCTCTGCCTATCAGCCCTCCTTCGACAACGTCACGCTCGATGCAACGGCGCTGCCCATGTCCGCGCCCGAGCCGAAAACGTGGACGCTGCTGTTGGCCGGCATGGTGACACTCTTCTGGCTGATGAGACGGAAACGAGCGTAGAGCAATATTTGAGGGTCCGCTGTTTCATCAAAAGGACCTGTTCGCTGCGAATCCGGATCGGGCAGAAAACCATCCTGTTATGGAACCGCTTCCCACTTTTCGATTGCATCCTGTGGTCGAAGCGAACCTTGCCCGATTTATGAGCGAGCACCCCCAGGAAACCGAACACTACCGGCGCATGGTTAAGCGATACCCTGAGCACGCGGTAAAAACGATTATGTGCCGCAAAATGATTCAGCACGATGAAATCCGGGACCTCTCCACCCGACTTCAACCCATGGTCAAGGAGTGGATCTCCGAGACTCCGGGCCTCCACGATCGGATCATGGAGAGAATCAAAAGCGTCCAGCCGCTTTATTCCAACGTCGCTTATGTCGAGGAGGCTCTGCGAGCAAAAGCCCCAATGGTTTCCTCACCTGGTGCTCGCGCTGGAACGGGCCTTTCGGTTGGATAAAACGATGCTTTCGCTTTGATCTGACAATTTATCGCGATCAGAATCTATTCTGGGCCTATGTCGAATTTTTCGCGGAGGGCGCAACGCAGTCGGCGCGCCAAACTGGAATCATCCTCTTCCTGGGGACTATCGGCCATTTCAAAAAACGTGTGCATCAGTTCAAGAACAACTTCCTCATCGCTCATGCCCTTTCTGACGGCGATTTCGTGAACTTTGGCGGCATATTTTGCCGGGAGGTTGGAGATAGAAAAGTTTGCAGTCATAATCTTTGTTTGCCTTATTTTACGACTTAAGTTTTCAGGTTTGTAGACGATTGCACGAGGATTCGTGTTACAACGCGGGATAAAAAAAGCAAGTTCTTACCCAAGATAAGCTGTGACTGGAAGGATTCAATGAAAAAGCGAGCTTAAGCTCGCTCTCAACCTTAACCGGCAACGGCATGATCCGAGAGGTGAAGCGGGCACCTCATGTTGTTTTTGGCCAGAATGTTTGTCGCCTTCGTACCGCTGCCAGGCTGACCCAGGAAAGCTTGGCTGAAAAAGCCGATCTAAGTCGCCGGTTCGTGCAAGAAATTGAAGCGGGTAGCAAGAGTCCCACGGTCACGACGGTTGTGCGCCTTAAGAAGGCCCTCGCTTGTTCGTGGAACGACTTGTTTGTTCAGACCGATGAATAGAATTGGCACTTATCCATCGCCATCGACTTGCTGAAGCAGGGGAGGGAGGTTAACGGCTATGCTCCCCACCATCGTTTAACGCCGGGCTCATGGGGCGATATTTCCCCGAAGTGCTCCGGAGCCGTTTGATGGTTGCGGGCCGAGCGAATCAGCACCACCACTCGTGGAACGGCATTGTTTTTGTCGTCAGCTACGTCGAGCAGCGCTTTCACCGACTCGACGATGAACTGATTTTCAGAGTACCCGATCAGGTTAGCAGTTGCTTTAAGACGTGTGCTAATCTCGGGTTCCATTTTGACCGATTTAGGTATCAGCGGCAACATGTTAGGGACATTAACACAAGAAGGGCTATTTAGGAAACAACTACTAAGTAGTCTTTAGTAGTCATGGAACTCCAAGGTTCAGATGAGGTATGGATAGAAGTGGTCGATTTTTAACCATTTTCCCTCTCATCCGTGAATCCCGAACGCCAACTTTTCCTCAATCTTCGTTCCAAGCCCGGTAAGCTTACAGCCGAGGAAGCCGCATGGCATCTCGGCTTCCTGGCTCATGAAATCCCCATGTTGACGGCGGCGGGGTTGCTAAAACCACTCGGTGAACCCTCCGAGAACGGCTGCAAGTTCTTTGCAGCCAGCGACCTCGACAAACTGAAGCAAGATGCCGTGTGGCTGGCCAAAGCTTGCGATGCCATCGTCAAATATTGGAAGGATCGCAACCTCCAGCGACCCACTAAAAATGCCATAGCCAGGTGGCCGCACAAGCGGCCCGGAGCAGGTGCAATTCGTAGCGGACAAGGCCCCAAGCCCCTTGCTTCGCGCCCCAATCGGAAAACTAAACCATGAACCCATCACCATCGCCCACCGAATATATTCTTGCCTTGGCCCGCTCGTTTCCTTGTCTGAAGCCCAAACTTCGGTGGTGGAATCCTGCGAACTTTGATGCCGAGGATTTCCATGACATGATTGGAGGTTGGTCGAGCAGTGAACGTCAGGCCGCTCATTTCATTCTGACCGTTTGGAATCCCGGTTATGCCCGAGATCGCGGCTGGACTTTCGATGTCGTGGATGCGGTCTCGTCCCTTGATCCTGTCAATCGTGCGCCTATTATCGATTGGATGGTCCAGCCTTACTATCCTTAGAGCAGGGCCGTCTTCCCGCCCGGTAACAAGCGGAGTTAGTGTTTCGCAGGGCCTTCGGGTGCCGGTGGGCGGATGCCATTTTCCTCGCACACTTCTTTGACGAGGTGGAGCGCGATTAATGCTTTCGTGAAGCCGACGTAGACGATGCTTTGAATGACGACTTCGATAATCTCCTCCATCGAGCAACCGGCGCGGCAGGCCCCTTGGATGCGGAGACGTAAATGCGATTTGCCGTCTCCGAGTGAGATGAGGCTGGCGATGGCGATCAATTCCTTGAGTTTCGGTTCAAATGTCTGCCGTGCGTGGATTTTTCCAAATGCAAACGCGACATAATACTCCGCGAAATCAGCGGAAATTTTCTTCAACTCCTCGACGAATGCCGGGCCAGTCTCCGGATCGATGGCCGAGATTTCTTCCAACCCTTTCAAATAAGATTCTGGCACAATACAACCTCCAGTTGGGGCTTAGGGTTCTCAACGCAAACATTCGGTCTTTACCTTGCCCCCTCGGTAAAAACGCTCGGACACGGCGATACAAGCACGTTGCGTGACAATGGCACGAAAATCGGCCCACGAACGTTAAGATTCTGTGACGGAGGGTCCCTGGCGACACTACTAAGTAGTCCTTAGTAGTCGTGGAATTTTCATCTTCGACTGTGATCTACTCGAAGCTCACCTATGAAAAATCTATCCACCGCCCGCATTTCTCACTTGCTCGATTACGATCCGCTTCTTCTGCTGAACCTGCGACGATTACCCGGTCGCGTCAGCGTTCGGGGTGCCTCCGCGCTGCTTAATTTCGAGCCTGTCGCCATCAGGACGCTGATTGCGCTTCGTCTTCTCAAGCCGCTGGGAAATCCCCGCAGCAACGAGCACAAATACTTTTCCAGCCGCACGCTGCTTCGGCTGTCCGACGATGAAAAATGGCTGGATGAAGCGACCAAGGCGCTGATGAAGCATTGGGCCAACAAAAACGCCCGCAGGGGCACCAGCCGCGCACCGGCAAATGTCATCGCGGTCTTTTCGTCAAAATCCAGAAGGCCGGAATAAATCATCCGTCTACGCTCACCGTCTGAAGGAAAGAGAACGCTATGCTAAACGTATATCTCCACGACAACCACGCCATCTACCCGGTCGTTTTCCGCGACAAAGAATAC
>Ga0181537_10003640_pt1 | contig 13111 bp, 10 predicted proteins | sample PEATcosm2014_Bin_39_FD_119765 | JGI IMG/M metagenome (GOLD analysis project Ga0181537, IMG submission 119765) | Peatland microbial communities from MTU Mesocosm Facility, Houghton, MI, USA - PEATcosm2014_Bin23_10_metaG | ecosystem: Environmental > Terrestrial > Soil > Wetlands > Peat | place...
TCGAGCCGGCCTCGCCGGAAATATTGCGGCGGCAAATTCGGGCCGTTTTTGAAGAACTCCGTCCGGCGGCGGTGAAAACCGGCATGCTGTTCTCGGCGGAAAACGTCCGCGTCGTCGCCAATTTCTTCCGCAATCCGCAATCCGCAATCCGCAATCCGCAATTGGTCGTTGATCCGGTCATGGTTTCCACCAGCGGCGCGCGGCTGCTGGGGCCGGCGGCGATAAATGTTCTCAAGAAAAATCTCCTGCCGCTGGCCATGCTCGTCACGCCGAATCTGGATGAAGCGGAAATTTTGACCGGGCGCCGGCCGAGTTCAGTTGAAGAAATGCGGGCAGCGGCGCGGGAAATTCATTCGCGCTTCGGCTGCGCCGCGCTTGTGAAAGGCGGACATTTGCGCGGCGTTCCAGAAGCGGTGGACATTTTTTCCGACAGCCAGACAGAATTGCTATTGACCGCGCCGTTTGTGAAAGGCGTCCGCACGCACGGCACCGGCTGCACTTATTCCGCCGCGATTTGCGCCGCGCTCGCGCTCGGACACGACTTGCCGCATTCGGTGGAAATCGGAAAAAGGTTCGTCACGGCGGCGATTTCACGCAGCTACAAAATCGGAACGCATTTTGCGCTCGGACATTTTTAAGGCCGCCACAACCGGAAAAATTGGTCCGCGTTCGTCGCGTTCAGCAGGACGACATTTTGATTGTTCGTCACTTCCGGCGCCGGATTATTCGCGTCCCATGCCACCGGCGTAACCAGATTGGTCGCCGCTTGAAGAACAAAACCGGCCGGATAAATCGGCCACGAGATCGAAATGTTCGTGCCGGATTTTGAGGCGTTCAACGATGTTGAGAAAAATTCCCACGCGAGCGCATACGGCTCGGCGACGCTAACGGTGCCGGCACCACCGGCCTTCCAGACTTGCAAATCATAGCGGCCTTGAGCAAGCCGCGGCACGAAGATGTGCTCAACATTGTCCACGAGGCTGGTGCTGCAAACGACCAGGTTGCTCGAAACAGCGGCGTATAAAAATATATCAAGATTGTTGATGCCCTTTTGAAAGCGCTGGCGATTCCAGACCAATGTGGCGGTGGCGTTGAACGCGGCGCTGCCTGAACCGTTGGTGACGTTGAAATAATAATGGTTCACGCCATCGCTGGTGGAACTGCTGGTGTTGGTGTTGAAATCCCAGCCGCTTAAAGCGCCGACCGTCCCCGTCGCGCCGGTCGGTGGATGCCCGGTGCTGGTTGGAACATTGGTCGAAAAAATATAGCCATGCTTGCCGCCCGCGAGTTGTTTGTAGGAATTGAAGACATTCAAGACGCCTACGCCGTAACGCGTATCAAGCGGCGACGGCGGATTGTTCGTCCAATCGGCGGGCTTGATTGCGCCGTTGAGCAGCAGCGCCTTCACCATGCGGATGTCGCCGGGAGAATTGGTATCGCTGCCGCCGTCGCCGCGCAATCCGGCCTGTATCAGCACCGCCGCCGCGCCCGAAACCAGCGGCGTGGAGAAACTTGTTTCACCGGCCGGCGCGGTGATGTCGGGCTTGGCGCGGCCATTATCCAGCGTCGGGCCATAGCTCGAACCGCCGCCATAGGCACCAACGCTGATGCAATTGTAAGATGTTCCCGGTGCGCTTACCGGTCCGCCGTTATTTGCGGCGGACACGAAGAGCGTGTTGTAACGCGCGGCGTAATTGTCGTAGGCCGAGTCAATGGCCTCTTGTTCGTTGGTGGGAACAACCCCAAAGGTAAAACTCTGGTTCACCACCGCATCATTGATGTTGGCGGCGGGCAGCGACGCGGTGTAGTTCGTGGAAAAAGGTGTGACGAATTCGCCGACCTGTATCAGGTCGTTCGCGTCATAATTGTCCACATGCGCGACGTTCGTCGCCACGCCGCCGGGCATTCCGTAAAAAATCCCCCCCACGGCGTCCGCATGAGCCGATTCGGAACTCAGGGAATTCGGGAAATTCGTCGTCGAACCGTTGGCGGAGACATAAGTGAAATGCCCCCCCGGCTGGCCGACGGCGCCGGGGTTGACCTCCCAATTTGTGTAATCGTCAGCTTGATCATAACCCGCCTCCGGTTGCGCCACTCGAACGCCCGCGCCGTTCACGTTCGTCGTTACCGTGCTCAGTAACGCAACGCCGATGATGTCCTGGCTCACTACACGGACCGCCGTCGCCGCAACAATCGCGGCGACCAGCAGATATTTTGCCCGGCGCAAGGTTTTCACAAGGTTCCAATTTTTGAATGCGGGTCGCACGGCTCCGGTCTCCGTTAAAACTTGCCATGATTCTGGCAAGTCGCAAACTTTCTTCGCGTCCCATCACATTTGGAGCTGAAAATCCTGTCGAATTCCCTGAATTGGGCTATTTTGGCGCCGTGTCCGGCACATTGGTCATCAACGAAATCTATTTGAGCCTGCAAGGCGAAAGCACCTTCGCCGGGCTGCCGTGCATTTTCATCCGGCTCACCGCCTGCGATCTGCGCTGCTCCTATTGCGACACCGCCTACGCCTTCACCGAGGGCAAAAAAATGGCAATGGAGAAAATTCTGGCGAAAGTGCGTGAATTGGCCAAACCGTTTTCAAACTCTCAACCCTCAACCCTCAACCCTCAACTTCCTCTGGTTGAGTTGACCGGCGGCGAACCGCTGCTTCAGAAAAATTCCCTGCCGTTGATGAAATCGCTTTGCGACGAGGGTTTCACCGTATTGCTCGAAACCAGTGGCGCGCACGACATTTCGCAGGTGGACGCCCGGGTCCATCGCATCATGGATTTGAAATGCCCGGCCAGCGGCGAAGTCGAACGCAACCGATGGGAAAATCTCAAACACCTGAAGGCGACCGACGAAATCAAGTTCGTCATCGGCACGATGGAGGATTACGAGTGGGCGAAGCAAAAAATCTCCCAGCACAGGCTGGATTTGGCATGCCCATTGCTGTTTTCGTGGGTTCATCCGCTCGCGCCGGAACAGCAAAATCCGTCGTTGAAGAAAGTTCCGCAGGGACAGACGCCGGTTTCACGGCGCGAGTTGGTTGAAAAAATTATTGCCGACGCTTTGCCGGTGCGGTTCCAGGCGCAGTTGCACAAAATCATCTGGCCGCCCGAGCAACGCGGGGTTTAGCCATTTACGATTTACGAGTGATGATTTGTTCCAAGGGCGGTGCGGCTGCCAGCCAATCATAAATCATAAACTTATTTTGTGTCCAAAACCAGCGCCATTTTGCAACAGCTTCGCGACTTCGAGTCGCGGAACGTCGTGCATATTGAACCCGACGGCGCGTGGCCAATTGTCTGGGAACGCGCCAAAGATGTCTTCGTCTGGGATGCCGATGGCAAAAAATATCTGGATTTGACCGGCGCGTTCGGCGTCGCCGCCGCCGGCCACGCCAATCCAAGTGTCGTCAAGGCCGGCCAGGCTCAACTGGCCCGGCTGCCGCACGCGATGGGCGACGTGCATCCGTCCACGCGCAAGGCCGAACTTGCCCGCGAATTGAGCCGCATCACATTCGAGCGATGGACCGGCGGTATGAAAACCGGCAAGGCCATTTTCTCAAACTCCGGTTTTGAAGCCGTCGAGGCCGCGCTCAAGACCGCGATTCTTGCCACCGGCAGACACGGCGTCATCGCTTTCACGGGCGCGTATCACGGACTCGGCTATGGCGCGCTCAACGCCACGCACCGCGAATTTTTCCGCAAGCCGTTCCAGACACAACTCCGTGAATTCGTCCGCTTCGTCCAGTTTCCAGCAAGAGCAGCCGACCTTGCCACCGTTGAATTCCAGATTCGCCACCTGATCCGGCGTGAATGGATTGGCGCAATCCTCGTCGAGCCGGTGCAGGCGCGCGGCGGCATCAACGTCCCGCCGCCGGAGTTTTTGCCGCTGCTGCGGAAACTGTGCGACGAGTTCGGCGCGCTGCTGATTGCCGATGAGATTTACACCGGCTTCGGCCGCACCGGGAAATGGTTCGCGAGCGAGCACACCGGCGCCACGCCCGATTTGATTTGTCTCGGCAAGGCTCTCACCGGAGGCTTTCCGCTCTCGGCGTGCGTCGGCCGCGCCGACCTCATGGACGCCGCCTGGCCGCAATCCAAAGGCGAGGCGATCCACACCAGCACCTTCCTCGGCAACCCGGTCGGCTGCGCGATGGCGCTGGCGCAAATCGGGGAAATTGAAAAAATGAAACTGCCTGAACGCGCCGCCGAACTCGGCAAATTCCTGCTCGCCGAACTGCAATCGAAAATTCCAAACGGAAAATTTCAAATCGCCGTGCGCGGACAAGGCTTGATGGCTGGCGTGGAATTGCGACGCCACGACGGCTCGCCTGCAACCGCCGAAACTTTTGCCGCGGTCAAGACCCTGTTGCAACGCGGATATATTTTCCTGCCGGAAGGCGAATATGGCAACGTCATCAGCTTCACGCCGCCACTCACCATCACCAAGCCGCAGCTCGCCAAAGCCGTTACCACTCTCGCGGAGGTTTTAGGCGGATGACCCCTCCTCATCCTCATCCTCGTCCTCGTAATCGAAAACAATCGAGGACGAGGACGATTTTTTATCCGTGTCCATCCGTGTCCATCCGTGGTTTAATTTTCCCGGATGAAACTTTCAGAAATGCGGGACATTTTGGCGGCGCACGGGATTCAACTCACCAAATCCCTCGGCCAGAATTTCCTGCACGACCAGAATCAGTTGCGGCGCATCGTCGAGGCAGCTGAACTTTCAAAAACGGACAAAGTTTTGGAAATCGGGCCGGGACTCGGACCGCTCACGGAACTGCTGCTGAAAAATGCCGGTGAAGTTCTGGCGATTGAAAAGGACGCCAGGCTGGTGGGATTTTTGCGCGAACGGTTTGGTTTGGAGTTCCGGCTTCAGCCAGCTGGACACGCGTCCGCGAAGCCGCCTGAAGGCGGAACTCCAAACTTTCAATTGCTCCACGCCGACGCGCTGGAATTTCTCAAGCAGGAACAGCGCGACTGGAGCGATTGGAAACTCGTCGCAAACTTGCCGTATTCCGTCGCCTCGCCGATTCTGGTGGAACTGGCTTGCGGCAATCGTGCGCCGAACAAAATTGTCGCCACGCTGCAATTCGAGGTCGCGCGTCGGCTGATGGCGCAGGCGGACGACGATGATTACGGCATTCTGACCTTGCTGGTGCAATTGGATTTCGAGCCGCAAAGCATTCTCAAAATTCCGGCGGACTGCTTTTTCCCCGCGCCAGACGTTGACTCGGCCTGTGTTGTCTTAAAACGCCGCGAGCAGCCGTTGCTGCCGGAAAATCTGCGCGCAAATTTCGTGAAAATTGTGAAGCGAGCATTCTCGCAACGGCGCAAGATGATGCTGAAATTGCTGAAATCCGACTGGCCGAAGGAAAAACTGGAAGCCGTGTTTGCCGGATTGAAAATCTCGCCGCAGGAACGCGCTGAGAAATTAAGTTTGGAACAATTTGTCGCACTCACCAACATTCTTGCCGGAGAAAAATGAGCGAAGAAATTTTCGATGTCGTCAACGTGCGCGACGAGGTGATTGACCAAAGGCCGCGCAGTGAAGTTCACGCTCGCGGGCTGCTGCATCGCGCGGTTCATGTCCTGGTTTTCAATTCGCGCGGCGAGGTGTTTCTCCAAAAGCGTTCGATGAAAAAGGACCGCCAGCCGGGCGTCTGGGATTCGTCCTGCTCCGGCCACGTGGATTCCGGCGAAAATTACGATGAAACGGCGGTTCGCGAATTGCGCGAGGAAATCGGGCTTGAATTGAAGACTCCACTGCAAAAGCTTTTCAAAATTGACGCCTGCGCGGAGACGGACGCGGAATTCGTCTGGATTTACCGCTGCGCAAGCGACGGGCCGTTCCAGTTGCATCCCGACGAAATTGAAACCGGCGGCTGGTTCGCGCCGGAAAAGGTTTCCGGTTGGATAGCCGCCCGCCCGCAGGATTTCGCAACCGCGTTTGTGCTGATTTGGAAATTGTTCCTCGCGAAAAAGCACGGTTAAAATTGCGCGCGCAGACCGCCGTAAAATCCGCGGCCCAGCGCCGGATATCCGTAGGCTTCCTGATATTGCTCGTTGAGCAGATTTTCCGCGCGGGCAAAAACCTCCAGATGCTTTTGCACATGCCAGCGGAGCGCCAAATCCAGTTTGACGTAAGAGGAATCGCTGACCGGCGTCGTCGTGAAAGTTGTCGAGTTAAAGTAGGAATCGGCGCGCCGGCCAACGAACAGCGCGTTGGCATCGGCTTCGAGCTTCGGGCAGATTGTCCAGTTCAGATTCAAGCTGGCGCTGTGTTCGGGGCGGCGGAGCAGTTCCATGCCGGTGTCCAGGTCCTCCGCCTGGAGCCATGTGTAACTGGCGCGCGCGGTCAGGTTCGTCAGCACCTGCCACGACACGGAGGTTTCCACGCCGTAGGTCTGCGCATGTCCGACGTTCTCCGGCGTAAAGCTCGGCCCGGTGGCTTGAATCAGATTATCGAAGTCGTTGTGAAAAAACGTCGCGCCGAACCTTAGCTTGTTTTCCAACAGCGGCTGTTCAAGACCCGCATCCCAGCCGAGACTTTCTTCCGGCTTCAAATTCGGGTTGCTGGAGCCGGGAAAATAGAGGTCCGAAATGCTCGGCGCGCGGAAACCCGTGCCGACGGTCGCGCGGAAAATGGTTTCCGTGGCCGGCGCGGTGAACCGTCCGCCGAAACGATACGTCCCGTGCGTGCCAAAGGCGCTCGAATCGTCCACGCGCCCGCCGGCGGTGAGTGTCACGCGCTCGATTGGCGTGAAGTCGTATTGCGCGTAAGCCGAGCGCGTGTCAATCGTGTTGGCCACCGTGTCGGAAAAATTATCCGAAAAATTAGCCGGGGTGTCTTCGAACGTGCCGCCGACGAGAATCTTGTGCTGGTCCGACACCGTGAACACGTTCTGGAAATCCACCTGGTTGCGCTGGGCGGTGGTTTCCGAATTGTAACCGCCGGTCGGATCGTTGTAGGTGTCCCGCTCATGCGAATGCGACAGGATGAGCTTCGCGTTCCACCACGTCGTCGGGTCCGCGTCGAGCGTCAGGCCGGTGAGAAAATTTTCCGTCTTCACACGCGCGGTGGGATCGTCCGTGTAAATGTCGCCGGCATCGCCGTCGTTATTGTGGAGATATGTGGCGAGCAGCGTGGCGCTGAAACGGTCGCTGAAATCATAGCGCACATGGCCGTCAAAGTGGTATTGCTCGTAATCGCTGTTGATGCGGTCGTTGTCGCTGCCGGCGTAGCTGCCGTCGGCGGCCGCGGACAATTTTCCCTCGCCAGCCGAGAAACCGCCTCGTTCGAGCAAGGTGTTGAACGAGCCGTATTCCGTTTCCAACCAGCCGGACGGCGGGCCGCCGCCGCGCTTGGTCACGATGTTGATGACGCCGCCGGACGCCTCGGAACCGTAAAGCGTGCTTTGCGGGCCGCGCAAAATCTCGATGCGCTCGACGTTGTCCACCGCAAGCTGGCTGAAATCGAAGCCGTTGTTGAAGGCGTTGTTGACGCGGATGCCGTCCACGAGCACGAGCGTTTGGTCGCTGTCCGCGCCGCGAAGAAAAACGCTGTCCAGCGCGCCGGGCTGGCCGGTGCGGGCGACCTCGACGCCGGGCTGGCCGCGCAGCACGTCGGTGACAAGGTGCTGCTGCGATTGCGCGATCTGCTCGGCAGTGATGATCGTGACGGAATTCGGCGTGGTGTCCGCCGTGGCAGGAACGCGCGTAGCGGTGATCGTCATTTCCGGAAGCGTGGTGATCTGGTTGGTGGGGGAACTTGCACTGGCGACGACATCATTGGTATTGGCGGCACAAAGCAGCGCGGGCAGGACTAGCAGACCGGCGAACACACCAGAAACAATTCTTTTCATGGACTGGCCTTTCAATTTTGTTCCGCAAAAAATTGCGGGACGGGTTTTGTTTGAGAGACCAGCGCGGAAATGAATCGTCCTCGTTCTCGTCCATCGTGCTCGTCCTCGATTACGATTACGAGGACGACGACGAGGATGATATAAACAAAAACGCCTTCAATTCCGCAAAACGGGGAATGAAGGCATTCTACGAGTTCCGCCGGAAACAGTCTGGCGGACCGGCCTCATCCTTCTCTTTGCGGAGAAGCGCCCCGAAACGCTCGGAGCCGACGAGCACAGCCAAACCGATATCCTGACTTCGGCCTCAAACCTCACTCCCGTCTTCCCGAGCGTTCGCTCGGTGGCATTGGGAGTTTGTAGCCGTTACAGTGGCGCAACCGTCCCGGATTCTCACCGGGTTCCCTGACATTTGACTGCGATGTTGGCGGAATTAACTTCCGCCGTTTCAAAGAACGGCCTCTTTTTACTCCGATTAAAAAAAAATCCAAGCTTAAAAATTTCCGGGCTTTACGCCGCCGGCGGCTTGCTGATAGGTTGCCGCCAGTAAAGCCCCGGTCAACTCGCTCCAACACATGATTCAAGTTGAAGGTCTCACCAAGCTTTACGGCGAGTTCACCGCCGTGAATGATTTGTCGTTTTCCATCCAGCCCGGCGAAGTCGTCGGGCTTGTCGGCCCGAACGGCGCGGGCAAGACCACCACGTTGCGTTGTCTTGCCGGCATCATCCCGCCCACGCGCGGAACTGTCCGCGTCGGCGGCCACAACATTGTTCGCGACGCGATTGCCGCCAAAAAACAGCTCGCCTTTTTCACCGACGAACCGCGCCTGTTCGATTACCTCACCGTCTGGCAGCACTTGAATTTCGTCGCGCGGATTTACCAGGTCGCCGATTACGAAAAAATCGGCGCCACCTTGCTGGAGGAACTTGAACTCGCGAACAAAAAGGAGTCGTTGCCCGGCGAATTGTCGCGCGGCATGAAGCAAAAGCTCGCCATCGCCTGCGGCCTGCTGCATTCGCCGAAGGTGATTTATTTCGACGAGCCGCTGACCGGCCTCGACCCGCTTGGTATCCGGCGGATGAAGGATTCCATCTTGAAGCGCGCCCGCTGCGGCGCGGCCATCATCATCAGTTCGCACCTGCTGCACCTCGTCGAGGAAATCTGTTCGCGCCTTCTAATTTTGAAGAACGGCCGGAAAATCGCCGACGGCACGCTGGCGGAAATAACCCGGAAATTTTCCGAACAACCCGGCGATACCAGCTTGGAGGAAATTTTCTTCCGCGCCACCAGCGAATCCAGCACGCCGCTCCCGCCGCCGGTTTTGCCGCTCGAATCCAAATGATCGCCGCGCTGTTCTATCTGCAATACCAATCGTTCCGCAACCGGCTGGTTTCCCGGTTTAAGCGGCTCAGGCAGCCGAAATATCTCTTCGGTGCCATCGTCGGCGGGATTTATTTCTACTTTTATTTTTTCCGTTACCTCTTCCATCAGGGCTACGCTGGCAGCGGGCGTCACGCGGCGGCAGTGACGATCCCGCCGGAATATCTGGTCTTGGCGGAATCGCTCGCCGCACTGGCACTGTTTGTCATCGTGCTGCTGGCGTGGATATTTCCGCATGAACGCGCCGCGCTCACCTTCACCGAAGCCGAAGTGGCGTTCCTTTTTCCAGCGCCCGTGACACGCCGCAGCCTGATTCATTTCAAACTCATCCGCTCCCAGTTGCGGATTTTGTTCAGCGCCCTTCTGCTGACGTTTTTTTCCCGGCGCTTCGGCGGCGACGTCTGGATTCACGCGCTCGGTTGGTGGCTGATCCTCTCGACGCTGAACCTCCATTTTCTCGGCTCGTCGTTTGCGCGAACGCTGCTGCTGGATCACGGCATATCCAACCGGCTACGGCGGCTGCTGGTTTTCGCGCTGGTCATCAGCCTCGCCGCGTTCGTCTGGCTTTGGGCAAAAAACACCTTGCCGGCGATGACTTCCGCCGACCGCGCGGATTTTTCTTCAATCCTGAAATACGCGCAGCAGGTGCTTACCGCCGGTCCCGCCTTGTATCTGCTTTATCCATTTCACCTGCTGGTGCGGCCATTTTTCGCGCCGGACGCGGCGGCGTTCTTGTCCGCGCTGGCTCCAGCGCTGCTGCTTTTTTTGCTGCATTACATCTGGGTGGTTGGTTCCGACGTGGCCTTTGAGGAAGCTTCGGTGGAAGCGTCGCAAAAGCTCGCCACTCGCATCGCCGCCGTCCGCGCCGGCAACTGGCAGGCGGCTGGGAAAAAACAAAAAGCCCGGCACGCGTGGTTCCGGTTGGCACCGACCGGCCCGCTGCCCGCGGCGTTGCTCTGGAAAAATCTCATCGGCGTCGGCCAGGTTTTTTCGCCGCGCCTCTGGATCGTGTTCATCTCCATCATCGTTGTGGTGTTGGCTGTCGGCTTAAAAAACGTCAGGCACGACCAGAATTTTTCTTCCCTGGCGGCAATTCTTGTTGCCGTCGCATTGGGTTACTCGCTGTTGCTGGGACCGCAATTGCTGCGGCTGGATTTCCGGCACGACCTGCCCCGGGCCGATATTTTGAAAACCTTCCCGATGCGCGGCTGGCAGATCGCCCTTGGCGAAATCCTCGCGCCGGTGACGATGATGATTGCCTTTCAGTGGTTGATGCTGCTGATTGGCTCCGGTCTCGTTCTTTATCTGTCCGGCAAACAGACGGTGCTTTTTCTGGCCATCGCTGCCGGCGCGGCGATGCTGCTGCCGGCGCTGGATTTTCTGCTGCTGCTTATTCCCAACGCCGCCGTGCTGCTGTTTCCGTCGTGGATCCAGGCTGGCAAGGACAGCCCGCGCGGCATCGAAGCCACCGGCCAGCGGCTGATTTTTGCCCTGGGCCAGATGCTGGCGCTGGTGCTGGCGCTCGTGCCGGCCGCGCTCGCGTTCGCCGCCGTGTATTTTCCACTGAAACTCGCTCTCGGCCCCGTCGCGCCGGTGCCGTTCGCGTCGCTGGCGGCGACCGTCGTGGTAGCGGTGGAAGCCGGCTTCGGCGTGATGCTGCTCGGCAAATTGTTCGAGCGGTTTGACGTGACGGAAGAACCAGCCAGTTAAACTATAAATCGTCCTCGCCCTCCTCCTCGTCCTCGCAATCGGTAATAGAAAATCGAGGACGAGAACGACGATGAGGACGAGCATGAAAATGTGTTCCGCGCTTGCGCGGCATCAGCTATGGCAACTATAATCGCAACCCATTTTAATTATGAGCAAAGCACCCATTCACGTGGCCATCACCGGCGCCGCCGGCCAAATCGGTTATTCACTCCTGTTCCGCATCGCCTCCGGCGCGGCGTTCGGGCCGGACCAGCCGGTCATCCTCCACCTCATCGAAATCCCGGATGAAAAGGCCATGGCCGCATTGAACGGCGTTTGCATGGAACTCGATGACTGCGCCTTTCCGTTGCTCAGGGGTTTGGTGCCGACCTCCAACCTCGACGAGGGTTTCAAGGGCGTGAACTGGGCGCTGCTCGTCGGTGCCGTGCCGCGCAAGGCCGGAATGGAGCGCAAGGATTTGCTCGGCATCAACGGGAAAATTTTCACCGGCCAGGGCAACGCGATTGCGAAAAACGCCGCGAGCGACGTGCGCGTGCTCGTCGTCGGCAATCCGTGCAACACCAACTCGCTCATCGCCGCGAACAACGCGCCCGGCGTGCCAAAGAACCGATTCTTCGCTATGACCGCGCTCGACGAAAACCGCGCCAAGTCGCAGCTCGCCAGGAAGGCCGGCGCGGATGTCACCGCCGTCACGAATCTCGCCATCTGGGGCAATCACAGTGCCACGATGTTTCCCGATTTCTACAACACGCAAATTTCCGGCCAGATGGTTCCGTCGGTGATCAAGGACGAGGCGTGGCTCAAGGGCGATTTCATCACGACGATTCAGCAGCGCGGCGCGGCCATCATCAAGGCGCGCGGCTTGAGCAGCGCCGCCAGCGCCGCCAACGCCGCCGTCAACACCGTTTACAAGCTCACGCACCCCACGCCCGCCGGCGACTGGTTCAGCGTGGCCGTCCATTCCGACGGCAGCTACGGCATCGAGAAGGGCCTGATCTTCAGCTATCCGATCCGCAGCAACGGCAGGGATTTTGAAATCGTCCAGGGCGTGCCGCTCAACGACTTCAGCAAATCGAAAATCGCCGCGACCGAAACCGAACTCAAGGAGGAAAAATCGCTCGTCGCCGACCTGCTGCCGAAGTAACGCAATAATATAGTTGGCAAATTGGTGGCGATTACAGCAGATTGCGCTTATGAAAGCGCGTTCGCTTCTGTTCACAATGGGGGTTTTTGCCGCGGCGGGTCTTCACGCCCAGTCGCTGAAACTGATCAATGTGAATGATCCGGCAATTTACTGCCACTTCAGCCCGGATTGCCATGTCGCCCCGGTTGAAGAGTCGTCTTCGTTCACGCCGACGAACCTTGCGGCGACGTGCGTGCTGGAATCGCGGAGTTTCGCCGGGAACAGCATGAACACCACCGGCACTTACGGCTATGAATATCGGGTCACCCTGAACAACGCCGGCGAGAGCGGAGACAGTTTCCTCACCGTTGATTCGGTGGCGGTGAATTTTGATGTCCCGCTGGATTTCCCGTTCGGCGGGCACGCCAGCAACGAAGTCTGGGTGGTCGCCACTGGCGGGCCGGGCAATATCGCGCCGGCATCGGCGGTCTCTTCCGGAACAAATGTCGTCTTCCAATTCGATCCGCCCATCATCCTCGCAACGCAAACCAGTCAAAGCACGAACACTTATTTTTTCGGCATGGTCTCCACGGGCAGTCCGCATCTCACGACGGCGATCATCACCGGTTCGGCGCAAACTTCCACCGACGCACCACCGGTTTCCTTCATGGGAGAATTGCCAGCCTACACGCCCTGACGGGCGATTGCCAGCAGCGCCATTTTCTGTCAGCCTCGCGGGCGTATGGCTTTTGATTCCTTCCGCGATTTCGTCAACGCGCTCGACCGGGCGGGCGAACTCAAACGCATTTCCCAGCCCGTCGCCACCGAACTCGAAATCACCGAGATCGCCGACCGCGAAATGAAATCGCCCGGCGGCGGCAAGGCGCTGCTGTTCGAGCAGCCCACCGTCAACGGCGTCGTCTCGCCGTTTCCGGTGGCCACCAACACGCTCGGCTCGCACAAGCGCATGGCCATGAGCATGGGCGCGGATTCCGTGGATGAAGTGGCGAACGAACTCGGCACGCTAATGAAA
>Ga0181537_10003642_pt1 | contig 13107 bp, 12 predicted proteins | sample PEATcosm2014_Bin_39_FD_119765 | JGI IMG/M metagenome (GOLD analysis project Ga0181537, IMG submission 119765) | Peatland microbial communities from MTU Mesocosm Facility, Houghton, MI, USA - PEATcosm2014_Bin23_10_metaG | ecosystem: Environmental > Terrestrial > Soil > Wetlands > Peat | place...
CAGTGACTTGGATTGGCGCACCGGTTTCAAACGCGAGACCTGTGACTGCCTGGCAGACATCCCCGTATTCGCGCACGACGAACTCCAACGTGTAGCCGCGCTCCAGCAGGTCGCGCCCGTGCAAAGCTGCCCTCGACCCAATCTCGGAAACCAGACCACGCGGAACGTCGCCCGCAGTTGGTCCAACTGGACCCCCGGCTGTTTGCTCGATGGTCAAGGTTTCAATGAGCTGGTCGAGAAAGACAGGTATCCCGTGCAGCAAATCACTGTCGCTGGGCTTTGACGGAGATCTGGCGGCGACCATGGCTCGGCACCGGTCAATCAAGACCGCGCGATTCGTCTTGATGAACTCGTGGAGCACCGCTCATCTTGAGGTTCTGCGCCGTGAAGCGTCTGTACGCTGGGAGACACAGGCGTAGGGGCCTGCCGTGATAGATTGCAGGTCTGACCACTACATCCAATCCAGAAGAGAATCAATTGCTTGCGGCGCTGCCTGAGGCCGAGATCCATCGCTGGCCGTGTTGGACCGCGGCGGGTTGGAGAGACGCACCTGCGAGTGCTATGCGGTTGTCAAGAAAGAATACGAGCGGTTGCTGCCGCACAAATTGGCGGCGTAGCACCGCAGTTCGACACGCTTCAGTCGCTTTTCAGGACCCTGACACTGCTGTCAACGTCAGTCTCGTCCATATAGCCGATCGAGCCGGGATTGGCCGCGATGAGTTTCTTCAACTCGACACTGGTGGCGACACTTTTGGGCGGCAGCCCCCGCCCGGTGAAAATTATCCTGGACCAGTGCGCTTTCATTTGCGCCGGCGACCTGTCGGCGACCTTCGCATAGAATGCAGCGCGCAGCGGCGCACCTTCCGCGAGGTCGATGGGTACTGCCAACATTCCGTTCGGCAGGCGGCTCACCCGGCCGAGGAAAATATCGGCGAGCTGATCCTTGCTCAACGACAGGGTTTCACTCTTCGCGGAGACGACCGCGACCACATCGGCTTGCGTTGCAGCGCTCGCGAGACACACTGCGAAGCCGAGCACCCGCATTGCAGCCACACCATTGAAAGTCATGAGACGCTTCATCAAAACACGAAGTTTATGGCCACACTGACAAGATCCAAGCCGCTTCCAGGACGAAAACCTGGTTGCAGGTTGGTCAGCCAACCCTGCGACTCCGCCCCGAGTTTGATGTGGTCAAACTGCAGTTTGAGGGCGACATCCGGCATGAAATCCCAACGCGCGCCCGCTGAAATCGTACTCTGAGCGGCGAGCGACGCCAGAGATTGGTTCAATGCAGAATCAAGGCCCGACACCGTCGCTGCCACAGCCGGAGGCACATCCGCTGGGTTAAAACCGGCGGTGCTGGTATTGCTGTTCACTTTGGCCTGCGCGTAAGTCACGTAAGGCGTCAGCTGTCCAAAACGGTGCCCGCCGCTCGCGTACCAACCTGTTTTCTCCCCGAGGACGGAATGAAGGTTGATACGAGCCCATTCCGCCATGGCAAACCAGTCGCCCGGTTCGTAACTCGCACTCACCCCGAGAATCCTGATGAGGCGATCGTGCACCGCGTACCCGTCGGCGATCTGTGCACCTTGCGGACCGAATTGACGGAACGCATCGAACAGCGGGTCCAGGGCGGGTATGGAAAGGTGCGCCTGGCCATAGCTTAGACGAAACGTCGTAAATCCCTGCTGGAAGGTGTCGACGAGTGCCAGCTGCCGGCGGGAGTCCGCGGTCTCCGAGCCTCCGCCATTGGGAATGGGAAACTCATTGTTCGTGCGCCCGGTCACCGCTTGCAGAGTGTCGCTTGCGCTTCGCATCTGCCATCGGTAGCTTCCGTCCAGGCCATCATTCGTGGTAATCGACAGCAGGTTGTACAACTCGATGGGCGGCCGTATCCATGGATTCGCGTAGCCCACGTTGATCGAGTCCGTCACCAGGAACAGCGGCAGTGCCGTGCGGCCCACGCGCACGCTGAAATCCGGCGTGAATTGGTATTTGAGATTCGCCCATTCAACGTGCGGCCGGAAGGTGTCGTCGTAATTTTGCGTCGACATGACCTGCACAATTGCCGATAGCCGCTGGTTGATGTCAAGGTTGGCCTGCGCGGCGACCAGGCTGTCGACCGCGGCGCTCCAGCTACGCGTATGGCCTGCGCCGACAGCCTGGAACGGGGAGGAGGTGAAATCCGCCTTGTCGTCGTCGGAATGTACAACTCCGAGCGTGCCAAAGCCGCTGAGCGAGAGCGTCGGGCTCGACGCCGGCTCGGCGGCGACGGCGCCGAGCGGGGAGGTCATCGCCAGCAACGCAGCGGCCAGTATTCGGGCGTTCGGCATGGAATCGGAAACCTTATGAGATCCAGGCGCCGATGATGGCGGCGATCCACCCTGCGGGCGCACGCCGCCGTCACATATGTACCACGAGTGAGACAGCTTAGCTGCCGAGTTGCGACCTGGCTCTCGGAACGATATAACCGATATAAGCGCTAGTACCGTATGCGGATATGTCGTAGTAATATGGTGGAGTCACATGGACATAACCCACGGCTTGCCAAACGCGGCTGGCGACGACACCACCCAGGTCGCCAAGCTGGAACTCCCCACACCGCCAACCGTCCTGATCGTCGAGGACGACGAGTTGGTGCTCGCCCGACTGAGCGAGCTGGTGGTTGAGGCGGGCTTCAACGTCCGCACCGCCCCGAGCGGGGCCGAGGCACTCGCGGAGTTGCAGCGTTGCCCCGCATCCATTGTCGTCACCGATCTGTGCATGCCCGGCATGGACGGTTTGCTCCTGTGCCGCCGTATCCGCGAGCAAGTGTCTCCCGGATATGTGTACATCGTTTTGCTGACCGTTCGGGATGAAGAGAACGACATATTGCTCGGGCTCGATGCCGGCGCGGACGATTATGTGAGCAAGCGGACATCTGCCGCCCAATTCAAGGCTCGTTTGCGGATTGCCAAACGCGTCCTGGCGCTCGAGTATTCATTGAATATCGCGCTGGAGAAGAAGCATTATCTGGCGATGACCGACCCATTGACGGGTTCCTACAATCGGCGTTACTTCATGAGACACGCGGGGCGCGAGCTCAAGCGGTCACAACGTTTCGGCGGGAATCTGGCGCTGCTGCTGTTGGATATCGATCATTTCAAAGCTGTGAACGATACCTTTGGGCACATGGTCGGCGACATCGTGCTCAAGAAATTGACCAGGAGAGTCGCCAGCTCTCTCAGCCGCTCGACCGATTGGTGCGCGCGCCTCGGCGGCGAGGAATTTGCCGTGGTACTCGAAGGGACGAATCTGGCGGAGGCGCGGATTTGCGCGGAGAAGCTGCGCGAGGCAATCGCCGAAACCGCGATCATGACCCCGGCGGGGCCTGTGCCCATCACGGTGAGCATCGGTGTCAGCTGCCTCGAGCAAAGCGATCGGGAGTCGGTTACCGTGGAGTCGTTGCTCGACCATGCGGATTCCAATCTTTACGCCAGCAAGGCGGCCGGACGTAACCGGGTCACCTCGTCGAGCATGCATGGCGCAATGCTGCGACGCGCGGCTCAGGCACGTCCGTTGCAACCCGATGACAATGAAAGCCTTCCATTCCGTTCTGTACGTTGACGACGATCCGGACATTTGTGCGGTCGTTAAACTGACACTGAGTCTGATGGCGGGCCTCAAGGTCGAGACCGCGCTGTCGGGCGACCAGGGCGTTGCGATGGCGATCGCGCTGCGGCCCGATCTCATTCTCATGGACGTGATGATGCCGGGGCTCGACGGTCCGGGCGCTCTCGAACGCATGCGCCAGATTCCGCGCATTGCCGAGATTCCGGTGATTTTCATGACCGCCAAAGTTTTGCCGGCGGAGCTGGCCCATTTTCGCGAATTGGGCGTGATCGGTGTCATCGGCAAGCCTTTCGATCCGGCGAAGCTGGCAGATGATTTGTCGGCTGTGTGGTCGAGAGCGACCGCGACACGCATCATCAGGAGCACGGACAGCGGACGGTTTGAAGTACAGCAAAGGGTCAGTTCGTTGACGAGCGGCTTTTTGCAACGGACCCGGGGAGACATTCTCGAGTTGGGGTTGATGATCGAGCGTGCCATGCACGGCGATCGAACGATGTTCGCAGAGATCGAGCGGGTATCCCATTCAATTCACGGTGCCGGGGCCATGTTCGGGTTTTCAGAGGTCAGCGCTTCAGGCGGTGCGCTCGAGCGTCTCGCCGCCGCGGCAGGCCTCACGACAGCCGCATCGGGCGCAGCCGAGCCGGCCGTCTTGCAACAACTGCGTGAGCTCACGGCAGAGCTCGGCCGACTCGTCGAGGCGGCCGAGCAGGCCGGGCCGAAGGGTGGGGCGATGTTTCAACCGCGGGGCAGTTCGCTGTAGGGACGTTCGTCGTCATCTGCCTGTGCAGCTTCGAATCGAGCCAATTCGACGAAAAACACCGTGCCCTGTGCCACTACGGTCGTGAATCCGATGCTACCGCCCATCGCCTCGATGAGTTCACGCGCGATACTCAATCCGAGGCCGGTACCTTCGAAACTGCGGCTCGCGGACGAATCGGCCTGCGAGAATTTCTCGAATATGATGTCTTGAAACTCATCCGGAATGCCGGGACCCGAATCCTCGACCTCGATGCGGATCCTTGCCGATCCGGCGCGCACGCGCAGGCCGATGTCGCTGCCGGGCGGAGAAAATTTCGCGGCGTTCGACAGAAGATTTGCGAGCACCTGCATGAGGCGATCGGGATCGGCAAATACTTCATGGTGCGCCGACGCCTCGTCGAGCAGATAACGCACCTTGTACTTCTCCGCATAGCTTAAATTGGCTTCGACCGATTGCTTGAGCAATTCGACCAATGGCACCCGCACCATCTGGATATTCAGTTTGCCCGCCTCGAGCGTGCCAATATCGAGAATATCGTTGATCAACCGCCCCAAACGGCCGCTGTTCTTGTATGCGATCCTCACCAAATCCGCCGCGGCGCCGGGAAGCGCTCCCATGACGCCCGCGTCGAGCAGGCCCAAGGCGCCGCTGATGGAAGTCAATGGTGTACGAAGCTCGTGGCTCACGGTCGACACAAATTCGTTCCTGAGACGGTCTATTTCCAGCCGCTGCGACAGATCGACTATCGAGCTCAACACGAATTCCCCCTCCGAGGTGTGCAGGGGGTTTAGCCCAATCTCTATGGGAATTTCGGCGCCATCCTTGCGCAGTCCGTAGCGATGCGTCGCAGTGCCGGTGTTCGACCCTCGCAGGCGCTCCGGCACGAGCATCTCGAAGGGTCGCCCGAGCAACTCCGTGCGTGCGTATCCGAACAAAGCCTCGATCTGCGCATTGACCAGCACGATGGTGCCGGTGGGATTCATCAACAACATGCCGGTCGGCGCGGCCTCGATCGCGAGGCGGAACTGCTCGTCGGCATTCTTATGCTCGGTGATGTCGAAAGTGACGCCCAACATTCGAACGGGTTGGCCGTTGAGATCGCGGGTGATGCCGCCCGCGGCCCGCAGATGCCGGATGGCACCGTTCGGATGCACGATTCGAAACTCCGTATCGTATGAACGGGTGCCATTGCCCGCGTCGGTGGATTCCTGTTCGCACCTTTCGCGGTCCTCGGGGTGCAGGCTGCTCATCCACACGGAGTATGGCTGCTGCCGTTGCGTGGCCACGTGGCCATAGAGATGGAACATGCGTTCATCCCATTGCAGCACACGAGTTCCGATGTCGAAATCCCAGAATCCCAGGCCGGCTGCATCCGCGGCGATCGCAAAGCGCGCGCCTTCCTCGATCAATATCCGGTTGAGAGCCTCAAACTGCGCCGTCCGGTCGGCCACGCGAATCTCGAGTGTTGCATTCACCCGGCGCAGATCCTCCTCCGCCTGGATCCGTACGCCAACCTCGCGCTCCAGGTGGTGATTGGCGCGTTGCACGTTGGTGAGATAGTCACGGTGGATGCGATCGCGAAGTTTCTGCTCCATGGCCTTTTGCATCTGTCGCCGTGACGCATCGCTCAGGATTCGCAACAGCCGTTCGCAGGAGCGCACATTCGACCGGGACCACGGCCTTGCCGTCCCGGCCACCGTTTCTTTCCAAAGCTTGAAGGATCTGCGCGGTTCGAGGCGCACGCGGCCGTCCGGTGCTGTCACGACCTCCTTCGCGGGAGCTCCTGCCCAATGCACTTCGTGTACGACTTCGGGCCGGATGAACGCGCAGATATCGACAGGGTGCGCCGGCTGCGCTGCCGCCAGAAGGCCCGCGGCGGAAGGCAGCGTGACCAACGGCGCGCCGTCCGCTGCCAGCAAGTCGCTGATCTCAAGAGTGCTCGCCGTCGGCGGCTCGAACCCGAACCGTGCGGCCACCTCCTGCAGTATGTCCGTCTCCGATGCCGCGCTCTGTGTTTCTCCGCCGACGAAACACCAGTCGGCGACGCGAATGCAGAGGCCACTCGCCTGAAGCGCAGATAGAATCGCCGGCAGCATCCGGCGCAGAACTGCTCTGGTATCGTATTCTTGCACGACGGCCTGCTCGAACTGGGTGAACACCCGGTCGAGCGCCATCGTATCGCGCGCCGCCGCGAGCTGCTCGAGCGCTTCAACACGCAGAGCGACCACCTCAGCGATCAGTTCACACACGCGGCGCAGCGACATCCGCAGCGCCTGGCGGGCGATGCGCGGCTGGTAATGATGGCACGCCATGAGGCCCCACAGCTTGCCGTCGCACACGATTGACAGGCTCATGGTTGCACGCACGCCCATGTTCGCGAGATAGGTCCGATGGACGTCGGAAAGGCCACGCAGCACACAGTGACTCTGGTCCAGGGGCTCGCCGCCCGGCAGCAGAGGGGGTGCGAGGGTGTCGGGTTCGGCTCGTACATCCGCCAGCACTCGAATCCTAGACTCGGTGTACAAAGCACGCGCCTGGCTCGGAATATCGGACGCAGGGAAGCGCAGGCCCAGAAAACGAGTCTCCAAACCTCCTTGGACCTCCTCGGCGAGCACCTCGCCGGTCCAGTCCGGCAGGAATCGGTAAAGCATTACGCGGTCAAAGCCGCACAGACGGGACACCTCCCTGACGCAATCACGGTAAAAGGCATCGAGCGCGTTGGTGCTGCGCAAGCGGACCAGGGCGGACATCACTTCGATCAAGCCGTGTTCATCCAAAGCATCAGGCCCTTCCCCCAGCGACTGCCACTCGAGGACGGCAACATCGTGCATCCGGTGTCCGACACATTCGAGTTCTGCGCGGGATGCACGGAGGCGCGGCTGAAATGGCAGCAACTTTGGTTCGGACGGCAAGGATTGCAGAAGCGCTCCGGGATCGCTCCCCACGCCATCGATCCAGTCACCCAGGGGCGCGTGCAGCAGGCGTTCAGGATCGAGACCCGGCCAGTGACGCGCGATGCCGGTCGAAACCTGTACGATCAGAGCCGTCGCGACATCGACCACCACGACGAAGCCATGCGGCTGAACCGTTCCGATCGTGCGGATAGGCTCTTGCGCGCACGACTGCTCGGCTTGCTGCGAAATCGTTTCTTCGCCGAACTCGACAGGCATCTCGTATCGATCGACCTCGATGTACTCTCAACGATCGAGAGTATCTGAAGGTTGCGCAATAGCAAGCACGCTTTAGGCGTGCCGTCGGCGGCCATTGCCGGATTGGATATTTTTGTCCGTTATGTGTGCCAGCGAACGGAAGACTTGCGGTCAATGGTGCCAGGCATTGAGGCAACAAGCATGCTGCGGCAATACCGGCTGTTGCGCTGCGATTAGACATGTTAAGCGAACCAGGTCACGTACAATATTCGCCGTTGGAGTAGCGTGCAGGGGGTGTCCCAATGCTGGAACAACTATATGGCCGGTCCATGAACGACAAAGAGCTGCAATTGATCCGCCAGTGGGATAAGCGCTGCGGTGACAACGAACTCACGCTCTTCCCGGTGACGATCGATCGGCGCCGCTTGCTCGAGTACGTCGATCAGCTCAAGGAAGCGTTGGCTTGGACGGTCTCGGCCATCGATTTTCGCAGCGGAATCAATGTGACGAAGGCGCCGCCGCGCGTTGTCGCGATCCTCGAGACGCTCGAAAAGCCCGGCCAGGACCGAGTCGCTGCTTCCGAGGTGAATTGAGAGTCACAGCCTGATGGCTCAGAGCGCCAGCCGATCGATGTGACGTCAATGTGCGGTACCGAACAGTCAGGGATCGCGATACGGCCGATAATCAGGTGCCGTCAGACAACGGACGCCTCAGTGTCGCTACAGGAAGTTGCCGTCACCAATTCGGAGGACACAATTCATGACCTACTCGGAGAGACTCGAACATCGCTGGGGAGAGCGGGTGCGGGTGAATATACCGGTACGCGCCTCGACCAGGGCCTCGGAGGAAGTTGCGGGCTGCCTGAAGAATCTCAGTTTGAGCGGGGCGCTCGTTCAGACGGATTGCGAATTCGGACTTCACACGCTCATCGCGGTCCGCATCGATCTGTCGCCGCCCGAGTCACGCGCTGCCCTGCTCAACGCGTATGTCTCGCGGGAGCTGAACGGCGGGGTCGGCATCGAATGGTGCGAGTTTGCGCCGAACATCGTCAAAGACCTGATCCGGGCCGAGTCGAATCGCCGCTTGTGAAGTCATCCGATGTCGGGCGCCAATGGTCCGTCATATGGTCGGCGTGGGCGGAACCTGCGGCGCGGGCCACGGATGGTTGGACTTGCCATTGAAGATGGCGTCCGAATCCGCGCGTTTGAGGGTCCAATCACCGCGACCGATTTCAGCCTCGAGTTGCCCCGGTGCCCAGCCCGCGTGCCCGACGAAAATACGCAGGCGTTCCATGGGCTTGTCGCGGCCGAGAAGCTGCAGCAGCAATTCGCGATCCGCACTCAGGTAGACGTCGTCGAACGCGCGGATCGCGCGGCGCGGCGGGGTCGCCGCGCGGAACAGGAACCAGACGGACGTGGGCTCGACCGGTCCGCCGAAGTACACCTTGTCGTGAAGCCGCGCCAGGCGCTCAAGATCCGGAAAAAGCTCCGCGACGGCGACCCGCGTCGGCCGGTTGAGGATGATGCCGATCGGCGCAGGACCCAAGTTGTTCATCGCGAGCACCACCGAAGCGGCGAAATCGGAATCGGGCAGGCCCGCCTTGGCGACGATCAGGATCGCGGTCAGAGGCTTCGAGTCCGCGGCATGTGCCGGCCACGGCGCGGCGAACAGCAGCAGGGCGCACAGTGCGCCTGCCGCGTTCAGTACGCGGCTACGCCGGAAGCAGACTCGTGATCGTCGATTCGAAATCCACATCGAGCAGCTTGGTGCGCGGGTTGTACCTGATATAGAACTCGTGAAAATGCGGATTCTCGAGCGAGTCGTCCACGAAGCGCGGCGGGCCTCCCGCGGCGCCCGGCATGATGGCCATGCTGGTGAGCTCGGCGCGCACGCAGCTTCTGACCTGCGGCATGAAGTGAGCCGACACGTGTGCCAACGCGTCATCGTCGTCGCGCGCCTCGAACCAGGCCTGACCCTCGGGCCCCGGAATCTGGGTAAGGCGTTTGACGCCGATCCTTTGCTCCATGAACATGATGATGTATTTGCGCATTGCGTGCCTCCGCCTGCCTCGTTGTACTCGCAAGGGCGTGCGGGCGAGCCCAACGAAGTCTCATCAAGCCATGCGCTCATGTGAACTGCATCCCAAAATCAAGCCAGGGGGAGATTGTGGACAACCAGGCGGTGCGGTAGTGATAGTGGCGCTGTTGGTCGAGCAGCTCGATGGCAACACGCGTTGAATGACCTGGTGCAGCGCCATCGGATCAGCTGATGATCTGGTAGGTGGAAGCGAAGATCGATTGCGATACGATCCCGAGGCTGCCGTCGCCATAGTCGACCAGCCACTCGCCGGCAACACCGCTCAATCGGGACACGCCATCCGCCAGCAAGACATCGAACGGCTCAGTCATCGGTACTGCGACGATTCTGTTCGGCAAACTGACATAGCGTCCCGCTTGCCCGGCGAGGGTCGGGGGCACGGGACGGTATTTGTCCGGGAATCGCGCCTGCGATACGCGCCAATGTTCCCCCGCGGTGCCCGTGACGATGGCGTCGCCCGGCGCTGCGTGCACCAATCCTTCCGAGGTTTGCACCGTGCACGCGACGTCAGTGAAGCGCACGTCGATTTCGCGCTCGAGCTTGCGCGCATGCACCCGGCGCGGATCGCCGGCGATGAGGGTCGAGTAGCCACGTTGCCCACTGGAGCGAAACAACGGTACCGGTTTTACCGGAGCAATCACTGCGGGTGCCCCATGCTTAAGTGTGTTTTTCAGTGTGACGCAGCGTAATGAACACTGCAAGGAGCAGTGCGAATGCCGTAAACTGACCCGCCAATGATAAAGTTCTTCTCGCGCTTTCCGCTGCGCGTCCTATATGTATTTTCCAGCTTTCTGTACCTCCTCGGATTCTACGTGGTGCGCCATCGGCACGATGTCATTCGCGGGCAGCTCGAGAAAGTCTTTCCCACGCTCACCGCGGTGGAACGCGAACGCATCCATAAGCAGTTTCTGAAGAATTTCTGCGACGTGATGATGGAGGTGCTGAAATCGGTGTCGATGTCGGAAACCGACATGCGAAATCACGTGCAAATTGTCAATTTGGAGGTGGCGCGGCGCCACTTGGATGCCGGCCAATCCGTGATGTTCGTGACCTCGCACCTCGGTAATTGGGAGTGGCTGCTGCAGGGGGTCACCCTGCAGCTGGGATATCCCGTCGACGCCGCGTATAAGCCGCTGCACGATCAATGGGCGGAGCGGCTGATGCTCAAAGTACGCTCCCGATTCGGCGCACGCTTGGTGCCCGCCAAGGAACTGCTGGCGGATTTTCTGCGCCGGCGCGGCGTGGTCAGGGCGCTCGCCATGAATGCCGATCAGGCGCCGGTGTCCACCGACAAGCGCTACTGGACGCAATTTTTGGGGCAGGAGACCGCATTTTACATGGGCGCCGAGCAGATCGCACGCGCCACCCGGCTGCCCATCATCTATGTGCGCGTGCGCCGCACCCGGCGCGGCTACTATCAGGTGGAATTGGAGCGTTTGTGGGATGGACGCGAGGCGACACAGCCGAATGCGCTGACCGAACGCTACGCCCGCAGCTGCGAGGCCGATGTGCTCAAGAGTCCGGCCGACTGGCTGTGGTCGTACCGGCGCTGGCGGCTCAAGAAGCCGTTGTACGGGGCCGATTGAGTTAGGATAGCGGCCAAAGCCCCCAACAATGCTCGAAGGTGCGCCATGAAACTAGACGACAGCCCCCGCAGCGACAATGTCGAGGACGAACGCGGATCCGGCGGCGGGATCGGCCGCGGCGCCGGCGTTGGCATCGGAACCGTCGTGATCGTGGTCATCGGTTACTTCATGGGCGTGAATCCGTCGACGCTGCTCAGCCTGCTGAACGGCGGCGCCGACCCGCAGGCGGTCGGCAACCCGGCGCCGGTGAATGCCTCGACCGAGGCCAATGATCCGCAGATCGACTTCGTGCGAGCCATCTTGGGCGAGACCGAGGCTGTGTGGAGCGCCTATTTTACGAGCATGGGCAAGACCTACACCAAGCCGAAGCTCGTGTTGTTCTCAGGCTCGGTGTCATCCGCGTGCGGTTTTGCCAGCGCCGCCGCCGGACCGTTCTATTGTCCGGGCGATCAGAAGGTGTACATCGACTTGACGTTCTATCGGCAGCTCGCCAGCGATTTCGGCGCGCCCGGCGATTTCGCGCGCGCCTATGTGATTGCTCACGAGGTGGGACATCATGTGCAAAATCTTTTGGGTATAACCGACAAGGCCTCCCAGGCGGAGCAGAGCAGCGGCCGCGTCGGCGCCAACCATGTGTCGGTCGAGGTCGAGTTGCAGGCCGATTGTTTCGCCGGAGTTTGGGCCTCGCAGGCCAATCAAGCGCGCAAGATTCTCGAGCCCGGCGATTTGGAATCGGGGCTCAAGGCCGCCTCGGCCGTGGGCGACGACACCTTGCAGAAGCGCGAACAGGGCACGGTGGTTCCCGATAGCTTTACACATGGCACTTCCGCGCAGCGCGTCGGCTGGTTCCGCCGCGGCTTCGAGGCGGGCAAGATCGACAGCTGCGATACCTTCAAGACGGGGGGCGCGCTGTAAGCTTGCCCTGCAGGTGTTTCGCGAGATCGGCGATGGTCGGATGATCGAATAATTCGGTGAGGTCGATCAGGCCGGGGAAATCGCGGTCGATGTTTTCGTGAATCTCGATCAGCTTGAGCGAGCTTGCGCCGATTTCGAACAAGTTGTCGTTGATGTCGATTCTGCGCCCCGCGAGCGCCGCCTCGCAGATCGCCTGCAGTCGCGTTTCGAGATCGGTACCCGACGTTTGAGCCGCGCCGCCCGATGCCGCGCGCAGCGCCTTGAGCTCCTTCAAGTCCGCGTCGAACTCGCCCTCGACATACGCCTGCTCCAACAGGTGCCGCTGCACCTTGCCGCTGGTGGTCTTGGGGATGCGCTTGGTGGGAACGACTTCCGCGACTTCAAGACCCGTGTGTTCATTGATGAGCCGGCTGACGGCCGCCGCCGTCGGCACAAACTCCGCCATGCTGCCGCGGTGGAGCACGAACAGCACGAGCTCTTCCCCCTGCGAGCCGGGCTTGGCGACCCCCGCGGCCGCGAGTTTGTTGAGATCGAGCCCCGGCGCGCGCTGCGCGATGTTCTCCAGGTCGTAGGGGTAGTAGTTTTGGCCGTTGACGAAAATGATCTCCTTGCTGCGGCCCGCAATGTACAGCGACCCTTCGTGCAAGAATCCCAGATCGCCGGTGTCGACCCAACCGTCCGCATCGATCGCCTGCGCCGTGGCCTCGGCATCGCCAAAGTAGCCGCGCGTCACGCTCGCGCCGCGGATCAAGATGTGGCCGACGATTCCTTGAGGCTGTGCGGCGCGCGACGGGCCGGCAATGCGCAGTTCGGTATTGGGCACCACGCGGCCGAGGCATACGAGCTCGAGCGCATCGCGCGCGTCCGCGGGATTGAGCTCGATCTCTGCACCCTGGCCAAGCTTGTGCCGGTTGACGCGAATCCAGCGATAGTCGGCGCCGGGCTCCGGAAAGGTCACCGCGAGGGACGCCTCCGCCAGGCCATACAC
>Ga0181537_10003643_pt1 | contig 13105 bp, 12 predicted proteins | sample PEATcosm2014_Bin_39_FD_119765 | JGI IMG/M metagenome (GOLD analysis project Ga0181537, IMG submission 119765) | Peatland microbial communities from MTU Mesocosm Facility, Houghton, MI, USA - PEATcosm2014_Bin23_10_metaG | ecosystem: Environmental > Terrestrial > Soil > Wetlands > Peat | place...
ACAGCTGCGCGGGCGTGGCGCCCGGATTTCTCTGCAGCAGCAGCGCCGCGGTGCCCGCCACGTGCGGGGTTGCCGCGGAGGTGCCGAAGAAGTTCGGGTAGGTTGTGTTGGCGCACGACCCTGAGCCGAAGGCGCCCTCGGCGTAGCCGAGGAAGGTGTTGCTGACGCCATCGGGTCCGACGATGTCCGGCTTCTGGCGCGTCACGGGGGTCGCAAGCGCTGCGCCCGTGGTGTCGAACAGGATCGGGTCGCCGCCCTTGGCGGAGTAGCTCTCGAGCTGGGCGGGCGTCGCGCCGCACAGCGGCGTGTCGAGCCAGTAGGCGGCCCCGACCGCCATGGCGCCTGCAGCTCCCGGATGGCCCTGCAGCGTGCCGCCTGCGGGCATGATCGGGCCCGGGTAGGTGACGCCGGCGCCGTTGTCCTCCACGACGAGCTTGACGCGGTGGGGCGCGCTGCCGCCGGCGAGGCCGACCTGGATGGTGATGTTCTGGGCTGAACTGCAGGTGGCCCCTGAGGGCAGGCCGTAGTCGGACGGACACGCCGGACCATTGGTGGCGCTCGCGGGGTAGCCGACCACCAGGATCTGGTAGGGGTCGACGCCCTTGGAGTTCGCGCCGGTGCACACCTGGGTGTTGGTGCCGATGGTGGTGTTCGCGCCGCCATTGGGGTCATCGGGGTTGATGGGGCTGGCGATGAGTCCGACACCCGAGCCGGTGAAGCACAGGTCGAGCTGGCTCGTGGCCCCGCCGCTGCCAGGCGATCCGGTCACGTAAGGCTGGTCCCACTCGAGCACGATGGCGACGAAGTCCCCGGGCGGCAGCTGCGGGATGCTCGCCGTCATCGCCGTGACCGTGGTCGCCCCCGTGGTGTCGAAGTTCATGAGCAGCTCACCTGAGGGGCTGCTCGAGTGCGTGGCGAAGACCGGCGCGAGGTTGTCGTAGCCGATCGCCCCGTTGTTGCCCGCGGCGGAGAAGTAGGCAACCCCGGAGGCGTTCACGGTATCGATCGCCTGGGCGATCAGGCCGTCCTGGAAGAACGGCTCGTCGAAGTAGGTGACGTCGTCGGCGATGACCTTGGCGCCGGCGGCCGCGAGCGCCTTGATGCCGTTGGCCATGTCGGCCTCGCTGTTCACGGCGGTGTAGAAGGCGAGCTGCGCGCCGGGAGCGACGTCGTGCACGATCTGCAGCATCGCGCGCCCTTCATCGCCATTGGGCAGATCGTACGTCGGGTCATAGCTGCACAGGCCGCCGCCGCTGGGCCCGGCGCCGGCTTCCTCGAGGACGTTGATGCTGCTGCTCGCCGGCAGGTCGCCCGTGCTGATGTCAGTGGCCTCGCTGGCCGCGAAACCGTTCGAGGCATAGCCGGTGACGCCGGAGGCCGGGACGCCATCCTTCGCATAGGTGGCGTAGCAGTTGAAGCTGTCGGAGAGCACCCCGACCGTGACGCCCGTACCGTCCACTCCTGCGCTGCTGCGCAGCGCCGAGGAACCCTGTACGTAGTCTCCCTGCGAGGTGACTGCGCCGGCGTTCAGGCGCGACATCGCCGCCCTGATGGAATTGACGCCCGTGAGCGCAGCGGCCGCATTCAAGGATCGCAGCGGCAGCCAGCCGCCGACGTCGTTCAGGTACACGGCCGGGTGCTCAAGACCGAGCTTCAGCAGTGCTGTCTTCAGTGTCTCCGGGTCGCCGCGGGTGACGGCGTCGATGGCGATGTAGGAGTCACCGGTGCTCCTGGACACCGCGAAACGTGCGGCCGGATTCAGGGAGCGCAGGTCACTCAACGCGGCGCCGGGAAGGGCCGCGCGCGGGTTGCGCGCCAGGGCTGCGAGCGCGGCGTCGAACTTCGCCCCGGCGCCACGCTGCTGTGCGGCGCTGCGTCCGCCGAACACCACCAGCTGACCGCGCGCCGCGGCCGGTGTTGCCGCAGACTTTGCATGCGGCCTCACCGCCGAGACCGCGGCGGTGGTACCCAGGATGGCAGCCAAGGTGAGCGCGGTCAGCGCCGCGCGGCCTGAAGTCATTCCACTCATTACAAGAACCCCCTGCGACAGGACCGCAGTGCAGACAAGCGCACCCGGTGAAAAAAACCGATTGAGATTCGCCTCCGGACCGTGCTCCCTGATCCTGCGCCCGCGAAGGGGTGGGTCATCGTGATGTCAGCGCGCTGTCACGCAGCTGCACACGCCCGGCGCATCGCCGGGGCCTCGTAGGCGCTACGCCTGCAAGTTTAATGGATTCACTGCCCAGGCTCCGCCAGCCCGATGTAAATAAATGTTTTAGAAAGGGTTTAGTGGCCGGCGGTCGTCTTGGGGATGGCTACCGGCCCGGGAGGAGCTGCCGGGGCCGCCGGGGCCGCCCCCACGGGCAGCGGCTCGAACTCGTAGGTGCCATCCCCGGGGAGGGTGATGAAGAGGTGCCCACCGCGCAGGGCGTAGAGGCGCACGTGAGTCCACTGCGAGACCAGCAGGTCGTAGAGGGAGCCCGGCGGGCACATCGCCCGGGTGGTCGCGAGCTCGCCAAAGGCCAGCGCGCCGCTGTCGTTGGCGCTCCAGGTGCCGCTGCCGCGGTTGCAGTCGAGGCGGGCGCTCAGCTCCCCGTGCGGGGCGAAGGCCAGCATGTAGCGGCTGCGCTCCTGGGGGGCGTGGATCTTGCCATCACTGCCCTCGATCCTCACCAGCTGCCAGGAGCTGCCCTCGAGCTCGGAGTTCGCAGCTGGGGTCTGGGCCGGGGCGCGGCTGAGCGTCAGTGCCGCGCTCAGCAGGCTGACCGCAAGGGCGAGTGGGTGAATCTTGTAACGCGAGCCCATCGAACGACCTTCCACTAGTGCTCCATCTCCACGTCCTTAATGGTGCCACAGTCCGCCCCGAGCCACTGTGCGTCAATCGTATGGTGCATGGTGGTCACCTTGCCGTTCGCCTGAGTGAGCACCACGTCCACCGTGCCGGTCGCCTGATGCTTGCTGGCCAGATTGAAGTGGATCCCGGCAGCATAGGACATGCCACTGTCGGCCTTGCACTGCTTCTCGGCCTGGTATTCGGTGCTGGTATTGGTGGCGACGGTGGTCGTGCACTTGCTCGCCGCCTGCTCGCCGGCGTCCTTCTCAAACCCCTTGCCGAGCTTCTCGGGCGTCATGCACGACCTGTACTTGGAGGGCTGGGAGCGCTTGGCCATCATTTCCTGCATCTTGGCCTGCTGCTCGGGGGTAAGGCGCGCCAGCACCGAGTCCGGAATCGGCGGTGCACCGCTGAGGTCGCCCGTGGCGGTGACCTCCCAGAGCCCGAGCGCCACATCCATGTTGGGCCTGGGCCCGTTGTCCGCCCAGGCGGCGCTCGCGAGCAGGGTGGCAGCGGCGCTCGCGGCGATGCGTATGTTCATGGTCGCTCCTGATGTGCCGGCGGGCAGCTGCAGCGCGCTGCCTGCGCCGGCAGCGGCGCGCGCGCAGCCCGAGGAGTAATCTAATCCGCGCAAATCAGCGCAGCAACCGCGCGGCCGGGTGATCCGGCTCAACGGCTAGGCGCGCGCGCGCCTGCGCATCTGCGCCAGCGCGTACACGCCGATGCCGATCCACACGACGTTCATCACGGCTGACGGCAGCGCCCCGTTGTAGCCACTGTTGATGACGAAGCCTGCGGCCCCGAGGATGTTCATCAGGTGGTACGTCAGTGACTCCGCGCGCAGCCGGTTGGCCGACAGCAGCGCGTAGGCACCGAGGATGAGCGCGGCCCCGGCCCACCCTATGATCTCGATGGCGAGCTTCATGACGTGCCACCCGCAGGGGGTGCGGAAGTGCCGAGCGCGCGGTCGCAATCCGCGAGGGTACCCTTGCCGATCATCTCGACCACGTAGGTGTAGCTCTCGTAGCGATGCAGTTGTTCGATGAAGTCGCGGCGTTGACTTGCGGTGAGCATGCCCGCGTCGTCGCCGAAGCGGCGCAGGTCCTGCCAGGCCGCAACCCCGGTGCGCTCCTCGTTCATGAAGACCTCGAAGGCCCCATAGGCGCGGCTGAAGTGCTTGGCGTCCTCGGTCGGGATGTAAAAGAGCGCCTGGGTGGCGATGGCAGTGTCCCAGGCGGCGCTCGACATGAGCAGCAAGTGCAGGTCGGGGTAATCGATGGGCACCGGGGTCTTGGACGCAGCGTCCCCGAGGGCTGCCACCCGGGCAATCTCGCGCTCGATCTGTGCGCGCGATTTTGGCAGCGTTGCGAGGATCTCCGTCACGCGCTCGCGGTTGTCCCGCAGCTCGCGCCGGAAACTCTCCATAGAGGACTGCCCGATCTTGGTGCGGTGATGCGCCTCCACGATCTGCTCCAGGCCGAGCGCCATCAGGATGCCGAGCGTCACGATCCCGAGGTGATAGAAGAAATCCTTGAGATTTCGGATGGGCTCAGGAAGGTGGAATTCCATGACGGCTCCGCCGCGGGCGACGCGCCGATTGTAACAGCCCGGCCTGCGGGCATCCGCTGGAGCCGCGAGGGCGCCTAGGGGTGCGCCTCGCGCACGCCCTGCTCGCGTATCAGGCGCACCAGGGCGGACAGCTCATTCCAGCCAGTGTCCGAGACGGCACAGTACTGCAGGTCGGCGTCGGTCCAGAAGATCATGTGGTAGCCGTTGCGGGTGCTCTCGCGCGCTACCCCGCCGCGTTTGGCCTCCCAGCTGAACACGTTGATGACGTGCGCACCATGCTGGTAGACGAGCACCGCGGCACGCTGGTGGTCGACCGCGTCGGCGCGGCCGCCGATCAGGCGGTAGCCCGCGCCGCTGAAGTCCGCCACCACGGGGGACACATCCGCGTGGCCTGCGAACCAGGGTTTGACGGTGTGGTGGTCGCTCGACTCCACCTGGATCAGCTGCGAGGGCAGGAGCGAGTGCAGGTGCGCGCTCACGAGCTCCTCCTGCAGCGCGCTGCCGAGCATGGGCGAGAGCAGCACGAACAGCACCGCGGCGGCGAGGGCGCTGCCACCAACCCCGCTCAGTGCCCCGAGCCAGAACGAGCGGTTGCGCGGGGCGCGTACCCTCAGGGCCGTAACCTGCGCGGGCGCCTGTGCATCGAGCGCCTGGGCGACGCGCGTGCGCAGCTGCGGTGAGGCCACGGGGTTCAGGTCGCGGCGGATGGCCGTGCGCAGGCGCTCAAGGTCCTGCACCAGCGCACGGCAGTCCGCGCAGCTCCCGAGGTGGCGCTGCACCTGCGCGGCCGCCGCATCATCGAGCTCGCCGTCGAAGTAGGCCTGCACGCGCAGCGCTTCAGCGCACGCCACTGGGTTCTCCTTCCGTCTCTTTCAGCCACAGCTCCTTGAGGGCGGTGCGGGCACGCGCCAGGCGCGACATCACCGTGCCCACCGGCAGGCTTGTGACTTCCGCAATCTCGCGATAAGTCATCTCCTCCAGCTCCCGCAGCGCGAGCACCTCGCGGTGCTCCTGCGACAGCTCGCCGAGCAGGCGCTCGAAGGTGCGCTCATCGTCCCTTTGCATGGTCAGGCTTTCCGGGTCCGGCTCACTGGCAACCATGACGTGCGCGCTCTGCGCATCGCCCTCCTCGGGCAGCGGTACGGCGGCGCGGCGCTTGTGCTGCTGGTAGGCGTTGGCATGGCAATTGCGCACGATGCTCAGCAGCCACGCGCGCGCATCGCCGCTGCGCAGGCCCTCGAAGCCGCGGAAGGCGCGCAGCACCGCATCCTGGACGATGTCTTCTGCATCCGTGCGTGAGTGCGCGAGCCAGCGCGCGAAGCGGTAGGCGGCCTCCAGGTGCGGCAGCACCTGCGCCTCAAAGCGCGCACGTCTAGCGTCCATCGGCGGCTGCCACCCTGAAGTCCATCAAATGATTCGCACAGGGGTAGTGACCCGGGTGCCCGGCAGTTTATTCCACGTCCCCCCGCCCGAAAGCCCACCCCGCAGGGAATAAAACCGCCGCCGTCCAGGTCTTGGCTGCCGAACCCCTCATCTCAAGGAGATTCCCGTGGCCGAAGACCGTTCGCTGATTTCGCGCCGCAGCGCACTCAAGTGCCTCGCGTACGGCAGTGCGGGCACCCTCTTTACCCTGGCGAGCGGGGTGCTGGTGCCCATTGACCTGGCGCAGGCGGCCATGGCGCCCCGGGGCGCCAGCGGACGGCCGCTGTTCCTGCAGATCAGCGATACCCACGTCGGCTTCAGCAAGGAGGCTAACCCTGACGTCTCGGGCACCCTGATGCGCACCATCGAGCTGGTCAACCGCATGCCCGAGGCGCCGGCGCTGACCATCCATACCGGTGACATCACGCACCTGTCGAAGCCTGCCGAGTTCGACCTGGCGCAGCAGATGCTCGGTGGCCTGCGCGCCGGGGACCTGCACACCGTGCCTGGCGAGCACGACACCACCGACCCTGCGGTAAGTGAGTACTTCAGCCGCTTCGGCAAGGCATCCGATAACCGTGGCTACTACAGCTTCGACCATGGCGGCGTGCACTTCATGGCACTCATCAATGTGCTGGAGTTCAGGGCCGGCGGCCTGGGCACGCTGGGTGAGGCGCAGCTCGCCTGGGCAACGGCGGACCTGAAGGGGCGCTCCGCCAGCACGCCGATCGTGGTGTTCGCGCACATGCCGCTGTGGACGATCTACGAACCCTGGGGTTGGGGCACGGGGGATGCGGAGCCGCTGATCGCGCAGCTGCGGCGCTTTGGCTCGGTGACCATCCTCAACGGCCACATCCACCAGATCGTGCAGAAGGTCGAGGGCAACATCACCTACCACACCGCCCGTTCCACCGCCTACCCGCAGCCGGCTGCCGGCGTGGGTGCAGGTCCCGGCCCCCTCAAGGTGCCCGCCGATGAGCTCGCGAGCATGCTCGGCGTCACGAGCGTGGCGAGGCTGCGCCACCCGCCCGCGCTGGCGCTCACCGACCAGACGCTCGCATGAGCGGGCGCGTGCCGCTTGCGCTGCTCGGGCCGGGCGTGGCGATGCTGCTGGCACTGACCACGGCCGCCGCCGGCGCCCCGCAGGCGCAGATCGTGATCAAGGACTTCATGTTCGGGCCGGCGAGCGTGACGGTGAAGGCGGGTACGACGGTGAGCTGGGTCAACCGCGACGACGAGCCGCACACGATCGCCAGTGACTCGGGGCTCTATCGCTCCGCGGCGCTCGATACCGGCGGAGAATTTCACTTCACGTTCGACAAGCCGGGGACCTATCACTACGTGTGCACCATCCACCCGCAGATGCTCGGAACCATCATCGTGGAGCCTTAAGATGTCTTAAGAGTGCCGCGAGGCGGCGCTGCGCCGGAAGCTGCCGGGGCGCTGAGTTAACATCAGTGCCCCGACCGATCTTCAGGAGTGGCCATGGTGAGGTTGTCCGCCGCGATCTTCGCAAGCTGGGTGTCGCTCGTCGCAGTGGCGGCAGAGGCCCCCCCCGAGACCTCGCGCGCCTGGATCGCCGCGAGCAACGCCTACACCAACCGCCTGCTCGCGGTGCAGCTCGAGCACCACCCGGAGCGCGGCTCGCGCGAGGGCGTGGCGAAGTACGACGAGCGCGTATCTAACCCGACGCTCGCCGATGAGATGAGCGAGCGCCACGAGCTGGAGGCGGAGCTCGCGCGCATCGACGCCGAGGGAGCCAAGGAGACCGACAAGCGCGTGCAGCAGGACCTGCAGATCCTGCGCAAGGCGTTCAACCTGCAGTTCCGCCAGCAGGACTACCGCCTGCAGCATGAAGTGCCGTTCACCAATTTCAATGCCAGCGAGCGGGTTTTCCAGGGACTGCGGGGACTGCTCGATGACCAGGTGGCTGCCGAGAGACGGCCCGCGGCCCTGGTGAGACTGCGACGCTACGCTGGGATGGAGCAGGGCTACCAGCCCTTCACCGAGATCCTGAAGGCGCGCGAACTTGAGCAGATCGCCAAGCCGGGCGTCACCTATCCGGCCAGGCAGCAGATCGAGACCGAGCTCGGGCGCAATTCCAACTACGTGGAGGAGATCGCCACACTCTTCCGCAAGTACCAGCTCACCGGCTGGGAGCCGGCATACGCGCGCCTGAAGGAGCAGCTCACTGCCTACGATGCCTGGGTGCGCGCGACCATCCTGCCCAAGGCGCGCACCGACTTCCGGCTGCCGCCGGAGAAGTACGCCCTCGCCTTCGAGGAGTACGGCATCGACATCCCGCCGGCGCAGGTGGCGACCATGGCGCACGCCGCCTTCAAGCAGTACCAGGCCGAGATGGCACCGCTGGCCGCACAGGTAGCCAGGGCGCACGGCTACCCCTCGAGTGACTACCGCGCGGTGATACTGGAGCTGAAGAAGCAGCAGATCACCGGGGAGGCCATCCTGCCGTTCTTCAACAACCGCCTGCACGAGATCGAGAAGATCATCGTCGCGAAGAACCTCGTGACGCTGCCGTCCCGCCCCGCGATCATCCGCCTCGCGACCGCGGCGGAGACGGCGCAGCAGCCGGCTCCGCACATGTCGCCGCCGCCGTTCCTGCACAACACCGGGCAGCGCGGGGAGTTCGTGCTGCCGCTCAACATCCCCGCCACCGACGGCGGTGAAGCAGACAGGTACGATGACTTCACCTTCGATGCGGTCTCCTGGACCCTCACCGCCCACGAGGCGCGCCCCGGTCATGAGCTGCAGTTCGACTCGATGGTGGAGCAGGGCGTGAGCCTGGCGCGCGCGCTGTACGCGTTCAACTCGACCAACGCGGAAGGCTGGGGCCTCTATTCCGAGTACATCATGCAGCCCTACGAGCCCGCCGACGGGCAGCTGCTGACCCTGCAGCTGCGCCTGTTGCGGGCCGCCCGGGCGATTCTCGATCCGGAGCTGCAGAGCGGGGCCGTGACCCCCGCCCAGGCGTACGAGATGCTCGAGAAAGACGTGGTGCTGAGCCACGCCTTTGCCAAGGAGGAAGTGGAGCGCTTCACTTATCGCGCGCCGGGGCAGGCCAACAGCTACTTCTACGGCTACACCCGCCTGCTCTCGCTGCGCAAGGAAGCCGAGGGCAAGCTCGGGCGCAGGTTCGACCAGAAGAAATTCCACGACTTCATCCTCGCCCAGGGGCTGCTGCCGCCTGACCTGATGCGCAAGGCGGTGCTCGAGGACTTCGTGCCCGCGCAGCTCTAGCAGGCGGACAGCTGTGGCGCGCCCGCCTGGCGGGGCGCCCTCCGCTGCAGCACTATTCGCCGAGCGGCGTGCTGCGGTTGACGAATCTGGCGCCAAGCCGGGGCACAACATCCCCTATGCGGACGCGCTTTCCTTGTCGGTCCAGTAGGGCAGGAAGTGCAGCAGGAGGAGGATGTTAAAAGTCCGCACACCGCAGGTGCTGCACGCCAAGCCCCTCACTCGGCGGGTCGGCTCACAAGCGGTACATCTGGCGGCTCGTGCCGAGACGTTTCGAGGCGACGCATCCGATCCTTGAGTTCTGCCAATTCCCGCTCGATGGAAGCTATGCGGTCGAAGGTGTAGTCGATGCCCGAGTACTCTAATGTTTCTGACCACCCCCTTACTCTTTTCATCAGACGACGAAGCGCCCCGGAGCTCCCGTCCGTGTCAGTTGCCATGATCATTTCCTGGGTGAATCCCTTTCCGATAACCCGGTCAGACGCGCCGCGGCTGGAGCACCAGGTCGGCCGCTTCTGCAGCCTCTTTGAGGAGCGTCTTGCGCGGCATGCCTAGCTGCGCACGCATGGTCAGCCCACGGGCCAAATCCGTAGCTTGGGTTGCGCGCGCGGCTACGGGAAAGTCAGATGGGATTTCTCCGGCGCTGATCCCATCCCGGAAACGGCGCTCCACAAGCGCGACACCGCCTGCGACCGCGCTCTGCAGGAAACGCTGAACCTCGGCGTCGTCCACTAGCGGTGCGACGCACATCATGAGGCACCCTCGGGCGGACCCTTTCTGGGTCGCACTTTCGACGGCGTACCTCAGAAAGCCCACGATCGAGTCGCGAAGCGTCTGCGGCGCGAGCAGTGCCTTCGCGGCTGACGCGCCCTTGCGTTCTGCGTACGCTTTAAGGGCGCGCAGGAATATCGCCCGCTTGTCCCCAAAGACGGCATACAGGCTCGGCCGTCCCACGCCCATCCCTTCGACGAGATCGTCAATGGTCACGCCGTCGTAGCCTTTCGACCAGAACACCTGAGTCGCCTTTTCCAGCGCCACCGTCTCGTCGAAGCTGCGCGGTCGGCCCCGCGGTCTAGCGCCATTGTGAATCATTTGGTTCAAAACTCGTTGACAAGAGTTGATTCCAAATATATAACTGAATAGTTCTAAATTAGCAAGCCGATTCTGGCTCGACTCGACCGTCACCACGGAGCTGCCTCATGGATCATTCGATTGCTCTCGTCACCGGCGCCACTTCCGGGCTCGGTCAGGCGGCCGCCCGCCTTCTTGGCGTGGAGGGCTGGCGCGAGATCATCGTCACCGGGCGCCGCCTCGCAGCAGCCCAGCAAGCAGCCGCTCAACTCGCGGCTGAAAACAAAGCAGTGATCTTCACGCCCCTGGCGCTCGATCTGGATAAGCCGTCGAGTGTTCAGTCGGCCGTTGCCGAGCTCGTCAAGCGCCGCCAGCCAATCGATTTCCTGCTGCTCAATGCGGGGTTGGTTCCCTTTAAGAAGCGCGCTCTTACCGCGACGGGCGTCGAGTCATCTCAGGCGCCACTCATTGGGCATCATCAACTGACGGTTGGGCTGCTGAATGCCAACTCGCTGAGCCCGGAGGCACGCATCGTTATCGCAGGTGCAGAACCTGCCCGCGGGGGCGTACCGATGTTCAAATACACCGACCTACCAGCCTTCGCCGCCAGTCGTTACCAAGGTAACCGGATCGCCGCTGTGGAAGCGCTGATACGCAACGGACCGAACATCAAGTACGTGCCCAACAATGCGTATGCCGACGCGAAGCTCGTTATTGCTTGGTGGACCGCCGCGCTGGCCCGCCGGCTGCCTTCCGGCATGGCCGCGTACGCCGTGTCGCCTGGTGGCGCGACCGCCACCAAAGTGGTGCGCAGCGCTGGCCCGGCGTTGAGGTATCTGCTCATCCCGATCGTGAACCTCATCCCCGGCATGAATCAGACGCCGGAGACCGCGGCCAGACGGTATATCCACGCATCAAAGTTCGGAACGGACCTCTCGGGGCAGTTCTTCGCCTCGGCGAAAGGCAAGTTCTCAGGCCCAATGGAGGTGCAGCGCCAACCACACCTCCACGATCGCGCCAGCCAGGAAGCCGCGTGGCAGGCCGTCGTCGAGGTCTCTGGCGTCGACTTGGCGCCGGTCAAGTCCGCGTCGCCGTTGGTGGTGAGCTGATCAAAAACGGCCCATAGGCCTTTCGGGGCCGAACTGATCCCGTTTACCTGAATCTGCCAAAGCGATGGCGGAGCCACATTCTCGTCTGCGCGGTCTTGCGAATATTTCGAACTACCGTCTTCAAAAATACCTTGACCGTGCACAGCGTCCGGAGGCCTGGATCCTGGCCAGAGGCAATATGAAATCTGACACCAAAGATGGTCGCGTTATTAGTGCGACGACGGCTGACCGTTCCTTCGGCAGCGTAGTGCGCCGCTTTTTGCGCGTTGGAAACGATTGGAAGAGGCGTTGGATTATAGCGCGCAGGATTACGCCCTCGATCGCGTTAAAGCTCTGGAACTTCGCGTGCTGCAACTCGAGAACACAAGATCGGTGGCGGCACAGTTGCCACCCAGCTCGCTGCAGCCAGAAGGGGACCGTTTGTGAGTGACCCGCTGATCTCTACGGCGCTGAGGACTCTGCTCGATGCCGCAAGCCGCGACTACCTGATGGGCGCCGCGTTCGCACAGCCGCTGTTCGACGCCGGCAAGCTGCAGGGCGGTAAGGCGGATGCCGTCGTAACCCCCAGAGGGTCGCGCCCCGGCGACGTGGCCGCGACGGCCTCGTTCAGCCCCGGTGGTGTTCAGAGGCCCCTTGATGCCTGGACCCCAAACGGCCCCCCAAAGGGGGTAGTTGCCTGGACCCCACGAGGCGATAAAGAGAATAAACCCAATTATTTCAATGGTCGGGGTGACAGGATTTGAACCTGCGACACCTACGTCCCGAACGTAGTGCTCTACCAGGCTGAGCTACACCCCGATCTTGGAGGACCGCCGCGCGGGATCAGCCTGAAGATCAGCTGGACTGCGGCGGGGCGCGCAGTGTACTGAACCCGCCCCCCGCCATCAAATCAGCCTCCGGAAGCCGCGTTTGCTGCCTTCTGCACCACGACGTGCCCGCGCTGCATGACGAACAACGGGTGTTCGGTGGCGTGGATGTCGCTCAGGACGTTGCCGGGCACCGCCACGATGTCGGCCGCCTTGCCCGCCTCCAGGGTCCCGACCTCCTGGTCCACCCCGAGCAGTTTCGCCGCATCGCGCGTTGCGGACAGAAGCGCCGCTGCGGGGGCCATGCCGATGTCGGTCATGAGACCAAACTCCATGGCGTTCATGCCATGCGGATAGACGCCCGCATCGGTGCCGAAGGCGATCGGCACGCCCACGCGCAGCGCGGTGCGGAACATCTTCTCGTGCGCCGCATAGGCGGCGCGCGCCTTGGCGGCGATCTTCGGCGGGTAGTTGTCGGCCTGCTTGTTGACCCAGAAGACGGCCATCCGGGTGGGCACGAGCCATACGCCCTTGGCCTTCATGATCTTCAGGGTGTCCTCGGTGAGGAAGCTGCCGTGCTCGATCGAGTCGACCCCGGCGGCAATCGCCAGCCGGGCCGCTGCATCGCCGTGGCAGTGCGCGGATACCTTGCGGTTCCACTTGTGCGCTTCGGTGACGATGGCGCTCAGTTCCTCGGGCGTCAGCTGCGGCACGTCGACCGGGTCGGATTCCGACAGCACCCCGCCGCTTGCGGCGATCTTGATGACGTCCGCACCCCACTTCATCTGGTAGCGCACGGCCTGGCGGCACTCCTCCGGGCCGCTGCAGATGCCCTCGATCGGTCCATCCGGTTTCACGCGGTCGGGCGGGAACGGATAGTCATCGAAGTGGCCGCCCGGGGAGCCGACGCCGTGCACGGCGGTCAGCATGTGCGGACCGACGGTCACTCCGGCATTGATGGCGTTGCGCAGGCCGACGTCGACGAAATCGTGGGCGCCGAGATTGCGCACCGTGGTGAATCCGGCCTCCAGCGTGCGGCG
>Ga0181537_10003644_pt1 | contig 13105 bp, 9 predicted proteins | sample PEATcosm2014_Bin_39_FD_119765 | JGI IMG/M metagenome (GOLD analysis project Ga0181537, IMG submission 119765) | Peatland microbial communities from MTU Mesocosm Facility, Houghton, MI, USA - PEATcosm2014_Bin23_10_metaG | ecosystem: Environmental > Terrestrial > Soil > Wetlands > Peat | place...
AAGGCAGCGCGACATCGATATGCAGCACATTGCCGAGCCCGCTGCGCGTGTTGCCGATGCGCAGCCCGACGCCGACGTCGCTCAGAAGTCCCGTGTCGCTGTTGCCGACGACCCCGCTCCCCCACGTGCGTCCCGTATCGCCGAAGGCCGCGAAACCGACCCGCACCAGGCGGAACGGATACCAATCGGTGAACACTCGCTGCTCGACGGTGAGCAGCGCGCGCGAGGCGCCGCTCTCGTAGCGCAGGGGATAGCCGCGCAAGCCGTTGTCGCCGCCGAGCAGCAGCTGCATATCCGGGTCGAGCGCATCGGTGACGGTCGCGGACAGTGCCGCGTACAGCAGCCAGTCCTCACGCCAGCGCCAGTAGTAGCGGGCGCTCGCGTCGCTCACGAGGTTGCTGGCCCGGCCATTCGCGATGCGGGTGCTGAAATCGCCCGCCAGGAACAGCTCTTGCTCGAGCGGCAAGCGAAATCCATGCACCGCCGTCGCCGCGAGGATCGGTGTGTTGCGATTGGCGCCGAAGGCGCTGTTCGAGACGCCCACCCGTCCCGTCACTTCCGTGCCGAAGTACAGATCCTCGGTCTTGCCGATCTGGTTCTGATCACCGACCCTCGCATAATCGTCCTGCGCGATGTCGAACCCGACGAACGGGTAGGAGAGCGTGCGATCCGGCGGCAAAGGATTCGCGGGCAACGTGCTCGCCGGCGTCGGCAGGAATTGGTTGCGGTCGTAGTGGAATCCAAATAACAGCCGCTTGGTCCAGCCGTCGATGAGTCCGCTCGAGAGGCCGCCGCTGATCTCGTACGTGGACTCATCGTCGTTGAACTGATTGACGATCTCGCCGAGCGAATAACGCGAGACCGTTCGATCGAAACCCACCGCGGTGAGCTTCGAGCTCCAGCGCGTGTCGAGCGAGTAGAAGGGCTGCCCGAGCTGCAGCGAGCGCGTGAAGCCGTCGCTCGCGTTGCTGTACGCGAGCGCCGAGGTCCAATGCGATCCGAGCACATTGGGATCCGCATAGCTCGCGGTGTTGCTGGTCCGGTCGACGGTGCTGGTGCGGGCCACCTCCACGTCCTTGCCCCAGCCGGCCAGGTTCTCCTCCTGCAGGTCGTAGCTCACCGCGTTCACGCCGCCCGCACGGCCCAGCGAGATGCCCGGACTCAAGGTCCAGACATCCTTGGTGATGACCTTCACGTCGACCTTGCCTTCCGCATAGCGCACCGGCACCACGCGCGCGTCGTAAATGAACACGAGCAGGCGCAGGTTGCGCTCGGTTTCCGCGAGCTTTTGCGCGCGGTACCGATCGCCGCTCTTGAAGAGCAGTTGCGCGCGGATGGCCGCGGCCCGGGTGCGAATGTGCAACCGATCGGCGAGCCGATAAATGCCCGAGTTCTCGCGCGGATCGTGAGGATCGAAGATGTTGCGCGGATCGATCTCGATCGTGCCGATCACGGCGCCCGCCTTCTCGAGCTCGGCATCGCCCGGCACCTGCGGCGGGCGCGGCTCGGAGATGTCGGTGTGCTCCTTGGAGGTGAGCTTCGCCGCGCCGGCGGGGTCACCCGGCAGCGCAGCAATCGCCAGCATCCCGATCAGGACGCGCCGGTGCAGCGGGTGGCGCAGAGGTCGGCTTGAGAACGGGTGTCGGGAGTGGACGCGGCTCGCGCGGGATCGCGGGCCTTCGCTAGAGTGCGGCGTTGTCCGTCTCGCCCGTGCGAATACGCAGCACGCGCAAGATGTCGGTCACGAAGATCTTGCCGTCGCCGACCTTGCCCGTCTTCGAAGCGCCCACGATCGCCTCCATGACCTGATCGACCAGCTCGTTCTTCACGGCGACCTCGATGCGGGTTTTCGGCACGAAGTCGACGACGTATTCCGCGCCTCGATAGAGCTCGGTATGACCGCGCTGGCGCCCGAACCCCTTCACCTCGGTCACTGTCATGCCGGAGACCCCGAGCTCCGAGAGCGCGGCGCGCACGTCGTCGAGCTTGAAGGGCTTGATAATGGCAGTGATCAATTTCATTCGCGACTCCGCCGGCGGGACTTGGCCCGCAATTGGGGCCGCCGCCCCAATCCTATTACTATTCGACCAAGGAGGAAATCATGATCTCCAGCATCCTCATCCTCGGCGGCGGGCAGGCCGGAGCCCAGGCGATCGATACCCTGCGGCGTCAGGGATACGAGGGTCGCATCGTGCTCGTGGGTGACGAGCCGCACCTGCCCTATCAGCGTCCGCCGCTCTCCAAGAAGTATCTGGCGGGAGAGCTCGACGCGGACAGGCTCCCCTTCAAGCATCGCACCTACTATGAGGAGCACCGCGTCGAGCTCGAGCTCGGCATCGCCGCCACGCGCATCGATCGGGCGAGCCGCACGGTGACGCTCGCCGACGGCCGGACCCTGAGCTACGACCGGCTCTTGCTGGCGCTCGGCGCCGGCTCACGCACCTTGAGCACGCCGGGGAGCGATCTGCCGGGCGTGCACTATTTGCGTGCGATCGCCGACGTCGGTCCGATCCGCGCCGGCCTCACCTCGGGCGCGCGCGTGGTGGTCATTGGTGGCGGCTATATCGGCCTCGAGACGGCGGCAACGGCTCGCCACCTGGGCTGTGCCGTCACGGTGATCGAGATGGCGGACCGGCTCATGGCACGTGTCGTGGCCTCGAGCGTATCGGAGTACTTCGCCCACGAGCACCGCACGCAGGGTGTCAAGGTCATCTGCAATTCCCGCGTCGTGCGCATCGAGCGCGAACCCGGCGCTGATGCACATGCCATGCGCGGGCTGCGAGTCGTGTGCGCCGATGGCAGCACCTACGAGGCCGACGTGCTGGTGGTCGGCGTGGGCGCCGTGCCCAACAGCGCGCTCGCCGCCGAGGCGGGCCTCGAATGCGAAAATGGCATCCGCGTGGATCGGTACTGCCGCACCAGCGATGAGTGCATTTTCGCCGCGGGCGACTGCACCCATCACCCCTCCGTGCACTTCGAGACGCAGCTGCGGCTCGAATCGGTCGACAACGCGTTCGAACAGTCGAAGTCCGCGGCGCTCAACATGCTCGGCCGCGCCACGGTGCACGACCGCATCCCCTGGTTCTGGTCGGATCAATACGACAACAAGCTGCTGATCGTCGGGCTCTCGCAGGGATTCGATCAGCAGGTGTTGCGCGGCGACCCCGCGACCCGCAGCTTCAGCGTGTGCTATCTCAAGGGGCGCGAGCTGATCGCGGTCGAGGCGGTCAATCACTCGAGCGACTACATGGCGGCGCGCAGAATGATCGCCGAGCGCGCGTGCCCGGTGATCGAGAAGCTCGCCGACCCCCATGTTCCTCTGAAAGAAACGGTCTGATGCCGAAGGTCGTTTTCATCGAGCCGACCGGAGTGCGGCGCGAAGTCGATGCGCCGGTGGGTTTCTCGCTCATGGAGGTGGCGCGCCAGCACGGCATCGCCGGTATCGTCGCGCAGTGCGGCGGAGCGTGTGCGTGCGCGACCTGCCACGTGTACGTCGCCCCCGAGTGGTATGACCGCCTCGAGCCGAAGGAGGAGATGGAGGAGGGAATGCTCGAGCTCGCCTTCGAGCCCCGCGCCCGCAGCCGCTTGAGCTGCCAGATTCACATCCGGCCCGATCTCGAGGGTCTCGAAGTGACGGTGCCGGCGCATCAGCGCATCGAGCCGCAGTGAAAGCTACTCGAGCACCACGAGCAGATCTTTGGCATCGACGGCGCGCCCCGGCGTTGCCAGCACTTCCTTGACGACCCCTTCCTGTTCGGCGCGAACCGTCGTCTCCATCTTCATCGCCTCGAGAGTGAGCACCACGTCGCCGCGCGCCAGGCGCTGACCCACGTGCACCGCGACGGTGCTGATCGTGCCCGGCATCGGTGCGCCGATGTGCCGCGCGTTCCCGGCCTCGACTTTGCGGGGCGGTGCCCGCTTCGCCACCTGGGTACGATCGGCGACACGGATCGGCCGCGGCTGGCCGTTGAGCTCGAAAAACACCGTACGCGTGCCATCCTCGTGAGCCTCGCTCGTCGTGACGTAACGCACGATGAGCGTCTTGCCGCGCTCCAGATCGATGTTGATCTCCTCGCCGGGCTGCATACCGTAGAAGAACACCGCGGTGGGGAGCGTGGCCACATTGCCATAGCGCGCGCGCTCGGCCGCGTAGTCCGCGAAGACCTTCGGGTACATGAGATGCGAAGCGAGCTCGGTCTCGAGGATCGGCCGGCCGAGCTGTGACTCCACCTGAGCGCGCTCCGCCGCAAGATCGGCGGGCGGGAGCAGAGCGCCTGGCCGGCCATGCAGCGGCTCACGTCCCTTCAGGATCTTGCGCGCGAGCGCTGCGGGAAACCCGCCCGCGGGCTGGCCGAGCTCGCCGCGGAACAGCTGCACGACGGACTCGGGAAAGGCGACGTCGCCGTCGGGATCGAGCACCGCCGCGCGATGCAGACCGCTCGTCACCATGAGGATCGCCATGTCGCCGACCACGTTGGAGGTGGGCGTCACCTTGACGATATCGCCGAACATCTCGTTCACCTGCGCATAGGCCTGGGCGACCTCGGGCCAGCGATGATCCTCGATGCCGAGCCCGCGCACCTGCTCGCGCAGGTTCGTGTACTGGCCGCCCGGCATGCCGTGCACATACACCTCCGAGGCGCCCGAGCGGATGTCGCTCTCGAACGCGACGTAGCCCTGGCGCACCTGCTCCCAGTACCCCGAGATGGCGCGCAGATGTTCCGGGTCGAGCCCGGTGTCGCGTGGACCGAAGCGCAGCGCCTCGACGATCGAGCCCATATTCGGCTGGGAGGTGAGGCCCGACAGCGCATCGATCGCGGCGTCGATCGCATCGGCGCCCGCCTCGATCGCCGCGAGCACGCTCGCCGCCGCGATGCCGCTCGTATCGTGGGTGTGAAAATGCACCGGCAGACCGATCTCCTCCTTGAGGGCCCGGACCAGCGTGAACGCCGCGCGCGGCTGGCACAGTCCAGCCATGTCCTTCACCGCGATGACATGCGCGCCCATCTCCTTGAGGCGGCGCGCGATGTCGAGATAGTAGGCGAGATCGTACTTGCTCTCGTGGGGGCTCGAAAGGTTGCCGGTGTAGCAGATTGCCGCCTCGCACAGCCGGTCCGCCGCACGCACCGCCTCGATGCTGACCTGCATGTTCTCCACCCAGTTGAGGCAGTCGAACACCCGGAACACATCGATGCCGCCCTCGCTCGCCTGCGCGATGAAATGGCGCACGACGTTGTCGGGATAGTTGCGGTAGCCGACCGCATTCGCCGAGCGCAGCAGCATCTGCAACAAAAGATTCGGCACGGCAGCGCGCAGCTGCGCGAGACGCTCCCAGGGATCCTCCTTGAGAAAGCGCAGCGCCACATCGAAGGTCGCACCGCCCCAGCACTCGAGCGAGAACAACCCGGGCAGCAGGCTCGCATAATGCGGAGCGATCGGCAGGATGTCGTGGGAGCGGATGCGGGTCGCGAGCAGCGACTGATGGGCATCGCGCATCGTCGTGTCCGTGACGAGCACGCGCTGCTGTTCCGCCATCCAGTGCGCGAAGCGCTCGGGGCCGAGCTCGGCGAGCTTCTGTCGCGTGCCCGGCGCGGGCGGCTCGAGCTCGAGGCGCGGCAGCCGCGGGTACACGGGGGCGCGCGGCGCCCGCTCGCGCCCCTTGACCTCGGGATTGCCGTTGACGATCACATCACCGATGAAGCTCAAGAGCCGGGTGGCACGATCGCGCTTGCGGGGCGTGCGCACGAGTTCGGGCGTCTGCTCGATGAACTGCGTCGTGTAATCGGCGGCCACGAAGCGCGGATGCGTGATGAGCTGGTCGAGGAAGCGCAGGTTGGTGACGACGCCGCGGATGCGGAACTCCCACAGCGCGCGGTGCATCCGCGCGATCGTCTCTTCGGGCGTCGGCGACCAGGCCGTGACCTTGACCAGGAGCGAATCGTAGTAGCGCGTGATGATGGCGCCCGCGTAGGCGGTTCCGGCATCGAGACGGATACCGAAGCCGGCCGGGCTGCGGTAGGCGGTGAGGCGCCCGTAATCGGGCACGAATTGGTTCTCCGGATCCTCGGTCGTCACCCGGCATTGCAGCGCGTGCGCGTTGACCCGGATCTGCTCCTGCGGCGGCACGCCGCTCTCGGTCGTGCCGATGCGGGCGCCGCCCGCGATGCGCAGCTGCGCCTTGACGAGATCGATGCCGGTGACGCACTCGGTCACGGTGTGCTCGACCTGGATGCGCGGGTTCACCTCGATGAAATAGAACGCGCCGCTGTCGGCATCTTGCAGGAACTCGACGGTGCCCGCGCCCGAGTAGCCGACCGCGCGGCCGATCTTGAGCGCCGCCTCGCAGAGCTTCTCGCGCTCGGTCTCGCTCAGGAAGGCCGCGGGAGCGCGCTCGACCACCTTCTGGTTGCGCCGCTGCACCGTGCAGTCGCGCTCGTAGAGGTGCACGAGGTTGCCGTGCGCATCGCCGAGAATCTGCACTTCGACGTGGCGCGCACGCCGGATGAGCTTCTCGAGGTACACCTCGTCCTTGCCGAACGCCGCCTTCGCCTCGCGCCGCGCCGCCGCCACGGTCGCCCCGAGGCCGCGCTCGTCCTCGACGATGCGCATGCCGCGCCCGCCCCCGCCCCAGCTCGCCTTGAGCATGACCGGAAACCCGACCGTGCGGGCGAGCTCGAGCACCAGGGCCTCATCATCGGGCAGCGGCGGGGTCGCCGGCATCACCGCGACGCCGGCGGCGACCGCGAGGTTGCGCGCCTCGACCTTGTTGCCGAGCCGGCGCATGGTATCGGGTGAGGGGCCGACGAAGACGATGCCGGCCGCGGCACAGGCTTCGGCGAACTCGGGGCTCTCGGAGAGAAATCCGTAGCCCGGATGGATCGCCCCGGCGCGTGATTCGCGTGCGATGCGGATGATGTCCTCGATGTCGAGATACGCTTCGACCGCGCCCTTGCCGTCGCCGACGAGGTAGCTCTCGTCCGCCTTGGTCCGGTGCAGCGAGAAGCGATCCTCGCGCGAGTGGATCGCGATGGTGCGGATGCCGAGCTCGGTCGCCGCGCGCATCACCCGAATGGCGATCTCGCCCCGATTGGCGATGAGGAGGCTGTCGAAGGCGCGGGTCTGTGGCCATGGATTCATCCTCCGGGAATGATAGCCTTGCGCGCAGTCGAGCGAGCAGAAAGGTGGCTTGAGGAAATGTACGGACTGGCGATCCACGGCGGGGCCGGCACTTTACCGCCCGCCGAGATGACGGTGGCGCGCGAGGCGGAGTATCGCGCGGGCCTGAGCGCGGCTCTCGAGACGGGTTTTGCCGTGCTCGCGCAGGGCGGCTCGAGTCTCGATGCGGTGACGGGCGCCGTGATGGCGCTCGAGGACAACCCGCTCTTCAATGCCGGGCGCGGCGCGGTGTACACCCTCGACGGCCATCATGAGCTCGATGCCTCGGTGATGGAGGGCGCGACCCTGCGTGCGGGCGCCGTGTGCGGCGTGCGGCACGTACGCAATCCGATTGCGCTCGCGCGCGCCGTCATGGAGCACTCGCCCTACGTGCTGCTCGCGGCTGAGGGCGCGGAGGAATTTGCGCTCGAGCGCGGTTTCACGCTGGTGCCCCAGAGCTATTTTGACACCGAGGCACGCCTCAAGCAGCTCGAGCGCATCCGCGACGGGGATGGCGGGGTATCGCCGCTCACCATCTCGCACGTGGGCACGGTGGGTGCGGTGGCGCTCGATGTACGCGGGCGGCTTGCCAGTGCTACCTCGACCGGGGGCATGACGGGTAAACGCTTTCGCCGCATCGGCGATTCCCCCCTCATCGGGGCGGGGACCTACGCGGATGATCGCGCCTGCGCGGTCTCCGCCACCGGACATGGCGAATGCTTCATCCGCGCCGCGGTCTCGTATGACATCGGTGCGCGCATGCGCTTCGGCGGCCGCTCGCTCGCGAGCGCCGTACGCGAAGTGGTGCACGAAGAGCTGCCCGCCTTGGGAGGCGAAGGCGGGGTGGTGGCGATCGATGCGCGCGGCAACATCGCGCTCGACTTCAACAGCGAAGGTATGTTTCGGGCGAGCCGGGTCGAGGGCGGCGAGCCGTTCGTCGGCATCTATCGGCAGACCGCGCGCTGAGCGATCCGCGGGTGGGCGATCGGCCGCGCTGGGCGATCGGCCGCTGAGTGAGCGCTCCGGCGGGGCGTCGTCAGGCCCTCTGGCCGCGGCGCAGCTCGAAGCGGCCGGTGCGCAGAGCCTGGTACTCCGCCTCCATCACGACCACGCGATTGCGCCCCTGCTCCTTGGCGCTGTAGAGCGCTTCGTCCGCGAGCTGGATGAGCCCTTCATGGGTGCGGTTCGCGCCTGGCAGCACGAAGGCGGCGCCGATGCTGACCGTGAGCCGGCTCGCAACGCGCGACGCCTCGTGGGGGATGTTGAGCTCGGCGATCGAGCGCTGGATGCGGGTCAGCACCTCCGCCACATACTCGCGGCTCGCCTCGTAGAGCACCGCCGCGAACTCCTCGCCACCGTAACGAGCGACGAAATCGAGCGGCCGGCGCGCGCACTGGCTCAAGGACACCGCCACGGCGCGCAGGCATTCATCGCCTGCCTGGTGCCCATAGCGATCGTTGTAATCCTTGAAGCAGTCGATATCGACCAGCACGACGGCCACCTGCCGGGCCTCGCGCAGCGCCTGTTGCCAGACCCGCTGGATGTGCTGATCGAACATGCGTCGGTTGTGGATTCCGGTGAGACCATCGCGCGCCACCATTTCCCGAAGCAGTGCCGCCTCGAGAAAACGCAACCGGCTCGTCTTCTCGTGCATGTACACCACCGAGGCGCAGAACAGGTTGACCGCGATCAGCGAGAGCACGTCGTAGCCGAACTCCCGGCCCGGCAACTGCAGGCTCGTGCCTGCGACCAGGTAGACGAAGGCGACCGCAACGTTCGCGAGCAGCGCATGGTAGAAGACGAGTCCGGCCATGAAGTAGGTGAAGATCGCCGCGAGCTCGAGACACGGAAACAGAATGGCCGTCCCGCGGAGCGAGGCAAACAGCTGGATGGCGACCGTCGACAGACCGATGAGCGCCGAGCCGATGAGCGCGAGTGGCGGGTAGATCCGATGGCGGCGGCTGGAGAAGCTCGCGGCGATACCGAGCATCAGCAACGGAATGATGACCAGCATGTGGATCAAGGCCGGGATGCGGTTGAGCTCGTGCCCGAGCACGGTCGATTCCATCGCCGTGAAGGCGAGCGTCATGATGACCGCAAGACCTAGGTTGATGCGGATGTGCCGGAAGTTCTCATCGAGCACGGACTGACGGAATTCCGGCTCGAGGGCACCCTCGAAGGTGAGCCATGGGAATCCCGCCTTGAGCTGGCGGGCGTGCGGCAAATCGGGAAGATTTTCCGCCGGAAATCGGTTACCCATGAACATCGCGTGACACCCTGGCAGGCTGCCTCGGACAAATTGAACCACAGCGCCGCGTCGATGTTTCGAGCGTTGCGTCGCGTTTTTTATGTCAAGCGGGGGCGGCTTCAGTCCGTGGGGTCATGAGTGAATCCGTCCGCGAGATGATGGGCGGATCAGTCCGCAAGATAGTGGGCGAGATAGGTGTCGAAATCGACCCGATCGAGTGCCTCGATACGGCTCTGGGCCTGGTGCGACTCCTCGGCCGCCTCTGCGAATTCTCCCAGCCGGCGCTCGTTGGGCTGATACAGGTCGAGAAAATAATCCTTGTGCATCCGTGACATGCGTCGCGCCAGTGCGAAGAACGAGTCGCCGCTCTGGCGCATCTCCGCGAGCAGCCGCGCCGACGGGGTACGCTCGACGTCCTCGATTTTCGCGCGCTGCGCATCGAGCGCCGAACGGTACGGACGCGACGGCTCGCCGTGATCGAGCAGCTCGCAGATCCCCTCCATCGCATCGAGCAGCTCGCGCGCCCAGGCGCTCATCGGATAATCGCGCCCGTCCCGGGCGAGCGTGAGCCCGGCCTCGCGGCCGCGCCGGGCGACCAGGATGTGGTTGCCATCGAGCACCGACTGCTCGTCCCGCCCCATCGCCTCGCTGTGCGAGAGCAGACACAGCGCGAGGAACGCTTCGAGAAAGCGCAGCTTGTTCTGATTGACGCCGACCGGATCGAATGCGCTCACGTCGAGCGCACGCACCTCTACATACTCGACGCCCGCGCGGCGCAACGCCTTGGTTGGACGCTCGCCGGAGCGCGCGACGCGCTTGGGTCGGATGAAGCTGTAATACTCGTTCTCGATCTGCAGGATGTTGGCGTTGAGCTGTCGATACTCGCCGTTCACTTTCACGCCGAGCTTCTCGTACGGCGGATAGGGCGTGCTGATTGCGGCCGACAGATCGCGCACGTAGTCCTCGAGACTGTTCACCGACACGCTGACGCCGGCTTGATTCTTGTTGCGATAACCGATGTCGCTCATCCGCAGCGACGTTCCGTAGGGCTCGTAGAACGTGTCGGCGTCGAGCGCCGGCATGCCGCTGTCGCGCCCGGCGAAGAAACTCTTCGACACCGCGGGCGAGGTGCCGAACAGGTACAGCACGATCCAGCCGAAGCGGCGGTAGTTGCGCAGCACCCGGAAGTACTGCGTGGAGACGTAATCCTGACGCGGACGCTTCGAATGATCGAAGCCCTCGAGCGCCTCCCACAAGCCCTCGGGGAACGAATAATTGAAGTGCACCCCGGAGATGGCCTGCATGATGCGGCCGTAACGCACGCCCAACCCTCGCCGGTAAATCGTCTTCATGCGGCCGACGTTCGAGGAGCCGAACTGCGCGAGCGGAATGTCCTCATCTCCATGCAGCAGGCAGGGCATGCTGGTCGACCAGAGCAACTCCTCGCCCAGATGACGGTAGACGAACTGATGAATGTCGCAGAGGTACTGCAGCAGCTCCCACGTCTCACGGAACGGCGGTGTGACGAGCTCGATCAGCGCCTCGGAGAAATCGGTGGTGATGTGCTCGTTGGTCAGCGCCGCGCCGAGCGCCTCCGGGTGGCGCGTGCGCGCGATCTCGCCATCGGGGGTGACCCGGAGCGATTCCCTCTCGACGCCCTTGCGGCCGCCCTTGAGCACGGCGCGGTCACCGCAGTTGACCAGCGTGGCGAGGCGCCGCTCGAATGACTTATCGACTGCCGTGGGCATGGGGACCTTGTAACGTTCACTCTAAAGGCGCAAGCCCGTCACGGTAGCTCGGCCACGACCTCTATTTCAACGAGGAACTGCGGATCGAGGAGCCGTTTGACTTCGACCCAGGAGACGGTGGGGAGCCGCTCCTTGTCGTAGTACTCGAGCCTCAGATCGGACGCCTTGACGAACGCATCGATGTCGGTGGTGTACACGGTCTCCTTGACGACGTTGTCGAATCCCGCATGGTGCGCGGCGAGCGTGTTGCGGATGTTGGTATACGCCGCGCGCATCTGGCCCGCCATGTCCGCCGGAGCCACCAGCCGGCCGGCCGAATCGACCGGGAGCGTGCCGGACACGTACAACGTCTTGTCGATGAGCACAGCCTGGGAATAGCCAAAGTCCTGCTCATAGCCGTTCAGATGAAACACCTCCTGCGCGCGCGGCGGCGGGCTGGGCGGCTCGCGCTCGCATCCGGCGAGCCCGAACCCGAGGCTGAGGCCCAGGGCCACGCCCAAGCCGACGCCGCGGGTCGCCCGGCGCAGCAGCGCTCGCCTGCACCGCCGCTCCCTCATGGCAGTCCGCCGGTCGTGGATTCGAGCGGCGCCGTGGCCGTCGCTCCGGCTCCGGACTCGGCCTCGAGCTCCTCGGCCCGCGCGCGCAGCGCGCGCAGCATCTTCGGCAGGTCGTGGCGCAAGGCGAGCTTCACCATCCATTGCGGAACCCAAAAACCCGGCGCCAGATCGAGATCATAGTGGGCGAGCGTGGCATCGCCTTGACGCTCGAGCAGCCACGAGCCCTTCATGACGCGCAAGTCGCCCCCCACTCGTTCGATTGACACGTGACGATCCCCATCCCAGGTAACGCGCAGCTCATACGTCAGCTTCGGCAGCAGCCAGGAGTAGTCCTCGACGTGTCTGACAATCTGCCACGAACCGTCCGGCGCCGTCTCGAGTACCTTGCACTCGGTGAGGCCGGGCACCAGCTTGAGCGTCTCGGGGCAGCTGCGGATGAGGCCGGCGATCACCTGTGGGCGCGCGCGGATGAGCACCGCGGCAAGCGCATGACCGCTCTGCGCGTCCGGATCGAGCGAGACCGTCATTTCGATATCGCCGTGCTGCTCGGCCTCGAGCGCAAGGTCGGCTCGAGCGCCGCCGGCGCCGAGCAGGCCCGCGCCCAAGAGGGTCGCGAGGAGCAGCACGGGACTGCGTGCTCCACCGCTAATGCACACTCTCCATCCAGCGGTGCATGCTCGATTCCAGCAGGTCGAGCGGGAGGGCGCCTTGCTCGAGCAGGGCGCTGTGGAAGGCGCGCAACTCGAAGCGTGCGCCGAGCCGCTGCTGCGCTTCGGCGCGCAAGGCGCGGAGCTTGCGCAGCCCCACAGTGCAGGCCAGCGCCTCGCCGGGCAGCGCGATCACGCGGTCCACGATGCGGTTCGCGGCAGGCTCCTCGAGCGGCAGATGGCCGCGCAGGTAGTCGATCGCCTTCGCCCGCGTCCAGCGTTGTCCATGCAAGCCGGTGTCGAGGACCAGCCCCAACGCGCAGTCGAGCTCTTGAAGGAGCGGTCCGAGGTGCTCGGGGGCGTCCCGTGCGAGGCCGAGGTCCTCCGCGAGCGTCGCGGCGTAGAGTCCCCACCCTTCGATGAACGCGCGATCGCCGCCGAAGCGGCGAAATCGGGGCAGCGCAGCGTTCGCGGCCGCGAGGCTGCGCTCGAGATGATGGCCGGGTACCGCCTCGCGCAGAACGCGCGCCTCACCGCCGGTCATCGGGTTCCACACTGCTCCCGCCTGCCCGTTCACCCAGAGAAGCGCTGCCCCCGAATCGCCCAGATAGGCGCTGCCCGGATAGGCGCTTTGATAGCTGATGAGCGGCGCGCTCGATGCACGAAAGGGCGCCACCCTGCGCACGCCGGGAGCGGCACGCGGCAGTTCGGCGAAGCTCGGGGCAGCCGCGGCGGCAGCCTGCGCTTCGA
>Ga0181537_10003646_pt1 | contig 13098 bp, 9 predicted proteins | sample PEATcosm2014_Bin_39_FD_119765 | JGI IMG/M metagenome (GOLD analysis project Ga0181537, IMG submission 119765) | Peatland microbial communities from MTU Mesocosm Facility, Houghton, MI, USA - PEATcosm2014_Bin23_10_metaG | ecosystem: Environmental > Terrestrial > Soil > Wetlands > Peat | place...
ACGACGAGGGGCGCGGCGAGACCGGCGAGGATGATGTAGAGCTTGCGGTAGTGGTGCCAGTGGCCGCCGTCGCCGCGCCAGCCGAGCGAGAGAAGCCCGTAGATCCTGCGGCGGGTCAGGCCGCTGGCGCGGTCGCGCATCGTCGCCAGGTCCGGGAGCAGCCCGACGTACCAGAAGACGAGGGACACGGTGGCGTAGGTCGAGACGGCGAAGACGTCCCACACGAGCGGGCTGCGGAACTGCGGCCAGAGCCCCATCGTGTCCGGGTACGGCAGGAGCCAGTAGAAGAACTGCGGGCGCCCCAGGTGGATCAGCGGATAGATGCCCGCGCACGCCACCGCGAAGAGCGTCATCGCCTCGGTGAAGCGGTTGATCGAGGTCCGCCATTCCTGGTGGAGCAGCAGCAGGATCGCCGAGATGAAGGTGCCGGCGTGCCCGATCCCTATCCACCAGACGAAATTGATGATCGCGAAGCCCCAGGCGATGGGGATGTTGATTCCCCAGACCCCGACGCCCTTCGTCAGGATCCACGCCAGGGAGGCGAGGAGCACCATCATCGCCAGGAAGGAGACCGAGAACCCGATCCACCAGAACCGGCGGTGCGGCCCGCCGAGCGGGATCGCGCTGATGTCGCGCGAGACGGACTCCATGGTCTGCCCCGGGGCGAGGACCTCCAGGCTGTCGGCGGTCGTGGGTTCGCGGCTCATGAAGGCGCCCCCCGCAGCTCCTGGGTCACGCGGGCCAGGTAGCTGGTCCGCGGCCGGGTGTTGAGCTCCCCGAGCAGGCTGTAGCCTGCCGGCTCGCGCTTCAGCGCGGCCACCCGGCTCGCCGGGTCGGCGACATCGCCGAAGACGATCGCGCCCAGGGGGCAGGCCTGCTCGCAGGCCGTGCGGATCTCGCCGTCGCGGATGGGCCGGTCGGCCTTCGCGGCGTCGATCCGGGCCGTGTTGATCCGCTGCACGCAGTACGTGCACTTCTCCATGACGCCGCGCGCCCGCACCGTGACGTCCGGGTTTTTCTGAAGGTTGACGGGGGAGTCGCCCCTGTCCGTGTAATCGAGGAAGTTGAACCGACGGACCTTGTAGGGGCAGTTGTTGGAACAGTAGCGCGTGCCGACGCAGCGGTTGTAGACCATCTCGTTGAGGCCCTCGCTGCTGTGGACCGTGGCCCCTACCGGGCAGACGACCTCGCACGGGGCGTTCTCGCAGTGCATGCACGCGACCGGCTGGCTCAGTATGCGGGGCGCGTCCGGGTCGCCGTCAAAGTACCGGTCGATCCGGATCCAGTGCATCTCGCGGCCGCGGGAGACCTGGTCCTTGCCGACCACCGGGGTGTTGTTCTCGGCCTGGCAGGCGACCACGCAGGCGTTGCATCCGATGCACGTCCCGAGGTCGATGGACATCCCCCAGGAATGGGTACCGGGCTTCCACGACGCGTAGAGGGATCCGGTCGGGTCCCCGGCGCCGGGAAGGATCCGGTCGGACGGAAGGAGCCGGACCGGATCGCGGCCCTCCATCGTGAAATGGTGCTGGGTCGTGACGAGCGGGTACGCGGCCCCCGTCCTGCGGACGGTGACGCCGCCGATCTCCCAGAGCGCCGACGTCCTGCGGAGGGGCGTCGCGTCGAAGCCGCGCCCATTGCCGACCTCCCCGGCGCGCGTCCGGCCGTAGCCGAGCGAAAGGGTCACGCAGGCCGGCGCGTGCCCGGGGAGCACGTAGGCCGCCGCCTCCACCGCGGCGCTTGCGTCCTCGATCCGGAGCATGTCCCCCGTCTGCGCGCCCAGGCTCGCAGCCAGCGACGGACTGATGAGGGCCGCGTTGTCCCACACCAGCTGCGTCAACGGCCGGGGGAGTTCCTGAAGCCACGCATTGTTGCTCCACCGGCCGTCCAGCACGCTTGCGTCGGGCACAAGGAGCAGGACGGGGCCCGCGTCCAGGCGGGTCAGGATCGGGAGCGCCGGGGGGGGAACACGGCCCAGGGCCGCGCTCTGAGTCCCGTCAATCCAGCCCTCCCGCAGCCAACGGGCCCAGCGGACCTCGAAGTCGGGACCTCCCCCGCCCTCCCATGTCCCGCGAACCAGGCCGTAGGACGCGGAGGGTTGTTCCGCATGGAGGCCGTGGAGCACCTCGAGCGCGCTGCGGCCGCCGTAGAGGGGCTCGATCAGCGGCTGGACGAGCGAGGTCGTCCCGTCGTACCCGCGGCGGTCGTCCCAGGCCTCGAGGAAATGGGCCTCCGGCAGGTGCCAGACGCACAGGGCGCCGGTCTCGTCGAGGTGGCTCCCCAGGTGGACCGAGAACGGCACGCGCGCCACCCTACCGGCGACCTCCCGGAATTCCGCCGAGGTGTAGGCGGGGTTCGATCCGAGGACAAAAAGGGCCTTTACCTCGTCGCCGCGCAGCGCCGCCACGAGGCTGTCAATCGCGCCCGCGCTGCGCGGGTCGCCGTCGGACCTGACCTGCGGCAGGTGGCGCAGCGTGACGCCCTCGGCGCCGAGCCTCGCGTTCAGCGCGAACGCCCATGCCTGGACGTCGGGCCCCTGCTCGGCGCCCGCGACGCAGACGACCTCCGGGGCCCCGCTCCTCAGGTCGTGGGCGAGCGAGGCGGCGAAGGCGGACTCCGGAGCGGTCAGGGCGCCCGCCGCGGCCGGGTCGCCGCTGACGAGCGCCGAGACGGCGTCGAGGACGGCGCGGACGCGGCCGGGCGAGGCGGGAAGGCGGAAGTCCGCGGCGGCCCCCGTGAGGGTCGGGGTCGCCTCGATCGCGTAGACCCGCGAGCGCGGCCCGGCGGTCCCGGTGACGCGGCGGCGCGAGGCGAAGTCCCTGCTGTAGCGCAGGCAGGCGGGGTGCCTGAAGAGGCAGTCGGATCCGACGAAGAGGACCACCCTCGCCCGCCTGAAATCATAGTCCGGCTGGGAGCCTCCGGAGCCGTAGGCGGCGAGCGGCGTGTGCTGGTACCACCGCGCCTGCGGAAAGGCGGCGAGCAGCTGGCCCATCTGCCGGAGGAAGGTGGGCGAGGTCGTCGGTTCGCAGAGGAGCGCAAGCCCCCGCCCCCCCGCGGCGAGGAGCCCCGGGCGAAGCGACCGCCAGTCGGCCGTGAAGGCGTCCCAGGACTGCGCGGCCCCCCGCCTCAGGGGCGTGCGCGAGCGGTCCGGGTCATAAAGGGAGAGGACCGCGGCCTGGGTGAGGGCGTCGGTCGACCCGCCGCTCTCGGGATGGCCGGGATTGCCCTCGATCTTGGTGGGGCGGCCGAGGTGGCTCTCGACCAGGATGCCGCGGGCGTAGCCCTCCACCGGGACCGCGGTCGCGTAGAACTCGGGGCTGCCGGGGAGCGCCTCCTCCGGGGGCGTGACATACGGCACCAGCCTGCCGGCGGGGCGCGTGCAGCCGGCGAGGCCGCCCAGGGCAAGCGAGGCGCCCATGAGGCGCACGAATTCCCTTCGGTCCATTCCCGCCGGCCAAAGGTCGGCCCCGAGCGCGAACTCCGGCGTCTCGAGCGACCGCCATTCGGGGGGAAGCCCCCGCTCGCCCGGGCTGCGCCACATCCGCCCTGCCTGGCCCTCGGGGAACTCGCGGCTCGGAGGCATGGCTCAGTGGTGGCAGGTGGCGCAGTCCGTGAGCGACGCCGTCCGCACGCGGTAGAAAGCCATCAGGTCCGGGTGCGCCCTTGCCGGGTTCGCGGCCGGGAACGGCGAGAAGAGGTCCCCGGGCGGGCTCAGGCGCGGACCGGGATCCTTGTGGCAGTCCAGGCACCACCGCATGGTCAGCGGCGTGCCCTTTTCCGTGAGCGCCATCGAGCCGATCGCTCCGTGGCAGGTGGTGCAGGCGACACCCTTTGCGACATGGATGCCGTGGTTGAAGAAGACGTGGGCCGGCAGCTGGTTCACCCGGGTCCACTGAATAGGGACGCCGCGGTCGCGGCTCTCGATCAGCGGCCGGATCATGTTGGTCGTCGCGAAGAGCTGGGAATGGCAGGCGAGGCAGGTGTGCGTCGCGGGCATCCCGGCGAAGGCGGAGGTCTCGACCGTGGCGTGGCAGTTGCGGCAGTCGATATGCAGCTCCCCCGCGTGGTGCCGGTGGCTGAAGAGGATCGGCTGGGGCTGCGCCAAGCCGACGCGGTTCCAGTAGCTCGAGTGGAAGTAGGCGTAGGTCGTGGCACCCGACAGCGAGAGGACGAGGACGCCCCCGAGGAGGGCGACCCGGTAGAGGGTGGTCGCCGCGGGCGAAAACAACGGTCGCACCGGCTGGCCCTCCTTCGGATCGGGTCGGGGCGTCGCGGTCATGCCTCCAACGCACCCTCCGATCGACACGCCCTGAAGGCGATGCCGCCCGCCGTTTGCCCGGCATGTTTCAGAGGAGAGGTCATGCGTCGCGTGGTGCCCATCCCGCGCCGCGGCCGTCCCGGCACGAAGCCGGGGACGGTTGCGGGAATGCCGCGCACCATAGACTCTCTTTACCCATTTGGGTTGCCCGGGGGAGCCTGTTTCCAGGCGAAAACCTCCTATCGCAACCCGGGCGCGATTAAGGGTTCCGCCGGCGGATTATGCGGCGAAACGCTGCGGTTGGGGGGAACCAGCGATCCGGGCGCGGTTCAGTGGCTTGTGCTGACCGGGCCGGGCGGCCGACCGCGCTGCCCGGCGGGCCAAGATTTTCCCCATGAAGCTCCAGAACAAGGTCGCCCTGGTCACGGGCGCCGCCACCGGCATCGGACAGGCCATCGCCACCCGCTTCGCTCGGGAGGGCGCGCGCGTCGTGATCGACTATGTCGGAAAGCCGGACTCGGCCAGCGCCACCGCGAAGGCCGTCGCGGCGGCCGGCGGGGCGTGCGTCGCGATCGAGGCCGATGTCTCGAAGCCCGACGAGGTGCAGGCCCTGGTCGCCGGGGCCGTGAAGGCGTTCGGCCGCCTCGACATCGTCGTCAACAATGCCGGCGTCGAGAAGAAGGCGCCGTTCGTCGACTATCCCCTGGACGAACTCCAGAGGATACTCGCCATCAACCTGGTCGGGCCGTTCCTGGTCGCGCAGGCCGGCGCCCGGCAGATGATCCTCCAGGGAAACGGCGGCCGCTTGATCAACGTCTCGTCCGTCCACGAGGACCTTCCCATGCCGACGAACGCCGCCTACTGCGCCAGCAAGGGCGGCCTTCGGATGCTGATGCGGACGATCGCCGTCGAGCTCGCGAAGGACCGGATCACGGTGAACAACATCGGGCCAGGGGCCGTGTACACGCCGATCGACAAGGACATAGAGTCCATGCCCGAGATAGAGAAGGCGCTCATGCAGGAGATTCCCCTCGGCCGCTGGGGCAGGCCCGATGAGATCGCCGGGCTGGCGGTGTTCCTGGCCTCCGACGACGCCGCGTACGTCACGGGAGCCACGTACTTCATCGACGGCGGCATGCTCCAGCAGTCGGGCAGCTATTGAGGGCCGCCGCGTGGCCGTCCCGCACCCCGTGAGCGCCGACCACGACTTCGACTTCATCATCATCGGCAGCGGCGCCGGGGGCGGGACGCTCGCCCTCCGGCTCGCGCCCTCGGGCAAGCGCATCCTGATCGTCGAGCGCGGGGACTACCTGCCCCGGGAGAAGGAGAACTGGGACCCCACCGCCGTGTACGTCGCCAACCGGTATGTGGCCGATGACCCCTGGCAAGACAAGGACGGGAGGAAATTCCAGCCCGGGATCCACTACATGGTCGGCGGCGCGACAAAGATGTTCGGGGCCGCGCTCTTCCGGCTGCGCAAGGAGGACTTCGGTGAGGTGCGCCACTATGACGGGATCTCCCCGGCGTGGCCGCTGCCCTACGAGGCGTTCGAGCCGTACTACTGCCAGGCGGAGGACCTCTACCACGTCCACGGCCTGCGCTGCGAGGACCCCACGGAACCGTACGCCAGCAAGCCGTACCCCCACCCCCCGATCGCCCACGAACCGAGGATCCAGCGGCTGAACGACGACCTCATCAGGGCGGGCCACCATCCGTTCCACGCCCCGACGGCCGTCCTGCTGGACGAATCGAACCGCCCGCGAAGCCATTGCCTGAAATGCGACACCTGCGACGGATACCCGTGCCTCGTGCACGCGAAGGCGGACGCGGAGGTGATCGCCGTCCGCCCCGCGCTGCGGCACCCGAACGTCTCCCTCCTCACGAACGCGGAGGTCGTCCAGCTGAAGACGAGCCCCTCGGGCCGCGAGGTCACGGAGGTCGTGATCCTCCAGCAGGGCAACCTCGAGTCCTACCGCGGGAGCATCGTCGTCGTGGCCGCGGGCGCCGCCAACAGCGCCCGCCTCCTGCTCATGTCGGCGAACGACAGGCATCCGAACGGGCTGGCCAACGGCTCGGACCAGGTGGGGCGCAACTACATGTTCCACAACAGCCAGGCCGTGGTCGCGCTCTCGCTGGAGAAGAACCTCACGGTCTTCCAAAAGACGGTTTCGCTGAATGATTTCTACTTCCGCGACCGGGATTTCGACTTCCCGCTCGGCAACATCCAGATGATCGGGAAATCGAAGGGTCCGATGTTCAAGGACGACGCTCCGGCCTTCGCGCCGGGCTGGGCGCTCGACCAGGTGGCCCTCCACGCGGTCGATTTCTGGCTCACGACGGAGGACATCCCTGACCCGGCCAACCGCATCACGCTCGATCGGGAGAAGAGGATCATCCTGAGCTACACGTTCAACAACGAGGTTCCGACGAAGCGCCTCTACGAGCGCCTGAAGTCGATGCTCGGCATGCTGGGCATGCACAAGCACCTGATCCCGAACACCGCCTACATGGGCAAGGAGATCCCGATCGCGGGCGTCGGGCACCAGTCGGGCACATGCCGCTTCGGCACGGATCCCCGCACCTCCGTCCTCGACACGAACTGCAGGGCCCACGAGCTCGACAACCTCTACGTCGTCGACACGAGCTTCTTCTGCAGCATAGGGGCCGTTAACCCGTCCCTCACCGCCATCGCCAACGCGCTTCGGGTGGGCGACCACCTGCTCGAACGCTGCAAGTGAGGGCCGCGTGAAGAGCGGGAGGGCGTCCACGAATCCCCTCGCGCGCCTCGGGGCCGCCGGGTCCCTGAGGGAACACTGGCCGGAATACCTGATGGAGGCCGCGGCTCTCGGGATCTTCATGGTCTCGGCCGGGGCCGTCACGACGTTCGTCGACTCGCCGGACCTTCCCCTCCTCGCGCGGCTCCCGTCGCCGGCGGTCCGCCGGGCCCTCGTGGGGGTCGCCATGGGAGGGACGGCCATGGGCATCATCTACTCGCCGTGGGGACGGCGTTCCGGCGCCCACATGAACCCCGCGATCACCCTCGCCTTCCTGTGCCTTGGGAAGATTCCGCCCTGGGACGCCCTGTATTACGCGGTCTTCCAGGTCCTGGGCGGCCTGGGAGGGGTGCTTCTCACGGCGGCCGCCCTCGGCGCCGCCTTCACCCGCCCGCCCGTCCATTTCGTGGTGACGGTCCCGGGGCCGGCAGGCACAACCGACGCCTGCATCGGCGAAGGGATCATCAGCATCCTCATCATGGCGGTCATCCTCTGGGCCTCGAACCGCCGCGGCACCGCCCGCTACACGGGTCTTCTTGCGGGAATCCTGATCACGCTCTTTGTGACCTTCGAGTCGCCCTACTCCGGCTTCGGGATGAACCCGGCCCGCACCTTCGATTCGGCGCTGCCGAGCGGGACCTGGACGGCCTTCTGGCTCTACGCCGTCGTCCCGCCGCTCGGCATGCTCGCGGCCGCCGGGGGATATGTCAGGGCGAAGGGCCGCTCCGCGGTGCGCTGCTGCAAGCTCCACCACCGCTCCGGCCGTCCCTGCATCTTCTGCGGGGAGCGCCGCACCGCGGAGTTCTAGGCGACCCTAATCGAGAAATCGGCGCCCTCCCAGCGCCCCGCCTGGGGCCAGTAGAAGGTGAACGCGACCTCAGCCGCCGCGGGCAGGCCCGCCGTCGGCAGGTCGACCACGTGCACGCCGAGGCCGGTCTCCACGGAGTCCTGGTCGTGCACGGTCCGCCATCCGTCCGGGCTCCAGTGGACCCGGCACGGGGCCAGGGTCTCGACCCGCAGCTGCTTGCCGCGCGGGAAGCTCCGGGCCTTCTGGCTGAATCGCCACGGGAAGAAGGGCGACCCGACCCGATTGGCGGCGTACCGCTTCTGGGTCTGGGGTGGCATGTCGAACACCCTGCGGTCGCTCAGGGACCGGACGAGCTTCACGTACTCGGCGTGCGCCCAGACGAGCGGCATCGCCGAGCCCGAGGGGCGGCCGTTGAAGAGGCCGCGCGCCGGGATGTCGGGCGCGTCCCACACCTGCTCGGGGAAAAAGCCCCCTCTCCCCGCCTGCGCCTCCATCGTCCCGCGCAGGCGGTCCGCCGCGGAGAAGTTTCCCGCGGCGAGCTCGTAGTGGGCGCGTTCGCCGGCCAGGAGCGGCCAGCCGCGGCCGATGCCGGTTCCGTCGAAGGGGCTCCCGTCCTCGTGCTCGCCGTAGCCGTCGTCGTTGTAGCGGTGCCAGATCGGCCCCGTCGCGGTTTCGGCGCGCAGGAGCGCATCCACGACCTTCACGGTGGCGAGGATCCGCGGGTCATCCGGGGCACGGAGGCCGAAGCGCACGAGCGCGAGGAAGTCGGGGCTGACAACGTCGGCCGCGAAAAGATCGTTGGCCGCCGGCCGGTTCTTGATGTGCACGCGGTCCTGGTCCGGCGCCTCGGAGTCGGCGACCGCCGCGTCGGCGATCCGGACGTAATAGCCCTCCACGCCGTGCTGGGCGGCCAGGGGGGTGCCCGTCACGTAGGTCCAACGCTCGATCTGGTCGTTCCAGAGGTCCGCCGTCTCGCGCAGGTAGCGCGCCACGCCCCCCTCCCCGGCCCGGTCCGCAAAGTCAGCGGCCGCTAGGAGCGCGGCGATCACGACCCCGAGCGTGAACGGCGAGAACCCCCCGTCCTCCTCCCAGCGGTCCTGGAGGGTCACCGGTCCGTTCCTGGCGATGTAGGCGGCCGCGAGCCGGACCTCGGGCCAGGGGTTCACGCCCTCGAGAGCGCCCTGGCGAAAGAGGGAATCGGCCAGGACCACCGGAAAGGCCGTCTCGTCGAGCTGGATTCCCTTCCAGTAGGACCTTCCGTCGAGCCACATGTTCTGCGGCCAATGGCCGTCCGCCTCCTGGGTCGAGAGCAGGTAGCGCAGGGCGTCGAGCGCCCCCGCGCGGTCGCCGCAGGCGAGCAGCGCGCCCGCCGACTCCGCCAGGTCCCGGGGCCACACCAGGTGGTATCCCCCCAGGTCGTTGTCGCCCGCGTTGAATCCCCATGGGATGGAGAGGCTGGCGATCATGCCCCCGACGAAATGCTTGGACTGGTGGGTCTTCAGGACGGCCGTGCTCACCCGGTAGAAGTTGGTCGACCCCTTCGGTCGCTCGCCGAGCGGCAGGCACCCCTTCTGGTAGGCTTCCCAGCCGGCCTCATACTCCTGCGCCAACTCCTCGAAGGGATCGAGCAGGCTGGCGCGCGCCACCTCCCCGGCCTCGATCGGATTGCTCCCGAAGGCGAGGGCCAGCACGCAGCCCGCGCGCGCCGTCGCCCGCTCGATCTGCCCCGTGAGCGCGATGTTCCCCCCTCGCGCACTCGAATAGCCCAGGGTGAGCTTCCGGTGGGCCTTGAGGTCGGTCCAGCCGTCGTTCACCCCCACGAAGCCGCAGCTGGTCTGCGCAAACGGCTGCGAACAGGCGAAGGCGAGGGACGCGCCGTCGCGCTCCGCAAACAGCATGCGGAAGCCCTTGTGTTCGCCGCGCCATCCGTCGTTGCCGGCGCCCTGGTTGGCGAGGTGCGGGGCGAGGAGCGCGTAGAGCCGGTAGTCCGCGGCCGCGCCGCTTAGAGCCTCCAGGCGGACATGCAGGAGCAGGCAGGGGCGCCGAGGATCGGAAAAGACGCGCTTGTGCAGGCGATAGCGCCCCTGCCTGCAGGTGCTGACGATCCGGTAGCACGGGACGCCCTCCTTCGTCGGCGTGCACACCGAGTCGGCGTCGCGCTTTTCCTCCGAGAAGAAATCCCGCCCGTCCGTCACGATGAGGCCGAGGTCGCGGATGTTCGCCTGGTCGAATCGAGGATAATAGACCTCGTTCACGATCCCGTGTGACAGCGTGAACCAGACCTCGCTTTCGGCGCCCACGCTCGTCCCGACCCCGCTCTTGGCGCTGGAGGTCCAGCGGGGTGCGCCGCCGGGACCGCCGGGTGCGGGGCCCGAGGGGAGGCCGCCGTCTACGTCGGTGAGAATCTTGGAGGTGACCATGGCAGGCGTGGAAGCCCGCGCGAGCAGGCCGTCCCCTTGGTTGTAGCATCCGCCCGCCAACAGTTCCCTAAAATCGCGGCGACCGACTTTCGGAAGGAGGCCCAGCCGGTACTTTTTCCGCGGAATTAATGGTCTTCGGGTCCGGAGCGCGCCGGCGGCGAAGGCGGCGGGGCCGGGGAAATGACGGGGGCGCCGAGCTCGGCGGCGTTGTGACTTGCCCGTTCGGACGCATAGGCATCTCGCAGCGCGATATAGGGATCGACCGCCGCGGCCTTCAACTGATCATATGCCCGAAGTTGGTCGGGAGACTCGTTTACGATCATGAGGGCAGATGTGCCGTACCGATATTGCCAATGCGGAATATAATGCACCGGATCCAGAAAATAACCACTGATTCCCAGTCCGATGCCATCGCGGATACTCGAGGGGCCCAGCAGCGGCAGGACAAGGTATTCGCCATGGCCAATTCCCCAGCTTCCGAAGGCCAAGCCCAGGTCGCTGGGACGTTCCCTGAGATGGGGCACACGGTCGGCCGTGGCTGCGAACCCAAGGCTCGTCACGGTGTTGATGACGAAGCGCTCGGTCTCGACACAAGCGTCCTTTATCCGGCCTTCGAGCACATTGCCGGCGAAACGGGTAGGAAATCCGAGGTTATGGAAAAAGTTACCTATGCCCCGGCGAATCGGCCTCGGCAGGACTGCAGAATAGCCCGCGGAAAGCGGCCGCAAGATCACTCGGTAGAATCCGTCGTTGAAACTGAAGGTCGCCCGGTTGAACCCTTCTATCCCGTCCCGAATCGGATGGGCCGCGAGGGTTGCAGGCTCCTCGTCAAAGATGCTGGCCGACCTTGCAGCCGCCCCGGGCGCGGGGGCCGGGGCCGCGGGGGTTGCTGACTGGCTCCGGCTTGAGGGGATACCGAATTGGAAAAGGGCAACGACCAGGAGGACCGAGAAACCGGTCGCCGGGCGGAAGAAGGAGGGGCTGTGCCTAGAGGGGGACCGGAGGGAGTTCATTTTGTGGCGGAGGGCGGCGGGCCGACGACTTGCGCGGCCAATTTCTGGTGGAGGATGACGAGGAGATCTTCGGCCGACTTGTGCTCAAAATGTTCGTCGAACTGCTGCCGGTAATTTCCGACAAGGCTGAGGTTTTCCCCAAGCACGTCGTAGACCTTCCAAGCGCCGTCGATCGGGGCTAACCGGTAGATGACCGAGATTGTCTTGCTCGATGTTCTGGCGGAAGTGACTACTTCCCAGCGCTCGGGAGCAATCAGGCGGGAGGAGGCAAGAGCGACCTTCGGGCGTTCACCCGACGCCAACTGGGTCGCGTACGTGCGGATCATCAACCGGCCCAGCAGGTCGATGGCTTCGGTCTTCTGCGGCTCAGTGAGCTTCGACCAGTTCCTCCCGAATGATCGCTGGACGACGGCGGCTATCGCCACTGTGTCGATCATCTGGTCGCGGATCTGGTTCACGCTCGCGGTGATCTCGTCGGGACTCTTTCCGGAAACTAGATCGAGCACCCGGTTGATCGTGGACATTAGAGCCGGGCCCGGGTCGCCGGCCGGCGCGTCGGATGCACGCAAGACGGATGCGAGGGAGAGGATGGCCAGGAGGGACGCGAGAGCTCGGGCGAGTAATGATATCATAGGGAGGCGCCTATTTCTTTTCGGTGGACCCGAATGCGAATTTCGCCATTAGGTCCTCGAGATCGACGGTCGACTGGGTGTCGACGATCACCGCGCCGGGTTTCAGCGGGGTTCCGGACGCGCCGGGTTTCAGCGCGACGAATTTCTCGCCTAGCAATCCCGCTGAATGGATTGCAGCGACGGTATCGTCGTCCAGCACGAGGTCGGAATCGACCTCGAACGTCACCATGGCTGACATGTCATCGGGCTTGAGCGCTATCTTCTTCACCTCGCCAACCGGAACGCCGGCGATCGCCACCGTGCTCCCGGACCTGAGCCCATCAGCATTAGTAAAACGAGCGACCAGCTGGAAGTGATGGCCCTTTGGCAGCGAGAAGCGGCCGCCTCCCATTGAAATTGCCAAGAACGCCATAGCCATAAGGCCGAGCAGAACGAAGATTCCGACGAGGATGTTTATTCTTTGGGTATTCATTTCGGCTGTTGGGTGTTGGCGAGCACTTCGGCGATCTCCTCGAGAGTCCACAGGGAGGCCGGGCTGGGCACATCGCCTAGCTTGTAGGCGCGGGCGCCCCAATGATAGCGGGTGATAGTCCTGAGGTTTGATCCGTCGCTCACCGTCCGCAGCAATTGTTCCGCCTCGGTCTGAACGGCTTGCTCGTTCTCGCTGCTGATGGCGTAGCCGAAGTGCCGTTCATCAAGAAAGTAAACCCCGCTGTGTCGGCGTCCTATTGCGGCGACCGCAGTGACGGCCTCCCGGTAGCTGACGAAGCGGCGTAGCCCCAGCTCGGACCCGGGACGCCGGCGCTCCGTGGTGCAGCTTGCAACGACAAAGAAATCGTAGGAGCGAGAGAGTTCGGGCCAATCGGCGAACAACGCGGTGCGGCCCTTCTGGCCCGCCAGCTCGCTGAGCAGCTCGTTGCGATGGTGGACGAAGTCGAGCAGCGCGGGATCCCGAACCTGCTCGAGGTCGGTGGGCGCGCCGACGAATCGGATCTGCCCGCGGTCCATCCAGTACACTTGGTCGCTGATGAAGAGAACCTCGGGGATGTCGTGGCTGACAATGATGGCGGTGAAATCGAACTTGTGCTGGAAATCAGCGATCATAGTGAACACGCTGTTCTTGCGCTGGGGATCAAGACCCGTGGTGGGCTCGTCGAAAAGGATGAGCTGCGGCTGGGTGATAAGGGCCCGCG
>Ga0181537_10003647_pt1 | contig 13095 bp, 17 predicted proteins | sample PEATcosm2014_Bin_39_FD_119765 | JGI IMG/M metagenome (GOLD analysis project Ga0181537, IMG submission 119765) | Peatland microbial communities from MTU Mesocosm Facility, Houghton, MI, USA - PEATcosm2014_Bin23_10_metaG | ecosystem: Environmental > Terrestrial > Soil > Wetlands > Peat | place...
GAGACGCTCGCGTTCCAGAACGGGGTGTCCGTGTCGAGCTTCAACACGGCCATGCCCGCGAGCGTCCTGGCGAGTGACACCGGCTACGCGCGGACCGGCGTCTTCGCCCAGCGGCAACCCGGCGTCATCTTCATGGGGACCGGGGACTGAGTCCCGCAGGCACTTCCAGCACACGAGCCACGTAAGAGAGAGAGCGAGACCACCCATGCCCCCGTTGGACGGAAACTTTCAGGACTACGTCAGGCTCACTCAAGACAGCCTCTACCACACCGGCCCGCAGCTGCAGCTCGGGTCGAACACGGCGAGCACCGTCCAGGTCGTCTTCTCGAACAGCGCAGGCGCGCTCTCCCTGGCGGCCACGGCGACCGGCAACGCGTCGCTGTGGATGCCGTCGGCGGGAGGCACCATCGGGGTCGTGACGGGCTTCGCCGGGAGCGGTGCGAGCACCCTGTCCAACGGCAACCTCGTCTTCTCGAACAGCAACGGTGTCAGCTTCGGCCTGAACGGCTCGACGATGACCGCGTCCGTCAACGCGCTCTCCGCCATCAACGTCAGCGCCGGCACGACCTCGAACAACCTCACCGCGTTCACGCTCTCGAACTCGAACAACGTGAGCTTCGGGCTCAACGGATCGACGATCACGGCGAGCGCGACCGTCGCGTCGACCCAGGCATCGATCAACCTCTCGGCCGGCACGACCTCGAACCTGGCCTCCGCCTTCACGTTCTCGAACGCCAACGGCGTGTCGTTCGGGCTGAACGCGTCGACCATCACCGCCTCGATCGCCTCGTCGCTCACGGCCGTGAACTTCAGCGCCGGCACGACGAGCAACAACCTCTCCGCCATCACGTTCTCGAACTCGAACGGCATCAGCTTCGGCCTCAACGGCTCGACGATGACCGCGTCCGTCGCCACCTCGCTCACGGGCATCAACGTCTCGGCCGGCACGACCTCGAACAACCTCTCGGCCTTCACGCTCTCGAACTCGAATAACGTGAGCTTCGGGCTGAACGCCTCGACGATCACGGCGTCCGCCCAGATCAACGTGAGCGGAGGTACGACGAGCAACAACCTCTCGGCCATCACGTTCTCGAACAGCAACAACGTGTCCTTCGGCCTGAACGGCTCGACGATGACGGCGAGCGCGACGGTCGCCTCGACGCAGGCCTCCATCAACCTCTCGGCCGGCACGACCTCGAACCTGGCCTCCGCCTTCACGTTCTCGAACTCGAACAACGTGAGCTTCGGGCTGAACGCCTCGACCATCACGGCGTCCTTCGCGCAGCCCGTGGCGATGTTCAGCCAGGACGCGGACTTCGCCACGAACTTCCAGATCACGCAGAGCTTCGTGAGCTTCCAGAAGCTCTCGATGCCGATGAACCTCTCGGCGACGCAGCTCGCCTTCCTCGCCGACTTCGAGGGGGCGACGAACAGCTCGGGCGGCGTGTGCATCAGCCACGCGCTCTACACGATCAGCGGCAGCACCGCGTCGCTCGCGAGCAGCGCCTCGCGCTACCTCTCCTGGACGAGCGGCTCGCAGACGACGACGGCGAGCGTATACGGCGGGGCGTCCGGCACGCGCTACCGCACCATCGGCGTGAACTACAGCCTCACGCCCGGCGACTACCTCGCCGCCTGGTGGGTCGCCACCGTGAACAACGTCACGTGCGCGATGTTCGGCCGCCCCTCCGCGAGCGTCGTCGGCGTGTACGACGGCTTCGAGACGTCGTGCTTCATCAACGGTATCTCGGCCTCCACCATCACCTCGCTCCTCACGTCCGTCGTCATGTCGAACACGAACTACGTCCGGACGGGTGCGCCGCCGATGCGGCAGCCGGGTGGGATCTACGTCGGGACGGCCATCTGACGAGGGACCGGGTCCGTGAGCACCCACTACGACGTCCGCTGCCGCACGTGCTCCTCGTCCCTCGGGGCGTACGAGGCAGACCAGACCGAGATGCGCACCCTGCTCAAGCTCGCCCCCGGACTCGCCCTCCTCGGTGCTGCGGTGACGCGGTTCCGCACCGACGGCGCGCAGGTGATCCGCTCCGACGTACCCTACTTCGCCGAACGACTCCCGCGGATCGTCCTCCAGGCCTCGCGCTATGACGGTGACGACAGCGGGCCACCCTTCGACGTCGGCTGGTTCACCGAGCACGCGGGGCACGACCTCGCCGTCTGCGACGAGTACGGCGGGTTCGACGACGAGTGCGCGAAGTGGGTGCGCTGCGGCGAGTGCGGCGACAGCCACCACTGTCGGCTGGGCAAGGAGCACGAGGGGCCCTGCTCCGCCCGAGCTGCGACCGCCACGCTGCGACCACCGTCCGCCGCAGCCCCTTGACGGTCACGCGAGGATAGTGCACCGTGCTCTACCCGTGACGCAGCGTAGACCCTACTCGTTCGTCGCCGACCGCGTCGTCGAAGTACTCGAGGATCATCCTCGACAGATCTACAGCGCGAGTTCCGTTCGAGAAGTGCTAGGAACCGAGTACTCGAAGAGTAGCATCAGCCAGGTCCTGTCGAGGTACTGCAGACTCAAGAACGGCGTCACCCGCGTCGGGCGAGACGCGTACCGATACGACGGCAGCCACCCCCCGAGACAGAGGCGAGGAGGGGCGTGGGTCGTCGAACCGTCGCGCCGCTACCAGACCGAGGAGTTCATCGTGAAAGGCGGCGCGACCCACGGGCGCGCCGTCGTCGTCTCCCCCGTCCTCTACGACCTGGGCAAGGGGCGGTGGCAGTGCGTCGTGACCTCCGGCGCTGGGCTCGAGGGGACGGTCCTCTACCGCGCCGCCCACCAGCTCCGCCCGCTGCGAGCCGCCCGTGCCTAGCCTCATCCCGGCCACGACCCTCCGGCTCACGGACGAGGACCGCGCCGTCCTCCGCGAGCTGAAGGACGTCACGGGCCTCTCAAGCACGTCGGACGTCGTGCGGCTCGCGCTGCGCGAGATGCTGAGCGTCAGGCTGGCGCAGGCAGCGGTGCAGCAGGGGCGCGTGCGCAGGGGACGGAGGTAGGCGCGGTGCCCGACGGTAACTTCCAGGACTACGTCAGCCTCAGCCAGGACTCGCTCTACCACAAGGGGGCGCAGCTCAACCTGGGCAGCACGTCGGCGTCCACCGTCCAGATCCTCTTCTCGAACAGCGCGGGGGCCCTGGCCCTCGCCGCGACCGCGACGGGCAACACCACCGTGTGGCTCCCGTCCGGGGGCGGCACGCTGCTCACGAACGTCAACGTGAGCGCGGGGACCACGTCGCAGAACCTCTCGAACGTCGTCCTGTCGAACTCGAACGGCGTGAGTTTCGGCCTGAACGGCTCGACGATCACGGCGAGCGTCGTGGCGGCCGCGAACATCAACCTCTCGGCGGGCACGACCTCGAACCTGGCCTCCGCGTTCACGTTCGCCAACGCCAACGGCGTCTCCTTCGGGCTCAACGCCTCGACCATCACGGCGAGCATCGCCACCTCGCTCACGAACATCAACGTGAGCGCCGGGACGACGTCGCAGAACCTCTCGAATGTCGTCTTCTCGAACTCGAACGGCGTGTCCTTCGGCCTCAACGGCTCGACCGTCACCGCCGCCGTATCGGGCGTCGTGCAGATCTCCGCGGGCACCCAGGTCGCCACCTCGGGGACCGTCGTGTTCGCCAACTCGAACGGCGTCACCTTCGGGATGAGCGGCTCGTCGCAGATCACCGCGTCGGTCAACACCCTGCTCACGAACCTCAACGTGAGCGCGGGCACGACCTCGAACCTCCTCAGCGCGATCACCCTCTCGAACAGTAACAACGTCTCGTTCGGCCTGAATGCCTCGACCGTCACGGCCTCCTACGCCTTCAACCTCAGCGCAGGGACGACGAGCAATAACCTCAACCTCGTCACGCTGTCGAACAGCAACAACGTCTCGTTCGGGCTGAACGCCTCGACCGTCACCGCCTCCTACAACTTCAACGTCAGCGCGGGGACCACGAGCCAGAACCTCACCGCGGTGACGTTCTCCAACTCTAACGGGATCTCCTTCGGCCTGAACGGCTCGACGTTGACCGCCGAGCTGGCCGGCTTCTCGAGCTGGAGCAACGGGCAGCCCGTCACCTCGTTCGCCACGAGCAACGCGTTCCTGAGCCTCCAGCCGATCCTCGTCCCCTACAACATCACGGTCTCGAACGTCATCCAGCTCGTGTCACTGACGGGGCACTCCTCGAACGTGTCGGGCGGCTTCACGATGAGCCTCGTGCTGTACACGATCACCGGCGGCACCGCGGGCTCGCTAAGCAGCGCCAGCTCCGCGAGCAGTAACTTCACGTGGACGTCAGGAGCCCAGTACAGCAGCTCGACGGGGGTGAACTACCTCCAGATGTCCGTCGCGTCGTGGGCCTTGACACCGGGCCCCTACGTGTTCGGCGTCGCGGTCGCGAGCGCGAACTCCGCGTCGCTCACGTTCTACGGCAACCAGACCGGCAACACCATCGTCTCGGGGGGCGGCACCTTCCTCACGAACCAGATCTTCGACGGCTTCTCCGCGTCGAGCATCGCCGCGGTCCCGACCTCCGTCGCCATCAGCAACACGACGGCGTACGTGCGCACCGGCACCTCGGTGAATAACCAGCCGTGGATCCTTTTCCAAGGGACCTGAGGGGAGAGTAGCGAGTGCCTCTAGACGGGAACTTCGAGGACTACGTCGTCCTCAGCCAGGACACGCTCTCGCACCGCGGGGCGCAGCTGGGCGTCGGCACGATCACCGCGTCCACCGTCACGCTCGGTATGTCGAACTCCGCCGGCGCCCTCGCGCTCGCCGCCTCCGCCACGGGTAACGCCACGGTCTGGCTGCCCTCGGCCGGGGGCACGCTCCTCAGCAACGTCAACGTCAGCGCGAGCAACGGCTCGGCCAACCTCTCGGCCGTCGTCTTCTCGAACTCAAACGGCGTGTCCTTCGGCCTCAGCGGATCGACCCTCACGATGAGTGCGGGCGCCGGCGCGAGCGTCAACCTCAGCGCCGGCACGACCTCGAACCTGGGCTCCGCCTTCACGTTCTCGAACTCGAACAGCGTGAGCTTCGGGCTCAACGCGGGCACGGTGACAGCGTCGGTCTCGGGCCTCGCGAGCCTAAACGTCAGCGCGGGCACCACATCGCAGAACCTCTCGGCCTTCACCCTCAGCAACGACAACGTGGACAACGGCGGCTTCCTCTTCGGCCTCAGTGGCTCCACCGTCACCGCCTCGATGAACGTCCACCTCCCGGTGACGTTCGTCGTGTCGGCCGGTGGGCAGTCCGCCGACTACGGCCTCATCGCGCTGTCGAACTCGAACAGCGTCACCTTCGGGATGAGCGGGTCGAGCCAGATGACCGCCTCGACCTTCACGCAGGCCGGCCAGATCACGGCGGTGAACCTCTCGGCCGGGACCACCTCGCTGAACCTGCCCGCGGTCACCTTCCTGAACAGTAACCACGTGAGCTTCGGGCTGAACGCCTCCACGCTCACGGCCCAAGCCGCTGTGAACCTCAGCGCCGGCACGACGAGCGGTAACCTCACCGCGGTCACCTTCTCGAACTCGAACGGCGTGTCGTTCGGCCTGAACGGCTCGACGCTCACCGCCTCCGCCGGCGTGGGCGTGAGCGCCGGAGCGGCCTCCAACGCGCTCTCGAACCTCGTCCTGTCGAACTCGAACGGGATCTCCTTCGGGCTGAACGGCTCCGTCGTCACCGCGGGGAACGGGGGCGTCTCGAGCTGGCAGAACGGCAACGCGTTCAACAGCTTCGTCGTCTCGAACCTCGACAACCTCAGCCTCCTGCCCGCCGTCGTCGACTACGCGATCACGGTGACGAACTTCGTCAACATCCTCAGCATATCCGGGGTGACGAACTCGTCCGGTCACATCAGCTTCAAGTACTTCATCTACACGCTCGCGAACTCCACGCTGCTGAGCGCCGTGAGCACGACGATCTCCAACCTCACGTGGACGTCAGGAGGCGCGTACAGCAGCGTCTCGGGGGCGAACTACCACGGGGTGACGGTCGCGTCCTGGGCCTTCACCCCCGGCCCCTACGTCTTCGGGGTGGGGCTCATCAACGGCACCATCGACTCCGTCTCCGCGACCGTCTACGGCATCATGTCCAACGTGTCCATCCCGCAGAACCTCACGCTGGTCCTGCCTGGGTACGTGACCGGCAGCGTCGCCGCGTCCATCAGCGTCAACGTGCAGAGCACAGCCCAGTACGTCCGCAACGGGGGCAGCGTGCTGAACCAGCCGTGGTTCGTGATGCAGGGGACCTAGGACGACGCTAGCCGTGGCCAGGCGGCTTCTTCGGCAGGAGGCTCGGATCGGAGAGCCACGGCGGGGGCGGCTCCTTCGGCGGCAGGAGCAGCTCCTCCGCGGCCTTCTCCTTGGCGTAGGCGCGCTTCTCGCGCTTACCGAAGCGGCCGCCGCGGGCGCGCGGCGCGTCGAGCGCGTCGCTGCTGCCACTCGAGCGCCTCACGACTGCACGAGCGCGGCGATGACCGAGTGGTCGGCCACCACCCCGTCCTCCACCAGCGGGTCCTGCTGGAGGGAGGGGCGGGCCATCGGACCGGGGCTCCTCGCCTCGTACGTCTCCACGTACCCGCAGACCGTGCAGGAGAACCAGTGAGTCTCGTGAAGCTCTGGCCTCACCTGACGAGGGAGGGAGAGCCGCATCGTGGCGGTCCTCGGGTGGTTCAGGCACCGGAGAGTCCAGAGACCGTCGAGCTTAATGACGGGCACGGTTCAGGCTCCCCGCACCGCCACGGGCGCCGGGAGGGGCACGGGCTCCGCCTCCTGTCCAGGCGGCAGCTTCTGCAGCTCCGCGAGCCAGTCGACGGTGATGTTCCAAAGCGTCTTGAAGCGCTCGTTGTGGACCTCGGGGTGCCTCATCCCCTCCTCGGTCGGGAGGCTGTAGTTGACGTTCGAGACGAAGTTACACTTGACGCGGTAGTGGTCGAGCCGGTTGGCTTTACGCCAGTCATGGAAGAGGTAGCCGAACGTCTCCTGCATGAAGAAGCGCCGGTGCGTCGGATCCCAGAAGGCGCGGTTACTGCGCCCCGAGGGGACGACGACGTGCATCCAGGCCGCCGGCTTCATGATGCGGTAGCACTCGTCCATGAAGGCGAAGAAGAAGTCCTTACCGACGAACTCGCGCATGATCTCGTCGTTGCGCTCCGTGTTGTGCGGGTCGAAGACGAGGTCGCGCACCTCGACCTCGCGCGCCGGGATGTGCTCGAGGAAGTGCGAGCAGTTGACCTCGTCGACGCTCTCATCCGCGAACGGCCACGGGAACTTGAAAAGGTCGACGTGGTGCTTGGCGTGGCTGCCGTAGAGGTCCACCCCCTCGTACCCCTCGCGGACACTCTGCCCGCACCCCAGATCGAGCTTCACCTCGTGCTCAGAGCGCGAGGGCGCCATCACGAGCGGGGCCCCCGACGGGGGAGCCGCCGCGAGCGGCGACTGAGTCGGCGCGCTGGCGGACGGCATCGTGTCACCACCCACGGCTGCCGCGCTGCGCGCGCTCTTCACTACCTTCTTCTTCGCGTTCTTCTTCATCGTCGTGTCCCTCTCCGTGTGCGGCGATCAGTAGATCGTGTTTGTCGTGACGTCGAGATGACCTACGCGCACGCGCATGTCGACCGCGAACCGCTTGCCCTTGTGCACGGCGTTCTGGCAGAAGTGGAGGTCCTGCGTGAAGACCTGCGCGCCCTTGCCGGGCACCACGTCCGCCACGGTCTGGTACCACGGCGGCGGCAGCTCCTTGTAGAGCGACATCCGCCAGAGGCCGCACCCCATCGCGATGCCGTTGACGGGCATGATCTGGCCCGCTCGAACCGCCTCGCGCACGTCGCGCGGGCGGAAGTCGAGAACCTTCGTCCTCGCGTACTCCTCGGGGTCGCCGTACGCCATGGGCATGTTGTGGTCCCCCTTCGTGAAGTAGAGCCCGGAGACCGCGTCGAACTTCCCGAACTCGATGGACTCGAGGAGGCGCACGTGGGCGTCCGCGGGGATGATGTTGTCATCCTCGATCGTCATCACGTACTTCCACTTGCTCAGCTCGGGGTTGGCGAGGATCTGGTGGATCATGGCGTTGTACGACTCGCCGACCTCGTGGCCCGACGCGAAGAGGATCGCGCGCTTCTGGTTCATCGGCGAGATGAGCCCGAGGAGCGCCGCCACGAACCGGTGGCTCATCGTGCCGCGCGTGGGGATGACGATGACCGTGGAGCTGTCCTTGTAGGTCGAGCCCGCGATGTGCTCGACGCGCTCGAAGCCCAGGCCGGCGGACTTCACCATGTCGACAACGTCGCCGACCGGCACCATGCCCGCCGGACCGCCCTGCGACGACTGCGTCACCGTCGCGGCGCTGTGGGCTGCGCTCGCAGCCTGCCACGCGGCGGCCTCCTCCGCGCGCGTCATGGACTGCATGACGGAGCCGCCCTTCCTCGTCATCTCCTTGACCTGCCTCGACTGACTCTTGCGCGTCATCTTGATCCGTCCTCCTCCACCGCGTCCACGCTCGCGCGAGTGCGCATCGACCACCTGGTATGACAGAACGTGCACTCCACGTGCAGGTGGGGCTCCACCTCCACGCAGCCGTACGCCCGGTACGCTGACGAGCAGGCCGCGGGCTGCGTCATCCCCTTGTCAGCCTCCGAGCTGAAGCCGCAGTGAGGACAGAGCGATCCCCGCGCGACGAGCATGTAGGGCAGGAGCGTCGCGGCGTCCTGCCGACGCTGCCTGCCCACGACCACGAGTGTGAACCCGAGACTCGCGACCACGATCGTCGTCAAGCTGCCGATGAGCGCCACGAGGACCATCACGACCGCGCGGGCGCGAAGCCGCGCACCAGGCAGTTGTCGCACTCGCCCATCAGCTGCGTCTCCGGCCACTCTCTGCCGCAGTCGCACGCCGTCCAGCAGCGCGCGGCTCCTGGCACAGGTAGGGGATCCTCCTCAGGCCCGCCGATCCAGCGCCCCACCCGCTCCGCCGTCATCTTCGGGCGGCCGACGACCTCCGTGACGTCCTTGACCACGAACGGCAGAAGCGCCGCGTCCTCCACCGCCATGCGGCGGAGCCAGCGCTTGGTGTCCGGCTCCCACCGGAACCGCGCCTCCTTCGCGAGGTGGCGCTGGTCGTAGCGCACGACGGCCTGGAAGAGCGCCTTGGGGCGCAGGGCCTTGGCGAGCATGCCGGGCAGGCAGCCTGGGCTCAGCTCGTGAACGCGCTCGAGGAGGCGCGCGATGAGTGTGCAGTCCGCGAGCGCGCGGTGGGCCTGCACGACCCCGACGTCGTGCGCGAGCGCGATGGCGACGAGGCTCATGGAGGACGAGGGGCGGAGCCAGTCGACGTCCTCGAGCGTGCAGATCCAGGGGAGGGGCTCCTCGGTCTCTCCCCTGAGAGGGCCGCCCAGCGCGTCCTCCACGAACGTGCGGTCAAAGACCGCGTTGTGCGCCACGACCGCGTCGGCGCGGCTCGCGAGGGCCCCGAGTCGCGCGAGGACGGCGTCGTGCTCGAGGGTCTGGGAGAGGGAGAGGGCGGCGGACGGGATGCGGTTCGTGGACTCCGCCGCGTTGCTGTCATCGCCGGGGAGCCGGACAAGCTCGGACCAGCAGCTGATGACGGAGACGGCGGGAACGGAGAAGAGCACCGCGCCGTACTCGACGACGCGCGAGCCGTCGACTGGAGTCAAACCAGTCGTCTCCGTGTCGACGACGAGAAGCGTGGTGGGGATCACGGCGGCTCACCATCGGCCGCAGGCCCGTGGCGGAGGACCCGCTCGAGGCGCAGGAGGATGCTGGGCGCGCCTGATCTGACCGGCTTCGAGGACAGCGTCCCGCTCGCGTACTCCGGGGGCAGCGCCGCGTCCGGCTCGAGGACCTCGTAGGCCGCGACCCGGAACAGGCGGTCGCCCACCACGTGGTAGGTGCCTACGAGGAGATCGAGCGAGACCACTCAGACCTCCTCGGTCTCTCGACCGTCGTCCTCGCCCTCCTCCACATGGTCACGCGCGTACACGTACGCCTCCGCGAACGCGTCCGAGACCTTCGTGACGGTCCTCTGCGGGACGCGGCTCTTGCCGACCTTCGTCCGGAACCTCACGAACATCCGGATCAGCTCTGTGTCCTCGTCGTCGAGCACGGCCTGCGTGTCGAGCTTCAAGATCCCCCGCTGCTCCGCGCGGCCGATCATCGTACCCGCGTCGCGGGCCTTCCTGAGCGCGGCCCTGTACCACGCCTTGTCATCGGGAGCGCCGCGCCTGTGGTCGTACGCGTCGAGCGCGAGCTGGTAGGCCTCCTCCTGTTTGCTGGCGATCTCGTCGGCCACCCTCGAAAGCTCGACGAGCGGCAGGGGCTTGACGACCGACTCGCGCCACCGCTTGAACGTCCCCTCGCGGAGCTTGTGGGCGACCTTGAGCACGTTGCTCATGTACGACTGACTCTTGCCGTACGTGGTCGCGAGCCTCTCGCCGGTCAGGCCGGGGTCGACCTTCAGTAGCTCGCGCACCCCGCACACGAGGTCGGGGGTCGTGAGGTTCCGGCGCGCGACATTCTCGCCGACGTTCATGCGCCGCGCCTCGACCTCGGTGAGGCCCTCGTGCACGACGACGCGGAGCTGGCCGGGCGCGAGCCCCTTGACGGAGCGGCCGTGCTCCTCGAGCCATGTGGCCGCCGAGTAGCGGCGGAATCCGACGACGAGGCTGTAGGGGCGCGGCGCGGCCTTGCCCAGCGGGTGCAGGCGGGCGATGGCCGGGACCTCCTGGCCGACCGCCTCGAGCCCGCCGGCGAACCCCTCGATCCCAGGCTCGTCAGGGTCCCCGTCGACGCTCGTGTCGGGGGACGGCCCCTCGGAGCGCGTGCGCGACTCGAGGCGGCAGTTCCACCCAAAGTCCGCGTCGATCTCGGAGACGTGGACGACCCTCTCCTCAGGAGGGGGGCGCGCCGCGCCTCGCTGCTCAGACTCGTCGACCGCGTCCGCGGTCTCCGCGGCACTCTTGTTCTTCTTGGCCATCCGCTCTCGTCCCCGATCCGGACCCTGGAGAGGGCCCCTTGTTCACTCGTTGCGAACCCTACATGACCCTGAACGCCCCGCGCAAACGCGATCGTCCAGAGCACACCAAAAAAGTCAGTCCTCGACGACATCGCCCATCGGTCGGCATAGGCCCGCGCTGGCACGGACCGCGCAAGGTAGACCGTGCTGCACCGCGCAGCGACACGAAAGGGTGGACAAGACCATGAACCGAGACGGAAAGAAGCCTGAGGTGACGTTCAGCGGCGAGGACAGCGAGGAGGGGGAGGTCGCGTTCCGATCGCCGCGCCTCGTCGTGCGGCACATCACGCGGCTCGAGGCGAGCGCGCTCCGCCAGCGGCGGCCCTACTGCCGCCACTGCTTCTTCAGCGACGGGCGGCACGCGGACAGCTGCGTGCGGCCGCGCTGAGCAGCCGCAAGGCTGCCGCACTGGGGCGCACCTGCCGCGCGGGTGCGCCACAGTGGCGTACCTCACCGCGGGTACCTCGCGGCGGAGCCGGCGGGCACCGTCGCGTCGAACACGTCCGCGTCGAGGCTCGCGTACCGTTCTTTGTTCGTACGGTATGCCCGATCGAGTAGCGCTCGCTCGACATCGGACACCGCTTCGCCGCGCCTGCTTTTGCAGCGCGCCAGGAACACGGTCGACCACTCCGCCTCCGTCAGCGGGCCCCACCTCTCAACCCACCTCTCCGCGGCCCGCCTCGTCTTGTGACTAGCCCCGAGGATCTTGACGCCGTTGCCCAGGTCGATGACGCCCCAGCAGCCGCAGAGCGGCGCGACCTGGAGCGGTCCCACCACCGCCTCGCGCTTTGCCATCGTGGCGCCCATCCAGGCCATGAAGCGTACGAGGCCCCCTGCGACCTTGGCCTCGACCCAACTGCGGCCGACAGCCCAGGAGTTGAAGATGGAGATGAAGAAGATCAGGATCAGGAACAAACCAATCATGTCGACCTCCCTACACCATGATCTAGGGCTTATTTGTCCCGTTCCAACCGGCAGGGAGGACGATACCCTCGCGGCGCTTGCGATTGAAGTCCCTGAGGGGCTCGTCGACCACAGCGTCCGTGTCCAGGAGGTGGTTGAAGTCCTCGATCATCCACTGCGTCAGCTCCAGGCCGTCGAGGTCGGGGCTGTACCTGGAGTTGGGGGCGCCCACCGGCCGCCAGTTCGCGGCCTTCATGAGCCGCCAGTTGTGGTCGATGTTCGTGCGGTCAAACTCCAGCATGGGCACGTAATCATCGACGAACATTCGGGATGCCGTGTGCTCGCGGACCCACCTGGGGCGGCTCTTCTTGTGGAGGAGGTCGTCCATTCGCTGGGCGATCTGTAGGATCGACTTGCCCGCTAGAGGTCCCCAGAGCATGGGGAGAGCATTGCGTACCCCGAAGAAGGGCTGGAGGTCGCTCCGCTGGTGATACCAGTACTCAGCGAAGGTGAACTCCGTGAGCGTCAAGACCGCAACCTCGCCGCACATCTGGGCCCGCTTGTACTCGAAGAAGTCAGCCTCATCGAGGCGCTCTGAGGGAAGGGGTAGCCCCCAGAGCTGGTGCAAGCAGTCATGGACGCGGAACATGCACGACTTGACCGCCGTGTCCGACGCGTAATGGCCCGTGCGAACAGTTGGCGGGATCTTGCTCCACCTGGGAGCCCACGCGCACATCTCCGTCGAGAACGTGACCCCGGTCTCGATGATGCGCGCCGCGAGACCCTGCCACGTCGGCGGGAACACAAGCTTGAGGAAGCGCTCGATGTCTCTCGTCTCGAATGCTTCAAGGAAAGGGTCGTTCATGGGAGAATGCCTTTCAGGAGGTCGTATGCCTCTGCCATCGCCTTGCGAGTTGGGGCGTCGAAGCTCATGTCGTCCTTTTTGGACGTGAACTTCAGCCAGGCAGAGATGGGGCCACTCGCCGTGAAGCAGCCCCAGAGCCGCCCTGTGTACTCCTTCTCAACGGCCCAGCCGAGCTTGAACCGGGTGTCGTGAGCAAAAGCCAGGTGGACAGCCGGGGAGTGTCCGGCGAAGACCAGGGTGGCCGTCACCCAGTGGTAGGCCCAGGCCTCATCACGGTCGA
>Ga0181537_10003648_pt1 | contig 13092 bp, 6 predicted proteins | sample PEATcosm2014_Bin_39_FD_119765 | JGI IMG/M metagenome (GOLD analysis project Ga0181537, IMG submission 119765) | Peatland microbial communities from MTU Mesocosm Facility, Houghton, MI, USA - PEATcosm2014_Bin23_10_metaG | ecosystem: Environmental > Terrestrial > Soil > Wetlands > Peat | place...
CCAGCGGCGAACGCAAATCACGATCCCACCCCCAGTCTTTCGATCAACGCCCCAATTGGTTTTCGGGAAGGAGGCTCTCTGTGGATCAGACTTATCGCATTTTCACGGACGGATCCGCGATCGGCAATCCGGGCCCAGGCGGATGGGGCGTCGTCGTAATCCAGGGAAAGGAACGTTGGGAGATGTCGGGCGCACATCCCTGGACGACCATCTCCGAGATGGAACTTGTCGCGGCGGTCCAGGCACTTCGGTCGGTGGAGGGCCGAGCGCGGATCGAGCTTTACTCAGACTCCGAATACCTGATCTATGGAATGCGTGCATTTGTCTCCCGCTGGCAGCGCCAAGGCTGGCGAAACCGGCGCGGAACCCAACTGCAGCACCGCGAATTGTGGGCGGAGCTGATCGAGCTAAACACAAGTCTTACCATCCGATGGAAGTGGATCAAAGGTCACAGCGGGCATCGCGAGCAGAGCCGTGCCGACGAACTGGCGTATGAAGCCGCCCGCTCTCTCTGTGTGCAACAGAAGGTAGCGGCATAATGCCGGCAAAGAATTCAGAACGTCCAGAAGGAGAAACACAGATGACATCGATTGCGGAAGCAAGCTCGCTGTTTGAAATCGACATGGAACTCGATGGGCTCCTCGAAGAGATCGAGGGACAGGTTGAGTCAAATGGTCAGGCCTCGGAAGACCTGGTGGCGCGGTTTCAGAGATTCTGCGAGGCACACCGCGAGAAGGTCGACCGGATCGGCCGCTTCGTGCGCATAATGGAAGCCCGCGAGCAGTATTGCCGGAGCGAGTCCACGCGGCTTACTGACCGAGCCCGGGCCGCAGCAGGCAAGGTGGAGCGAACCAAGAACATGGTCCTCTATTACTTGCTGAGCCGGGACCTCAAGAAGATCGAAGGCCACCAGTTCACATTGCGCGCCCAGAAGAATAGCCAGGACTCGGTGCGAATCAACGACGAGTCAGTGCTGCCGAAGTCATACTGCAGAATTGACGCCCGGATCGACGGGGTCCTGTGGGAAACGGTCCTCGCATTGCTACCCGAAGAGCTAGCGAAGAGCCTGGAGTCGTCGATTCAAGAAACTAAGCCAGACACGGATGCAATCAAGGCGGCAACGCTGCGCCAGGAGCAGGTGCCCGGCTCGGAAGTGCGCCGGGGATGGCATCTAAGAGTTATGTGAGCCTTCATCGTCTTCTCTCGCGCCCGCTTTAAGGGTTCTCCGGGCCCTGCGCCGTTTTGCGGGGAGTAATTCGGCCAATTGCGCGCAACTCTCGCATAATGTGCAGCTAACACTGCGCGAGGAGGGAGTGATTCGGCGGCAGCAGCCTCGGACGATGTTGCTTCTACGGCGTTAGAGAATGGGGTGATCAAGAAGCTCTTTATATTTATCCCGGTAATTTTTGAGGACGCCGGGAACATCCTGAAATCTCTTCTCGCAGTTTTCATCGATCTCAGGGAATTCTTTGGAGACGTTGGACACCGAGAGATACACGAATTTGCCGAGATATTCGTCGAAATTGGCAACTAGGCTTTCGATGCGCGCCGTATTCAGGGTGCCGTAGTAGATTAACGATCCATCGTTGAGAAGTGCAACCGCATCGGTTTTGCCACTGACGCCCGTGATGGTATTTTTGGCGAGGTACATCATTCTGATTCCGCAAAACAGGGCCGTTTCCTTCTGCAGAGTGAGTTGAAAATCGTAAAGCATGGGATGGATCACCAAGTCACCGCACCCAACGACCGAATGATTTGGCGGTGCGATCCATAAGACCTTGTTGAGATAGAGCTTGAAAAGATAGGTGCCCTTTTTCAGGATGTTGACCGCGATCAGCAGCGCGAATTCATGGAGAGGATCGAGTCCAACCTTCTTGTACGTTTTCGTAGTCTCTTTGAATAATTTCTTTGCGAAGACGTTCAGTCCTTCCAGTACCAATTGGAATGTCACTGGAGCATCCGGCGGCGTTCCTGGCATTCCGGCAGCGAAGAACTGCTGAAGGGCCTGATTGGCACAATCGATCAGATGGGCGTCGCCAGCTCCGCCGGTCAGGACATAGCCTGTCGGCGAAGGAAAATGGTAGAGCTTATCGCACGACGATTTGCCTTGGGTGGTCGATTCCTCGGTGTCCGCCATCATCAACACGCCGTCGTGACATGTGAAGCCGATGATCGCTGTCATGTTCTGATCATCACATACTTGGTGGCAGGCTCAAAATGATGGGCAGGTCTCAGGGTATCTATGAAATCCGCCCAGGTCCGAGACCGGCCTTTTCGCCTCGCGTTCCGCGGCTTGAAGAAAAACCACGATCACCTGTGCGCCGCCTTCGCGCTGGTGAACATCTACCAGCACCGCAAACAACTCGCCCGTCCGACGGCCCAGTGTGCCCGGAGACCGCTGAAAACTGGCCTCCGGCAGGAGGAAAACAACCAACAGGCTCAACGGTATCCAAGAAATGCGAAATAGGACTCAGGCCTTTGCGTCGACAATGAAAATAACAACTTGCTCAGAGGTTCCCTAGGGCCGTCTCAAATATAGAACTTGAACGGCAGTCTTGGCTCGCTTTCGATTGGAGCGGCGATCAATACATCACCGACTTCGTTCGCGAACCTGATCGTCACGGGCAAACGGTCATTATTGAGACAGGTATTGAAGTTGATCTTGGTCAGGCCCAGTATGTCATTCAACACAACTTCAATCTCGCATCTGCCCCGCTGCACCTTGACGAGGACGGGATTAGGCGTCTCCGGGCCCATGTAGGTATCGAGACGAGGCACATACCCGGATGTCCAGAGGTAGGCGGAGCGGTCGTCAAGCAGAAGCGCTGTTCCGCGTATCACAGGGTAAGCGCCCGGACGAAAGAGCTTCAAATCATCGTAGGCGTCGCTAATCTGGACGCAAACAATATTGGTCTCCGGCCGACAGGCTGACTGAAAGCCTGTCCATTCCTCATCTGTGAACGACGATGTGGCATGAATGAAAAGCTCCCTCGGCGGCCCTTCGTGTTCCCGCCCGTATTCTTCGATGATCATTTCCACCAGCCGCTGGGCGGCCGGCGCGTCGAGGTGAAATTGGCGGCTATCTGTGTGAAACCAGGGTCCGAGCGCTCCCCGGAACACTACACCTTCTCCATCTGTGAGAAACATTTGGGCGGCGCAACAGGCGTGCCGCTCATCACTTGCGAGATCGCTGCGCTTATAGACGAGGCCGACGTAGCAAACACCGGCGCGCACATTGGCGAGCTGCCAAGGTTTCCCTCCGCCTTTGTAATAGGCTCCCGTAGCCAGCTTCCAGGCGACGATCGACGGGTGCTCAACGCGACGCAGCGGCACACCGCCTTCGGTTATGAATCGGTGCGGCGCCAAGGTCGTCTCTCTGACAATCTGGGTCACGATCCGATCCTTCAATAGGCGGGCCTTCAACTGGCGGCGGAAGTCGATGGCATATTCGTAGACTTGCTGGCCGCGGTCTTCCATACCAAACAGGCGTGGCCGAATCTTCAAGTCCTCCGCCTCCCGCTTGGAAATTGTCACGCTGCCCGCTGTTCGTTCATCTTTGCGAACTTTGGATTTTGGCCTACCGAGTTCATAGACGATCTCCGGGATGATTACAAACCAGAAGCTGGGCGGATTCTCCAACCGGTTGTTTTCGCGGACAAGCCGGGACACATACATGCCCACTGTGTCATGGATGGCCTCGTGGCGATTGCCCATGTGAATGACGCGATCGATTTCAACAGGATCAAGGTCGCTGACGATGGCGGACGGCTCCAATGCCCAGTTGCTTCGAAAAGCTTCAGCGTACCCAGGAAACGGAACATGCTGCGGCTCTACCGTGCGACTCCGCGGGCCTGGTTCAGGCACCGCGACGTAGCCTGTCATTCTGCGCGACCAATCCTCGAAGCAACGGATCCCTTCCGCAGTGCCAACAATGCCAAAGCGTGTCGATCCGAGCCGTTCCGACGAGTCGACTGGACCGAAGAGGAATAAACCATCCCTCGGATAGGTCAATTGCTGCCGATAGCCGAACTCCAGCATCGGTTCCTCAAGATGAATGACCCGGACCCCGGCTCTTTGCTCAGGCTTGGCCCTCGACGGCCGAGGTTTCGGCTTCGCCTTCCTCATCTTCTTCGTCTTCTTCGTTTTCAAGGGGACCCTCCTCCTCATCGATAAACTCGATGTCTGGATCGTCATCCTCTTCGTCCTGCGAACCAATGCCAGGAATCGAAATGGGGCTCTCGAAGGCCATGGGCGGCAGAGAGAGCACCAGATCCTCGTTCGCCCCCATGGGAACATTCAGAATTGTTGTTCCGTCGCCAATCCAATAGAGGAAGGCCAGCATCATGTCCCGCCATCGAGCGTTTCGCCAGCTCTTGGCGAAGGATTTGCGGAGCCGTTGCATTCGCGCCGTGCTCTTGAGAGGCTCTTTCCCGTTCTCGGTGAATAGAAGACGCGATTTAATTCGCACATGAGGGAAGGGCCTTGTTCTGAAAGCCGTCGAAACCCCGAAATGCCAGTCGACCTTTCTTTTTGCGGAGTGGCCCTGCAGCTGGCGACTGCCGTTCCATTCCGGCCAGCGAAAACCGATTCTCCCCTCGGGGCTCCCTTTGCCCAACCACCAATTCGTCTGCCGGTTGGCCATGCCATAGCGATTGAGCCCCTTCATTTCAAAGAGAATCCCCAAGGCTTCATTTGCAAGAGCAGTGAAGCGGCGTCTTGCATCATCGACCTGAATTCCGAGCGCAGGAAAGCCGGATTCGAGAAAATCCCTGGTCGGCAGCGAGATCTGGCCGCTTCGGGGAATCGGTTGTGAAGAAAAGATGCCCTCTCCGAAGTCGATTCTCGGGTACTTGCCAAAGGCACCCAGATGAAATTGAGCAGCGGCGGGGGGAAGGTAGTACACAAAGGCCGGAAGCCGCCGCACTTCGAGCCAGTTCGAGATCAGCGTCTCTGTTCTATCGACCGCCGTCTTGCCGTGGAGAAGCTGGAGACTGGTCCAAGCGTCCAATTGTGTGCCATGACCCTTCGGGGCCTTGTAGGTATCTTCGAGATCTTTGAGCAGCCGCCCCAGCCCCTCGGCCCAACTCGATTCGAAGTCGATGTATTGGGCGTGAGCAATTAGAAATGGCTTGTCGAAGGGCGCCGTCTTGAGAGGAATAATGAATTCCGTGTCTTTGATTTTTCGACCCACATCGCTGGCGATTTGGATCTCATTCCTGACGCCCTGCTTGGCGACTGAGACGGGGTTGGCCACCAGGAGCACCTTGCATGCCCGCTCGCGGATCGCCGATTCGAGCTTCCGCTGCCAATCGTCACCTCCCGAAAGGCGAAGAATGTCGGCCCAAACGTCATATCCCGAAGCTGACAATTTTGCCCCGAGCCAAAGCGTGAACGGATTGTCCTCGGGAGCCGCATGGCTGATAAAGATGATGTCTCGTTTGGGCATAAAGCTCCAATTCGAACTCACAGACCCCTGCGCCCCAGGTCCCCGGTTCAAGACGCATCGAAGACATTTGGCGGTTACTCGAAATTAGTCGCTACTCTCTATGATAAGAGGTTTTTGACCGAGCCGGTCAGGTGTGTTCGGTGGAACCAGTCTGGTATCGATGGGATAGCGGGCTCGACACCATGGGGCTGGATTGGAGGGAGTTGATCTTCATCATGGTCGAGGCGAGGCCCGAAACACGTCAGTTCAGGACCGTGCGACGTGATTGATCGCGTGAAGTGTAATCGACAAACAAGTGATTGACTGGTCATCAGCGGACCCAAGTTGCCACGGCGCGCCCCTCGTTCCTGCAACCCATGCCCAGTGGGCAATGGGTGTGCCGCACCTTCAAAAAGATCACCATGACGCAGCAGACAATCTCGTGGAGAAGAGTCAAGCTTACCTTCGGGCGCAAATATTGATTCCGGACTTGAGCTCAGACTCTAGAGGCTCGGCTCCGGGCAACTTCCCTTCGATGACAAATCAGCCAATTACCGCTCTATGCGAGAATATACGCGTCTTCGAATTCAAATATTGCGGTCGTGTAGTTCCAACGTAGATTCGAATTCGATCTCGCCTAAAGAGGCAGGCTTTACAATCTGACTGCTTTCTGCCAGGCCCGCGACCGAGAATTCTGAATTTGGCGACGCCTCGCATTAAGGAACTTTCCAATGAATGATTCGCCTCATTCCCAATCCGCTGGAGGATTTGCAACCCAAAGAGGCATTACCTATCAGAATCGCGTTGCAGCGGCTTTAGCCGTAGCTTGTGTCTCGCAGGCGCCGTCTGGTATGGGCCTCCCACCCGTTCCGATAAAAACGATCCGTTGTGAGTCGGGAGAACCCATCGGGGACATCCTGTTGGAACTAACGGATGGCGGTTTCCTTTTTCTCGAAGTCAAACGCACCATTCGGTTGCCTGACGACCGATTCGCAAGCCTCGTCGAACAGCTAATCAAGCAGTTTGTGACATGCCAGCAGTCACTAGGTCAGAATTCCAAGCCTTGGAGGCGACCTCTCCGCATCGGAATTGATCGGCTTCAGATCATCACCTCATCAGAAAGTCCTTTGGCAGTCAGAAAGCATCTTGCTGCTTGCCTTGAACGGGTCGGCTCGGCAACAATCCCGACCGATCTTCCGAGCTTGCCAAAGAACCATCCCGAGGAAAGTGCTTTCGCGCTATTCCGGTCTCACTTTACGACGGCGTGGAAGGTGCTACTAGGGGAGGAACCTGGCGCCGACCAATTCATTCAGTTTGCGTCCGTGGTCAGAATCGGAACCGTTGACGCCAATCAAAATGAAGCGGATGAAGCGCACGCTCTTCGGACAATCGGCGAATCGATATTAGAGAAAAGCGATTCTGCGGTGGCCGCTTGGCATTCTCTCATCGAGGTAGTGGCGGAAGGCGCGCAAACCCGAGAACCGCTCAACGCAGACGCCATTCGCACCCAGCTTCAACGGCTTAAGTTCGGTCTCCGGTCTTCACCGAACTATCTCAAGGATATTCACACAATCAAAAAGTACACCCGCCTGACGATCCGATCGATGTCCCACCTTGGCGAGCTATCAGTAAAGGGAGTTCCGATCCGGATCAATCGAGAAGTCACCGATTTCCTTGTCAGCGCTGTGGAGAATCGTTCGCTTCTCATCATTGGGGAACCTGGGGCCGGCAAGTCGGGCGTATTACACGAACTGGCCACAAAACTCGACAACAACTTTGATCTGCTGTTCATCGCAGCTGACCGAATCAGCGGTCCATTGCATAGCGAGCTAGGTCTAGCGAATGACGTCAACGTCTGGGAAGTTCTCCGGAATTGGACCGGTGTCGGCCCTGGTTTCGTAGTCATTGATGCCTTGGACGCAGCCCGCGGAGCTGTCGCGAGTACCGCACTCCGCGGCCTCATGCGCGACATCGCAAAATCTGACGATTCCAGGTGGAGGGTCGTGGCCTCTGTTCGCACCTACGACCTCAGATACGGACAAGAGATACAACAGATCTTTCGAGTTCCATTCGGCGAGGAACGCCTTGACAGATTTCAACATCAAGATTTTCCATTCATTCGGCACGTTTCGGTTCCTCGCTTTGACCCGTCAGAGCTCGCCAAAATCTTTGTTCAGTCCCCGGACATTGAACTTGTCTATCAGGCTGCCAGTGAGGGCCTGAAGGAGCTGCTAACCAGCCCCTTCAATCTGCGCCTCGTCGCTGATCTTCTCTCATCAAACCTCAGCCATGGAGAAATCTCGGCCATTCAAACTCACATGGCACTCCTGGAAGAGTATTGGTTGCACCGAGTGGTCAAGTCTGCGGCAGAGGGCACCGCTCGCGAACTGACTCTCCATGAGTTGCTTGAGGCCATGGTGGCAGACCGGACGCTCACGATCTCGAAGACAACAGCGAAAGATGCTGCGTCGAGGCCGGAATTTCCTTCCCTTTGTCAGGATGGCGTTATCGTTGAGCAAACGGCAAATCTCCATGGCAGAAACATCGTGGGATTCGCTCATCATCTGTTATTTGACTACGCAGCCTCCAGGCTGTTCATAGGTGCAAATCTCGACGGGTTTCTTCAGTTGCTTGCCAGCCAACGAGACCTTGCACTCTTCCTACGCATGAGTATCGAGCTGCTGTTTAAGGAAGCGTGGGTAAATAAGCGGGAAGAATTCTGGCTTATCCTCAAGGATTTTGCATCCCGGCCAACCGTCCCTTCAATTGCCAGAATCATAGGACCCTCGGTAATTCCAGAACTTGCCCAAAAGAGCAAAGATCTGGAGCCTCTTTTCCTCGCTATTCAATCAAATGATCGATCAGCGCGAACCGTCTCCGAGCAGTGGATCGTTCACGTAGTCGGAGCCGTGCTAGCTTCCAGCGGCCCGTTAGATATTATGCTTTGGGCCAAATTTGCAGAACAACTGACAACGTCATTGTTCACACCGGTTCTCTCTGCCGTTGCTCAGTCATTAGTAGATCGCTTAGCCACGCTCATCCACAGCGAATACAGATCGTATGAGGCAGGACCACATCTTAAGCGGGCGTGCATCAACATCCTTAATTTCCTTCTCGAACAGTCCTCTCGGGACACCTGGCTGGTCAACCGCGTGATAACCAATCTGATGGATGTCATGTACGGGGATTCTACCGATGCAATTGCTGTCCTCCGGCGCTTGATCACTCCCCAGGAGATCGTGCTGCACGGCGCCGAACACGGTCCGTGGATCGCGAGGAAGATTCGCAAAGCGCTTACCGCCGATCCGACATTCGTTGCCGACTTTTATATCGCGATTTTCTCTTATGAAGAAACGTCGGACCAACAAACTCCGATGGGCGGAAGCCGTATCCTGGCACTGCACTCAAACCGGGGACAAGACTATCGCCACATCTACTGGGAGCTCTCGCAATTCTTTCCTCAATTCACGGAAAAGTACCCTAGTCTCGCCTGTGATGTAGTTGGGACGGTCATCAACAGTTATGTCGAGCGAGATCATCAGGTGAATGACCCGCCGCAATATATATCTTTCGCCATTGACGGGGCCGAGCACCGCGTAAAGGAAGACCATTCGTCGATCTGGGACGGTGCAACGGTTCGAGATGACGTCCAAACGATTGTTGGAACTTTCTTTCGACGATTGAAGGAATTGGCGAACGAGGTCGAATCAAGGGAGCTTGCCGCAGATCTAGCATTCCGACTTTTTGCGAGCGCGAAATACGCGATGACATTGCGTCGGTTGCTGCTCCTTGCCGCAGAGCAGACTGAAGTCTTCCGTCAGATTGCCTATAGCTTGGCGGTGAGTCCCTCCGCTCTCTTGTCGCTTGACCTTTCTACCCAAATTGGAAACGTGCTTCCGAATTTATTTGCTCTTTTAACCGTTGACGAAAGATCGGCAATTGAAAATGCGATCGAATCGCTGCCATCATTCGGAGATCCGAAATTCCTTGTAGGGCTCACGAGAGTGAGGGACCGACTGTACGGGTGTCTCCCGTTGGACCGAGTGACGCGGCCTGAAATTCGCACACGAATTGAAGAGCTAAGTCGGACAGATGGTGGTTTACCACCCAATGATCCACCTTTCCGAACTAGCGGGGTGTTTACGCGGCCCTATTCAATGGTGGATGAGCAAAGAAGGAGAGGGGTTCCCGTAGATGAGCCTGCAAATATCCGACTCAGAGAATCGGCAGATCCCGTTTCTACTTTCGCCGGACGTTATGTGAACTCCGACCCCACTCTCGAAGAACTTGAGCAGATTTACCGGCCGCTGTTGGACCTTCGCCAAGCGCTCAAGAGCGCTGAAGCTGATGGCGCTCACATTGAAACAAGAAACGATTCTGAGGCAACCCTTATCGCGGGATGTGCTGCCGGCGCGAAGTGTGACGACCTCGATTGCACATCCGAACTAGGTCGTTTCATTAAAGAAGTTCTGCTCGAAGGTCTTCAAAGCCCATTGCCGGAATATAACCCGGAATACGATGAGCAGTTTGATAAGCATCCATCGTGGGGAGGTCCCATACAACGGATCGAGGCGGCAAGTGGAATAGGAGCACTTCTTCGTCATGAGCGGTGCGTCGACAGAGAACTGATGGAAAGTCTCCAAACTATTCGACGCGATCAAGTACCAGCCGTTCGGTATCAGCTCGCCGTAAGGCTGCTTGCACTCCACGAAAATCACATTTCGGAACTCTGGACGATACTGGAGCAGATTGCCTCTGAAGAGAAGATGAACAGCATAATAGGAGCCACCCTATATGCGGCGGTGAATCCTCTCTGTGGCAAGTACAGAGAGGAATCGCTGCAAATCCTCCGAGTCGTTCTGAGTCGCACCGACTTGCCTAACGACGGCGGCGACGCGAGAGAGTGGGCCCTACGAATTGCTTCCGGATTGTGGATATGGCAAGGAGATGAAGCTGCGAAAGAAATAGTGAGTCCCGTGATCGCGGGACCCGGTTTTGATGCGCTCAATGCGTCCCGCTGCTTGCAGGACATCCGCGACCCACTTCATTTCGATTCAAATCCTCCCAAGCCTACCGACGAACTCATACGTCAACGTGCCTTTGCGCTTGTCGAGACAATTGTTAGTTCCGCGTCAACGCGGATCAACCGACTGCTAGAGCGTCCCGAACCCTCCCTGCGCGACAAGGATTGGTCGGACGAGTTTCAAAAACTGGCGAAACTGGTTGACTATGCGGGAAATCAGATATATTTCGCCTCGGACACGTTTACCGAGCCTGGAGTGGGCGAACGGCTCTCCGATGCGGCACGATCGCGTTTCTGGCACGAATCTAAGGCGGCCATCACAGTCCTCACTGAGACTGCTATTCCATCCGTAGCCCATCACCTCATTGAAATCCTGCAGAGCTTCATACACTATGAGCCTACGGAAGTGTTCCATGCGATTGCTGAAGTGGTCCGCTCCGCTAAAGGCTGGGGATACCAGTACGAGTCCCTGGCTGTAGAGCTTCTTGTCAAGGTGATTGAAAACTATCTCGCAGAGTATCCCCAGAACATTCAAGAAGACCCTCGTGCAAGAGAGGAGCTCGTTGACATCCTAGAAGTATTTGTCGACGCCGGCTGGCCTGCTGCGCGAAGACTGAGCTATAGACTTGAGGAGATCTTCCGTTGAGCTATAGCACTCAACTTTCCGCAACCGAATTTCGCAGGCAGTTTCGTGCCATTGCGGAGGATTATCGGAGAAGCTATGGTCCTACTTTGGAAGCCGCGCGCACGGCATTCCTTGAACCCAAGAGTTATAACGATGCTTTAGAAGCTCACGCTCGGGTTTACCGCATAGATCGAATCTTGCGTGCGCTGCGCTGGAACATCGTTTCCCATGCGGATGGCGAGATCACAAATCTAATTCCCGAGCTTCAAATTGATCCCAGAGAAGGAAAGCGACGTTTCTTAGACTACTTCGGATACGAAAGAAACGTGGATCGTCCACTTTTGGTTGTGGAAGCGAAGCGATTGAAGGAGCCAATTCCGATCGATATCGGAGGGTCCACAGATTCGATGTCCGCTGCAATTGCCGGATGGTTAAGAAACCATTTGGATGCCCCTCATCCGTGGAACGAGTGGATGCTAGCTTTGCGGGAATATATGCAGGACGTTTTCCATCGTCTAGGGGCATTTCCGAAGAGAGCAGCAATTACCAATGGGAATTGGCTGGTCGTGTTCGCGAACCCGGAAAATGCTTTTGGTGTCGACGGTAGTCGAGAAGCAGCCTATGTCCACGTGTTTGCCAATCCAGACCAGATAGACGAGCGCTATGAGGGTGTGTACAAACTGTTGGCACAGCGTCAAGTCGCGGAGCGTGCTGATGAAATCGAACCGGGACATCTTCCAGGCATGATCTCTGCTGATAAGGTAGAAAGCCTGACCCATGGTCTAAGGCTGTACTATGCGCCAACTCGTACTGCTCGACAAGAGGCGCCGGTGATCTCCGTCCTCCCGTTGATTCTTCTCAAATCAACTGATAACGCTTGGGTACGAGTAGCGCACACCGGAGATGCGATTCTTCTGCCCGACAAGTATGAAAACCTTGCCGCGCACCTTAACGAGGTACACCAGATCGCTCGACAGCTTCTCGACCGTGTGAATGACCTAGTCGGCAGAGCACTAGTTCCCACTTCAATCGATGCCCATTACTCTGATCGAGCGGCATTTGAAGGAATGAGAGGAATTCAGGAGCTCGAGGGTGATCCGAATCACTACGTCGTAGTCACCGGCTCTATGACCCACTTTCTTCGAGCCGAGCCACAAATACACGATTGCCGGTACCACGATATCGCTCTAGTCCGAGAAGACAGATTAGGCGGCAATCTCCCGGCTGTCTTTGCAAGATCAACTCTTAATCCTCGCGCCTTTTTCGTGTCGAAGGAAGCGCATCACTGCGCCCATCCAGATGTTCACGGGATGAGAAGTGCGCCAGTTACGGAGGAGAATACTAATCGAGCGGGCCAGCGAAGTTGGGTTGAAGGAAGTGCATTTTGCGAAATAGCTCCCTTCGAGGAGTTTTTGTGCTGTAGAACCTGTTGTTTTGAATCAGTCTGTACGAAGAGCGAAATGCTGAGACTGCCATGTCACCTTGTCCAAATATCGTAGAACGCAGTATGGAGTGACAGTTTCCAATCTACTCGGGAGTGTCATTGTCATCGGCGTCATGCTATAGCGCACCATTCAGAAGGAAAAGACTCGGGGATCGAGAGCTCGGATGTGTAAGCAAGGCTTTTTCGATGCAAGCACTATGTCCAGCCACCTCGACGAGAAGTGATTTTACTCCCTCTAACCGTACCCGCGCTCCCAGCTCCGCTCCGGTCAGAGTGAAATGGATCTTCATTGGCGCTTGGATTAGAAGCGAAGAATCGGCCCGTTTATGTAAGCCAGAATCTTGCGTATGACTGAACCGGCATCAGCCAGCCCAGGTCGTCTGATTGCGAGTTTCGCGATGTCGTGCGTCTGCAGGTGTGCAAACAGTGTGCCGAAGAAGTTGAGGGAAACTCTGGCGGAACGCGGTCGGGAAGTTCGCCGACCGTCCTGCCACTGCCTGACAGAACTCCCTAACAAACTCTTCGGGTCGAGCACACATCTCGCACACGAAGCGCAGTCCAAAGGCGAATCTGCG
>Ga0181537_10003649_pt1 | contig 13090 bp, 12 predicted proteins | sample PEATcosm2014_Bin_39_FD_119765 | JGI IMG/M metagenome (GOLD analysis project Ga0181537, IMG submission 119765) | Peatland microbial communities from MTU Mesocosm Facility, Houghton, MI, USA - PEATcosm2014_Bin23_10_metaG | ecosystem: Environmental > Terrestrial > Soil > Wetlands > Peat | place...
AGGTTTGTTCCATGACGATGCAGGTATGCACCGTGACGGTGCGGGTTTGATCCTTCGTTGTGCAGGTTTGCGCCACGACGACGCAGGTTTGATCCTTCGGTTTGCAAGTAGGCGGCGTGGTAAGTCACGCTGACGGCGGCCAACGTGCATGACAGCCAGGAATTTGAAAACGTGGTCCAAGGCGACGAGGAAATGGTCATGGCCGACAAGGCCTATTGGAGCAAGGCCCGCAGCGAATGGTGCGGGCAACACGGCGTGGCCAACGGGATTTTGCGCAAGCCCAGCCGAGGGCAGAAGCTGCGCCCGGCAACGGTGCGGGCCAACCGGCTGTTCAGTTCGATCCGGTGTAAAATTGAAACCGTCTTTGCCTGGTGGAAGCGGAGCGCAGGTTATCGGCGGGTACGCTATGTGGGGCACGAACCCAACCGATTGGAACTGGAGTTCAAATGCATCTGTTGGAACTTGAAACGGTTGGTGAATGTGAGCGCGGCGTGATCCGAAGTTAACAAAATGTCCGCCGGTTGGTTGAAACCTATCAAAACCGGAGCGACGAACCGCTCGCAACGGACGCAGCCAACACCATTTTATCTTTTTTAAATGCACAGACATCAAATAAGACAGTCAAAGTCGCGTTTAGCAGAGGTTCCATTCAGTGATTATGAGCCAGTGGCCTAACAAGTCGCCGGAGCCAACGCCGGTTGGCGCTTACTGTTTGCCGGGAAGATTCCAGACGCACTGCGTCGCAGGTCCGGCGTGGCTCAGCTTTTTTCGTTAGGCGGCATACACGCCATGACTCCTGATTACACAATCGAGATTAGCACGAAAGCAAAGGCACTCATTTATCGTGAGGGCGACAAGGTTATCCGGTTTGAGATGGACACGCGAGCGCGTCCGATGGTCGTTTATTACCATGAGTTTTCAAATGGCAGTCCTGGCGGTTTGAAGACACCATTGACAGATGAGGTGCGGGACACGATTTGTCCTCGCATCAATCGTTATTTTATGAAGAACAACATCGCCATGAAAGTGACATACGAGGGATTGAGAACGCCAAGATTGTCGCACTTGCCACTTGAATCCAAGCCGCCTAACAAGTCGCCGGAGCCAACCGCCGTTGACGCTGTCAGTTCCGCTATCGCGGTTCACGCCGTGAGTCGGCGGTGGCTCAGCTTTTTTCGTTAGGCGGCGTTCGCACCACATGACAACATTGAGCATCATATCGGTTTCGCTGGTTATCTGGTGGATCGCGTTTGCACTGTTGGTTTTTAGAGATAAGAGTCGGCAGGCGAGATTGCGAGCCAGAAAGCCACAGCCTGCGATTCCACCGGAGCCGATTCCGACGCCACGTTGGCCGACATGGCGCGAGTATTTGGCGCGTCCGACCTGAAAGGGGTCAGTTCCGATTGTTGACACGAATTCAGATGATTCACCAGGTGACTTGAACTTGATAGGTGTCGGCGCCGGCAAACGGGCCGTCATCAATCCGGAAGGCCAGTGTTTCATCGTTGGTCGCGCTCGGCGGTTGGATGATGCTGACCGAACCGCGTCCCTTGAGTTGGGTGAGTTTGACCTTCATGGGGTCACGCGGGTGGAAGGCGGGGTTCAAACCTTGATACTGGTCGCTCAATTTGTCCGTCCACACCGGATGCCAGGGCTTGCCGTTGATGAACATTGCTGAAGGCAGTTGAAAATCTTCGTGCTCGACCCACAGATGGTCACCGCTCACCTTGACGACATCGCTGCCGTCCACAAAAGCCCTGAAGGTCAAAACGTGCGGCTTTCCGCAGCCACTCACAGAGATCAGTCCCATTGTCCCCAGAAGCATCAAAGCCATTAAATGGAGATTACGTTTCATGGCAGTCATCTTTTTCCTGAAGCAAATGATTGTCCAGCCTCATTTTCGTTCTGCTTGTGAACGCGGTCATCGGACGGTTAATGTTTAACTTCACTTTTAGTTAAAACTGCTTCCGACGGCCAAGCCTGTCTTGACTCGGCGCGCGCGGCTCCTATCATTGTGCCACGATTTATATGCCTAAAATCAAAGACATTCTGGCGCGCGAAATACTCGACTCGCGCGGTAATCCAACCGTGGAAGTGGACGTGACGTTGTGCTGCGGCGCTTTCGGGCGCGCGGCGGTGCCTTCGGGTGCCAGCACCGGCGAACATGAGGCCATCGAACTCCGCGACGGCGACAAGAAACGTTTCGGCGGCAAGGGCGTGCAAAAGGCGGTCAAGAACGTGATGGACGTGATCGCGCCCAAGCTCATCGGGCTGGACCCGTTCGACCAATTGACGGTGGATGCGACGATGCTCAAGCTCGATGGCACGGAGACGAAATCCAAACTCGGCGCGAACGCGATTCTCGCCGTGTCGCTGGCGAACGCGAAGGCTGCCGCCGCCGGATTGAACCAGCCCCTGTTCCGTTATCTCGGCGGGCCGAACGCGAAGGTGTTGCCGGTGCCGATGGCGAACGTCATCAACGGCGGGGCGCACTCGGACGCGCCGATTGATTTTCAGGAATTCATGATCATGCCACTTGGCTTGCCGACGTTCAGCGAAGGCTTGCGCGCTATCACCGAGTCGTTTCACGCGCTGAAATCCGTGTTGAAGAAAAAAGGTTGCAGCACGGCCGTTGGCGACGAGGGCGGATTCGCGCCGAAGCTTGGCAGTGTTGAAGAAGCGCTTGAAACAATTATACAGGCCATCAAGGACGCCGGTTACAAACCGGGCAAGGACATTTACCTGACGCTGGATCCGGCGGCATCGGAATTTTACGACGGAAATGGAAAATACACCTTTAAAAAAAGCACCGGCGAAACCGTCAGCGGCGACGACCTCGTGAGTTTTTACGCGAAGCTCGTGGCGAAGTATCCGATTGTTTCCATCGAAGATGGCTGCGGTGAGAGCGATTGGGCGACGTGGAAGAAACTCACCGACAAAATCGGCGACAAGATTCAACTCGTCGGCGACGACATTTTCGTCACCAATCCGAAGTTCCTGCAAAAGGGAATTGATACCGGCACGGCGAATTCGATTTTGGTAAAGGTGAACCAGATTGGTTCGCTTACCGAGACCCTCGACGCGGTGCAGCTCGCGCAGTTCAACGGCTACACCGCCGTCATTTCGCATCGCTCCGGTGAAACGGAAGACTCGACCATCGCGGACATCGCGGTGGCGACGAATTGCGGCCAGATCAAGACCGGCTCGTTGAGCCGCTCCGACCGTCTGGCGAAATACAACCAGCTTCTGCGCATCGAACAATTGCTCGGCAAGAACGCCGTTTATGCCGGCACCAGCACGCTGCCGAAGAAGCGGTAATTGCAGCGGCGGGTCAGTGACAGTTTCAGAAACCGGAAGCCGGGTGACCTGCTTCCGGTTTTTTAATAGCCCTGTTTCATCAGCCACCACACGGCGACCATGATGGCGATGCTGGCCACCGACATCGTCAGTGCCGGTGCGAAGCAGGACACCGCCATCATCACAAAACCGCCGAGAAAGGGGATCAACGACCGCTGTTTCCAGCCGTAAACCATGTAGCCGCTGGCCACAGCGCCCCAGAGACAGTTTGCCAGCAGGAAATTCTGGTTGAGTTGACCAAGCTGGCTTATCGCATCCATGATTTGCGGTTAATATGTCCCAACCACGGCTTGCGGGCAACCCTTGGCTTTTGGCGTGAGACATGCTATGTTTCCCGCGTGAGCAAATTCTTCCGGCCCAACCTGGACCGCCACGGGCGGATGGCACGCGGCGTCATCGGCGCCCTGTGTCTCGTCGCCGGGATTATCGTCGCCGGCGACATTTCGCTGTGGGGGTTGATTTTGGTTGTGGCGGGATTGTTCGCCATTTTTGAAGCCACGACCAGATGGTGCCTCGTCCGCGCCTGCGGCATAAAGACGAAATTCTAAAACGCAAATGAATCTCTGGGTTGAAGCAGTGGGCACCGCCTCATTTGCTTTTGCTGGAGTTCTGCTTGGATGTTTGTTTTCACGACTTCCGAAGTCGTATTGGACTTTTGGCTATTTTATTCCGCTCGCGCTTGTTTTGATTTACGGGTTCGCCATTCATTTTCCGGAGTTATCCTTCACGCCGCCAATCTCGTGGATGATGATGGGGCGGAAAAAATATGCCATTCTCAGCTTTATCGCCGCGATGGTTCTGACGACGCCACTTTCCCGGCTTCCGTTGAAGAGGGACCGCATTGTGGTTTTTGTTTTGCTGGCGGTGATTGTTTTCTTCATGTCAGTCTGGCCGTTTCTCGCACCCGCATTTAATCGAAATCAACTTGCTCATTTGCAAACGCGAATTGATGGCAACGGGATTTGCCGCCAGGAAACTGATTACACTTGCGGGCCGGCCGCAGCGGTTACGGCTTTGCGTAGGCTTGGATTGCCCGGCGACGAAGGTGAGCTTGCCATTCTGTCATTCACCAGCTCAACTACGGGAACCCCGCCGGACATTCTCGCCGAGGTTTTACAAAGAAAATATCGCAAGGATGGTTTGATGGTCGAATATCGTTCGTTCAATACCATTTCCGAATTGAAACAGGCGGGACTGACATTGGCCGTCATCAAATTCGGTTTTATGGTTGATCATTACGTGACTGTGCTTGAGGTCACAGATTCAGAAGTCATCGTCGGTGATCCGCTGGATGGATTGGACAGGATGTCCTACGAAGAATTCCAACAAAAGTGGCGTTTCGTCGGCGTGGTGCTTAAACGCGGGTCGTAGGAGAACAAAATTCATTTCCCTCGCCGACGGTTTGCGTATCCTCTCCGCGCATGAATCTGTTGCCGTTTGGAAAACTGCCCGCCGCGAAACCGCGTTCGTTCGTCCCGCAAACCATTGACCTCGGCGACTGGCCGCAAATCGCGCCGCTGTTCGGGCAATTGGAGGCGCGGGCCGCCAATAGCAGATCCGCCGCCGACCTTCAGAGCTGGCTCCTCGACTGGAGCGAATTGAACGCCGCGCTTGATGAGGAAGCTTCGCGCCGTTACATCGCCATGACCTGCCACACGGACAGCCCGGAGGCAGAGAAGGCGTATTTGCATTTCGTCGAGAGCGTCGAGCCGCAGATCAAGCCGCGCCAGTTTGCGCTGGAGAAAATTTACGCCGCCCATCCGCAACGCGGAAAGTTGTCGCAGCCACGATTTGAAGTTTTCGACCGTGACGTGAAGAACCACGTCGAGCTTTTCCGGCCCGAAAACGTTTCGCTCGAAACAGAGGAGGCCAAGCTCTGCCAGCAATACCAGAAATTAAGCGGCTCGCTCACGGTGAACTTTCGCGGCGAGGAAAAGACGCTCGTGCAAATGGGCCGTTATCTCGAAGAGCCAGACCGAAAGCTGCGGCAGGAGGCGTGGGAGCTTGTCGCCCGGCGCCGGTTGCGGGAGGCGGACAGGTTCGACGACATTTTCGACGGACAGATCAAGTTGCGCCAGCAAATCGCGCGCAACACCGGCTTTAAGAATTACCGCGACTACGCCTTTCGCCGGCTCGGGCGTTTCGACTACACGGCGGGCGACTGCGACAAATTCCATGACGCGGTGGAAAAGGAAGTCATGCCGGTCGTGAGCGCATTGCACACGCAACGCCGCAAGCAACTGAAGCTGGAAACGCTGCGTCCGTGGGATTTGGCGGTGGACCCGCTCAATCGCCCGCCGTTGAAGCCGTTCGCGGAAGTCGGCGAAATGGTTTCGCGCACCCAGGGTATTTTCAACCGGCTGGACGGCGGACTGGCCGGTGGCTTCAGGCAAATGCAGGATTTGCGCCTGCTCGATCTGGACAATCGCAAAGGCAAGGCGCCGGGCGGTTACCAATCCACACTCGCCGAGTCGCGGCTGCCGTTTATTTTCATGAACGCCGTGGGCTTGCAGCGCGACGTGGAGACGATTCTGCACGAGGCCGGCCACGCCTTCCACGCGCTGGCGACGCGCGACGAGGATTTTTATCCGTATCGCAGCGCGCCGATTGAATTTTGCGAGGTCGCCTCGATGAGCATGGAACTGCTCGGGAACGAGTTCATTGAGGAATTTTATCCCGCCGCCGACGCGAACCGCGCGAGGCGCGTCCATCTCGAAGGCGTCGCGGGCGTTTTTCCATGGATTGCGACGGTGGACGCCTTCCAGCACTGGATTTACACGCATCCGGGCCACACCCGCGGTGAGCGGCACCAAGCGTGGCTGGATTTGATGGACCGTTTTGGCGGCGGCGTGGACTGGAACGGTTTTGAAACCGCCCGCGCCAATCTCTGGCACCGGCAGCTTCATATTTTCCTGCATCCCTTTTACTACATTGAATACGGCATCGCGCAGCTCGGCGCATTGCAGGTCTGGGCCAATTCAAAACGCGACAAGGCGAAGGCCTTGGACGACTACAAAAAATCCCTCGCGCTTGGCGGCTCGCGTCCGCTGCCGGAACTGTTTCAAGCGGCGGGCTGTAAATTTGAATTCAGCGGAAGGACAATCCAGCCGCTGGCGAAAATGCTGCGGGAAGAATTGGAGAAGCTCTGAATCCGGGTTTGCACCCGGCAAGGGTTTTTGACAGTGGGATTTTCCATCTGAATTTTTCATGTCCTTTTGTGTCTGTTCGTGGTTAGCTTTCTTGAAATGAAACTGTCGCTTTTGGCCATTTTGCTCGGTGCCGGCATGGGGTTGCCGCAGGTTTATGGACTTGTGAACCCCGCCGGGCTGGCCGCCGCCGCGCGCCGGTTCCCGCGCAATCTGCCCGTCGGCGTCGTGCTCATGCTGCTCGCCACGGTGTGGTTCGCATGGAACGTCAACGTCGAGCCGATAGCGGATTTTTCCGTCTTCAAGCCCTACATGCTCGGCGCGTTCATCGCGGTGGGAATTTTGTCGTGCATTTTCGTCCAGGATTTTCTGGCCGTGCGCGGCCTCGCCGTGCTGATGTTGTTGCTGGCGAAATTCATGGTGGATACCGGGCGTCCGCATCTGGGCGAATCGCCGTGGGTGGAGGTCATCCAGGGGTGGGCCTACCTGCTCGTGGTCTGCGGCATCTGGTTCACCGTCACACCGTGGCGTCTGCGCGATTTGATCAACTGGGCGACGAATTCTACGGCGCGCGTGCGAATCTTTTGTTTGATTCGTCTGGGATTCGCGGCAGCCATCGTCACACTCGGCGTGACCGAATTTCGCGGGATGTGAGGTTGCCATGGCAATCGCCGACATCAGACGGGACTACGCGCAGGACGAATTGCGGCGCGCGGATCTGGATGCGAACCCGATGGCGCAATTCAATTCCTGGTTTGCGCTGGCGTCGGCGGGAGGCCGCTGGCGAAAAATCGGCATCGCGCTCTTCAAACTCTGGCACGCCATCCTCGGCCATTCCCCGGCGGACGTGAATGCGATGGTGCTGGCCACGGTGAACAAATCCGGCCGGCCCTCGTCCCGGAATGTTTTGCTCAAGGGCGTGGACGCGCGCGGGTTTGTCTTCTTCACGAATTATGACAGCCGCAAGGGGCTGGAGCTGGCGGAAAATCCAAACGCGGCGCTGACGTTTTACTGGCCAGAGCTGGAGCGGCAGGTGTGCGTTGCCGGAACAGTCGGAAAAATTCCGCGCGAGGAATCGGAGGCGTATTTCAAATCACGTCCGCGCGGCAGCCAACTGGCAACATGGGCATCCAACCAGCGCGACGTGGTTGCCGACCGCACGGCGCTGGACGCGAAGTGGAACGAGATGGCCGCAAAATTTCCGAACGACGTGCCGCTGCCGCCGAACTGGGGCGGTTATGTGCTGAAGCCGGAGCGGATTGAATTCTGGCAGGGGCGGCCAAGCCGGTTGCACGACCGTTTTTGCTACACGCGCCAGCCGGACAATTCGTGGAAGCTGGAGCGGCTCGCGCCGTAATTTGTAGTGGCGGTCTGCAACCACCGGAGCGACGCTCACAGAGCGCCGCCACAGCACGGATTAAAACTTGTAAACAAGGCCGCTGATCAGGCTCACGTCGTTGTCCTTGCGACCGGGGGCGGGGCGGTTGATAAAGTTGTCCTGCAAAGTGACACGGAGGCTCAGGGTTCTGGTGAGCGCGGCTTCAGCGCCGATTTCCGCATTGATTAGGAAATTATCGGGTTTGTCCACCTGCGGCAGGAATTCCGCCTTCTCCCAGACCCGCGCGCCGTTGTCCAGTTTGTGTTCAAATCGTTCCGCCAGACGGAGGGTCGCGTAAGTGGTGTCCACTCCGCCAAGCCGTTGGAAGATCAAGGCGGGACCGATTTCGCCGGCTAGCGTGGTGTTGGTTTCCTTGAGGAAATAATAACCGGCGCCGGGGCTGAACGTGAAGCGATATTGCAAATCGGCGATGCCGTCGTGCAGACCCTCGGCGTTGAGGTAGCCGTAGAAACGGTCGCTGAACAGATGATTGAATTGCCCGACGCCGTGCAGCGTTTCATTGTTTTTGACTGAATCATTTTCGCCATACGAGCCATCCGCGCCGAACGTGAACTCGTCTTCCGCTGTTTTCCTGCGGGTTTTGAAAGCCATGGTGGTCAGCAGCGTGTCGCTGTTTCCCTTGGTGAGCGAGAGGCCCGCCGAAATGCTGCTGTCCCACGCGGATTGGTTGGTCGAGACCATGGCGCTTTTTGGCGCGTCGTCTGCGCGACCGGACACGGCCAAAACGGCCAGTATCCCTGCGATGAGAATGTGCTTTTTCATTTTCTTAATGTCTGCAATTTGAATTCACGCCGGGGAACCGATGCAGCAGAAGATCTGGCAACAAAAAGCTCCGAATCAAAACGAGCGCGCCCACCCTATCGTGAAAACGTGGCGGGCCAAAGGATGTTAAAAACTATTTCGCCGGCTCGTCTCCGGCGGCGGCATCTTCCTTGTCTTCGCCGATGACCGGGGCGATGGCCTGAAGCTTGTCCTTCTCGGCGAGGTTCACCAGCTTGACGCCCTGCGTGTTGCGCCCGGCCTCGCGGATGCCTTGCACGGGGATTCGCACCATCTGGCCGCCGACGGTGATCAACATGATCTCGTCCGTGTCGCGAACGGTGAGCGCGCCGACAACCGCGCCGGTCTTCTCGTTGGTCTTCATCGTGATGATGCCCTTGCCGCCGCGCGACTGGACACGGTATTCCTCGAAGTCCGTCCGCTTGCCGATGCCATTCTCTCCGGCGACCAAAAGTTTCGCATCCGGCACGACGACGGACAACGCGACGACAGCGTCGCCTTTGTAAAGACTGATGCCGCGAACGCCGCCGGCGGGCCGGCCCATCGGACGGGCGTCCTCCTCATTGAAACGGATGCTCATGCCGTCGCGCGTGATGATGACGACTTCGTTTTTGCCGGTCGTGAGCTTCACTTCAATCAGGTCATCGCCGGGGTCAATGCCGATGGCGACGATACCGCCTTTGCGGACGTTTGCAAAATCGGCCAGCGCGGTCTTTTTCACCGTGCCCTGTTTCGTCGCGAAGAAAATATAGCCTGCCTGTTCCCAGGTGATGTCTTTCTTGTCGGCATCCGTTTTTGAAAGGACGCGGATGAGCGCGGCGACCTTTTCGCCCGCCTTCAATTCGAGCAGGTTCGCAATGCTGCGGCCTTTCGAGGCGCGGCCCATGTCGGGGATTTCATGCACGCGCTCGACATAGACGCGCCCGGTGTTCGTGAAGAACATCAGGTAATCGTGCGTGCTCGCGGTGAACAGATGCTCGATGAAATCCTTGTCCTCGTCAGTCGCAGCTTCGCGCGTGGTCATGCCGATGACGCCCTTGCCGCCGCGCCGTTGCGAGCGATAGCTGGAAACGTTCGTGCGCTTGATGAGGCCGTTGTGCGTGAGCGTGATAATGACTCCTTCGTTCACGATCAAATCCTCGATGGCGATTTCGCCTTCGTCCGGGACGATCTGGCTCTTGCGCGGCGTGGCGTATTTTTCTTTGATGACCTTCAACTCCGCCTTGATGATGGTCATCACGCGCGATTCCTTCGCAAGGATGTCCAGCAAATCCTTGATGCGCTCGATGAGTTCCTTGTATTCGGCCTCGACCTTGTCAATTTCCAACGCGGTCAATTGATACAGGCGCAATTCCAGAATCGCGTCCACCTGGCGCTCGGTCAAAGCGTAGCGGCCTTTGTCCAAACGCGACTCGCTTCGGATCAAAATCCCCCAGCGCTCGACCTGTTTTTGCGTCCACTCGAATGCGAGCAGCTTGACGCGGGCTTCCTCGCGCGTCTTGGATTTGCGGATGATGGCGATGAACTCGTCCAGGTTCGCGAGCGCGACAAGATAGCCTTCGAGCAATTCGGCGCGTTCCTCGGCTTTTTTCAGTTCAAACCGCGTGCGGCGCAAAACCACTTCACGGCGATGCTCGATGTAGCACTGGATGATTTCCTTGAGCGTGAGCGTCTTCGGCTTGCCATGGTCAATCGCGAGCGAATTAACGCTGAACGACACCTCCAGTTGCGTGTGCTTGTAAAGATTGGCGATGACGACCTTGGGATTGCCGTCGCGCTTGAGCTCCATCACGAGCCGCGTGTTCTCGTCGGACTCGTTGCGCATCGCGGAGATTTCCGTGATGATTTTTTCGTTCACCAGCTCGGCGATTTTCTCCTCCAGAGCCGCGCGGTTGACGTTGAACGGAATCTCCGTGATGACGAGCTGTTCGCGATTGCCGCGAATTTCCTCCGAGCCGACGCGCCCGCGCAACTTCACGCTGCCCTTACCGGTCGTGAAATAATTTTTGATGCCTTCGACGCCGCAAATCATGCCGCCCGTCGGAAAGTCCGGGCCTTTGATGTGCTTCATCAATTGCGCGATGGTGATCTCCGGGTTGTCAATCTGCGCGCAGATGCCGTCCACCACTTCGCCGAGATTGTGCGGCGGCATGTTCGTAGCCATGCCGACGGCGATACCCGTGCCGCCGTTGACGAGCAGATTGGGAAACGCCGCCGGAAAAACCGTCGGCTCGGTCATGCGCTCGTCGTAGTTCGGGACAAAATCCACCGTCTCCCGGTCCATGTCCTGCATCAGCGCCGCGCCGAGGTGCGTGAGCCGCGCCTCGGTGTAACGCATCGCCGCTGGTGGATCGTCTTCGATCGAACCGAAATTGCCCTTGCCGTCCACAAGCCGCTCGCGCATCGCCCACGGCTGCGCCATGTGGACGAGCGTCGGGTAAATCACCGCTTCGCCGTGCGGATGGTAATTGCCGCTGGTGTCGCCGCAGATTTTCGCGCACTTGTAAGGTTTGCGTCCGGGGAACAGCGACAGCTCGTGCATCGCGTAAAGGATGCGGCGCTGCGAGGGTTTCAGCCCGTCGCGCACATCGGGCAGCGCGCGCGAGATGATGACGGACATCGAGTAGTCGAGGAACGAATTTTTGATTTCGTCCGCTACATTGATCTTCGCGATTTTTTCGTTCGCGGCGAAAAGCGGCGTGTTGCTCACGGGCAATTCATTCGGGTCTTTGGAATCAGCCATAAATATTTTTCGCAGACGGAATCAAATGTCCAGGTTTCGCACGTTGAGCGCGTTGTCCTCGATGAACTGGCGGCGCGGCTCGACTTCTTCGCCCATCAGCCGCGAGAACATTTCCTCGGCCTCGACCGCGTCAGTCAGGTCAATTCGCAAGAGTTTGCGCACCACCGGATTCATCGTGGTTTCAAAAAGTTCCTTCGCGTCCATTTCGCCCAAGCCTTTGAAGCGGGTCATCTGGATGCCTTTTTTGCCGACGGCCTTCACGCTGTTCAATATCTCCGGGATTGAAAACAGCGGCGTCACGGCCGCCTTGTCGCCTTCGCCTTCGATCAATTCATACAACGGCTTGTCCTGCGCGGCGTAGTGATCCACCGCCAGCCCCTTCTTGGAAAGCTTGCCCAGCAATTCCGCGATGGCCTTGCTCTCAAGGTGCAAATCCGCCTCGACCGCGCGGCGCGTCTGATTTTTCGGCTTGTCAGACTTCTCCTTCGAGTCGCCATTGCCGTAAAGGTCGGAATTCTTGTCCTTGAATTTCTGCACGTCGTCGAGATCGTCAAAATAATGGACGGTCTCGTCGTTGCCTTCGCGGACTTTGATGATGGAAACCGGGAACGTGCCCTTCTTGGTGCGTTTCTCGACGTAATCGCCGAAATCGCCGCCCTGGCGTCGGATGAACGTCGCGTATTTGTCGAGCGATTCGAGCAGCGTCAAAATTTCTTCGAGTTGCTTCGGCGCCAGCTCGCGCCCATCCGCGAGGTTTTTCAATTTCACTTCCTCCGTGCCGTTTTGCAGCAGGATGCGGTTGAGCTGAACATCATCGTCAATGTAATCGGTCTTCTTCTTGCGCGTGATGCTGTAAAGCGGCGGCTGCGCGATGTAAACGTAGCCGTCCTTGATGAGCTTCGGCATCTGCCGGTAGAAAAAAGTGAGCAGCAGCGTGCGGATGTGCGAGCCGTCCACGTCGGCATCGGTCATGATGATGATTTTGTGATAGCGTAGCTTGGCGATGTCGAACGCGCCTTCGCCTTCGCCATCGCCGATGCCGGTGCCGATGGCCGTGATCATCGTGCGGATTTCGTTGTTCTGGAGAACCTTGTCCAGCCGCGCCTTCTCGACGTTGATCAATTTGCCGCGAATCGGCAGAATCGCCTGAAATTTCCGGTCGCGCCCCTGCTTGGCCGAGCCACCGGCGGAATCACCCTCGACGATGTAAAGTTCCGTGTTCACCGGGTCGCGGTCAGAACAATCCGCCAGCTTGCCCGGCAAGCCGCCGCCAGTGAGCGCGGATTTCCGAACCGCTTCGCGCGCCTTGCGCGCCGCCTCGCGGGCGCGGGCGGCATTCAGTCCTTTGTCAATGATGCGCTTCGCCACCGGCGGATTCGCATCAAAGTAAGTCATTAATCCTTCGTAACTCACCGAGCCGACGATTTTTTCCACCTCGGGCGAAAGCAATTTCACCTTCGTCTGCGATTCAAACTTCGGATCGCTGTGCTTGACCGAAATCACTGCCGTCAAGCCTTCGCGCACATCGTCGCCGGTGATTTGCGGATCTTTTTCCTTCAGCAACTCGTTCGACTTCGCGTATTGATTGATGGCCCGCGTGACCGCGCTGCGGAATCCGCTCAAGTGCGCGCCACCGTCGGGGTTGTAAACCGTGTTCGTGTAGCA
>Ga0181537_10003650_pt1 | contig 13090 bp, 12 predicted proteins | sample PEATcosm2014_Bin_39_FD_119765 | JGI IMG/M metagenome (GOLD analysis project Ga0181537, IMG submission 119765) | Peatland microbial communities from MTU Mesocosm Facility, Houghton, MI, USA - PEATcosm2014_Bin23_10_metaG | ecosystem: Environmental > Terrestrial > Soil > Wetlands > Peat | place...
CGCTAGGACTCGAAGCTATGAGGAAAAACTGGAACAGCAGGCACTTGCAAAAGCTGACTCACAGATAGACTCACAAGCTTTGCATGACCCCGATTTGGCAAAGGTTGTCACAGCCTGGCCTGCTCTGGCGCCAGCTTTGAAGGCGGCTGTATTGGCTATCATGGATTCAGCGAAAACGTAACGATTCTCCACTGCCCTGATGTCGTCGATAACGTGGAAGAAACACGATGTCATTCGCTCCCCCATAAACGAAGGAGTAAAATTGATTTTTTGAAGCATAGTGGTAATGGTTGGTTACCGATTTGGACAATCCATAATGGAAGTGTGGCCGAGAGGTCGAAGGCAGCCGCTTGAAAACCGGTAGACCCCTAAAAAGGTCCGAGCGTTCGAATCCCTCCGGCTCCGCTTTTCTTTTGTTGATAATCAACAACTTGTAAAAGTCGTTTTCAAAAATCTGAAACATCTGAAACTTTTTTTCACAAAGCTTGAGGATGTCATGGCGAAAAAGGGACAATTAGGGAACATCAATTTCGACTTTAATCCTTAGGAAGCCGAATAAAAGGTGGCCGGACCCACACAAATCCGTAGATGTATACCTGCTAATTGTAATGCAGCGTCGGCTCTGCTCAATGCCCCTGCGTTAGTGCCCGTCGCTCCCGTTCCCTGTCTCGAACTCGTGCTCGTCGCGGTGATGAACCCGAGTCGGATCTCCGAGGCAGCCATCAACGAGCAGGAACTCCTCAGGGCCTCGTCTTTCTAATTTTGAGGCAAATTGTCCCCAAGGCACTGGGTGACGTTTCATACGAAAGGTCACTCTGCTTATCACGGCCACGTCCGTGACACATAATCGAGTGCGACGAGAAGGAGCAATAAGCCTAGCCATGTGAATCCCGCCGCCGAGGTGAGCCAAATCAGAGGCTCACTATACTTGACCTTCATAAAAAAGAGTAGAATCAAGCCGGCCATGACGAAAGCAATCACGAGGGATATGAGCCAATCCCATTGGCCAAAGGGTAAAAATGCCAACCCGGAGGTAAGGACCAGAAGCAGGTAGAGACTGATAAGCACGCGGACCGAGCGGCCCAAGTTGATCTTCATTGGGGATGTACCAGATAAAAGAGCGGATAAAGAAAGAGCCAGACGATATCGACAAAGGCCCAGTAAAGGCCGAGCACCTCAAAGGGGTTCGGCGTCAGCAACGCGCGCGGCGAACACCAGCTCCAGCCGCCAAAGAAGAGAATAAGCATGAGCCCAACAAACATGTGGAACATGTGGATGCCAGTCATGGTGAAATAAAGGACGAAAAAAAGCTCGGATGACGAGGGATCGCTCCCGGTAAAGTGGAAGCTGCTGCCAGGTACGAGGTGTTCGGTAAACTTGGTGTGATACTCGTAGCCTTCGATCCCCAAGAACGCTGCGCCGAGAAGCCAGGTGATCGCGAAGAGGGCCAGGAGCCATTCTCTTTGACCCTTGCGGGCGAACTCGACGGCCAGGGCCATGGTGAAGCCGCTGGTAAGAAGCACGGCGGTATTCAAGCAGCCGAGATACGATTCCTGATGTGCTCCCGCTTCGTCGAAGGCTTGCCAATGGGAATAGCGGTAGACCATGTAGGCCGTAAACATGCCGCCGAAGAAGAGAACCTCGGTGGCGAGGAAAATCCACATGCCGAAGAGCGCGCTTTCTCGCTGATGTCTGGCTTCCTTGAACGGGAAGTTCAACAGACCCGTGCTGGCTTCAGGATCAGTGGACATGGATCTCCTCGGGGGCTTCGTCGGGTTCGTGGGTGTCCGGTGGTGGATCGTAGCCGTAGGGCTTTCTCGTCACGATGGGGATGCAGGCGAAATTTTCCGAGGGCGGCGGCGACGGTATCTGCCACTCGAGGCCCGGAGCGTCCCAAGGGTTGGGACCGGCCACCCGTCCGAAGAACGCGGACCAACCCAAATAGGTGAGAGGCAGAAAATAGCCAATGCCCAGAAGCGGCAGGCCGGTGGTTGAAATGATGTTGAGAAGTTGAAATTCCTCGGGATAAACGTGGTAGCGGCGGGGCATGCCCATGTAGCCGAGAATGAACTGCGGGAAGAACGCCAGATTGAATCCGACGAAAAGAAAGACTGCGGCCCATCGGGCCAACATCTCCGGGTACATCCGCCCGGTGATCTTCGGGAACCAGTAATGGATGCCTCCGAGGTAGGCCATGACCGCGCCACCGACCATGATGTAGTGGCAATGTGCGACGATGAAGTAGGTCTGCGTGACGTGGACATCCACGGCGAGGGAGGCGAGCATCAAGCCCGTCATGCCGCCGATGGTGAAGAGCGCGATGAAACTGAACGCGTAGAGGATGGGCGCTTCAAAGGTGATGTGGCCCTTGTAGAGAGTAGCTGTCCAGTTGAAGACCTTGATGGCCGAGGGAATGGCAACGAAAAAGCTCAGGAGCGAGAAGATCATGCCGGCGTAGATCGATTGACCGCTGACGAACATGTGATGGCCCCAGACGAGAAAGCCGAGAAAGGCGATGCCCAGGCTGGCGTAGACGATGAAGTTGTAACCGAAGATCGGCTTGCGGGAAAAGGCGGCGATCAGCTCGCTGACGACGCCCATGGCCGGAAGGATCATGATGTAGACGGCTGGATGCGAGTAGAACCAGAAGAGATGCTGGAAGAGAAGCGGATCGCCGCCGATGCGGGGATCGAAAATGCCGATCCCAAAACCGCGTTCCAAAGCCACCAACGTCAGAGTGATAGCCAACACCGGCGTGGCCAGGACGAAAATCAGGCTGGTCGAATAGAGCGTCCAGACAAACAGTGGAAGGCGAAACCAAGTCATGCCAGGAGCGCGCAGTTTGTGAATCGTGACGATGAAATTGAGGCCGGTAAAAATCGAGGAGAAGCCATTGATGAAAATGCCGACAGCCATGGCGATGACCCAGCCGTTGGAGTAGGTGCTGCTGTAAGGGGTATAGAACGTCCAACCGGTATCGACGCCGCCGAGGATGATCGAGGTAAGGGCAAATAGGCCTCCGAACATGAAGACGTACCAACTGATGAGGTTGAGCCGGGGAAACGCCATGTCACGAGCGCCGATCATGATCGGAATCAGAAAATTCCCCAGGACGTTGGGGATCGCGGGAATCAAAAAGAACCAGACCATGATCACGCCGTGCAGGGTGAAGAGTTTGTTGTAGGTCGTGGAGGTGAAAAACTCGCCGTGCGGAAACATCAGCTCCGTCCGCATCAGTACCGCCGCGAGGCTGCCGATCAAGAAGATGAACGTGATTGAAATGAGATAGAGGAGCGCAATTCGCTTGTGATCGTGGGTGAACAACCAGGAGGCGAGCGTTTTCTCCTTGTTCAGGTAGTTTTCCCCAGGAATAAAACGCGCTTCAGGGGTTTGAGTCATGCGCGCTCCCCGGGTTGGGCGGATAGGTTGTCCGCTGAGATTTGATGTAGGCAATGAGGGCAATGATTTGTTCCTCGCTCAAAACTCCCTGAAAGGAAGGCATGATCGGCTGATAGCCAGCCGGAACGCTTTTCGACGGCTGGAGAATGCTGTCGCGGAGATAGTCGTCGTTGGCCACGACAATCTGCCCCGACTGAAGCGGCACGGGTTGCTGGTAAATGCCTTTGAGTGATGGGGCATGAACGACCTGGCTGTTTTCATGGCAACCGCTGCAACCCAGCGAGTGGAAATACCATGAGCCTTCTGCGGCCAAGGTCTCAGGGGCGGTGTGATCCTGTTGCAACCACGCCGCATATTCCGTGTCCGACATGACGATGATGCTCCCCGCCATTTGGGAGTGGAAATCACCGCAATACTGGCCGCAAAATAAATGGTACGTGCCCGTTTGAGTCGCCTTGAACCACATGCGGACATAGCGCCCGGGCAGGACATCATGCTTGATCCGGAAAGCGGGAACGTCGAAGTCGTGAATGACATCCTGGGACGTCAGAGTGAGGACAATGTTTCGATTGACCGGGATGTGGAGCTGGTTGATTTCGCGCTGACCGCCCGGGTGCTCGATCTTCCACATCCACTGTTTACCGATGACGTAAATAGCCAGCCCATCGCTGGGCGGGCTGAACATTTCATAATAGACGTTCCCGGCCCAAATGAAGAGTCCGACGAAGACGATGAAGGGAATGACGATCCAGGTCAGTTCGATGCCGATCTGACTTGCTTCTGATGGGTATCTGGTTCGGTCGGCCCCGGAGCCTTTTCGATAACGGATGCAGAAGTAAGTAATAACCGCGAATACAGCGAGGGTGATGGCGCTGCAGAGGAGAACGAGCGAGACAAAAATCGTGTCGACACTCGTCGCGTAACTCGAGTCTTCGTAGGGAAGCAGAGCAAAATTCATTTTGGAGACCTCCCCCCTTCCAATTTTTTTACCGACTCGGTCCAAAGCGAATGGATGACGTAGCCCGCCACAAGGAGAACCATGAGGCAACCGGACGCGCGCATCAGATTAAAAATTAGGACGCCGTATTTTCCCTGAAGCGGATTGTAGCGGCAACATAGCAGGAGGAAGTCGTAGACGGGCGAACTGACTTTCGAGGCAGAGGCTACCTTCAGGGCATCATCTAGCTGCGCCGGAGGAAATTCGATGCCGAAGAAATACCGCGAGGTCACGCCGCCTGGCGTGAGGACGATCATTCCGCTGGGATGGGCGTATTGGTCTGAGGCGGGATCGTAGACGTAATGAAAGCCCACCGTGTCGGCCAGTTTCTTGATCGAATCGGGCGAGCCGGTCAGAAAATGCCAGGCATCGGCTGTTTGAGGCCGCTGATAACTATCCACGTAGCCCAGTTTCTTCAGGGCCGAGATGGCGGGAGTGTCCCGAGGATCGATGCTCACGACGACGACTTCGTAGCGATCTCCTGCGTCGTAGGTGAGGCCTTTGAGCGAGGTGACGAAGCTGTTCAGGACGATTCCGCAAAGATTGGGGCAACGATAGTAATCGAGGATGAGAAGGACCGGGCGCTTGTGAAAATATTCGCCCAAGTGGACTGGAGCCCCGGTGTCCGAAATGAACGGCAGGTCGAGCGGGACTTGGACACCAAGGTTCTGGTCGAAACGGACACCCTGAGCGATACTGATGGGCGTTGATGAGTCGGCGCGCGCGCTGGCGGCGAGACCAAGAAGCAGGAAGGCGAAGAGAAGGCTAGGGCGCATGTTGGGTCTCCTGGGCTTTCTGCTGGCGCATTTGCAGTTCGGTTGCCTCGGGCGCTGGTGCAGCGTTCGTGGTAGGTGCGGGCGGAGTCGCCGAGTAGCTTTTCGTCCAGAGCATCATCGCGCGGTCGATGGGTATTTGGGCAACGCCATGCTCGCGGTCGATCCAGGCGTAGCGGTCGAGGTGTGAGCCCTCAACTGTCCTGACGGCCTGTAGATCGCGCAAAGGGTTGGTCTGCAAACGCGGGAGCGGGGGAAGGTCGGATTCCGCCACCATCGGCGAGGATTCGCTGGTGCGTTTTGGGTAGGTCTTCTCCAGGAGCTTAAAGAACAGGGTCACGATGAGGATGCTCACAATGAGAGTGACGCCCAAAAGCGCGGCCACTTTCACGACGCTGCGAATATGAAGATCGGCCCCCTCGTGCGCTGAGGGCGAAGCCGACGGAGGAATGTAGCCCTGAGGTTTCACGCGGGAACTCCCTCTTGTTTTGCCCGAAGCTCACCCAGCACCAAAGGAGCAGCGGCAAGATTTCGAGCGTACTCTGAAATCCAAATCAGTCCGACGGCCACGATCAGAACGACACTGGTCCCGGCAATATGGAAATGTTTCCCGAACGCCGGCTCAATCCACCAGACGACCTGGGCGAAGTGAGCGACAACCATCAAGGCCGCGACGCGCGCGAGCCGATCAAGATTTCTGGAGACACTCGTTAGGATCAGGCAGAAAAGCGGGATGACAAAATGGACAAAAACCAGAAATACGGCGAAGAACTCCCAGCCTGTTGAACTGCGGTCCGAAAACCAGACGACGTCATGCGGGAGGTTTCCGGTCCAAATGATGATGTACTCCATGAACGTGACGTAGGTCCAAAAACAGGTGAAGGCGAGCAGGAGATTGCCGAGATCGTGGACGATCTTGACCGTGAGAACGCCTGCAAGCGGTTCGAGTTGGGCGAGGCATCTCAGAATCAAAATAGACCACGCCATGGCAACAACTCCCTGTTCGGCAATGAACTCGACGACGAACATGCTCGAATACCATTCCGGATTGAGCGACATGACCCAGTCGATGCAGGCAAAATTCATCAGCAAAACAAAAACAATGAGACTTGGTCCGCTCCATTGCTGCATCGTTTCCAGTGAAGATGATTCAGCCTCGTCTCGATGGAGACTCAGCCTGCGGAACCATCCGGCGAGAGCGCCCAGGATCAGAAAGTAGAGAACGTACCGAATCAGATAAAAGGGAACGTTGAGGTAGGCTTCTTTCTGATGAACCAACTTACCGACGTCGCCGTTTAAAGGATGAGTCCAGGGGAAGAGATACGACATACCGGCCAGAATGGGGAGGAAGAGCACCGCACAAAGGGGGAGGGTCATTGTGCCGGCTTCGAGCAATCGGGTGATGGCGAATCCCCATCTCCCACCTGTAAGATATTGAATGAGCAAGAGGGCGAGACATCCCAAAGGTATCCCAACCCAAAAAACGAAAGCGGTCAGATACCCCTCAAAAAAGAGAGCGGGAAAGAAGAATCCGAAAACGCTGCAGATGGCTAGAAGGACCACGCCAAGGACCAGCCCGAGCTTGGACACCCGCTGAAGTAATGGAGAAGTCGTCATTTAAGCTTCTCGAGTTGGGCTTTATCTGTGGGTTCGATCCGATCCGACGTCGCGTTCTGACTGAACTGCAAAGCGCGGATGTAGCTAATGATGGCCCATCGGTCCTCCGGAGTGATGCGCGAGCCGAAGGGATACATCACGCCATACCCATGGGTAATGACCTGATAGAAGTGGCCGACAGGAGCATTGCGTAACCGTTCTGAATGAAAAGAAGGCGGCTGGGGAAAGCCGCGCTGCACGACGATTTCTTGTCCGTATCCATCGCGCCCGTGACAGACCGAGCAATTGATGTTGAAAGCCTCCTGACCTTGCTTGACCAGATCAAGTGTGACGGGCACCGGAAAGGTCGTGGCCAAAGCATCTCCCGTTTGCCCGGTGTAAAAGACCGAACCGTCATCCACTGAACCACGAGGCACAGTGTGTTCGACGGGCTTGCGATCCACTTGTTCATTTGGAAAGTCGTAATTTTGCTGGTCGGGCAGGAATTTGGGCTGCTCCTGCATGTTCCTATGGCAGGCGGTCAGACCCAAGGCCATGAGAATGAAGACGAAGCCGCAGGAGGAATTAGGATTCAAGCGGCACCTCCGTGACTTGAATCGCACCGCAATTCCGAAGAGCTTCCGTGGTCCTTTCCAACTCAAAACGTGGATCCGACGATTCCACGCAAAGGAAAAAGGCATCGCTGGAAGCTGCGCGAAACCGTTCCACGTTCGATACCGGGTGGGAGTAACGCGGTAGCCGATTGAGCAGAAGCATACCGAGAACTCCACCGAGGACGCCGCCAAGCACACCCATTTCAAACGTGATGGGAACAAACGAGGGCCAGCTATGCAGCGGTCGCCCGCCGATGTTCTCAGGATACGAGATGACGGAAGCATAGTACTCCATGAAGTACCCGGCTGCGGCGGAGAGCAAGGCGGCGACGAGAAAAATCACCGCGACTGCAATGGGCCGGAAATGGAGCGCCTTGGAAACGCCTTCGACCGCAAATGGCGTGTAAGTTTCTATACGGCTGTAGCCCGCCTTGCTTACTCCCTCGGTCCCGCGCACGAGTTCATCGGGACCGGCGAACTCGGCGAGCAGACCGTAGATTTTGGCGTTGTCGTTCATGCGCCCCGCTCCTTAAGTTCGCCCGGCTTCTTGTGAACGAGGCCGCGCATCTCGCTCATGGCGACCATGGGGAAGATACGGATGAAGACAAAGAAAAGCGTGAGGAAGAGGCCGAAGCTGCCGAAGAGAGTCATCCAATCCCACTTTGTGCCGTAAAACATGCGCCACTCGGACGGCAAGTAATCGCTGTGCAAACTTTGAACGACGAGGATGAAGTGATCCAGCCAAAGTCCGACGTTGGCCAGAATCGCGACGATGAAGAGCACCACAGGCGATTGCCGCACCGCGCGAATCCAGATCAACTGGGGCACACCGACATCCAGAATCATCAGCATCCAGCCGCCGATGGCGTAGGCACCGGTGAACTTGTCAGCGACGATGAACTTGTCGTAGGGATCCGCGCTGTACCAGCTCATGAAGGTATCGGTGAAGTACCCATGGCCGACAATCAGGCTGGTGGCCAAAAGGAGCTTGGCCATGTTGGCGAGATGGCGGCCGGTGATGATGTCCTTGAGGTGATAAAAATGACGGACCGGAATGATCAGGATCAGACCCATGGCGAAGCCCGACTGAAGCGCGGCGGCGACAAAGTAGAAGGGCATAATGGTCGTGTGCCAGCCGGGCACGATGCCGACGGCAAAATCGAGGCTGACGATGCTGTGGACGGAAACAACTAGCGGCGTGGCCAGACCCGCCATGATCAAATAGGCCATCTTGTAGCGGGACCATTGCCGTCCTGAACCACGCCAACCCAAGGCGAGGATGCCGTAGATGACTCGTTGCCAGTAATGGGGTGAATGGTCGCGCAAGGTTGCCAAATCGGGCAGCAGGCCGACAAAATAGAAGATAACGGAAACGATGGCATAGGTCGTGACCGCGAACATGTCCCAGATCAGCGGGCTGCGGAATTGCGGCCACAGGTCCATGGTGTTGGGGTAAGGAAAGAGATAGTAGAAGAGCCAGGGACGACCGAGGTGAATCAGCGGAAAGATGCCCGCGCAGGCCACGGCGAAGAGCGTCATCGATTCCGTGAAGCGGTTGATCGAGGTGCGCCATTCCTGATGGCACAGATAGAGCACGGCGGAGATAAACGTGCCGGCGTGCCCGATGCCGACCCACCAAACGAAGTTGACGATGGCAAAGCCCCAGGCCACCGGAATCTGAATGCCCCAGATGCCGACGCCGTAGGCAAAGAGAACAGCGATGGCGTAGTTGAACATCATCAACAGCGAGAACGCGATGGCAAATCCGCCGATCCAGCCGTATCCCATCTTCCTTTTGACGACGATTCCTGTGATGCGCTCGGTAATCGAATCATCGGTCATGCCTGGTGGCAAGATGGGCTCCAGCTCAGAAGGGGCGGCGGATTGCATGGCGGATTAGGTGGAGGATGGAGGATTGGTCACCTTGGCAAGGTAAGTGGTGCGCGGATGCGTGTTGAGATCGGCGAGCAATCCATAGTTGCGGGGCAGCGCCTTGAGCCGGGAAACGCGGCTCGCCGGGTCATTGATGTTGCCAAACACGATGGCATCCGCAGGACATGCGGCCTGGCACGCGGTCACGATTTCACCATCGCGAATGGGCCGCATTTCCTTTTCTGAATCGATCCGTGCCGATTCGATCCGCTGCACGCAGTAGGTGCACTTCTCCATCACGCCACGGCTCCGAACGGTGACGTCCGGGTTTTTCTGCAGGGCGAGTGTCGGATGCGTCGTGTCGCTGTATTCCAGGAAATTGAAACGCCTCACTTTGTAAGGGCAGTTGTTCGAGCAGTAGCGCGTGCCGACGCAGCGGTTGTAAACCATGTCGTTCAGACCTTCTGACGTATGGACGGTCGCCCCCACTGGGCAGACGACTTCGCACGGCGCGTCTTCGCACTGCATGCAGGTCACCGGTTGGAAATGCATCGCCGGGTCTTCCGGCTCGCCTTCGAAGTAGCGATCAATGCGGATCCAATGCATTTCGCGGCCTTTGATGACTTGATCTTTGCCCACGACGGGAATGTTGTTCTCGGATTGGCAGGCCACGACGCAGGCGTTGCAACCGACGCAGGTGTTGAGATCAATCGACATGGCCCACGCATATTTTTTGTACTCGAAAGGCGGATAGAGATTTTCCTCCGGCGGTGGATCGGGCTTGTTTTCCTGGGCCTTATGGGGATCCGTCTTGTAGTCCGCAAGTGTCTCAAGCTGGATCAAGTCCCGACCTTCCATGGAAAAGTGATGCTGGGTCGAGGCCAATTCATGCCTTGCCCCGGTAGCTTGTGCGCTCGTGAGCATCTGTGACCATGTTCCCAGAGCGGAACGGAGGGTAGCGGCATTGAAACCGACGTTATTGGCAACCTCGCCAAGCTGGGAGCGGCCATAGCCGAGGGTGACGCTGACGCAACCATCGGCATGCCCCGGCTGAACCCAGACAGGCGCATCCAGTGATTGTCCCGCCGCCTCAAGGCGAATCACATCGCCGGTCGTTACGCCCATGCTCTTGGCGGTAGTCAGGCTGATCATGGCAACGTTGTCCCAAGTGAGCTTAGTCAATGGACGCGGCAGTTCCTGAAGCCAAGCGTTATTAGCGAAGCGTCCGTCATCGGCCGCCGTATCAGGTCGAAAGAGAATTTCGAGATTGGAAGATTTGATGGCGTCTATTGGTGGAGCAGGTCGAACGCTTACGACCGGGACCGGGGACAAAGTCGGAGATGATTTCCCGATCATGACGCCCTTATTCAGGGAATGTTCCCAGGCGGCGGGAACGTCGGCAGCCAAGTTACGCTGCCAAAAATCGTGCACGATGTCGTAGCCCTTCTTTGGTGGTAGATCGACAAAGAGCGAGATAACTTCCAACAGCGAAACGACATCGGGATAAAGAGGCTCAATTACGGGCTGAATGAGGCTGGGCGTTCCGTCGATGGCGACAATGTCTCCCCACGCCTCGAGATAATGGGACTCGGGAACGTGCCACTGACAACGTGAGCCGGTTTCGTCGTCGTAGAGTCCGAGATGGATGGAATGAGTGACCCCGGCAAGAACTTCGGGGAATGCCAGCGCCGGTGGGAGGTCATAGATCGGATTTGCACCGGCAATTAGAAGCGTGCTAACTGCGCTGCGCTTTAGGGCGGCGATGAAATCCGGTAGCGAAGTTGCCGGAATGGGCGGTGGTGTGGCTTCCTGATAGGTGACGGTTGAGCCGATATTTCCCAGCGCCTGATTAAGTTGAAAGGCGAGGGTGTGGACGCTTTCCGGTTGATAATCACCGGCCATGACCACGCTTCGACCACGATGTTGCTGAAGTTCATTTGCGAGTTGCAGAATTTCAGGCGAGCCTCCGCCTAATCCCTGCGAGATTGCAGCAGCGAGTTGTTGAGTGAACGCGATCAGCTCAGATGGTTTGCGTTGCCAACGGACATCCGCTTTAGCTCCCGTGATGGAGGGAGCCGATTCCACCGCGTACAAACGGTTGAAATCGGACGCTGGGTCGCGTCGCTTTTTCGAGAAGGCCTTGGTCAGGATGAGATTGGCGGGGCCATCAAAAAGAAAATCAGCATCCAGCGAAACAATGATATCAGCTTTGCTCAAATCATAGACTGGTTCCGCTTCATACCCGGAAATGGATTTCGCGCGGACGGGAGCTGCAGGCTCGTAGGAGCACCAGCTCATCTTAGGAAACCGAGTTTGCAGCCGTTGAAGCTGATCGGCCAATGTCGGTGAAGCCGTCTTACCGGTGAGCACGAAAAGCCCCGCGCCCTGATCTTGCTCGTGCTCCTTGATGCGGGTTCCGACGAATTGCGTAAAGGCGTCCCATGTGGAAATGTCCTTGTCCTGCCGGATCGTCTGTGAACGGTCGGGGTCATAGAGTCCCAGAATGGACGCTTGCATGAAAACATCCGTGGCCCCGAGACTGGCGGGATGATCGGGATTGCCTTCGATTTTGGTGGGGCGGCCCATTTCAGTTCGGACGAGGACACCTTTACCGTAGCCCCGGTGGGAAAACGTCGTCGCGTAGTAGAGAGGTTTTCCGGGGATAATCTCCTCCGGCCTGCGCCCGTAAGGAACGATCTTTTCCTGTGGTTGACGGCTGCACGCGGTCAGACCAGCGAGCGCCAACGATGCGGCCATCAGCTTTAAAAATCGGCGACGGCTTATGGCATTGTCCCACTCACTCGCATATTCAGGAAACTCCCGATGGAGATAAGGCAGGAAATCGGGACTGTGTGACCACTCCTCGAGGCTTTTCCAGAATCGAGGTCCACCGGCATCGACCTGAACTTGGGGAGGAAGTGAAAGCGAGTTCATGGGTTAACGGTGGCAAGCGGAACAATCCGTCAAGTGGTCCTTCTGGATGTGCCGGGCCGTGATCCAGTCCTGGCCTGTATGCGGATCCTTCGGAGTCGTCCAATCCATCTGATAAACTTGGCTGAGAGGTCGGAGTTGGTTTTCGGGATGCCGGTGACAGGAAAGGCACCAACCCATGGTCATATCGGTCGCTTTCCAGGTGATCGGCATTTCATCCACCCGCCCATGGCAAGTTGAACAACCGACTCCCTTGTTGATATGGATAGAGTGATTGAAATAAACGTAGCCCGGCATTTCATTCACCGTGTTCCACTTGATCGGCTTATTTTCGGCGTAGCTTTGCCGAACCGGCTCGAGCATCGGTGCGTCCTTCCAGATTTGAGAGTGGCAGGTCATACAGGTTTGCGTGTCAGGCATGCCAGCGTATGACGAGGTGGCGACCGAGGTGTGGCAAAAGCGGCAGTCGATGCCGAGTTCGCCCGCGTGGTGCTGATGACTGAACGGAACCGGCTGGTCCAAGGTCACGCCCACGTTGGTCCAGTAAGGCGAGCGGTTGAGCAGATAAAAGGAGTACGTCCCTCCCACCAAGAGAACGCCGACACCCAAGATAACAATCTTGGCATAGAGATCGACGCTGGGGGGAAAGAGTTGAGCCATGGTTCTGTTCGTTTCATTGCTGAACGTGGTCTTGGGTCAACGCACCTTGACCTCAAAGTTTTTTCCTTCCCATCGTTCCGCGTCCGGCCAGTAGAACGTGAACTGGAGATTTCCGCCCGCTGGCAGCTTTTCGCCCGAAAGATCAATGACATGGACCCCCAACCCCGAATCGCGAGAAGTTTCCTCACCGAAAGTTCGCCACTGATCGCCGCTCCAGCGTAGTTGGGCTGGAACCAGCGTTTCAATGC
>Ga0181537_10003651_pt1 | contig 13086 bp, 6 predicted proteins | sample PEATcosm2014_Bin_39_FD_119765 | JGI IMG/M metagenome (GOLD analysis project Ga0181537, IMG submission 119765) | Peatland microbial communities from MTU Mesocosm Facility, Houghton, MI, USA - PEATcosm2014_Bin23_10_metaG | ecosystem: Environmental > Terrestrial > Soil > Wetlands > Peat | place...
GATGAGGTCCCAGTCATAAACATGCCGCCAGCGCAGGTATCGCCAGGGCGGTAGGAAATAGATGCATTTTCGCTTGCGCAGGTAAATGAGCTGATGGTTTGGAAGGGGCGATCAGTCCTACAAAGCCCTGTGGCGAATGAAATGCCGGCAGTGGCTCGCCGCATCGGCATAGAATTGCGAACCCAGTACGTGCTGGCGTACCGTCCGCAGGATCTGACGGAAGACGGAAAATGGCACAAGATTAAAGTTAAACTCATGCTGCCCAGAAAGTTTCCGTTCGTCCGGGCCCGCGTCAGGACCGGCTACTACTCCTCAGCCGAAATGGAAGGACCGCGATAAAATATTCCAGCGCCGACGACGGGTGGATTCGACAACTTCTGTTGGCTCAACCGCATCACAGTTCGTCACGGGCGTACGATTCGCCTCAAATTATCAGGTTCTTTTCTGTGCGGGACACTCAAACTTCGGCTCGCTGGGAAACGGGTTCGGTGCCAGTCTATGCGGTTGTCGCTTTTCGGATTTTGGTTGATCAGCGCAGCGACACTCTTGGCGCAGCTCGCTCCCCAAGCTCCGCAAGCGGCGTATGAAGGTCAAAACGTCAGCTCAGTCTCGCTGATTGCCAATCCGCATCGTGATCTGACGCCCCTCTTTAAGCTGGTGACTCAGTCCGCGAATTCTCCGTACTCCGCGGACAAGATTCAGCAAACCACCGAAGCTCTGAAGAAGGCAGGCAATTTTGCCGACGTTCGAGTGGAAGTGGTGCCCGATATTGCGGGGCTACGCGTTAATTTCCTGCTGGAGCCGGCTTTCTATCTCGGGGTCGTGGAGTTCCCCGGAGCCGTCAAGGGTTTTTCTTATATCCGGCTGCTGCAGATTGCTAACCTCGCGGACGAAGATCCTTACGATCCCTCACGCATCCCTGTCGCCCAAAAAGCGCTCGTGACTTTCCTGCAGAAGAATGGATATTTCCAGTCGACGGTTCATCCGGAAACTGCCATCGACGACGCACACCAACTCGTGAATGTGAAGTTCAACGTCGAGATGGGAGCACAAGCAAAAATTGCATCGGTCCGGATTGATGGTCCCGATCAGCCTGAAAGCGCCCAACTGCTGCACGCCATACAGTCTCTGCGGGCCCGCATCTCCGGAGCCCTGCTGAAACCAGGGAAGTCTTACTCTCCGGGCCGCATCACCGCCGCGACCGCACAGATGAAGAGAATCCTGTCGAAGCAGCGCCGCTGGGCCAGCAGCATCCGCGAGAATCCGCCGCAATACGATTCGGCGACTAATCGCGTAAATGTGTCCTTCAAAGTGGAGGTCGGACCTGAGGTCACGGTCCGCGCAGTGGGCGCGAAACTTTCTTTTGTTCCCTTCCTGGCCAAGCGGCAGATGAAAAAGCTCATCCCCATCTTTACCGAAGGAACGGTGGACCAGGATCTGGTCGATGAGGGCCAGCGGAACTTGACCGACTATTTCCAGAAGAAGGGCTACAACGACGTCAAAGTAACCACGGACTACCAGACGAAACCGGACCAGATTCTGGTCGTCTACACGATCAATCCAGGAGCCAAGCAAAAAGTAGGCGGAATTAACTTTCGGGGAAATAACGGGATCTCCGCAAAAGAGCTGATGGCGCAGGTAACGGTGAAGAAGTCACACGTCTGGACCCACGGAAGTCTCAGCGACAAATTGGTGAAGCAAAGCACCGGCAATATCGAAGCTCTTTACAGAGATCGAGGCTACGAAGAAGCCAGTGCCAGCGCTCGCACCTTTCAACGCGACGGAAAGACTGAGGTGGATTTCGACATCACCGAGGGCCCGCAAACAATCGTCCAGAACGTCACGGTCTCGGGAAACGAGCACATCGTTCTCGAACAACTGACTTCTTCCAAGGGATTTCAACTGCGCGCTGGAGCGCCGTTTTCGCCCCGCAAGCTGGCGAACGATCGCAACCGCATTTCCGCGACGTATCTGGATCGCGGCTATCTCAACGTCGACGTAAAGTCAACCGTCGCGCGTGAGCCCTCTGATCCCCAGCATGTGCAGGTCACGTACGCGATCACCGAACACCAGTCGGTGCGCGTGAGCGAAGTGGTTTATCTGGGACAGGAGCACACGCGGGAATCGCTCATCGTAAAAACTGCGCACATTGCTACCGAGGCTCCCATGCAGCGCGCACAACTGCTGGAAGGAGAAAGCCGCCTGTACGACCTCGGAATCTTCGATTGGTCCAGCGTCGGCCCTAGAAAGCCGATCACTGACCAGTCCGACGAAATGGCTTTGGTGAAAATACACGAGGCCAAACGCAACGAGATCACGTACGGCCTTGGATTTGAGGTGTCGCACCGCGGCGGCAACATACCGACCGGAACCGTGGCTCTGCCCGGAGGCGGTGGCACAATTGGCTTAGGCGGAAATAAGATCGCGCCCAGCCAGTCGACGTTCGCGAGTCCCCGGGGCCTAGTGGAATTCACTCGCCGCAACATGCGCGGCCTGGGGGAAACAGCGAGCGCCTCGATTCTTCTTTCGAGATTGGATCAAAAAGCCCTCACCACGTATGGGCAGCCGCGCTTCGTCGGATCGCAATGGCAATCTCTAACCAGCTTTTCGCTGGAGCGCACTAGCGAAAATCCTCTTTTCACCGCAACTCTTGGAGACTTGTCGTTCCAGGTTGAACGAGTGATCAGCCATAAATCGAATACGCGATTGCAGTTTCGTTACGACTTCAACAAAACTGCGCTCTCCCATCTTCTCGTACCCGAGCTCGTTCTCGAGCAGGACCGAAGCGTGCGACTTTCGACCGTATCCGCAACGGTAATCCGCGATACGCGTGACAAGCCGCTCGACGCTCATCGCGGCATGTTCTCCACGGTCGATCTGAGCATCACGCCGACGGCATTTGGGTCGAGTGCTAATTTCGCCAAATTGTTCGCGCAGTACGCCTATTACAAACCAGTCGGCTCCATCGTCTTTGCCGACAGCGTTCGCCTGGGGCTGGCATCGCCCTTCGTAGGCAGCTTCGTGCCTACGAGTCAGCTATTTTTCTCCGGCGGCGGCACGACTCTGCGCAGCTTTCCGATCGACGAAGCTGGACCGCAGCGCCTGGTTCCCTTTTGTAATGTATTGCAGGGGCAATCCGGATGTGTGAACGTTACCGTACCCGTGGGTGGGAAACAGCTCTTCATTCTCAATTCGGAAATGCGTTTCCCGCTGCATATCAACAAGGCGCTCGGCGGTGTGATTTTTTACGATGGAGGCAATGTGTACAGCGCAATCAACATCAACAATTTCGTGAACAATTACACGAACACGGTGGGCTTCGGATTGCGCTATGCTACGCCAATCGGCCCCGTCCGCATTGACGTTGGACGCAACCTCAATCCAGTTCCAGGAATCAATCCCACGCAGTACTACATCACCATCGGTCAAGCTTTTTAGCTTGGCATGCGGCTAGCAAGGTACGAAATTATGAATTGGAAACGCATCATCGGACGTACGGTGGCAGGATTTGCACTGCTCGTAATCGTCGTCGCGGTGGGCGGCTATTTCTATCTAAAGAGCAACAGCTTTCAGAGCTTTGCTGTCCGCGAGATTGTCCAACGCGCCAATGCCGCAACCGGCGGCAGGACGGAGATTGGCGGCCTGGATTTCGAGCTTGGCACGCTGACCGCGCATCTCCACGACATCACATTGCATGGCACTGAGAGCGCTGACCAGCCTCCGTTGCTTCATGCCGACGAACTTACCGTCCGCTTGCGAATCATTTCCGCGATGCAGCGTCAGGTTGCGCTGCGCGAACTCTTGCTCGCTCATCCCGTTGTCCACATTCAAGTTGACCACGATGGCAAGAACAATCTCCCATCGCCGCCGCCGAGCCAGAGTGGAAGCAGCACAAGCATCTTCGATTTGGCGATCGAGCACGCTCAGCTGAAGAACGGCGAGGTCAACTACAACGACCGTAAGATTCCTCTCGAAGCCGATTTATACGATCTCGGCACCGACGTTCACTTCGAATCGCTCGCCAAGCGCTATTCCGGAGAACTTTCTTACAAAAATGGCCGCCTGCATTACGCCGATTATGCGCCGCTGGCTCACAGTCTGGATCTGAAGTTCAGCGCCACACCCGATCGCTTCGATGTCAGCCCTGCCAATTTCCAGATCGGCTCCTCCCGCCTTACTCTTCACGCGCAGCTTCAGAATTATTCCAATCCAACTGCCGCGGGGGATTATCAAATTCGTCTTCACACCGCGGATTTCGCGAGCCTATCTCCTTCAACAAAACCGGCAGGGGACGTCTCACTGATCGGCAAACTACAGTACCGCCCTTCGGGCAACCAGCCGAGCCTTCGCGACATTAACGTCGATGGGCAGATCGCGAGTGATTTCCTCAGCGCCGTCGCTTCCGGAAATCGGGTCGAGTTGAGAAAGCTGCAGGGAACTTACAGCCTCGCCGATGGAAATCTGGAGGTTCAGAACCTGAGCCTGGAATCGTTGGGCGGTCGCGTCAACGCGTCAGCGGAGATGAAGCATTTGGATGCGACACCGGAGTCCAGCGTGCAGGCTTCGCTCTTTGGGATTTCGCTGCGGGATGTTCAACGCGCGCTGGGCCGGCAGCAACTTCCGGGCGCCACGGTGTCCGGAACGCTCCGCGGACAAGTCCAGGCGGGGTGGAAGGGATCAATCAACAATCTGCGTGGGCGTTCCGATCTATTCGTGCAAGCGACGGCCGGCAGCCGGTCAAATCCTTCGGCTTCGGATGTCCCAGTGAACGGGGCGATCCATGCGGCCTACGACGGACCACGCCAGACAATCAAACTCCACGACACTGTAATCACGATTCCATCTGCCACGCTCACCCTTCAAGGGACAGTCAGCCGCCACTCCAACTTGCAGTTGAAGATGGTGGCCAGCAACCTGCAGCAACTGGCAGCCCTGGCTGCATCGTTCGGAGCCGCACAAACTCCACCGCCGTCGATTTCTGGATCGGCGACAATCGACGCAACCGTGCAGGGATCAATCCAGAAGCCCGCCATAACAGCGCACGTGGACGCGGAGAATCTTGAAGTCGAGGGCAGCGCTTGGAAGAACGCCAGAATTGCACTGCATGCGAATCCGTCAGGAGTCCTGATTGAAAACGCGTCTCTAATCAACGCGCACCGCGGTCAAGCAACTCTGACTGCCAACGTGGCTCTGCACAAGTGGTCGTACGAACCTTCGAACCCGATCAAGGCGCACCTTGAAGTCCAGCAGATGAGTGTCGCGGATTTACTGGATCTGGCCAAGCAGCATTACCCGGTTAGCGGCGATCTCTCCGCCAACGTGAATCTCGAGGGTTCCCAACTTCACCCGTCTGGCTCCGGCTCGGCGCAAATCGCCAATGCTCACGCCTACGGCGAGCCGATTCAGAATCTCTCGGCGAAGTTCCGTACGGAAAACGACGCCATCGTTTCCACACTCGTGGTCGCCGCTCCCGCGGGGACGATGGATGCCAATTTTTCCTACACTCCCAAAACAAGAGCCTATAAAGTGCGGCTCAATGCACCTGCGCTCGTACTTCAAAAGCTGCAAGCCGTACAGACAAAGAATCTCGGGATCACTGGTACGCTCTCAGCATCTGTCAACGGCGATGGGACTGTGGACGATCCGCAATTGGAGGCTTCGCTTCGCCTGCCGCAGCTTCAAATTCAGCAGGATTCTATTTCCGATTTCAATGCCCAATTACATGTCGCTCAGCACACTGCGAATGTCACCCTCGACTCGCAGGTGGCGCAAGCCGCAATCCATGCTCGCGGGACTGTGAGCCTCACCGGCGATTTCCAGATGGACGCGAAAATCGACACGGGAACCATCCCGCTCGGTCCGCTCGTAGCCGCGTATGCTTCCGGCGCGTCGGACGGCTTTCAGGGCCAAGCCGAGATGCACGCAACGTTGAAAGGGCCGTTGAGAGATACATCCAAGATCGAAGCCCACGTTTCGATTCCAACTCTGAAAGCAACTTATCGGTCGCTGGAACTTGGCATCTCGGAGCCAGTACGCGCCGATTATGCGAACTCCGTGGTCACGCTGCAGCCTGCGGAACTCAAAGGCACCGGCACATCTCTCCGGGCGCAAGGGCGCATTCCGATTCGCGGCACATCGCCACCCACGCTGACCGCCCAGGGGTCCGTCGACGTTCGGATACTTCAGATATTTGTCCCGACCCTCCAGAGTTCCGGCTCCGTGGCGCTTGATGTCCGGTCTTCCGGCTCCGCGATCAACGGCCAGCTGCAGTTCCAGAACGTCGCAATGAGTACGGCGGACGCTCCCATCGGCGTTTCGAAAATGAATGGCACAGTCGATATTGCCAACGATCACGCTCAAATCACGAAGATGACTGCGGAAGTGGGAGGCGGGCTGGTTTCTGTGGGAGGATCGGTCACATACAAACCGAGCATCCAGTTCAACCTGGCGCTGCAAGGGCATTCCATTCGCTTGCGCTATCCAGAAGGGTTACGATCGCTCCTGGACGCTAATCTCGCCTTCACTGGATCCACCCAGGCTTCGACGCTGAGCGGGCGTGTGTTGCTCGATAGTTTGTCATTTACCCCGGATTTCGATTTGTCGAAGTTTGCCGACCAACTCAGCACTGGGAATCAATTGTCTCAACCCGGTTTTGCCGACACGATCAAGCTCTCGATCGCCGCCCAATCTCAGCAGAGTTTGAATGCCGTCAGCTCTCAGGTAAGTATTGCCGGGCAGATCGCGTTGCAGGTCGGAGGCACTGCGGCGAATCCTGTGATCACCGGACGTACGACGCTAACCTCGGGAGAATTGTTTTATCGCAACGTACGCTACCAGCTGCAAAGGGGTTTGATCACGTTCGATAACCCCAATGAAACGCATCCGGTGCTCAATGTTTCGGTGACCACGACAGTCGAGCAATACAACCTGACACTCACGATGCGAGGTCCACTCGACAAGCTGACAACGTCTTACGTTTCCGATCCCCCGCTGGCAACGGCTGACGTCATCAATCTAATTGCGCGCGGACAAACGACCGAAGAATCGGCGGCAAGCAGCCAGAGCACCGACTCGATGGTCGCGTCGGAAGCGGCCAGTCAGCTCTCGAGCAGCGTGCAGAAACTGGCGGGAATATCGAGTTTGCAGATTGACCCGACGCTCGGGGGCAATTCGAATCCATCCGCTCGCATCGCGATCCAGCAAAGGGTCACGAAAAATTTGCTCTTTTCTTTTTCAACCGATGTGTCGCAACCTGGGAGTGAAATTGTCCAAGGCGAATATCAATTCAATAAGCGCTGGAGCGTTAGCGTACAGCGCGACCAGCTCGGCGGAGTTTCGGTGGACGGCCGCTATCACACGCGCTTCTGATCAGGACGGGTTCGGATCCACCGCCTACGAGATGATCGTCATGATCTCCACGTTTTCATGCTTGTTTTCGCAGTGGACGAGAACGGAATCTTCTTTGCGCTCCAGCAAGAAGTCGGCGACCGAATTGCCGCAACGAAGGTTTCGAATTGCAAGTTGCGAAATGCCCTCCGGAAGGTAGGGTCGGTCAAATACAATTCTGCCGCGTTCGGCCTCCACTGAGATACCGAGGCAGCCCTGCAAAATGAGAAATGGCGCGGCTGCCGCCCATGATTGCGGCGAGCACGCGACCGGATACAGCGTAGGTCCCTCAGTAGGACGCCTTTTCATCCCGCAGAATAATTCCGGCAGGCGATGCAACTCCACTTCAGCGCTCAGGTCCAGCATTGCCAGCAGCAGTTGACCCGCCATTTGCCTGCATCCATATTTCGCCATCCCATTCGCAACAATGGAATTATCGTGAGGCCACACGGAGCCGTTGTGGTACGAGAGCGGGTTGTATCGGGCTTCCGTAGTGGCCACCGTGCGAATTCCCCAGCCAGTAAACGAATCATCGCCCATGAGGGTTTCCGCGACACGGCGCGCTCTCTCGGGCGATGCGATCCCAGTGAAGAGACTGTGGCCCGCATTCGACGTGCGCACGCGGCATGGCTTTTTGCGGCCGTCTAATGCCAGGGCATACGTCCCCAGATCGCTGCACCAGAATTGATCCTCGAATTTCGTCCGTAATGCTTCGGCCTGCATCTCGAGTTCGCAGCCCTGAGCAGAGTTGCCCAGTACCCGGGTTAGCCGAGCCGCAGCCAATTTCGCCGCGTACACGTAACCTTGCACCTCACACAACGCGATTGGAGGCTCGGCGATCTGCCCATTCGCGTGAAATACGGAATCCTGAGAATCCTTCCAGCCCTGTTGTACTAAACCCTTCCCAGATCTGCGGCTGTATTCCACAAACCCGTCACCATCCGCGTCCCCAAATTCGTCGATCCAGTTCAACGCCCTTTGAACGTGTGGCCACAGTCGTTCGAGAAATTCCCGATCGCCTGTACGATCGAAATACGCTCCCGCAAGCATAATGAATAACGGCGTTGCATCCACGCTTCCGTAGTAGCGCCCGAACGGTACTTCTCCCAACGCCGCCATCTCGCTGCGGCGCATCTCATGCAAAATCTTGCCGGGCTCCGCGTCGGCGAATGCATCCAGCTTTTCGGCTTGCGACGCAGCCAGAAACTCGAGCACCCCTTTCGCGATGTCCGGATTGAAGCACAGCGTTTGCAGCGCCGTGATAATGCCATCGCGCCCGAATACGGTACTGAACCATGGAACGCCCGCATAAGGATAGTTACGCTCGGGGTTGCCCGCGATCATCATCTGCAGATCGGAGAGGGAGCGAGCGATCCAATCGCTGAAGCGCGAATTGGAGCTCGTGATTTGCGGGAATGCCCTCGCAACTCCCGCCAGCTCGAAGCGTGCTGAAGATAGCGCTTCGGTGTAACCGACGAACGGGCGCGTGTCTTCGGACTTGCAGCAAATCTCGAGCTGCAACGTTGCACTTTCCTTCGGACGCAATACGATTTCAAATTCGTATCCAGTTTCGGATACCTGCTGCGGAGCCACATCCACGTGGATGCAAGTCTCGCGGATCACGTGGTCCAATCCTTCGTAGCGAAGCGTCACGGATTTATTACGAATGTCACTTTCAAGGCGACGGCCTCTGCGTTCCCGCGTCATGCCGCGCACTTCGAAGATGTCCGTAAAATCCGCCTCGAATTCAAGCCCCAGAGGGATGTCCAGGTCATCGAGGCCGTGATTCACCAGACGGATTTTCTCGAAGCACGAATTCTTATACAGAAATCTGGATCGGAGCAGATGTAGAACCCCGCGATGAATCGCGACCTCTCCATCGTGAAACACATCGAGATTCGCGATGTCGGCAGTGAAGAGAAAATTGTTCGTGGCTACCGTAGAACTTAACAAGAGTGGGCGCGCACCCCAGAGGTGTAGCGAGAACTGAGAGAGGTGGCGCATGCCATCGTAGAACAATCCTTCCTCACCAAGGCCTGTCGTCTGCACGTCTCCAAGGCGGTCGAACACAAAAAACATTTCGCCATACTTAAGGACCCGGGCGCGATCGTCCGCCGGAGAGGCGGTCGTTGCTATGTAGTACTGGGCGTGGGCGATTCCGCTTCCATCCAATTCAACACTCCCTCTTCGACCGTCATCGAGGCCGACTTTGGATGTATAAGTTGCCGATAGATGCTCAGATAATCGCATGCCATGCGATCGCTCGTGAAATTCAACTCGAAGTGCCGGCGGCATTCCATCCGGTCGATCGTCCCGATCCGCTTGACAGCCTTCACTGCCTCGTCGATGTTCTGAACCAGAAATCCGCAGCGGCCATCTGGAATGAGCTCCGGAACGGAGCCGAACGGATACGCGATCACTGGCGTTCCGCACGCCATGGCTTCGATCGTGACCAAGCCAAAGGGTTCCGGCCATCGGATCGGAAAGAGAAGTGCGATGGCGTTGCCAAGGAACTTCTCCTTTTCAGAATTCCCAATTTCGCCAATGAAATCGATGAGCGGATGAGCCAACAGAGGTTTGATCCGCCCCTCAAAGTATTCCTTGTCGGCACGATCAACCTTGGCTGCGAGTTTCAACGGTATTCCCGAGCGAATCGCAATTTCTATGGCGCGATCCACGCCTTTTTCGGGCGATACGCGCCCGAGAAACGCCAGATATTTCCCGCCTGCCTTGTGGGGTGCAAGCGCGTCGGCCGGCATTCCGTGATAGACCGTTCGCAACCAGTTAGCCCAGGGCAAGGGCTCTCGCTGCGAGTTCGAGATCGAGACCAGCGGCATTTCCCTGAATTCTCGATAGAGAGGAAGGAGATCCGGAATATCAAGTCGTCCGTGCAGCGTCGTCAAGCACGGTATATCTTCGCGCCGGCTCCGGGGGAAATGCATATAGTCGATATGGAAATGGATCAGGTCAAAGTTTTGCGCCTGGCTGAAAACTTCTTCGATCAGCAACGTATGATGCGCAAGAGGATCGACACAATTGGGGTCCAAACGAAGCGCCTGTCTGCAACCCGGAATCAATTGCGCATTCGTCACCGAATCACCGCTGGCAAACAGCGTGACCTCATGACCTAACGACACTAGTTTTTCTGTAAGCCACGAAACAACCCGCTCGGTCCCTCCATAAAGGCGAGGGGGGACGCTTTCATAAAGTGGCGCAACTTGGGCGATCCGCATCTGCTGGACTCCTCTGCCAGTTCGTGCGCGCACTTCCAATATGCACGCATCTGCTTTTTTCGTACCGTGTAATAGGCTGCTCGAACGGAGACTCTGGAAGAAGACGGGGTCCCTGCAGCCGGTATCACTCAGATGTGTTACGCGGCCATGTGGTTGGCAGCCTTGACGATGCTGCGATTCGCGCATTGGTGTCGCACGAAGCTACGGCTTCTGTCAGGGATTGCCCCGTGCGACTTACGGTGGCCGCCGTATTGTCGGTCGCGCGTGGTTTCTTTAACTTGATCTTTCAGCTGCGACTAACTGCCGCCGCTGCTCTGCCCGGCTGTCCTCCGCTCCTAGCCGCAGGTTTTCCGACCGACTCCACGTCGAGGTTTAAGAAAGCTCATGAGCGTGTTCGCCTTCCGAAATCGGACCCGGGGTGCGTTCAAGATTTTGTCGCTGACGATCACCGCAGTCGCTATTGCGGGCGCTGTCGCTTGTGGCAACAGCGCTTCGAAGACAACAAGCACGACCACGCCCACTCCCACACAGCCCAGCTATCCATCGACGCCTCCAGTCGCAATCACGTGGTCGCCGCAGACAAGCCCCCTTCCCGCTCCAACCGCGCAAGATCCGCCGCCCGCGGGTTCGAGCGATTTCCCGTTGACCGTTTCAAGTCCGACTACCGGAGAATCCACCACCTCGCCATTGAACGTCGTCGCCTCGGCGACTCCGACCAATCCAATCTTTTTCATGCGCGTTTACGTGGACCAGCTCGCGGTCTATTTCACTTTTACAAGCTCCATTAACACTCAGATTTTCGTGGCACCAGGACAACACACGCTCGAAGTCATGGCTGAAGACAATAAGGGATATATCTCCGCGACGATCCTCAATATCACTGTCACGACTCAGTCGCAGACCACGATCAGTTCCATCCAGGCCATGGCCGGTTGGCAGTCCTGCTCTGCGACTTTTCCGACGGGATCCGGGCGCGACGGACAAATCTGCGCCGCGGGACTTGGCACGGCACAGTCCACGATGACCGAAAATCAGTCGAGTCCCGCCATGGACGGCAAGTCTGCGAAATTCAGCATGGGCGGCCCCACTCCTTACTCGAATATGCTTTACTTCAACCCCGTGGCCGGCGGCAACAATGTGAGCCACTTCACCTACGATCTCTACTTCTATATCGACAATCCAGATGCCTCGCAGGCGCTGGAGTTCGACATCAACCAAACCTTCGGCGGCAATCGTTGGGTCTGGGGATCGGAGTGCAACTTCAATGGTTCGGGAAAGTGGGATATCTGGGACGACATCAACGGATGGACGCCTACGGCCTATCCTTGCACTCCGTTTCCGGCCAACACATGGATTCACCTCGTGTGGAACGTGGAGCGCGTCGGAAATCAGGTCCACTACATCAGCCTCCAGGTTGGCGACCAGACTTATAACGTCGACACATATTTCCAGAACCAGCCCGACTGGACCCTCGAGGAGATCGACGTCGCATTTCAGATGGACGGAAATTATGAGCAGGAACCTTACAACGTGTGGCTGGATGAAGTCACGCTCACCGCTTATTAGTTAGTTTTGAGTTCGCGTTTTGCCAGGGACCGCATTTCTGTACCGCTCGCAGATGCTGTCGTCGAAATCAGAAGGAAGCATCGGGGGAGTGAATGCGGAGTGCGGGGTCTCGCTGGAAGAAACGTGGCGGATGGATTGCCGGGTTCATACTGGCCTCGATTCTGGGCGGGCTTGCCGGCTGCCAGGGCCTTCCGAAAAATGTGGCGGATTGCTCAGTTACTCCCACTCCTCCCGCGAACACCTCCATTGTTCCTCCGGCGCAGGAACCGCCCCCGGCCGCCCTTTGCGGATTTCCCCTTTCGATCAGCAGTCCGTCTAATGGAGCCAGTGTTAACTCGCCGGTGCCGATCATGGCCACAGCTACGCCTCCCGATCCGATCTACACTGTGCGGCTTTACGTCGACGGGCTCGCAGTCCTCTACACGCCGAAGACGAATATCAACCAGCTGATCTGGATGCCGAACGGGCAACACACCGTTGAGATTGTTGCCGAAGACACGTCGGGTTACATCGCAACTACTTCGATGGAAGTTAATGTTACCGGACAGCAGCCCGGCGCCACGAATATTCAAAATTCGCCCCAATGGGTGTCCTGTTCGGCCGTATTGGCCTCCGGCGCAACCTGTGCGGCCGGCCTCGGCGTTGCTTCTTCCAGCCTGTCTCTCGATCAGTCCGCGCCCTCTCTCGATGGGTCCGCTGCGCAATTTAGTCTCGCGGGCCAGCATCCTTATTCGAACGAACTTTATTGGACCCCGATCGGCGGCGGCAACAGCGTCAGCCACTTCAGTTACGATTTGTGGTTTTACATCAATAACGGCGACGCGCCGCAGTCTCTCGAGTTCGATGTGAATCAAGCCTTCGGCGGAACGCGCTGGACCTGGGGCACGCAATGCGACTTCGA
>Ga0181537_10003652_pt1 | contig 13086 bp, 10 predicted proteins | sample PEATcosm2014_Bin_39_FD_119765 | JGI IMG/M metagenome (GOLD analysis project Ga0181537, IMG submission 119765) | Peatland microbial communities from MTU Mesocosm Facility, Houghton, MI, USA - PEATcosm2014_Bin23_10_metaG | ecosystem: Environmental > Terrestrial > Soil > Wetlands > Peat | place...
AACCACCCACTGCTGACAAGTGTCACCAGACATGCTCCGACAGTCGCCAATAACATTTTGTTTACATTGCTCATTTGTCTATTGTTGGTTTGGAGTCTTTTGAGACGTTTGCCGCCTAACGTAGAAAGCTGAGCCACAGTTTTGTGGCTTATCACTTTCATTGGTTGCGACATTAAATCCAAGTCTTTGCCCTGTCCAGCCGCCATTCATGGGAAGCCGATTGGCATTTGACACCCTTGGCGGATAAATTCATTTTCTGCGGCATGGATAATATCACTTCATCCCGCTGGCTGCCCGTCGTGCTTCTGATCTGCTCGAACATCTTCATGACGTTCGCGTGGTATGGCAACCTGAACTCGAAATTCAAGGGCACGCCGCTCTGGGTGGTCATCCTCGCGAGCTGGGGCGTCGCTTTCTTTGAATATGTCTTCATGATCCCGGCCAACCGCTGGGGCAATTCGGTCTATTCCGTCGCGCAGCTCAAGATCATCCAGGAAGTCATCACGCTCGCGGTGTTCTGCGTGTTCGCGGTTTATTACCTCGGCGAAAAAATCCGGTGGAATTACGTCGCGGCGTTCGTCTGCGTCCTCGCGGCGGTGGCCTTCGCGTTCTGGCCGCAAAACAATAACTGAATTGGCCACAGAGGCGCAGAGGCGCCGGGGGAAAATCTCTTCATCGCTTTTCTCTGTGTCTCTGTGCCTCTGTGGCAAATCCCCTGCCTTTGTGTCTTGGTGGTTAAAACTCTTGGCAGTGGCAATTCATTCTGCTTAATTGCCCGCGCCCGAATGAGAAATTTTCCCGCCATCGCCGCGCTGATTTTTTTTGCAGCGCTATCCCCGGTCATTTCCAAGGCGCAGGAAGACTCGGCCCTGGACATGCGGGCGTTGAGCCAGGTGATCCCCGGCCTGCCCGAGGGCCACATGGAATATAATCTGACCACGGGACTGGCGGTCTGGACGAACGGGGTTTTCATAAAGAACGGCGACACGGTGTTGACGGCGGACACGGCGACGGTGAACCAGGAGACGAGCGTGGCCGTGGCGGACGGCCATGTGCACATCGAGCAGGGCGACCAGCTTTGGGTCGGCGACCATGTCACTTACAATTTCAAGACGCACCAGATGCAGAGCGAGCAGTTCCGCACGGGCGATCCGCCGATGTTCGCCGCCGGAAAGGAACTGGAGGGTGACACGAGCAACAAGACTTACACGGCGCACCACGATTTTGTGACGACGGACGACGTGAGCGACCCGGCAATCCGCATCCGCGCGAGCAGCATCCGGATCGTTCCCGGCAAATACGTCGAGATGTGGAACGCGGTGGTTTTTTTGAAGGGCGTTCCGGTGTTCTATTATCCGTATTACAAACGCAACCTCGGCAACCGCGCGGACAACCTGAATCTGATGCCGGGTTATCGCAGTTCATACGGCCCATATTTGCTGACGACTTACACATGGTATCTCGGCGACAACATGGACGGAAAATTCCATCTGGATTATCGCGAACAACGCGGCCTTGGTGTCGGGCCGGATGTGAACATGCAACTTGGCCGCTGGGGCGACGTTTCGTTCAAGTATTATTACCTGCACGATCAAGAACCGGAAAGCGGCACGAACGGCGTGCCCAATGTCAGCTACGTCCCGCAAAACCGTCAGCGCGTTTATTTCAGCTGGCAGGCGACGCCGGCCACGAATTTGAACGTGAAGGCGCTCGTGAATTACCAGACCGACCCGTTTGTGCTGCACGATTATTTTGAAGGCGCCTACCGCGACAACCCGCAGCCGAACACGTTCACCGAGGTCAACAAGTATTGGAACAATTGGAGCCTCGATGCCGAGACGACTCCGCGCATCAACAGTTTTTTTGACCAGATCGAGAGACTGCCGGATGTGAAGCTGACCGGCTTCCGCCAGAAAGTTTTCAACACGCCTGTCTATTATGAGAGCGAAAGTTCCGCCGGCTATTACCGCCAGTTCATGGTCAACACGAACGGAACGTTCCCGAATCCGATCGGCGCTTACGGCGATTCCGCCGCGCGAGCCGACACATTTCATCAACTGCTTTTGCCGTGGACATTTTTCAACTGGCTGAACATCACGCCGCATGTCGGCGGGCGCTTCACTTATTACAGCGAGGAAAATCCTCTGACAGCCGGGACGAACGACGAAACCTACCGCACCGTTTTCGACACTGGCATCGGCGCGTCGTTCAAGGCGTCGCAACTCTGGGCGGGCGCGAAAAATTCATTTTTGGAAATTGACGGCCTGCGCCACATCATCGAGCCGTCGGTGAATTATATTTTTGTGCCCAACCCCAGCACGCCGCCGTCGCAATTGCCGCAGTTCGACGCCGCGTTGCCGAGCCTGCTGCTTTTGCCGGTCGGATTTCCCGATTACAACGACATTGATTCCGTAGACAGCGAGAACGTCATCCGTTTCGGTCTGCGCAACACTCTGCAAACGATGCGCGAGGGACAGCTCGACAATCTGTTCGATTGGAATCTGACGCTCGACTGGCGGCTCAAGCCCGATCCCAACCAGGCAAACCTCGACGAACCGTTCAGCGCCACGCAGACGTTCAGCGATCTTTATTCCGACCTCACACTCAAGCCGCGTTCTTGGATCACATTTGAGTCGCAATTGCGCTACGACATCAACGGCGGCAACTTGAACCTCGCATTTCATCAACTCACGTTCACGCCGAACGAAAAATGGAGCTGGGGACTCGGCCACTGGTATCTGCGCGGCAATTTTGACGGGTTCACTGAAGGCGACAATCTTTTCACCAGCACGATATTTTACCGGCTGAATGACAACTGGGGATTCCGCGCCACGCATTATTTCAACGCCGGGGACGGCCGCCTGCAGGAACAATTTTACAGCATCTACCGCGACTGGCGGAGCTGGACGGGCGCGCTGACGTTCCGCGTGACCGACAACGAAACCGGCCCGGAAGATTTCACCATCGCCTTCAGCTTCTCGCTCAAGGCCTCGCCCGCCCATCATCTTGGCGACGACGCCGTAAAACCGTATCAACTCGTGGGGGAATAATTTTACGTCGCGACCGACGCTGGCAGCGAAATGGTGAATGCCGAACCTTTGCCTGTTTCGCTTTCCACCACAATCTCGCCGCGATGTTCGGCGACGATGCGCCGGGAAATCACCAGTCCCAAACCGGTGCCATTTTTCTTCGTCGTGAAAAATGGCTCGAACAATTTTGCGAGATTTTCCGGCGCAATGCCCACGCCCGTGTCCTGGATTTTGATTTTCAACGTGCGTGAGCCGTTCTCGCCGTCCGCGGTTTCCGTGCTGATGGCCAGCGTGCCGTTTGGTCCCATCGCCTCGAGCGCGTTGAGAAAAAGGTTCATGAACACCTGCTGCAACTGCGCGTCGTCACCGCGCACCGTCTCGGATTCCGCGCGGTAATTTTTTTTGACCGTGATCAATTTTCCGCTGACCTGCGGTTGCAGCAGGCGCAGCGAATGATCCAGCACCTCGTGGAGGCGCACGGTTTTGAAGGCCGCGTGGCTGGGCGCGGCCATCCGCAGCATCTGCGTCACGATGGCGTTGATACGCTCCAATTCGTGCCGGACGACCTCGCCAAGTTCCGCGTCCTGGTTTTTTTCCAGCAGCAGGTCCACGAACGTCTTGATGGCGACCATGCCGTTTTTGATTTCATGCGCCATGCCCGCCGAAAGCATCCCGAGGTTCGCCAGCCGGTCGAGCCGCTGCATTTTTTCCGCGGACATCGGCGTGGAATTCCACGGCGAATTTTTTTGCAAGTCGCTGGTTTCGTTTGGCGCGGTTGGCATAAATCAAAAACGAAAAATTGCGGTTCGACAATGTTCTTCGACAGTTGAAAATGCAAGTTGAATCGGCTGGAATTCGCGCGGCAAAAGGTTACGCTGGAGTCGCTGAATGAAAAATAATTTCGACAAAATCGAATCCGTCGTCGCCGACATTCGTAAAGGCAAAATGGTCATCGTCGTGGACGACGCCGACCGCGAGAACGAGGGCGATTTGATCTGCGCCGCGCAATTCATCACGCCCGTCGCCGTCAATTTCATGGCCAAGCACGGACGCGGATTGATTTGCGTCGCCACAAATCCCGAACGCCTCCAGCAACTCGGCATCGAGCGCATGGTGCGCCAGAACCGCGAAAGTTTCCGCACTGATTTTCAGGTGAGCGTGGACGCCGCGCGCGGGATCACGACGGGAATTTCCGCCGCCGACCGCGCCAAGACGATTCAAATCATGGCCGACCCGACCGCCGTGCCGGAAGATTTGGTTCAACCCGGCCACGTTTTTCCGCTCCGCGCGCGGCCCGGCGGAGTTTTGCAACGCGCCGGCCACACCGAAGCCGCCGTGGATCTGGCCACGCTCGCCGATTGCAGACCGATTGGCGTTCTCTGCGAAATTTTGAACGACGACGGCACGATGGCGCGCTTGCCGCAGCTTTTGAAATTCGCAAAAAAACACAAACTGAAAATTTGCACGATTGAAGATTTGATCCATTTCCGCCGCACGCGCGAAAAACTTGTCGAACAAATTGAAGTTGTAAAGTTGCCGACGGATTACGGCGAATTTGATTTGCATTTGTATCGGTCAAAAGTGGACGGCCAGCATCACCTCGCGCTCGTGCGCGGTGAGATTGCCGGGCAAAAAAATGTCCTCGTGCGCGTCCACAGCGAATGCCTGACCGGCGACGTTTTCGGTTCGCGCCGCTGCGATTGCGGGCCGCAACTGCATCAGGCGATGAAACAAGTTTCCGAAGCCGGACGCGGCGTGATTTTGTATATGAGGCAGGAAGGACGCGGCATCGGCCTCGCGCCGAAGATTCAGGCTTACAAATTGCAGGAGCAGGGCTTGGACACGGTTGAGGCGAATGAAAAACTCGGCTACGGGATGGACCTGCGCGAATATGGACTCGGTGCGCAAATCCTCGTTGACCTTGGCCTGAAAACCATCCGGCTGCTGACGAACAATCCGAAAAAAGTCGTCGGGCTGGAAGGCTACGGCCTGAAGATCACCGAGCAAGTGCCGATCAAAATAAAATCCAATCCGCATAACGAAAAATATTTGAAAACGAAGCGGGAGAAGCTGGGGCATTTGCTTTAGTCCGCAGATTTTTAATTTTGAAATCTGTGCAATCGGCGTAATCTGCGGATGAAAATCAGGCGAGAAAAATGTGAAACTGAATCAGCAAAATATTTTTGTAAGATTTATTTTACGCACGATAGATGTGATCGCGTCTTTTCTTGGCGGATATTGGCATGTTAAATGGAATCAAGACCCGTATCGAAAAGCAACGGAAGCACAAAAGCGTGAAAGCGCATTGTTCATGGTTTTTTGTCCGATTGCTTTTTTGGTTTTATTCGGAAACAGGAAATATTTTGATTCTTGGGTGGATTCGATGATGTATGGGCATCATTCGATTATTTGGTTCTACTTGGCTTTCATTGGCATAGTCTGTCTTGCGGTATTTATAATGCCAAAAATTGCACAAAAAATTCCACTGTTCATATCAGTTCCAGTTGCTGTCGCAATGTGGTTAATTTTTGGTTGGTTTAGTTGGACACATTTTTGGAAATAAATTTCATGTTAAAACCCATCAAAACCAAAACGGCACGCGCCAGCAGCGCACATTCGCCATCGTCACGATTGACAATGCGGGACGGCGATTGTTTCATTAAGCGACATGGCCAAACTTGTCGTCATCACCAAAGGTCTGGCTGCCGCGTCGCACGAATTGGGCGAGAACTGGGTCACGATCGGCCGCAACGACGGCAACTCGTTCCAGATCGTCGAGCCGTCGGTGTCCGGCCGGCATTGCGAGGTGCGGTTGCGCGGTGAGGAACTCGTCGTCCGCGACCTGCAATCCACGAACGGCACGTTCGCGGCGGGCAAGAAAATTTCCGAGGGCGTCGTCAAACCCGGCCAGTCGCTGCGCCTTGGCGAAGTGGAATTGCGTTTTGAATCCTCGGCTGCGGCAAGTCCGCCCGGCACGTCGTTCGTCACAAAAAATCTGGTCACGAACACCGCCGCCACGCCGCCAAAAACAGCCGTGCCGCCCGCACCGATAAACGCACCTTCTTTGCCAAAACCAGTTCCGGCAGCAGATGTAAAACAGGTCAACGCCGCGAAGGACGGCGATGAGTCGGCGAAAAAATTTCACGTTCTTTTCGTGGACGACAGCCTGGCGTTTCTTGAAACGTTCACCGAATTGTGTTCTGAATTATCAAACCAGACGTGGAAAATCCATTCCGCCACGACTGCGGATCGCGCGATCGCCATTTTGCAGGAAAGTTCAGTTGACCTTGTCGTGCTGGACATCGGGATGCCGATGCTGGACGGATTGCAATTGCTCGGCATCATCAGCCGCCGTTATCCCGGAATCAAAATCGCCGTGATGACCGGCAACGCGAGCGAAAGCAGACGTGCGGATGCGCTTTCCAGTGGCGCGGAGCTGTTCATCGAGAAGCCGGTTTCGCCGGACGGCATCAAGGTTGTTTTCAACATGCTGAACGACCTGGTTTCGTGGGCGCATCGCGAAGGTTTCAGCGGCGCGCTGCGGCAGGTCGGATTGCAGGAAGTCATCCAGATGGAATGCATCGGACGCCATTCCTCGATCCTCGAAGTGCGCAACCAGCAGACGCGCGGGCAGATTTTTATTGAAGCGGGCGCGATCACCCACGCCGCCGTGGGAACGTTGACCGGCGAACAGGCTTTCAACCGGCTGATGTCCCTGACCGGCGGCGAATTCCAATTGAAACCGTTCAAAGCGCCGCCGCAACGCACCGTGCAAAGCGGCTGGGAAACTTTGCTCATGGAGGCCGCGCGCCGTTTCGACGAGGAAACTGTTTTGCTAAAAAAGCCAACCGCGACGACGGAAGAACCTTCAGCCAAAATTCCGCCGCCTGAACCGAAACAGGAACACACCGTGTTGGGCGACGACATCGTTGTCGTCGCGACTTACGACGGCGAATGGAAACCGCTGGACGATCCTCAAAAATAATCGCCGCGATGCTCCGCAAAATCCAGCCCAAAAAAATCCGCGTGGGTGGCGGGAAATTCGCCATCGTGGCCTCGCGTTACAACGCGGAATATGTGGATGCGATGCTGCACGCGGCGCGGGAGACGTTGCTCGCGGCGGGCGCGCACATCCGCATCGTGCGCGTGCCGGGCGCGTTTGAAATTCCTGCTGCAGCGTCGCGATTGGCGCAATCAAAATCCCGTCGCTATTCGGCGATCATCTGTCTCGGCGTGATTTTTCAAGGCGAGACGAGCCACGCGCAGCATATAGGTTGGGGCGTGACGCACGCGCTGGCGCAAATCCAGGTGGAGCAAAAAATTCCCGTCGTCCACGGTGTTTTAATTTTTGAAAAAGTGAAGCACGCGAAAGTTCGTTGCCTCGGCAAAAAACACAATCGCGGAACAGAAGCGGCCCAGACGGCGCTCGAAATGGCGCGCGTGATGAAAAATTTGTAGCAGTGGATTTGAATCCGCTCATTTTTTATCGACCAAAGAATTTAAAGCCAAACCGCGTCGGCGGCTGCACAAAATTAAACCTGCTTGTGAAAAATTTCACAAATCGCTTGACCGTGAATTTTCGGGTGATAAATTTGGAACGCGAATGATGAAAGTTTTCTCAAATTTACTTCTGGTTGTGATTTTGGTGACGATGCCAATCGCGCGCGCGGCGGATATTGTTGGCACTGTCACCTACAAAGGCACGCCGCCGGCAGAAATCCCGCTGACGCAGATGGAAGACAACGCCGATTGCATGGCGATGCACACGAACACGCCCACGACGCATCATTATGTCGTCGGGCCGAACGGCGAGTTCGGCAACGTCACCGTTTATTTGCAGGGAATGGACGGCAAATCCACCGGCGCGTCAGCCGCGCCCGCCGTGCTCGACCAAAAAGGTTGTCTCTATAACCCGACGATTCTGGCGGTGCAGACCGGCCAAAAAATCATCGTGAAAAATTCCGACGATTGCATCCACAACGTCCACGCCATCCCGAAAGTCGCTGGCAACCCGGAATACAACGACCCGCAGCAGCCCGGCGGCGCGGACTTGACGTATTCGTTTCCCAAACCGGAAATGTTTTTGAAATTCCAGTGCGACGTGCATCCGTGGATGTTCGCGTGGGTCAGCGTTTTTGATCATCCGTATTTTTGCGTGAGCGGCACGGACGGAAAATTCACCATCAAAAACGTGCCGCCCGGCAAATACACCATCGTCGCCGCGCACCGCAAGGCCGGAACGCAGACGGCGGACGTGGAAGTCAAGGACGGCAACGCGACCGTGAATTTCACTTTTGAGGCAAAATAAATTTTAAGTGGGGAAACCGCCGCGCCTGAAAAATCGCGGCGGAAGTTTTTTTAATGAACGCAAACGCGCCGGTAAAAATAAATCGTCCGTTGCACTGGTTCGCAGTCGCAACTGCGGTCGCGACGTTTTTGCTGCTCGGCGCGGGCGGCTTGGTCACAAGCCACGAAGCCGGAATGTCCGTGCCCGACTGGCCGAATTCTTACGGCTACAATATGTTCGCCTTTCCGATTTCAAAATGGACCGGCGGAATTTTTTACGAACACACGCATCGCCTTTGGGCTTCAGTCGTCGGCTTGATGACGACAGTTCTCGCGATTTGGATTTGCGTCAAAGATTCGCGCAAATGGATGAAATGGCTCGGCGTCATCGCATTTTTGCTCGTCATCGCGCAAGGCGTTCTCGGCGGACTTCGCGTGACGATGAAAATGGACAGCCTCGGAATTTTTCACGGCGTCATCGCGCAAACTTTTTTCGTTTTAACCTGCGCGATTGCGCTTTTCACCAGCCGTTTTTGGATTGAACTGGCGGCGAAGCAAAAAACTTTTTCTGTTCCGCGCGGATTGCGCAACCACGTTCTGTTCGTCACGATTCTGATTTTTCTGCAATTGATTCTCGGCGCGACGATGCGGCATCAGCACGCCGGGCTTGCCATTTCTGATTTCCCGCTCGCGCACGAAAAAATCTGGCCGGACACAAATCCAGACGCAATCACGCGCTACAATCAAGAACGCATGGAAGCCACCAATGTAAATCCAATCACCGCATTCCAAGTCGTTTTGCAAATGTTTCATCGGATTGTTGCGCTTGTGATTTTTGCGGGCGTCGCGGCGGCAGTTGGCTTGTCCGTCAAACGGCTTGGCAAAAAAGATTCGCTGACGAAGCTCTCGATTTTCTGGCTCGCGCTGATTATTTTGCAAATCGCGCTCGGCATTGCGACGATTTGGACGAACAAGGCCGCCGATGTCGCGACGGCGCACGTTTTGGTCGGCGCACTTTCGCTCGTGACAGGCGCGCTCTGGTGCATTATTGCTTTTGCTCGCGCGGCGAAATCGCCAGCGGCGCAAAATGAAACTTTTGGAGCATTCGGAACTTTTGCCGCGAACAAATGATGAAAGAATTTTCCGCAGAAATTTTAAGCGCAAGCGCGACTGAAAAAAGTTGGACGGCGGTTTTCTCCGATCTGGTCAAGGCGCGATTGACGACGCTCGTTTTGCTGACGACTGCCGTCGGATTTTACATCGGCGAAATCGGCGCGATGAACTGGTTTTTATTTTTCAACACGCTCGCCGCAACCGGACTCGTCGCAATGGGCGCGTCGGCGTTGAACCAATTGCTCGAACGCGAATACGACGCGAAAATGCGGCGCACGCAAGACCGTCCGCTGCCGTCGGGACGTTTGCAGCCGACGACGGTTGCGATTTTCGGCGGCGTGAGTTCGGTCGCGGGTCTGGTTTATCTCGCGCTCGCGGTGAATCTGCTCACGAGCGTTCTGGGCGCGGTCACGCTGGTCAGTTATCTTTTCATTTACACGCCGCTCAAGCGCGTGACGTGGCTGAACACGGCCATCGGCGCGATTCCCGGCGCGTTGCCGCCGCTGATGGGCTGGGCGGCGGCGCGCGGCGAATTGAGCGGCGAAGGCTGGGCGCTGTTTGCAATTTTGGCGTTCTGGCAACTGCCGCATTTTTTTGCCATCGCGTGGATGTATCGCGACGAATATGCGAAGGCCGGTTTTGTCATGCTCCCGAATGTTGACGCCGACGGCAAACGCACGGGACAACAAACCGTCAGCCACACGTTCGCGTTGTTGATTGCGAGCCTGTGCCCGTTCGTTTTCAAAATGTCGGGAATGATTTATCTGTCCGGCGCAATCATTTTGGGCGCGGGATTTTTATTTTGCGCGATTCAATTTTCGCGGCAATTGACTTTGCAACGAGCGCGAATTCTATTTCTGGCCTCGATTTTATATTTGCCGCTGTTGCTGGCAATTTTGTGCTGGGACAAAGTGAAATAAATTATGGACTCAACCGTTCACCAATTTCCGCCGTATCGCAAGGAAGACGCGCCTCACGCGCACGAAGAACACGGCCACGACGATCACGCGCATTACGATCCGGGCTTCTGGGCGAAATACGTTTTTTCGACCGACCACAAAATCATCGGCATCCAATACGGTTTCACGGCGCTGAATTTCATGCTGTTCGGACTTTTCCTGATGCTGATGATGCGCTGGCAGATCGCGCATCCGGGCACGCCGGTTCCGGTCATCGGGCCGTTGCTGGCAAGAGTTCTTGGCAACGTCGCGGCGGGCGGCGTCATTTCGCCGGAACTTTACAATTCCTTCGGCGCGATGCACGGGACGATCATGGTCTTCCTCGCGATCGTGCCGCTCGCGTTCGCCGCGTTCGGAAATTACGTCGTGCCGCTGATGATCGGCGCGGTGGACATGGCGTTTCCGCGCGTCAACATGGCGAGTTATCAGGCGTATTTTCTCGGCGGCATCGTGATGTTCGTCAGCTTTTTCATTCCGGGCGGCGCGGCGCAGGCGGGCTGGACTTCATATTCGCCGCTGGCGACGACGATTCCGACGCACGGGCAACTTTTCTGGATCATCGGAATGATCCTGCTCATCTCGTCGTCGCTGATGGGCGCGATCAATTTCATCGCGACAATCATCCAGTTGCGCGCGCCGGGCATGACGTGGATGCGCCTGCCGTGGTTCGTCTGGGCGCAATTTGTGACGGCGTTTTTGCTGCTGCTCGCGTTCCCGCCGCTCGAAGCCGCAGCAATCCTGCAATTGATGGATAACGTCGCGCACACAAGTTTCTTTTTGCCGACGGGACTTGCAGTCGGAGGTCAATTGGCGAACGTCAGCGGCGGCGGCAGTCCGCTTTTGTGGCAGCATTTGTTTTGGTTTCTCGGCCATCCTGAAGTTTATGTTTTGATTTTGCCGGCGATGGGCATCGTGTGCGAAATCATCGCCTGCAACACGCGCAAACCGATTTGGGGCTACAAATCGCTTGTGTATTCGGTTCTGACGATTGGCTTCCTGTCGTTCATCGTCTGGGCGCACCATATGTATATGACCGGCATGGGCACGAAAATCTCCGCGTTCTTTCAGGCGACGACGATGATCATCTCAATTCCGTCCGTCATTATTTTGACGTGCCTGTTCATTTCACTTTGGGGCGGCTCGATCCGATTTAACACGCCGATGCTTTTCGCGCTGGCGTTTTTGCCGATGTTCGGCATCGGCGGATTGACCGGCCTGCCGCTCGGCTTCAACGTCAGCGACGTCCACCTGCACGACACATATTATATCATCGCGCATTTCCATTACGTCGTCGCGCCGGGGACGATTTTCGGGTTGTTCGCGGGAATTTATTATTGGTTTCCGAAAATGACCGGGCGCAAGATGAACGAATTCTGGGGCAGCGTGCATTTCTGGTGCTCGTTGATTTTCATGAATCTCGTCTTCATGCCGATGTTCGCGCAGGGCATGGCGGGGATGCTGCGGCGCATGTCGGACGGCGGCGCGAATTATTCCGCAGCGGTCAACGCGCGCAGCGGCGCGGAAGTCATCGGCGGCTTGAGCAACGACATGATGGCGCTGCACGTCTGGATTCTTTGGGCGGCCGTCGCGCTGGGCATCGCGCAGATTCCGTTCATCGTGAATCTTTTCTGGAGCATCAAGCACGGCGAAAAAGTCGGCGACAACCCGTGGAATTCCACGACGCTCGAATGGCAGACGCCCACGCCGCCGCCGCACGGAAATTTCATCCGCACGCCGACTGTTTATCGCGGCCCATACGAATACAGCGTGCCCGGCCATCCGCGCGATTTTGCGCCGCAAAATGAGCCGTTGGGCGGTTCCCATCCCACGCCTTCACCGCGAGCCGAACACGATAAGCAACTGGCTGAAGATGAAAATCGCACAACACAAACCGCCATGTCCCATCCGAAAGAAATCAAACATTGATTGCGCCATGAATTTTTATTTTTGCATTTTCCGTTTTCCGATTTTTTAACATGGAAATCCCATACACAGTTCAACCGAGGCCGGACACCGGCATTTACAACGCCAAGGTCGGCATCTGGCTTTTTCTCGCGTCCGAAGTCATGCTCTTCGGCGGGCTTTTTTCCGCCTACGTTTTGCTGCGCGTCGGCGCGGACCGCTGGCCGCACGGCTGGCTCGACGTCCGCTTCGGCACGCTCAACACGATCATCCTCGCGCTTTCCGCGATCACGACTTTGCTCGCGTGGGCGGCTTGCAAAGTCGGGCAGTTCGGCAAGTTCAAATTTTTCCACGCCTGCACGCTGCTGCTCGCGCTGTCGTTTTTGTCCGTGAAAATGTATGAGTATCATGACAAATGGATTCACTACGAAATCACGCTGGCCGACGGAACTTTTGCCGATGGCCACCTCGTTGAAAAATCCGCCGACTTCGACCTCGCCAAAAAAACCGGCACCGTCACCTTGCACGGCCGCATCGTGAACGACGAAAATCTGCTCTACGATTTGCGCTCGCAGAAAAATATCAAGCTGGATGAAGTCACCGTTCCTGCGGCCAACATCGTGAAGATGGAAAATTACGGCCCGTGGCATAATACTTTTCTCGCGATTTATTTCACGCTGACGGGATTGCACGCGCTGCACATCCTCGGCGGCAGCATCGTCATCGGCTACCTTTGGGGGCCGGGCAGCAAAATGTATAAGAAAAAGCCCGAGCAATTCACCAACCGCATCGAGGTC
>Ga0181537_10003653_pt1 | contig 13084 bp, 13 predicted proteins | sample PEATcosm2014_Bin_39_FD_119765 | JGI IMG/M metagenome (GOLD analysis project Ga0181537, IMG submission 119765) | Peatland microbial communities from MTU Mesocosm Facility, Houghton, MI, USA - PEATcosm2014_Bin23_10_metaG | ecosystem: Environmental > Terrestrial > Soil > Wetlands > Peat | place...
CCGGTCGACCGCTGACGTGCACGAGCCTATCCCCGCAAAACCCAATCAAAAACCAATCTTGACCCCCGCCTCCACCGACTGCGCTTCGTAGCGCTCCTCGCCCGCCTCGGTCTCATAATCAACGAAAAGCGTCAGGTCATCGCACACCGAGGCATCCAATCCCACATCGATAAAGGCCGAGTCATGCTCCGTCGCGGCGGTCTCCACCGTGAACGAGCCCCCCACCCCGCCAAACTGGCTCGTGATGTCATGGTTCCCATCGAGATACTCATGCTGCCACGCCGCGCTGGCATGTGGCACCAGCCAGATCGACCCTACCCGCGTCGCATAGCGCATCTCCAGGCCCAGTTGACTCCGCAACGACTCGTCGCTCTCACTCTGCACGTCGAGCGGAATCGGCCCGTTCTCGTCGAACGAATTGATCCCCAGGTTGACATACTGCAGGCTCGCAAACGGCCCGTATTTGAAATCCCCGTTCTTGAACTCGTATCCTCCCGTCAGGTTGCCCTCGTATTGATTGCCCGTCGGCGCGCCATGGTCCGTGCCGCCGATCGCCCCGATCGAAATATTCCGGTCTTCCGTGTCGCTGTTGAAACCATACGCAAAAAGCCCGTTGCCATACCACCCGCCATCCACGTAGCTCGCGTAGACTCCCGGCGAATAAGTATCCACCGTCGCCTTGCTGCCATTGTGATCGAGATCGGCATCGGTGTGGCTGTAAGACAGGAACGACCCCACCGTGAAGTGGTCATCGATGCGGTAATCGGCCCCGACCATGATCGAACCGGTGGTGTAATCCTGATGCGCCACATCCTCATCATGGCCCAGATCGGCCAGGATCACGCTGCCCGCGATGAACGTGCTCCAGCGATCCACCGGCACTGCGTTCAACGCTGGCGTCATATCCTTCGCGTCCTCCATCTCTTTCGGATCGCGCATCTCCTTCGGGTCACGCAGCCGGTTCTTGATTCGGGAAGCCCCCGGGTCCAGGCCCGGATCCTCGACCGTAAGCTGGCTCCCATCAAAGCCCGTCAAACCGTCGCGCAGATTCGCCAGGTGATTGTTCACGTCTTCCGTCGTGAACGTCGCATTATTGAACGCGATGCTGCGAAAAATCTGCAGCGATTGCGGCGAAAGTTGGTCGAGCGCCGCCGCCAGCGCCGAGGCGCTCGTAATGCCGCCCAGCGCCGCCGCCAGTCCCGGATCATTTGCGTCGATATAATTGGCGATACTCTGTTCATTCGGCGTCAAGCCCGGCACGCCGCCTAAGAACGTCGCGAAGCCGATGTTGGTGAGTAAAAGACCCGAAGGCGACGACGTATTGCCCGTATTGTACGTCACAAAACCGATCGTGTTGACGCCCGGGCCAACCGTGATCGTGGTCGTTACATAAGGTGTGCCTTCGACAAAGAATCCTACATTCTTGATGGTTTGCCCGGGCGTATTGCTATCCGCGAGAATATGAAATGTCCCGTTTAGTACGTACCCCGTTTCATCGAATCCATTACCGGCCAGCTCCCTCGAATTATAATCGTAGGAAAACGTGAGCTTGCCGGCGCCGAGAGCCGTAAACGTCTGCTTGATCGCCTCCCCATCCGTGGCGATACCATTCGCGTTGGCCGGAAGCGCCGTGCCCAAAAACGCATTCAGCGTGGCCGCCGTTACGGAGTCATTGATATTGTATCCAGGAGGCGCACCGGCATTTCCGGTTGAATCGATCAGCGCTTGCGTATTGCTCCCATTCGGCGTCGCCGGCGGATTGGCCACAAACGGCGATACCGGAACGGTCGTAATCACCACCGGGCCGCCCGCCGCTCCAACGGTGACGTTCCAACCCGTGAAACCTGCTGCAAATGAGCCATTTACGATTGTCTGAGCCGACGCGACTTGTGTCGTGCAGATGACAAACGCCGACAAGATTCCCAGTGATAAGTTTTTCATTCCGTCACAAATCCTGTCAATCAGGATAAAACTAGGCAAGCGAAACTTTACAAGTTTTTAATGTGGCTAGAGTTTTAGCATCTTTTGCCGATAATGCTCGTCGGGCCGCGAATCAATCCGCGCCACATTCTCCGCCGTCAGCCCCACCGGCTCGCCGCACGCCGCCGCGCCCAGGAAGATCCGCGCCGTCTTTTCCGCCATCAAAGTCGCGGCCAAAACCGAGCCGGTCGTCGCGCCGATCGCGATCAGCCCGTGATTTTGCAGCAGGATCACCCGCGGCGGCCGATTCTCCGCCGCAATAAATTTCTCCGTCTCCTCCCGGATTTTCTGCGCCAGCACCGTCCCCGGATCGACATACGGCACCAGCACCGATTTCGCGCCGCAGCAGACAATTTCATCCGGGAAACGCCGTTCATTCGCGAACCTCCCGCTCGGGCCGTCCCCCGCGCAGAGGATCGAGTTCACCGCGACCGGATGCGTGTGCCCCACCACCTCGATCCCCGGCAGCGAAAGCAGGTACGCGTGAAAAACCGCCTCCACCGACGGCTTCGGCTGCGTCGCATCCACCCGCGAGGTGAGCAGCGCTTTTTCCACCTCGCCATCGCTCATCGCCCCCGCTTGCAGCAGCGGCAGCAAAGCCGAAAACCGGCACGCCACCAGGTGGCTTTCCTCCAGGTTCCACAGGGACGACCCGCTTGCCTTGACCAGGAACGTCTCCGCGTCCAGCCGGCACGACGTATTGCCTTCGCCCAGCATCGCCAGCCCGCGCTCCTCCCGGCCCAGGTCGTGCGAGAGCTTCAGCAGCGACGCAATTTTATCAAAGGCTGGTCGGCTCATATTTTTCCGCAGATCGAAACCTCCAGCCCCAGTTCCGCCATCGCCGCCGCCTTCGCGAAAAGCCCGTTCTTCGCCGCCGCCCTGTCCGGCGCGTAGACCACCTGGATGTGGTTGCTCTTGTGCCGCGCCATCATCTGGTCGCGCGAAATCCCCTGCAGCACCGCGTGCATGATCGGCCATTGCGGCGTCGTCAGCCGCCACCGCTCGTCCGTCTCTGCCTGCGGCAGCTTCACCACCTCGGCCAGCCCCGTGTCGAACTTCAGCTTCCCCTTCTCGACAAAAACCCGGCTCCAGACAATCCACCCCGGCTTGCTCACCCCCGTGATCGTCCCGCCGCCCAGGCGAAAATACATCGCCGGCTGCCGCTCGCTCCTCGCGCCCGCGTAGCCGCCGATCAAATGCGCCGCCGGCACCGCGCCCGAAATCAGAAACACCCACACATACGCATCCAGGTTCTTGTCGTGATAATGACGCGCCCAGCGCAAATCGTGCAGCGTGTTCTCCGGCGGATAACCCAGCTCGCGCCACAGCTTGTACGTCACCACCCCGTCCAGCCCGGCGCATTCGTCGACTTCGTTGAAATGCGGCAGCGCCTCGCCCGCGAAAAGCTCCCCGCCCGTGACTTCATCGAACACCGGCGGCCGGCTCACATTATTCAGCATCCCCTCCACGATATCCGACGCCGGCGCGAGGTCCTTCAGCCCCTGCTGATATTGAATCCCAATCGTCGCCGCCCCGAACTCCGCCGCGATCCGCACCGCCGCGATGTACATCCGGCACTGCCCGAGCACCTGCGCCTCCGTCAGCTCCGTCGCCTCGTCCGCGCCCAGGTTGAACTTCATCCCCTTCGCCCGCAGCCAGTCATAGACCGCCCGCGCCTCCTCGTCCTTCACCGTCAGCATCCGCGCGTAAAGCGTCGACTGGCTCAGCCGTTCCTTGAACACCCCCGTCGGGTGCAGCAACTCGTCGGGAATGATCGCGTTGAACATCCCCATGCAGCCCTCGTCGAACACGCCCATGATCGCCTTCTCCCGCTTCAGCCGTTGCGCAAATGCGCGCCCGGTCTTCGCCGCCGCCGCCGGAATCTTCACCTTCTTCAGCGCCTTCACATGCGACGTGTCGTGCTTCACCTTGCCCGTCGTCAGCCACCGGCGCAGGTTCTTCAGGAAATAATCGTCCGTGAAATCCTCGCTCCAGAGCGAACTGTAAGCCACCCCCGCCTTCGTCAGCGACCCGTTCAGGTTCAGCATCCCCACCAGCCCCGGCCACGTCCCGCTCCAGTTCGCCACCGTCAGGATCGGCCCCTCGTGCGTGCTCAGCCCCGCCAAAATATGATGACTGTATTGCCAGACCGCCTCCGCCACGATCAACGGCGCGTCGGTCGGGATGGTGCGGAAAACCTCCATCCCATACTTTTGGCTGTCGATGAAACTGTGCCCCTTCTTCTTGTCGAAGCCGTGCGCCCGCTTCACCGTATAACCCTCCTTCGCAATCGCCGCGATCAGGTCCCTTTCCAGCGCGTCCTGCGCCTCCTGGCATTTTTGGTTCGCCGACGCGCGCAGATCGCCGCTCGCCACGAGATAAATAGTCTGACTTTTTTTGTTGGGCATAAAAATTTGAATTAGTCGAAGTTCCCTCGTTCCCAAGTTTCACTTGGGAACGTCCCTGCTCCCCGCGAAATTTCATTTCGCGCACTCTTCGCTACCGGTAACTGTACAAATTCCCTCATACCCTCCTATTTCGGCAAACCATGCCGCGCTCTCTGCGCACTCGTCACATCCGTCACCAGCTCAAACTTCGCACTCCACGGTGCCAGGAAAACCCCCGTCTCCCGCCCCAGCTTCGCCGCATGCGCACACACCACCACCCGCTTCGCCTGCGCCATCAGCGCCTTCTGGAACGCCGCCACCTCCGGCTTGCTCGCCCACACCCCGCCCTGCGAAAAACCCTCCGCGCCCAGAAAAACCACCTCGAACTTCCACAGCCGCGCCGAACGCCGCGCCACCGGCCCCAGCAGCAGCGATTGCCGTTGCAGAAACCGCCCGCCCAGCAAATGCACCTCCACCTCCGCCCGCCCCAGCATCTCCGCCACCGGCAGGCTGTTCGTCACCGCCCGCAGCCCGCCCACCGGCTCGCGATACAGCGCCTCGGCCAGCGCAAAAATCGTCGTCCCGCCGTCAAAAAAACACGTCGTGTTTTCCGGGATCAACCCGCGCGCCTTTTGCGCCAGCCGCGCCTTCACCTCCTGGTCCACGGCCCGCCGGTCCGCAAACGAAGTGAACGTCGCGTCGAACGTCCCCAGCGCCCCGCCGTATGTCCGCGTGATCTTCTTCTCGCGCACCAACACCCGCAGGTCGCGCCGCGCCGTCGCCTGCGAAATCCCCAGCCGCGCGCACACCTCCGCCAGCGGCAGGTAGCGATGATTCTCCAGCAACTCCGCCAGCGACTTCCGGCGCGCCAGGATAATCGATGTCGCCACCTTCATCCCTCCACCCTAAAATTTATATGATCGAAGTCAATCGTTTAATCATTCTTCCCGTGGTCATCTACCTGGAGGGTCGGACTCTGTCCCGACCCATTCTTTGCCTCCCCTGCAGCGGTAGCCGGCGCAGTTCGGTAGCCGCCGGACGCTGGCCGGCGGTGTCTTCCGTGGTAGCCGTTGCGGTACCTCGTGACGCTGCAATTCGGGTAAGACGGTCGATAATTGCCTTTTCTTTCGACAACCTCCGGATGACATCTCCCCGATTTCCCGTTAGAGTGGCCGGCCCATGAGCCTCGATCTCCTTAAAGAAAAGCTGCAGAGCGTGTTCAAGACGCTGCGCGGCTACGGCAAGCTGAGCGAAAGCAACGTCGCCGATGCGGTGCGCGAGGTGCGCCTGGCGCTGCTGGCCGCCGACGTGAATTACCAGGTCGCGAAGGATTTCTGCGAAGAGGTGAAGAAGAAGTCGCTCGGCGCGGAGGTGCTGGCGAGCATCCGGCCCGGCGAGCAATTCGTGAAGATCGTCCACGACGAGCTGCTGGCCTGCTTTTCGAGCGAGACGACGGAGCTGACGCCGAACCGTCCGCTGCGGATTCTGCTCTGCGGGTTGAACGGCGCGGGCAAGACGACGACGGCGGGCAAGCTGGCCGCGTGGTTCAAGAAATACAAGCAGCATGTCGTGCTGGTCGCGGGCGATCTGGCGCGTCCGGCGGCGATCGAGCAATTGCAAATCCTGGGCAAGCAGATCGGCGTCACCGTCCTCACTTTCCCCGGCGAGAAGAGTCCCGAAAACGTCGCGAAGCTGGCGCGCGAGGAGATCACGCGGCTGCGGGCGGAGGTCGCGATCTTCGACGCGGCGGGTCGTCTCGATGTCGATGATGCGCTGCTGGCCGAACTCGAAGCCGTCGGCAAGGCGTGGCAGCCGCAGGAATCGCTCCTCGTCGCCGATGCCGCGACGGGCCAGACGGCGGTGAAGGTCGCGCAGGCGTTTCACAGCCGCGTGCCTCTGACCGGCCTCGTCCTCTCCAAATTCGACGCCGATACGCGCGGCGGCGCGGCGCTTTCTTTCCAGCGGGTGACGCAAGTCCCGATCCGCTTTCTCGGCACCGGGGAGGGGATCGACGCGCTGGAGCTTTTTGCGCCCGAACGGCTCGTCGGACGCCTCCTCGGCATGGGCGACATCGTGGGGCTGGTCGAGAAGGCGCAGGTCGAGTTCGACGCCGTTTCGAGCGAAAAGATGGCCGAGAAGCTGAAGAAAAACTCGTTCGACCTCCAGGACTTCCTCGACCAGATCAAAATGGTCAAGAAGCTGGGCCCTTTGCAAAATGTGCTTGGCATGATTCCGGGAATGCCTAAGATGCCGGATTCGGTCGATGGTGAGAAATCGCTTCGCCGGGTCGAGGCGATGATTCGCTCCATGACCCCCGAGGAACGGTCTCGCCCGTCCGTCCTGAACGCCCGCCGGCGGCAGCGCATCGCGCGCGGCAGCGGCACCAGCGTCACGGAACTCAACGAACTTTTGCATCGGTTCGAGGAGATGAAAAAGATGATGCAGCGGCTCACCCGCGGCGGAAGCCCGGACAAGATGCTGCGCAACTTAATGGGCAAGTCCAGGTAAGACCAAGAGCAAGAAAGAACAATAATTATGGCAGTGATCATCCGACTCCGGCGCGACGGCGCGAAAAACAGTCCCTACTACCGCATCGTGGTGGCGGACAAGCATAGTCCCCGCGACGGGAAATTCCTCGAACTCATCGGCACCTACGACCCGAAGAAGAAGGGCGACAACTCGACGATCAAGCTCGAACGCGCCGCTCATTGGATGAAGCTCGGCGCCCGCCCCTCGGACACCGTCCGCAGCATCCTGAAAAAGGCCAGGGCGAAATCGGCGAAAGCTGAGAAAGAAGCCGCCGCCGAAAAAGAAGAAGCAGTCACCGCCTAATTTGAGGATAAATGCGCACCCATGAAACACTTCCTGGAATATGTGGTGCGCAGTCTCGTCGATAACCCGGACGACGTTCAGGTCAGCGAAGTCACCGGCGCGAAGGAGATCAGCTATCGCATCGGCCTGCATCCCGCCGATGTCGGCCTCGTCATTGGCAAGGGCGGACGCACCATCAGCGCGATCCGTTCGGTGGTCAATGCCGCCAACAAGGCCGGCGATCATCTCGCGGTCGAGGTCGTCGAGAACACCTGAGCCGAACAAAAGATGACGGAATAACGAAATAACGGAATTTTTGAAAGGTTTCTCAAATCGAACTTAGTCGAAAGCGCTTTTCTACCTAATCCATTTCATCTCGATCTCAACCATTTAATTTATTCCGTCATTCCGTTATTCCGTCTCATTTCACCCCATGCGCATCGACGTCATCACCCTTTTCCCGGAAATCCTGCGCGGACCGCTCGACGCCTCCATCCTGGGGCGCGCGCAGCGGGGCGGCCAGGCCGAGATTGCGCTGCATCAGTTGCGCGATTACGCGACCGACAAGCATCACACCGTCGATGACAAGCCCTACGGCGGCGGGCCCGGCATGTTGCTGAAATGCGAGCCGATTTTCGCCGCGGTGCAGGACGTGCAAGCCAAGGCGGCCCGGCCGGGGCGCGTGATTTTGCTCAGTCCCGGCGGCGCGAAATTCGACCAGGCCAAGGCGCGCGAACTGGCCGGGCTGGAGCGCATCGTCTTCATCTGCGGCCACTACGAAGGCGTCGACGAACGGGTCCGCGAGCACCTCGTCGAGGAGGAGCTTGGCATCGGCGATTTCATTCTCACCAACGGCGCGCTGGCGGCGCTCGTCGTCATCGACGCGGTGGTGCGGTTGCTGCCCAACGTCGTCGGCAACGAGGCGAGCACGCAGTCGGAATCTTTCAGCGCGGAGCGGCCCTGGCTCGAAGGCCCGCAGTACACCCGGCCCGAGGAATTTCGCGGCTGGCGCGTGCCGGAAATTCTCCTGTCGGGCCATCACGGCAAGATCGAGGAATGGAGCCGCGAGCAGGGCCTGCGCCGCACCGAGCAAGTCCGGCCCGATCTCCTCAAAGAAATCGCCGACGACCCGATTGCCGAGCGCAATCACCGGGCCTGAACTCATTTAACCACCAAAAAACACTATGAAACTGATCGAAAAAATCGAAGGCGAACAAATCAAGAAACATGTGCCGTTCCGCGTGGGCGACTCTGTCAAAGTCCATACGCGCGTCAAGGAAGGCGAAAAGGAGCGCACGCAGATTTTTGCCGGCATCGTGATCGCGCACCAGGGCCGCGGGATGAACGAAAGCTTCACCGTCCGCCGCATCAGCTACGGCGAGGGCGTCGAGCGCAAATTCCCGCTCAACTCGCCGCGCATCGAAAAGCTCGAAGTGGAACGCGAAGGCCAGGTCCGCCGCGCCAAGCTTTTTTATCTCCGGGGCCGCAAAGGCAAGGAAGCCCTTTTCGTCAAGGAACGCGTGAGCGCGACCGTGGCCAAGAAGGCCAAGTCGACCGCCGCCAAAAAGGCCAAGGCCGACAAGGAAGCCGCCGCGAAGGGGTAGATTCTCCCGGCAAAGAAGGGGGCGTATGGATGCGATATATCTGGCCGTTAACGGGCAGTCGAAGGGGCCCTATACGCTTGCACAAGTGCGGGAATCTTTCGCCAAAGGTGAGATTTCCCGGGAAACTCCGGCCTGGTACGAGGGGCTGGCCGAGTGGACCACGCTCGGCGCGGTCCTCGATTCTGCGGGTGTCCCTGCTGGAGTGCCACCGCCCGCACCGGGCCAAGGTGTTATGGTCGCGCCGGCCGCCTCCGTCGCTGCGGGCGGGTTCACCGTGGATCAACTTCGGGAAATTGCCCGGGGCCAGAATCTGCTGATGTGGGCGGTCGCTGCGAACATTGCGGGTAATGTCACCCTGCGCGTCCTATCGGACCAGGGCCTCCTCATCATTCTTCCGATAGCCGTGGCCATTTTGGCCTTTATGTTTTACTCGCTGAGCCGGCTAACCTCTGCGATGCGATACAGCACCGTCGCAATCGTTTTCTTGTGCCTTGCGATGTTCATTCCCTGCGTCAGCCTGATCATTTTGGTCATTCTGTCGGGACAGGCGTCAAAAGTCCTGAAAGCAGCCGGTGTCCGCGTCGGCCTCATGGGCGCCCGGGCAGATGATATTAAAGGTTAACGATTGAATTCTCGCGGGACGACTTGGTAAAAGTGTTCGTGCCGCCGCGCCAACTCTATTCCGGCACCATGACCCGCAGCTTCCGCCGCTTCACGGAAAACTCCACCGGCGCGTGGCCGACCAATTCCCCGTCGGCTTCCAGCGGAACATGCTGGTTCGCCTCGACGCGCAGGCGCTTCGCCTTGAAGTAATTCACGTCGGAAAACTTCGTCAGCGAACCGAAAAGCGCCCCGCGAAAATAGCGGATCAGCGCGAGATAATTCATGTGCTTGAAAACGCACACATCGAGCAGCCCGTCCTGCATGTCGGCCTCCTTGAAAAGCGAAAACGGTCCGCCGTAAAGCCGCCCATTGCCGACCAGCACGAACGATCCCTCCACCGTGGGATGACCCTCGCTCGTCACCCGCAGCCGGGGCGGTTTTTCCGCCGCGACCTGCGTGGCCGTGAGCAGATAGCTCAGCGGCCCGAGCACCTGCTTGATCTGCCGGCTGTTGCGCTCGACGATCTGCGCGTCGAGGCCGATCCCCGCCATTTGAATAAATAGATGCCCGTTCGCGCTCGCCTCGTCGATCAGCCGGATTTTGCCCGTGCGGACGACCTTCCACGCCGAGACCAGGTCGAACGGAATGCCAAGTTCCATCGCCAGCACGTTGACCGTCCCCATCGGCAGAATTCCGAGCGCCACCGGCGCGTTGCCGATGCCGTTGACCACCTCGTTGATCGTCCCGTCCCCGCCCGCCGCGACAATCGTGGCGAAGCCCTGCTCGACCGCCCGTTCCGTCTGCGCCTCGGCGTCGCCCGGCCCCTTCGTCGTGCGGATCACCACGTTGCGGGTCAGCCGCTTCAGCCGCTCGATCCCCGCCCTGGCCCCGCGGGCCGCCGGATTCACGATGATGCAGATGCGATTCAAGGTTGGCTCGGGATGAGAGGCTGCGGTAGGCTTGTTCGCATGCGCTCATTTCGTTGGCTGATTATATCGGGTGCGGTCATCATCGGTCTGGCTGTTGTAGCTATAGCCTTCGGTGCCCTCTGGCTCAACACCTTCATTCACTCCGACGCATTTAAGACCGAAGTCGAAAGCCGCGCCGCGCAGACCCTCGGCGGCCCCGTCCAGGTCCAATCCATCGACTTCGACATTTTCCACGGCGTGAAATTGCAGGGTCTCGTCACCCAGATCGACCCCAGCCACGACGGTGGGCAGGGCGCGCTCAAGGTCCAGGTCGTCAGCGTGAATTGCGGTTACGCCTGGAGCGATTTATTCCAGGGCAAGCTCCGGCTCACCGGCGTGACCCTCGATCAGCCGCAGATCGTGCTCACCAAGCAGGCGACAACGCCTGCCCCGGCCCAACCGCTGCCGGGTGGTCCTGATAGCGGCGCCACGGCGGGACCGGGCACCGCGCTGCCGTTCCAATTCATCTTGGCCCGGGTCAAGATAAGCAACGGCACCGTCTCGATTCAGGATGCCAACGGCACCTCGATGGTCGAATTGCAGGGCGTCAACGCCGAGGCCAACACCTCGGGTTATTCCGAGGGCAAGGACGTGACCGGCATGCTGCGCCTGGCCGACGTTGAGGCGTCGAATCTCCATGTGACCGACTTTTATGCGCCCTTCACCTATCACCCCAATTATTTGCAGGCCAATCCGTTCAATGGGTCGGCCTTCGGCGGAAAAATCGCCGGCGACTATCTCCTCGACGGCTCCGGCCCTTCGGTGCTCAATCTCAACGCCAACGGCTTCGATGTCGCCCAGCTCACGGCGGCGACAATATCGAACTCCTCGGCCAGGTTGAGCGGCTCGCTCGACCTGCAAAGCAAATGGCGCAGCGCCGAGTCCGGCGACCCCAACGGCGAGGGCGATGCGCAACTCACCAACGGCAAACTCGAGGGCGTGAAGATTCTCCAGGAAGCCTCGCAGCTTCTCCGCATCAACGAACTCGCAGCGCCGGTCATCACCAAGGCGCAAACCCATTTCGTCGTCCAGAACCGCCAGACCAAGTTCATCGGCCTCCAGGTCGATTCGCCCATCTTCCGTCTCACTGGCGACGGCGTGGTCGGCTTCAACGGCGCGCTCGACGCCAACCTCGTCCTCATCCTCAGCAGCAGCGCCATGGCCAAATTACCGAAGGAAGCCGCCGCCTCCTTCGTCCAGCAACCGGACGGCACCGGCTCGATCGCCTTTCATGTCACCGGCACCACCGCCAATCCCCAGACCAACCTCGCCGAGCGCCTGCTGCTCCAAAACACCAAAATCCAAAACGCCATCGACAAAGCCCTCAACAAGTTCTTTCATTAGAGGCACTCAATGCCTTTCGTCGTTATAACGAGCTCTAGGAATATTTGGACAAATTATTCCAATTGAGAAGGCTTAAGCTGAAAATCTGAATAAGTTCTGGATTTTGTACTTCGATTGCACCCCATTTGGTAATTGCGGAACGAACCTCATTTACGGCGCGCTCAGCGTCTTTTCTCGTGACTGGGCTGGAGAGGTCGTAATCTGCTTGATGCCGCAAGTCTTGCAGCTCGACAAATGCAGTTGCAAGCGACGCCAAGTTTACGCTCGTAGCAAATTTGAGTTGCGATGCAAGTGCGACAAAAGCTTTGTCTTTTGGATTTGCGAAGCAAATACAGGCAGACCGCATGGTTTTATGAACCAAGGCGCGTCCTAACCAAGCTCGGACATGAGCCAGATCATGTGTGGCGCCGACAATCTCTCTCGTAACCTTGTCGCTTATGAAATGGAACAGTGCGTAATAGGCAGTAGAAATGGCTCGTCGAACATTTGCCTGTTTTGGCTTCTTCTTTTCTTTGGTGAGAAGTTCCTCAGCTTGATCCAGTAAGTCCGCGCTTAAACTTGCCATCACAAACCGCCATGTTTGTCTTCCTTCTCGCTCCGAAACCTGAAGTATGGAAAGCGGTCAGGGTCTCCGTTATCGCGTATTTGTGTGCGGATCCAGTCAACCATCGGCGAGACGTTTTCCCATTTTAGTTGCTCATCCGATAGATTATTGGGATACACCACGATCACATAATAGGCCGGGTCTCCATTAGAACTGTCGGACTCAAGGAGACGGATTTTTTTGGGCAAAGGAAAGGAAGCGTCTGGCAATTCCTTGTGGATTCTCTCTGGCTGGATCAAATCAGTGAGTTCATTGAGGTTCGCGACTGACATCTCCTATCTATAGGCGAAATCTTTGTGGCAGTCGAATCAGTTTCTTGCGTCACCCCATCGTAACGCGGCACTTATTGACACTTATTCACAGCTTTGCTAACAACCTTGCCCAACGTGACAACCACACGTTCCATTTGCCGGGGGCCCCACGCCCCTCGTGCCTGAAAGGGATCCATGGAAGCGATCCTCAGCAACAACGTCCTCGTCCTCAATCGTTTGTGGCAGGCAGTTAACATCTGCAGCGTCAAGCGCGCCTTCATGCTCCTCTACCAGGGCCACGCCCAGGTCGTCGAGGCCGACAGCGGCTCCTTCCAGACCATGACCTTCGACCAGTGGTTCAGCTTCTCGCGCGGCTACGAGGGTGCCGATGTCGTCAGCACCGTCTCTTTCACGATTCGCGTGCCCAAGGTGATCCTCCTCCTCTTCTTCGATCGCATGCCGAAGAAGGAAGTGAAGTTTACTCGCCACAACATCTTCGAGCGCGACCACAACACCTGCCAATACTGCGGCC
>Ga0181537_10003654_pt1 | contig 13084 bp, 9 predicted proteins | sample PEATcosm2014_Bin_39_FD_119765 | JGI IMG/M metagenome (GOLD analysis project Ga0181537, IMG submission 119765) | Peatland microbial communities from MTU Mesocosm Facility, Houghton, MI, USA - PEATcosm2014_Bin23_10_metaG | ecosystem: Environmental > Terrestrial > Soil > Wetlands > Peat | place...
CAACAAAGCGGGCGGCCAAAAGATCCGCCGCTTGGAAGAGTTTTCCCGCCGCTGGCTTGTCTTGCTTTGTCCTCATGTCTTTCCGATTTCCGCCACTGCGGGCATTTATGAGATGGCTTCTAGTGAATAATCTTGCCTTTTTTTGAAAGAACCGGTAAGGTCCCCGCGAGTTATCCAAGGACAGTTCTTATGTTGAAAATAATGTTTTATGAAGCCATCAACCCATTCAGGTCCATTTAAGAGGACAATTCCCGTCCAGCATCAACCAGCCGGCGCTTTTACCCTCCTCGAACTGCTCGCCGTGCTGGGAACACTCGCGGTTCTGGCGCTCATGATGTTGCCTGTGCTGGCCGGAACCAAAACGGACACCCGCCGGCTGCAATGCCAGGCCAACTTGAAACAGCTTCTGGTTGGTTTCCAACTGTTTACCGAGGACCACAATAATATGTTTCCGCCCGCTGGTTGGGCGGGTTCGGTTTTTCCAAACTCCATGTTGACCTGGGATTCATGGATCAACCATTACATTGGCGGCAATGGGACTGATGCAAATTTAGCGGTGGGTGCTCTGACCTCCAGCCCTTCGATTCTGGTTTGTCCGTCGGATACATTTCCAAAAGTTTCTTGGGTGGGCGGAAACAACCCTTTTCTTTCATTAAGGTCGTATGCCATGAATGCCGCGGGCACGGCATTCGGTTCATCCTGGCAAGTGAGTGACAACAATCGGACCTATCCCCTCCCCGACCTCGGTGCCCCCGATTCCGGCGGGCCCCGGCATGGAGTGGGGATTTATTGGTCGGATAGCACTCCCTCCGCGAACGACTGGAATGCGCGCGGCTACAAGACTTCCGTCGTGCGCGATCCGGCGGGAACCATTTTGCTGTGCGAAAACACTGAGGGGCAACAAATCGCCGGCAACATTTGGAATTGTGTTTGCCTCGGCCCGCAATCCGCCAGTGCAAATGCTTTATATCAAACTGACCCGAATACGGTTCAGCAGAATCCCGCATCATCGACCGGGGTTAATCAGGGCAATTTTCTGTATCAAGCCCAGCAGAACTCTTTCAATTACGCCTTCCATGACGGCCATGTGGCGCCTCTTTCCATCCAGCAAACCATCGGCTCCGGCACGCTGGCTTCACCGCTGGGCATCTGGACGGTGGCGCCCGGCGACTGATTCAAATCAATCTTTAACCTTTTTGAACCATGAAAACAAAAACTCCTGAGGGTCCCGGTATTATGTACCGAAACTCACGCAAGGTTCCTCCGATGGCGGGGTTTTTCGGCCGGAACCTGATCCTGTCAATTTCGCTGTCTCTCTCCGCAGCCTTCGCCATCCCGGCCAACGCCGCGCCGGTGGCTTTGCTTTCCGCGCGAAATCCGTCCGTGACCCTCCCCGCGGGCGGGGACGATAATTCGGCCGCTCCCACTCTCAGTGCCGATGGCCGCTATGTGGTCTTCAGCAGCACGGCCAACGACCTCGTGCCGGGTGGCAACAGTTTTAACAGCTTGAACGTCTTCCTGCGCGATCGCGCCGGCAACACCACCCGGCTGGTCAGCGGCAACCTGGCGGGAACCGGCGGCGGGAACGGCAATTCGGCGCTGGGCCAGGTTTCCAGCAACGGGCAATTTGTCGTTTTTCAAAGCGACGCCGCCAATCTCGTGCCGAACGACACGAACGGCTTTACGGATATCTTCGTCCGCGATCTGGTGGCCGGCACGACCACGCTGGTGAGTGTGTCCACCAATGGCGGGCCGGCGAACGGGGCCTCGACCGATCCCGTCATGACCCCCGACGGCCGGTATGTGGCCTTTATCAGCGCCGCCTCGAACCTGGTCCCGGGCGACGCCAACGGAGTTCCGGATGTTTTTGTCCGCGATATGGTTGCCGGAACAACCTATCTGGTGAGCGTGGGAGCGATGCTTCCCGCGGGCGGCCAGCTCAGTTCGTGCATGGCCACGCCGGCCATCACGCCGGATGGCCGGTATGTGGCCTATTTCAGCTTCGCCACGAACCTCGTGTCCACGGTCCCGGGCCCGTCCCAAGGCGCGGTGTATGTTCGCGACCTGTCCGGCGGCACAACGACCTGGGCCAGCGCCAATGCCGCGGCGATTGTATCCGCCGATCTGGGCTTGAGCAATGTTCCGGCCTATCATCCGCGGTTGAGCGCCGACGGCCGCTACGTCGCCTTCAAGGCCGGCCCGGCGGGTCCGGGCGCCGCCAATGTGATCCTGGAGTATGATATGACGTTGGGCACCACTGCGGTGATTAACACCAACGGCATTGGTGGCTCCGCCGTCCTCGACGACAGCTACGGTCCCGAGATGACACCCGACGGCCGTTTCCTCGCCTTTGCCAAGTACGAAGGCGCCGCCAGCCTCGGCTACAGCAGCGTTCATGTTTGGGATTCACAGGCCGCCGTGGATGCTCTCGTCAGCGACGACGGCAGCGGTGTCCCGACCAACACGGTTTCCTACATGCCGGCCATCAGCACAAACGGCCAGTTCGTGGCGTTCCTGAGCAATGCCACCAATCTGACCGCCAATGCCCTGTCCGGCGGTTTTCACATTTTCCTGCGTAACCTGCAGGCGGCCTCGACGCAATTGGCGGATGTGGACACCAACGGCCTCGGCTCCTCCGATGACACGTTGACCTCCTTGAGCCTGAGCGCGAACGGGCAATTGCTAGCATTCAGCAGTTCGGACGGAAGCCTCGTCAATCTGGACCTGAACCGTGCCTCCGACGTGTTCGTGCGCGACTTCACGGCCGGAGCCACGGAAATGGATTCAATTAGGGATGCGACAGTGATTCCATCAGCGGGCGATAAATTCAGCGCCTTGAACCAGGAATCGGTCAGCGCGGACGGCCGGTGGGTGGCCTTTGCCAGCGCGGCGGATGACCTGGTCCCCAACGACACCAACGGTGAGCCGGATGTTTTCGTGAGGGACACGGTGGGCGGCACCAATCTGCTGGTGAGTGTCGGCCTCGGCGGCGGCCCGGCCCTCGGTGGCGCCTCGACCAGCCCCGTCATCAGCACGAACGGCCGTTATGTGGCATTCTTGAGCGCGGCCACGAACCTGGTCGCGGGCCCGGTCAACGCCCATGCCAATGTGTTTCGCCGCGACCTCCAGACGGGAACCACCGTGCTGGTCAGCGTGGGAACCGACGGCGTGAGCCCGGCGAACAATGATGCCTATGACCCCGTGATCAGCGCGGACGGACAATCGGTTGCCTTTATGAGCACGGCGAACAACCTGGTGGCGGGAATCACCCTTGGAGCGAACACCTACTGGCGAAATATCACGCTCGGCCAGACTGGCGGAATGCCGGGCACCTACACTGCCTTTGACCCTTCCCTGAGCAGCGACGGCCGTTACGTGGCCTATGCATACATCACAAACGTGGGGAGCGGTTTGCGAATTCGCGACACCCAGCTCGGCACCGATATCTATTCGACCATCGGCTCCGTCACTTCGGCCGCGATTGATCCCACCGGCACAAAAATATTTTATCGCAAGGGCAACGTCCTTTCCGTGGACAGCATCCTCTCCGCCTCCAACCTCTTTTCCATCCCAACCACCTCCACTACCCAGGTTAGAAATGCGGGCTGCTGGAGCGACGACGGCCGTTGGTTGACGTTTGTTTCCACCACCAACCTGTCCGGCGGGGACGATGGCACCAACAAGGTTTATCTGCGCGATTTCCAGATCGGCACGCTGGCCCTGGTCGGAGTTGCCGGACCGGGCGCCGGCAGCACCGGCGCGATTTCCGACGGGCCGGTCATGAGCGGCAACGGCCGGTTTGTGGCTTACCGCAGCCTGGTCGTCAACACGGTGATCGGTGACAGCACGACGCCCCCGAATCTGTTTTCGTTGGACCGCCTGACCGCCTCAAACCTGGTGCTGACCGCCGGGCAGAACACTTCCGTCCCGGTGCCGTGGGTGTCCCGGCCTGTCATCAGCGACGGCGGCGCGACCGTGGCTTTCCAAACCCTGGATTCGGGCCTGGTGTCCGGTGATATCAATCGCCAGCCGGATGTCTTTGGCTTCTCCATGGATGTCAATGCAGCCCTGGTGGACAGCGATGGTGACGGGATTCCCGACTGGTGGATGATGAAGTATTTCGGCCATCCCACCGGCCAGACCAATGACCTGTCCCTGGCCCAGGATGACGCCGACGGCAGCGGGATGTCCAACCTGCAGGACTATCTTGCCGGCGCGAGTCCGCTGGATCCCAGTTCGGCGTTCCGGCTTTCCATGACCGCCCCCGCCAACAACCTGGTGAAGTTGACGTGGCCGGCCGTGACGGGCCGCGCCTACCAGATTGGTTACAAGACCAATTTGACCGATTCCACATGGCTGACCCCGCCGGGCGGCATTTCGGTGCTGGGCGGCAAGGGTTACTGCGTTGCCCCGGCAGCCGGACCCGCCGGCTTTTACCGGGCCCTGGTGACGCAATAAATTTGCATTCTCCCGGCCGTTGCGTCATTTTGTCCGCACCAGAGGATGAGGACGGCAACCATTCACCAGTGGGCGGTTTTCCTGGCGCTGATGCTTTGCGCGCAAGCGGGCCGCGCCGGCGTCATCTTCGAGCGCATCTCCGCGTATCACCACATTCTCGTGGTAGATGACGACGCGACGCAGATTCGCACGCTCAGCTTCAACGGCTCCCGGGAAACCACAATGTCCCTCACCAATTCGCTGACCGGCCATTTCGAATACACCGAGTATTTCCAGATGCCGTGGCTTTGGAACCACGACATCAAGCGCGTCCTGATGGCCGGCCTGGGCGGCGGCAGCACCCAGCGCGCCTGGCAGCATTACTACACCAACGTCCTCGTGGACACCGTGGAAATCGACCCGGTCGTCGTGGACGTCGCGCACAAGTATTTCGGCGTCACAGAATCCCCGGTTCTTCGCATTCACACGAATGACGCGCGCGTCTTCCTCCGCCGCAGCACCAACCTCTACGATGTCATTCTCATGGACGCCTACACCACGACGCGTTACGGCTCGTCGCTCCCGAAGCATCTGACCACAAAGGAATTCTTCATCATTGCGAGCGACCATCTCACCACCAACGGCGTGCTCGCCTACAACGTCATCGGCCAAATCTACGGCGAACGCAAGAGCATCATCGGCGCCCTGTACCGCACCCTCAAGGAAGTCTTTCCGCAGGTCTATCTGTTTCCTGCCGTCGAGACCCAGAACGTCGTCATGGTGGCCACCAAATCGCCCGTGCGCTTCGACACCGCCCGCATCCAACTGGAGGGCGACGCCTTGATGCGTTCCGGCACGGTCACGCTGCCGACGTTTTCCGGGCGTTTGAAATCTTTCTGGGACGGTACGCCGCCGATGGCCGCATCCTCCCCCGTTCTCACGGACGACTATGCCCCCATCGAAAGTTTGTTGCAGGGCAGGCAGTGATCGTGCAAGGGGCTCAAGAGCTCTCTTTTAAAATGCAGGAGCCGACGTGAGGAGGCTCTGACCGTTGCCTTGCTCAAGGAACAATTTGAGACTCGACTCCGCGGCTGCTGCGGACGGCGGGTTGCTAGACTTTCCCGATCCACTTTCGGTCGTCCCACACCGCCTTCAACGAGGTGAGATTCCGCCGGTCAAAAATATTTTTCGCCGCGGCGAATACCTGGCCCTTCTTGAGATTATTGTAGGCATCGCTGGCGCTGACGGCCACAAACTGCATCACGCTCGGGTCCCGGTAACAATCAATCATGCACCGCGTGCAGCCGTCGCGGATGAGCTTCGACTGGTCGAACTCGTAGATGTTGCACATCGGCGTTTCCCAGGCGTGGCAGCGGTACAGGTTCAGGTGCCAGTCCAGGTAAAAATATTTGTGCCCGCCCAGGCAGCCGAATTTCTCCGGCTCCTTGCGCAGATGCCGCTGCATCTCGGTGAGCGATTCCGCCGGGTTCACCACCGGAAAACCGCTGCGCAATTTCATCTGCTTGATCTTCTCAAACACCCCGATCAATTCCTCCGTCTTGTAACTCACCAGGCTCGAATCGCTGAAGCTGAGATAACTCGACGCCAGCGATGTCAGCGGGTAACTGAACGTGCAACTCGTGAAACCGAGCGTCCGCAAAAAATCCGGCAGCTTTTCGTAATCGTCAATCAGCTTGCTCGCGGTGACGCTGGCCGTCGTCTGGATGCCCAGCTTGGCGAACACCTCGTTCGCCTGCTGGATTTTGCGGCAGACATCCGGCAGCCCGCGGTTTTTTTCATGCTTCGTCACGTCATGCGAATCGATGGACATGATGACGCTGCTCAAGCCGTCGCTGGCCAGTTCGCGCATGTTCTGCTCCGTCCACAGCGAACCGTTCGTGCAAATCATCGGATGGATGCCCGACTCCGCGCAGTAACGCACCATCGCCCGCAGGTCCTTGTGGACCATCGGCTCGCCGCCCACGAACAGCAGGTAACCGATGTGATTCCTCACCGCGATGTCGATGACGTCCCGCGCCTCCTTGAGCGTCACGCTGCGCCGCTGCTTCGGGTCAAACCGGTCCACCGCAAACCCGCAAAAATCGCAGCGGGCGTTGCAGATGTTCGTGATGGCGAACTGCAGATAACCCGGCCCGCCGTGTTCCAACACCTCGCGAACGAGCGCGAGCTTGCCCTTCCTCGGCTTCCTCACCGGTTTGGAAAAATCCGGCGCGGTCGGCGCGCCGGCGTCGTCCGTCCGTTTCGGTTCAGTTGCGGTCAAAGCATCCATTACGACGAATTACGCTTAGTATGGCCCGGAAACATGCGTTGTGGCAAATGATTCCTTGGGGCCTTCGACAACGGGTGATTCGCACGTTAGTTAAGTGACTCTATTTTGCCGTTAACCGTAACAAAAAACGCGGAACCGCGCTCAGCGCGCTCGGCTTCCTTGATGATATCAGGAAAGCATTTTGTAAACTTGTTTACTTGGTCCCAAAACGTAAGGTCCGTCCAGCCCGGCTTCAGAAAGAAAATGGTATGGCCGGCTTCTTTCCAAGCCGCCACCTCGTGGGGATTCCGTCTGATGCGAACGTCCGCCGTGATTATGATCCAACCTGCTTCGGACGCGAGGGCCTTCATCCACTCCACATCTTCGATATTAACTTTCTCGAATTTGTCCCGAAGATGAATAACTCGGTGGTCAGGCGCGACCATTTCGTTCAATCCGTGAGCAATCTTGGCAGCAAGATTATTATCAAAAAAGAAATTCACTCGGTCAGTGATTTTTCAAACTCGACAGCTTTACGGACCGAAACAGAACTGATTTCAAACCAACGTGCGACCTCCTCCGCCGAACCGTTCGCACGTACGCTGCGAGCCAGCGTCTGAGTCGGAATACCTTCTTCAAAAATAATTGGCTGTCCAAAACTGCGCCGGGGATCAAGGGCAACCATCTGCCTTTTTCCGCGCGGCCACCAACGCTGAGGGAGATTTCCATCGTCAAATTCCACGTCCCTAAGAAAGGGACGGATGATTTGTGTAAATACCCGCTGAAGATCCCGCATGTCCCAAAGCGCGCTCTCGCCCGATTCATTGCGTTCCTTCATGAAAATGGTCTGGCCATCGGTTGCAAATTGATTCGTACAGAACGGGTGCGGGTGGCCGATCAACTTCCTCGCTTGCTCGTGTACCCTGCGAATCGTCTTCCATCCAACACCCGCGCCAACAAATGCATCGACACAACGGACTTCCAGCAGGTCAAGAAATCCCAGGGCAACTGTTTGATCAATCTGCTCAAGTTGAGTGCTCCAGACAGCGGGAGAGCTGTGCCGCCCGCGCTTGACTTTGAATACGTATCCGCGCACCCACCGCCGGATGCGCGAGGGTGTCACACGTGTCAAACGTGAGGCTTCTGGTATCGTGTAGATTCCAGTTTGCAAGAGAGACGCTCTCATAGAATCGCATTTAATAATGCCGACCAATTCGGAGAACGGAAACAACCAGTCTCCGACTCTCGTCAATTCCTTACGCCGCCGCCGTGGCCTCGGCCAGGTCCTTTTTCCGCTGGTTGAGCGTGCGGAAAAATTCGTAGCCCTCGCGCAACCGCCGCACGCACACGTCCTTGTCCTGCAGCATCGTCTTGATGATGCGCATGATCGGCCGCGGCCGCAGATAATAGGTGCGGTAAAAACGGTCCACCGCCTCAAAAATCTCCTCCTTCGACAGGCCCGGATATTCCAGCGTGGACTGCTGCAGGCCGTCGTCGTGGACGATGTCGGTCTTGTCCTTCTTGGCGGCGAACCACCCGTTCTGCCGCGCCATTTCGTAAAGCTCCGTGCCCGGATACGGCGCGGCGAGCGACACCTGGATGCTGAACACGTCCAGGTCCATCGCGTAATTGATGGTTTCCTCGATGGTTTCCTTCGTCTCCACCGGCAGGCCGAGGATGAACGTCCCGTGAATCACCACGCCCAATTCCTTGCAATGCTTCGTGAACTGCTTCGCTTCCTCAATCTGGATGCCCTTCTTGATGCGGTCGAGGATCGCCTGGTTGCCGGACTCGTAACCCACGAGATACAGCCGCAACCCGCAATCCTTCATCAGCTTGATGGTCTCGTAATTCACGTTCGCGCGGCTGTTGCACGACCACGTCAGCCCGAGCGGCTTCAACTTCTGCGCAATCTCCCGCGCGCGCGGCAGGTTCGCGGTGAAGGTGTCGTCGTCAAAGAAAAACTCCTGCACCTGCGGGAACAATTTTTTCGCGTGCGCCATTTCCGCCGCCACATTTTCCGGCGAACGCACGCGGTACTTGTGGCCGCCGATGGTCTGCGGCCAGAGGCAGAACGTGCATTGCGCCGGGCAGCCGCGGCCCGTGTACAACGAGACGTACGGGTCCTTGAGATAGCCGATGGAATATTTCTCGATCTGCAGGTCCCGCTTGTAAACGTCCGTCACCCAGGGCAGCGAATCCATGTCCGAAATCATCTCGCGCTCCGGATTGTGGACGACCTTGCCGTCCTTGCGGTGCGAGAGCCCGTTGACCTCGGACAACGGGCGGCCTTCGGCAACTTCCTTGCACGTGAAATCAAATTCCTTGCGCCCCACCCAGTCAATCGCGGGCGAGGCCTTGAGCGTCTCCGTCGGCAGCACCGCCGCGTGCGCGCCCACAAACCCGATCATCGTCGCCGGCTTCTGCGCCTTGATGGCTTCCGCCACCTTCGCGTCATTTCGCAGCGACGGCGTCGAGGTGTGGATGATGACGTGGTCGTAGTTCTTCGCCTCCGCCAGGCAGGTTTTGACGTCAATGTCGTGCGGCGGACAATCCATCAATTTGCTGTCCGGTACCAGGGCGGCGGGTTGCGCCAGCCACGTGGGATACCAGAACGAGCGGATCTCGCGTTTGGCCTGGTAGCGAGCGCCGGCGCCGCCGTCAAAGCCGTCAAAGGACGGCGGGCTTAGGAACAGAGTTTTGCTCATGAATTGAATGGGAATTGGGAACCGACAGTGTGCCTTCGAGGTAGGGCCGCAAACCGCGCTTGTCCACCGCGTGGATAAACGCCCGGATGGCCTCTTCCGGAGTGTTGCGGACCACCCAAAAACTCAGTTTCTCATGCTTCACTTCCCAGCAGCGCGTGGCTTCCTCGTCGCCGCCGTAAAGGATCAGCGTGGGCCGCAATATCGAACCGATGGGCAGCCGGTTCAGCAGTTCGCCGAGGGATATTTTATCGTCCGTCGCCACGGCCGCCCGGGCCGGCCCCAGTGTCTTGACCTGAGAAGCTCCCATGGTGTCCTCCTATGGTTGGTTCTTTTTTTCGCTCGCAATTTTCGCGAGCAAATCATCGCGCTGCGCCGTGTCGCCGGTGCCGCAACCCCCGCCCTCGGCGTGCGGCTCCTCGCGGCGCGAGAACGCCGATTGCGCCCCGTTCATCGCCGCGCGCGGTGAATTGATGGCGGCCCGGGCCTCGGCCAGGTGCCCCTTGCCCGCCGAGACGCCGTTGAAAGCGTCCACCGTGGCCCCCGCGTAATAGGGTTTGGGTTTCGCGCCGAAATTATATTTGATGTTCTTCCAGGTGTCGCCGCTCTGATAGTTGGTGCCGAGCGCGCCGCTGGGATCGTAGCCGCAATGCACCATGCAGTTTTCACAGCGCGCGTCCCGCGCCACGCCGTCCACCACGCCGTACTTGCTCCAGTCCACCTTGGCCAGCATTTCATGGTAATGCGGGTAATGGCCGTCGGTCATCAGGTAGCACGGCGCCTTCCAGCCCTTGATATTCCGGGTGGGGATGGCCCAGGCGGTGCAGGTCAGCTCGCGCTTCCCGGCGAGAAATTCCTGGTAAACCGTCGTGCCGAAAATGGTGAAGCGCTCGCCCCATTCCTCGATCTTCGCGAACTTCTCCCGCGTCATCTTGCGTGTCAGAAAGAAATCCTCCGGCTGCTTGTGCAGGCGCTTGACCATGTCCTTCTTGGCCGCGTCATATTCGTACCCCGGCGAAATCGTGTGCCCGTCCACTTCCAGCGCGGAAAAGAATTCGAACATCTGTTCGAGCTCCTTTACATCCGTCTCCTTGTAAACGGTGGTGTTGGTGGCGACCTGGTAGCCGAGCTGCTTGGCCATCTTGACCGCCAAAACGCACTCCTTGAAGACACCCTCGCGCTCGACAATCAAATCATGCGTGTATTCCAGGCCGTCGATGTGGACATTCCAATACTGCCACTTGCTGGGTTTGATGACGGAGCGGTCGTCCTTGCGGCCCTTCCGGATTTCCTCGGCGTCCTTCTCCGTGATCAGCTTCTCTTCAAGCAGCTTCACCAGCTTCGGTTCCACCGCCGGTCCATAGACACTGGCGAGGTATTCGCGCATCTTCTTGCGCATGAACATGCCGTTTGTGCAAATATACACAATCCGGCCCTGCGCCAGGATGCCGTTCACCAACTCCTCGATCTTCGGATAAATCAACGGCTCGCCGCCGCAGATGGACACCATCGGCGCATCGCATTCCGCGGCGGATTCCAAGCAATCCTCCAGCGACATCATGTCCTTGAGGCTGGTGGAGTATTCCCGGATGCGGCCGCAACCGGTGCAGGTCAGGTTGCAGGTGTGGAGAGGCTCAAGCTGCAGCACCAAGGCGAATTTGGGCGTCCGTAATACCTTGTGCTTGATGATGTGCTTCGCGATCTTGACCGTCAGCGCCAGGGGGAATCGCATAATAAGTTATTGAACAAGAGCTAATTGCTGGCCGGTTAGGGGTTGAGAGGCGACGCTGTTGGTGGGTGCCTGACGCAGGTCGGGCTGATACAACAGGCCGCCGCCAGGGATGAGGAAATCGAGGGGTGAAACGCTCTTTGTGGCGCTGATCCCTCCGCATCCCGCGACGGGCAAAATCGCCGCCAGGACCGTCAACAAACGCGTATGTTTCCAATTTAACTTCACCAGCCCGTACACTATAGTTCGGGTCTCGATGTTAGCAACCCCTAATTCTCCGGGCCCCGGAAGCGTTCCGGAACGGCTCCCGCGAGGCCTTGGCGTCTTCCGCGCCGTCCTTGCAAGCCGTTGTTGCTTCGTCATCTGCGCCGTCGTTTATATCGCCTGCATCGGAACCTTTGCCCAAACTGACCCACGAGGCCCGGGCAACGCCGAATTTGCCAGGCAGGCCGAAAAGGCTTACGAGGACGCCCGGGCGCGCTTCAACGCCGATACCACCAATCTCGAAGCCGCCTGGCAGTTTGGGCGCGCCTGCTTTAACTGGGCCGATTACGTCTCCACCGACGATAAACGGGCCGAAATCGCGGAGGAAGGCATCTCCGCCTGCCGTGATTTGCTCAAAGTCGCGACCAATTCCGTCCCCGGCCACTATTATTTGGCCATGAACCTGGGACAGCTCGCCCGCACCAAATCTCTGGGTGCCTTGAAGCTAGTCACCCAGATGGAAAGCGAATTTGACCTCATCCTTGACCTCGATCCGCGGTTCGATTTCGCCGGCTCCGACCGCAACCTCGGGCTGCTTTATCTGGACGCGCCGGGCTGGCCCATCAGCCTTGGCAACAAATCCAAGGCCCGTTTGCACCTCCAAAAAGCCCTCAAACTGGCGCCCGATTATCCGGAGAACCACCTCAACCTCATCGAGGCCGAACTGGAGTGGGGCGACCGTAAGGAAGCGGTGTCCGGACTCAAGGCGCTGGACGAACTCTGGCCCGAGGCGCGCAAAAAGCTGGCCGGCGACGACATGGCGTCCGATTGGGCGGACTGGGAAAGCCGCCGCGAAGCCGCGCAAAAAAAAGTCCGGCCGGGCGCGTCGGCGCCAAGGTGATGACTGTTCAACCCGTTTAAACCGGATTTCCCGATCCATTCTCCGCTCCATTTCTTCAGAAAAACCCTTGCTTAACAGCACCCGCCCGGTCTGTCATCTTCAGGACCATGATGAAGCCTTTCATCTCAACTCTCTGTGTTGTGTTTGCGATCTGCCATCTGAGCGCGCAAACGAATGTCTGGCAGCCGTCACCGGGACACACACAAATTCCGATATGGCCGGGGGCGGCGCCTGATGCGCAGCCCGTCCCGGGGCCGGAGTATGCCACGAACGAGTTGTCGCCCACCGGCATCTCATGGATTGCGGTTGGCAACGTCTCGCGGCCCACGATGACGGTCTTCTCACCCAAAGGGAAAAACACCGGTGTCGCGGCGGTCGTGTTTCCCGGCGGCGGCTACAAGTGTCTGGCCATTGACCTTGAAGGAACGGAGATCTGTGACTGGCTGACATCCCGGGGCATCACCGCTGTGCTGTTGAAATACCGCGTGCCGCTCAAGAAAATCGGGCCGTATGGGGAGTCACCGCTGGCTTTGGAAGATGCGCAGCGGACGCTGGGCTTGGTGCGCCTTCACGCCGCCGAATGGCACGTTGATCCGCACAAGATTGGCGTGATCGGGTTTTCGGCGGGCGGGCATATGGTCGCGGCGACGAGCACTCATTTTGACCGGCGTTTGTATCCGGCAATGGATGCGGCGGACAAGGAAAGCTGCCGCCCGGATTTTGCGATAGCTTGTTACCCGGGACATCTCTGGGACGGCAAAAATCTTAATCTGAATCCGAATGTTCCTGTTGCCAAAAATACGCCGCCTACGTTTTTGTTGCAGGCGGAAGATGACCAC
>Ga0181537_10003656_pt1 | contig 13079 bp, 14 predicted proteins | sample PEATcosm2014_Bin_39_FD_119765 | JGI IMG/M metagenome (GOLD analysis project Ga0181537, IMG submission 119765) | Peatland microbial communities from MTU Mesocosm Facility, Houghton, MI, USA - PEATcosm2014_Bin23_10_metaG | ecosystem: Environmental > Terrestrial > Soil > Wetlands > Peat | place...
CGACATTCTGGTCTATCGCGCCACCCACGTGCCGGTCGGCGAGGACCAGAAGCAGCACCTCGAACTCTCGCGCGACATCGCGCAGAAGTTCAACAACGATTTCGGCTCCTCGATCGCCGCGCACGGCTTTGGCAACGCGTTCTTCCCGCTGCCCGAGCCGCTGATTACCGGTGAAGCGACGCGCGTCATGTCGTTGCGCGACGGCACCAAGAAAATGTCGAAGTCAGACCCGTCCGATCAGTCGCGCATCAATCTCACCGACGACGCCGATGCCATCGCGCAGAAAATCCGCCGCGCCAAGACCGATCCGGAGCCTCTTCCCAGCGAGGAGAAGGGCCTGGAGACCCGGCCCGAAGCCGACAACCTGGTCGGCATTTTCGCGGCGCTCGCCGGTACGACACGCGCGGGTGTGCTCAAGGACTTCGGCAATGCGCAATTCTCGACGTTCAAGGCGGCGCTCACCGAGCTCGCGGTGGAAAAACTGAGCCCGATCGCCGCCGAAATGAAGCGGCTGCAAAGCGATCCCGCCGCCATCGACGCCATCCTCGCCGACGGCTCAGGGCGCGCGCAAAAGCTTGCCGGCGCGACCATGGACGCGGTCAAGGACATCGTCGGTCTCGTGCACTCATAGCGGCTCCGCCAAGCCGCTTGTCGGACTACGCGCCGCCGTGGCAGCATCTCTTGCTTGGCGTTGTCCGGAGAAATGCCATGTCCCGCAGGCGCCGCAGCTATGAAGCCGGCCATAAGCCCAAGCTTCTGGTCGTGATTGACGACACCCCCGAATGCGATCGCGCGATTTATTTCGCCAGTCGCCGCGCGGCGCGCATCGGCGGCAAGGTGGTGATGCTGCGCGTCAACGACATGGAGGGACAAAGCCAGCAATGGCTCGGCGTCGCCGACATCATGCGCGCGGAGGCGCTTGAGGAAGCCGACGCGGAGTTGAGCAAATACGCCGCGCGCGCCAAAGCCATCGCCGGCATCACGCCCGAACGCGTCGTGCGTGACGGCGACAAGGCCGAGGAAATTCTCAAAGTGATCGACGAAGACGAGGACATTTTCATCCTCGTCCTTGCCGCCGGCACGGGGACCGAAGGACCGGGCCCGCTGGTCGGCACAATTGGCCGCACCGCGGGCGATTTCCCCATTCCTCTGGCGATCGTTCCCGGGCACCTCAGCGATGAGGAAATTGACGCTTTGTCGTAAGAGTCACTTGAACTTCCATCGAAATTCGCCACGTATTGGTGTACATTTGATAGAATACCGGCGACCCCCGAGGGCATCATGTTCATCCAGACCGAAGCGACGCCAAACCCGGCCACCTTGAAGTTCCTGCCCGGCCGGGCCGTGCTCGAAAACGGCACGCTCGATTTGCGTAGCAAGGACGATGCGGCGCAGTCGCCGCTCGCCGAGCGGCTGTTCGCCGTCAATGGCATTAGCGGGGTGTTCTTCGGCTCCGACTTCATCGCCGTTACCAAAGACGAAGGTGAATGGCAGCAGCTCAAGCCGATGATCCTCGGCGCCATCATGGAGCATTTCATGTCCGGCGCGCCGCTGATCGCGGCTGGTGGCGCCGAACCGGCCGATGCCGATGAATTTTTCGACGCGGCCGACGCCGAAACCGTGGCGACCATCAAGGAATTGATCGAAACGCGGGTACGGCCTGCGGTCGCCAACGACGGCGGTGACATCACCTTCCGCGGCTTCAAGGAAGGGATTGTCTATCTCAATATGAAGGGCGCCTGCGCTGGCTGTCCGTCGTCAACGGCGACGCTTCGCCACGGCATCCAGAATCTGTTGCGGCATTTCATTCCCGATGTGACCGAGGTCCGGCCGATGTAACTCGGCGATTGCGCCGGGTGTGTCGCCGCACGATTGCTCATGCGCGTGCTCGCCATTGACACGGCGTTGGCGGCTTGCTCCGCCGCGGTGCTTGACACCGTCTATGGCGGCATCGTCTCAAGCGAGAGCCTGCCGATGGTTCGCGGTCATGCCGAAGCGCTGATGCCGTTGATCAAGCGGGTGATGGACGAAGCCGGATTGGCCTTTACCGACATCGATCGGGTGGCGGTGACAACCGGACCCGGCAGTTTCACCGGCTTGCGCGTTGGCATCGCCGCGGCGCGCGGCATTGCGCTGTCGGCCGACAAGCCGGCGGTTGGGCTGTCCACGCTGTCGGTTTATGCCGCGCCGCATTTGGCCGCCGACGACCTGGTCCCGGTGATCGCCGCCATCGATGCGCGGCACGCGCACGTTTATCTGCAAGTGTTCAGCCCGGGCGGCCGGTCATTCACGGTGCCGCGGCTCGCGGCTTTGCGCGAAGCCGTGCTTGCGGCATCCGAAACGCCGTCCCGCATCGTCGGCTCAGCAGCGCAGGCGATCGCCGACGCGATGCCGCCGGGCAGCGCGACCGCTGTTGTCGATCCCGGCGCCGCGCCGGATATCGCCTGGGTGGCGCGCATGGGCGCCGTGGTGCCGGAAGGTCAATCGCCGCCGAAGCCGCAATATCTGCGCGCGCCGGATGCGCAGCCGCAAAACGCCGCCCAACTCCCGCGCAGATGACGAACCTGGTCACGCGCCTGTTTGGGCGGCCCGGGCCGATCTTGTCGGAAGCGCGCGCGCAGGACGCCGCCGCCATCGCCGCATTGCATGCCGCCTCATTCCAGCGAGGTTGGGGCGAGGACGAGTTTCATCGGCTGCTCGCGGACCGTTCTGTCGTCACGCACCGCGCCACCGTCGGACGGACGCTGATCGGATTTATCCAGTCGCGAACCACCACCGGCGAAGCGGAGATATTGTCGGTCGCCATCATCCCGGCGCGGCGCGGACGCGGCTTAGCGCGCGCGCTTCTCGATCTGCACCTGCGCCGCCTGGCCGGCCTTGGCGCCCGGGCCGTGTTCCTCGAAGTCGGCGAGAATAACGCCCCCGCCTGCCGGCTCTACCGGCGGGCCGGTTTCTACGAGGTGGGGCGCCGCAAAGGCTATTATGACGGCGGTACGACCGCGTTGGTACTGCGCCGCGACCTCGGCTGACGCCCGCATGCAAAGACGCTATGATCCGTCTCAGATCGGGAAAGGCGCAGATTCGTTGGGAATGAACGGTTCGCACAAGCTCTATGTGAAGTCCTTCGGCTGCCAGATGAACGTCTACGACTCGCAGCGTATGGCGGACACTCTGGCGCCGGAAGGCTATGTCAAAACCGCGACCGCCGAGGACGCCGATCTCATCATCCTCAATACCTGCCATATCCGCGAGAAGGCAGCCGAGAAAGTTTATTCCGAGCTTGGGCGCATGCGCCGCCTCAAGGAGGCTGGCGCCGCCGATGGCCGAAATATCCTCATTGCCGTTGCCGGTTGTGTCGCCCAGGCCGAAGGCCGTGAGATCGTCCGCCGTGCGCCCGCAGTCGACCTCGTGGTCGGATCGCAGAATTATCATCGCCTGCCGCAGCTCATCGCGCGCGCCGAACGCGGCGATCAAGTCGTCGATACCGAGTTTCCCGCCGACGATAAATTCGATCACCTTGCCGCGCCAAAGCCGGCGGCTACGCGTGCGCGCGGCGTTACCGCGTTCGTCACGGTGCAGGAAGGCTGCGATAAATTCTGTTCGTTCTGTGTCGTGCCTTATACGCGTGGCGCGGAAATATCGCGGCCGGTGGAGAAGATCGCCGGCGAGGTTGAGCGGCTGGCGGATGCCGGCGTGCGCGAAGTCACGCTCATCGGACAGAATGTCAACGCCTATCACGGCGAGGGGCCCGACGGCCGGGCGTGGTCGTTGGCGCGGCTGCTGACGCGTCTCGCGCGGCTGCCGGGTATCGAGCGGCTGCGCTACACGACCAGCCATCCGCTCGACATGAGTGAGGATTTGATCGCGGCCCACCGCGATTTACCGGCCCTGATGCCGCAGCTTCATTTGCCGGTGCAATCCGGTTCCGACCGCATCCTCGCCGCCATGAACCGCCGTCACACCCGCGCCGAATACGTCGCCGTCGTCTCCCGTTTGCGCCAAGCCCGGCCTGATGTGGCGCTGACCTCGGATTTCATCGTCGGCTTTCCCGGCGAGGCGCACGGTGACTTCGCCGCAACGCTCTCGCTCGTCGGTGAGATCGGCTATGCCGGCGCGTTCTCGTTCAAATACTCGCCGCGGCCCGGAACACCCGGCGTCGGCATGGACGGGCAGATCGAGGAAGCGGTCAAAACGGATCGCCTGTACCGCCTGCAGGAGGCGATCGACGCCAGTCAGGCGGCATTCAATCGCAGTTGCCTCGGCTGCACCGTTTCCGTGCTGTTTGAGCGTCCGGGCCGGCACGATGGCCAGATCGTCGGCCGCTCGCCCTATCTTCAGCCCGTGCATATCGCGGCGCCCGCCTCGCTGATCGGCGAAATCGCTGCGGTCACCGTCACCGACATGGTCGCCAACAGTCTGTTCGGCGCGCTCGCGCAAAAGCCTTCACAAGTGCCGGCATTCGTCGGCGCAGGAGCCTGAATGCGAACACCTGGTCCCCCCATCGGAACCGATGCCGGCTCGCTCATCGCACCGGATAACGCGACACAGATCGTTCTCACCTTCGACGATAACCGCCTCGCCTCCACACTGTTCGGCCAATACGGCCAGAATCTCACTTTGATCGAACGCCGCCTCGGCGTCGCTGCCACTTCGCGCGGCAATCAAGTCACGCTTGAAGGCCCGCGCGAGGCCGTCGAGCAGGCGCGCCGTGTGCTCGACACGCTTTACGAGCGCCTCAAGCGCGGCGACGAAGTAGTACAGGGCGACGTCGACGCCATCATCCGGCTGGCGATCTCGCAAGGCTCGCTATTCGACTTCGATCCGGCTTCGCCACGGGAGAGCTTCGAGGAGATCAATCTGCGCAAGCGCCGGGTGCGCGCTCGCACGCCGGCGCAGGACGCTTACATCCGCGCGCTCAAGCGCCACGCGCTGGTCTTCTGCACGGGCCCCGCGGGCACCGGCAAGACCTGGCTCGCAGTCGCTTACGCCGTGCAACTCTTCGAACGCAAGGAAGTCGACCGCATCGTTCTCTCTCGCCCGGCGGTCGAAGCCGGCGAGCGGCTCGGCTTTCTCCCCGGCGACATGCGCGAGAAGGTCGATCCCTATCTGCGGCCGATCTACGACGCGCTCTACGACTTGATGGACGCCCGGATCGTCGAGCGCGCGCTGCAGACCACCGAAATCGAGATCGCGCCGCTTGCCTTCATGCGGGGCCGCACATTGGCGAACGCCGCCGTGATCCTCGACGAGGCGCAGAACACGACAGCGATGCAGATGAAGATGCTGCTGACTCGACTCGGCGAGAACAGTCGCATGGTGGTGACCGGCGATCCGAGCCAGGTCGATTTGCCGCCCGGCCAAACGTCGGGCCTCGCCGAGGCGGTGCGGCTGCTCGAAGGTATCGATGGTATCGCACACGTCGCCTTTACCGCAGCCGACGTCATCCGCCACGAGCTGGTCGCACGCATCGTCGAAGCCTACGACAAGGCCGCGGCGGTCAAGCGCGAGCGGCCGTGATGACGCAAGTGGCGCGGCATACGCGAACAGCGCTCAAGATCGATGTGCTGGTCGAATCCGATCTCTGGAAGGAGGCGCGCGATGCCCAGCCTGCCGCTCGCCGCGCGATCGCCGAAGCCGCCGCCATGCTGTCAACACCACCCGCCGAGCTCGCTGTCGTTCTGACCGATGATTCGGCGATCCGCCTACTCAACCGCGCCTGGCGTGGGGTCGACGCTGCCACCAACGTGCTGTCATTTCCGGCGCGAAGTCCCGGCGGCGAGCCGCTGCTCATCGGCGACATCGTCTTGGCGTTCGAAACCATGGCGCGCGAAGCCCGCGCTGAAAAGAAGCCGTTCGTCCATCATGTCGCCCACCTTGCCGTGCACGGTTTTTTGCATCTGCTGGGTTACGACCATATGCGCAAGGCCGATGCCGAGACGATGGAGCAGCTTGAGCGCGACGTTCTTCGCCGGCTTGCCATTCCCGACCCCTACGCTCGCCCGGGCAAGGCCTTGAATGGTAAGGCGTGAATAAGCCCGCGCGCGCCCGCCACCGCCCTGCTATTCTAGGCCTATATACCAAGCCATGACTCAATCGCCGCCGCGCACTGAATCGAACGAGCCCCAGCACCACAGCCTGCCCATGGTCGTGCCGGAAACCGGGGAGCTGAATGAAGGCTGGCTGGGGCGCGTCATGCGCATTCTGTTTGGCTGGAAGGCCGCCGCGACCCGCGCCGACCTGGAACTTGTCCTCACCGCCGAGCAGCCGGAATCGGGCTTTTTGCCCGCAGAAGCGGCGATGCTCAAGAATATTCTCGGCCTGCGCGAATGCCGGATCGAAAGCGTCATGGTGCCGCGCGCCGACATCGTCGCCGTGCAGCAGAACATCGCGATCGGCGAATTGGTCATGGTATTTGCCGGCGCCGGCCATTCGCGGCTCGTGGTCTATAACGACACGCTCGACGATCCGAGCGGCATGGTTCATATCCGCGATCTGCTCGCGTTCATGGCACAGCGCGCCGCGATCGATCCCGCCGCCGGCAAGGCGGAGGATTTACCAGCCACCGATCTCGACTTGGCAAAGATCGATCTGTCCATGCCGTTGTCGTTGGCCAAAATCGTTCGCGAAATACTCTACGCACCGCCGTCAATGCCGGCGCTCGATCTGCTGGCCAAGATGCAGGCGACCCGCATTCATCTGGCGCTCATCATCGACGAATACGGCGGCAGCGACGGGCTGGTCTCGATAGAGGACCTGGTCGAGCTGATCGTTGGCGACATCGCCGACGAGCATGACGAAGCCGAGACCGCGGCGGTGACGCGACAGAACGACGGCTCGTTCCTCGCCATCGGCCGCGCCAGCCTTGAGGACGTGCGCGCCGTGGTTGGCGAGGAGTTCGACGTTGGCGACGCGGCGCAGGATGTCGACACGCTCGGCGGCTATCTGGTCATGCGCGCCGGTCACGTGCCGGTGCGCGGCGAGCTGGTACCGGGTCCGGGCGCGTTCGAGGCCGAAGTGCTCGACGCCGATCCGCGCCGCGTCAAGCGCGTGAAGATCTATCGGAGCAAGAACCGCGGCCCCGGTACGCCGCGCGAACAGCCGACCTTGCTGCGGCCGGCGGCGCCACGCCCTGCGGCCGTCCCGCGCGACGAGACCGCCCGGCCAAGCCCAACTTCTTTGCCGACGCCGTGAAGCCGACGGCTCTGTTTCAGGCGATCGTCTTGTCTTTCGGCTGGCGGCGGTGGCTCATTGCGTTTGCCGCAGGCGCGGTTTCGGCCCTAGCCATGGCGCCGATCAACGCTTGGCCGGTTCTGTTCGTGACTTTTCCGATCCTGGTCTGGCTAATCGACGGCACCGGCGGTGGCCGCTGGCCCGGAGCAATGGCGGCCGTGACGATCGGCTGGTGGTTCGGCTTCGGCTACTTTCTCGCCGGCCTCTATTGGGTCGGCTACGCCTTTCTGGTCGACGCACCCACCTTCGGCTGGCTGCTGCCATTCGCGGTGATCGGCCTGCCGGCGGGGCTTGCGATCTTCACTGCTATCGCCGTAGCGCTGGCGCGTCTTCTGTGGACGCGCGGCGCAATGCGCATCATGGCTTTGGCCGCAACGCTGACCGCGCTTGAATGGTTGCGCGGCCACGTCCTCACCGGCTTTCCCTGGAACACCTTCGGCTATGCGCTGACAAGCCCGCTGGCACTGGCGCAAGCCGCATCGGTGATCGGCGTCTGGGGTCTCACCTTCATCGCCGTCGCCGTCTTTGCGAGCCCGGCGACGCTGACCGACGATCACACGGAAACGCGCCGGCCGTGGCTGCCGCTTGCCGTTTCGGCCGCAGTCCTTGTCGCTATCGCCGGCCTCGGCGCGTTCCGCCTCGCGCGCACGCCGACGCGATTAGCCGACGGCGTGCGTCTGCGCATCATGCAGCCGAACCTGCAACAGGATGTGCGTTTCAATTATGCCGCCAAGCAGCAGGTCATGGACCGCTACATCGCTTTGTCCAGCCGCGCTTCTGTCCTGCAGCCCACCGGCACGACACTGTTGATCTGGCCGGAATCGGCGTTTCCGTTCTTTCTCGCGCGGGAACCCGACGCGCTCGCCCAGATCGCGCGGCTGTTGCAGGGCGGCACCGTGCTGATCACCGGCGCCGTGCGCGCGGCGGAGCCGATCAATCCGACCGAGCCCGCGGTTTACAACTCGATCTATGTGATCGACCACACCGGCTCGATCGTCTCTTTCTACGACAAGGTGCACCTCGTGCCGTTCGGCGAATATCTGCCGTTCCAGCAATTACTCGAAAGCTTCGGGCTGCAGCAGCTCACCAAGCAACGCGGCGGCTTTCTCGCCGGCGACCGACGCAGACTTTTCATCGTGCCAGGCGCTCCGCCGGCGCTGCCTTTGATCTGCTACGAGATCATCTTTCCCGCGGCCGTGATGCCGAAAGGCCGGCGGCCCGACTGGATCGTCAATGTCACCAATGACGGCTGGTTCGGCATTTCCAGCGGCCCCTACCAGCATTTTCAACAGGCGCGCGTGCGCGCCATCGAAGAAGGCTTGCCGCTCGTTCGCGCCGCCAACAGCGGCATCTCCGGCGTGGTCGATCCATTGGGGCGGATCGTTGATTCATTACCGCTTGGCGCCGAAGGCGTGATCGATGCACAATTGCCGCGGCCAATCGGCGCGCCGATTTACGCCCGCGTCGGCGATGTGCCCGCCGCCATGTTCGTCGTGCTGGCGCTGCTGGCGATTATCCGCCGCCGCTCGCAGGGCGGACATCCGGACAATTTAGCTTGACCCGCATGGTGAATGTTTATCTTGATCAGCGTTGGTATTGCGGTGCGGCGGACACGCGGTGGTGCGTGTAGTACCGACTGCTGGATGTACAACCTGGTGGTGGCTCAACTATCCCGCGCAGTCGCTCGAGCGGTGTTACTCGGCAATATTACGAATAACGGTATTTCGAACCCTTTTAAGCATAAAAACCATGATGAAAACGCGGGTCTGCCCAGTATTTCATCGCGCAAGATTTGATATTCAAGACTGGTACGGTAAAGAAGTGGGGCAGAGGAGATCGCGTGAATGATGGCGAAGAAGGCACCCAACCCCATCGACAAGCATGTTGGCAGCCGTGTCCGCATGCGTCGCATGATGCTGGGGATGAGCCAGGAGAAGCTCGGAAACAGTCTCGGCCTGACCTTCCAGCAAGTTCAGAAATACGAGAAGGGGACTAACCGTATCGGCGCGAGCCGCCTGCAGCAGATTTCGCACATCCTGCAGGTATCGGTGTCGTTCTTTTTCGAGGGCGCACCGACGGTCGGAAGTGGAATACGCGCGGAGGGCATGAGCGAGGCGCCGTCGCCCGCTTACGTCTCCGATTTTCTCGCGACGTCGGACGGCCTGGCGCTCACCAAGGCTTTCATGCGCATCGGCGACTCCAAGCTGCGACGGCGCATCGTCGATCTCGTCGAGCAGATTGCCATCAACGACAAGCACTGAACAAATAGCGTCGATTTTTTCCGTGGCGCGTCCCTCGCATTCGCCCACGCTTAGCCCACATCTTGACCGCGCGCGGTAGCGCTGCAACAACCCTGTCACGATCGGCGCGTGGCCCCCGCCAGCGCTTGGACGGACAAGGCCCGGCGGCGATCGGGCCGGCTATCGAGGGGAGTTTTTCGCAGTGTCACGTGCAAATTATCTGTTCACCAGCGAGTCGGTTTCGGAAGGACATCCGGACAAGGTCTGCGACCAAATTTCGGATGCGATACTCGATGCTTTTCTTGAGAACGATCTCAAGCTCGGCATCGCCGACGAGAGCAAGGTCAATACGCGGCTCGGCTGCGAGACGTTGTGCACGACCAACAAAATCGTGATCGCGGGCGAAGGCCGCGGCCAGGCGCCGCTGTTCCACAAGCACGGCGACAAGGCAGTGGTTAATCGCGAGCTGATCACGGAGACCGCGCGCCAAGTGGTGAAGGACATCGGCTACGATCAGGATGGATTTTCCTACTACGGCGCCGATGTCGAGGTGCTACTGCACGGGCAGTCGCCGGATATCGCCATGGGCGTCGACGCCAAAAAGAAGAAGAGCGGCGACGAAGAAGGCGCGGGCGACCAGGGCATGATGTTCGGCTACGCCTGCACCGAGAGCGAGGTCTACGAAAAAGGCTCGTTCATGCCGGCGCCGATTTATTTTGCACATAAGATTCTCAAAGTGCTGGCGGACAAACGCCGTTCCGGATCCCTGTTCGATCTGCAGCCGGACGCCAAGAGCCAGGTGACCGTCAAATATGTCGGCGGCAAGCCCGTCGGCGCCACCAAGGTCGTGGTGTCCACGCAGCACAACGCGCAGACCCGCAACGGCAAGAAATATACGCCCGGCATGGTCAAAGAGATGATCGCCGACGCGGTCGAATCGGCGCTGCCCGAAGGTTGGATGCCGAAATCGAGCGACTTTCTGGTGAATCCCACGGGTAACTTCGTCGTTGGAGGACCCGATGGGGATTGCGGCCTTACCGGGCGCAAAATCATCGTCGACACTTACGGCGGCTACGCGCCGCATGGCGGCGGCGCCTTCTCCGGCAAGGATCCGACCAAGGTCGACCGTTCCGCTGCCTATGCCGCGCGCTACCTCGCTAAAAACGTGGTCGCCGCTGGCCTCGCCGATAGTTGCACCATTCAGATCGCCTATGCGATCGGCGTCGCCGATCCGATGTCGGTCTTCGTGGACACGCACGGCACCGGCAAGGTGGAGGAGGCGAAGCTGCAAAAGCTCCTTCCGGAGCTGTTCCCGCTGCGCCCGACCAACATTCGCCGCGCGCTGAAACTCAACCGGCCGATCTACCGCCGGACCGCCGCCTACGGCCATTTCGGCCGCGCGCCGGAGAAAGACGGCGGCTTCTCCTGGGAGCGGACCGACCTCGCCGACGCGCTTAAACGCAGCTTGCGCTAAGCAAAACACTCGCTACCATTTTCGATCAGGCGGCCGCCCCTGGTGCGTGACCGGGGGCGGTTTGCATTGCGGACGGAACGAAATTCGGCCGTCGCAGATTTGGCACGGTGACGGAGATAACGTCGATGAAGACGATTTTTGTCTGCTCCGCATTGGCGTTCGCCCTGGCGATGGCGCCGCTGCCGGCCGACGCCAAAGGCTGCATCAAGGGAGCGGTGGTCGGCGGCATTGCCGGACATTACGCGGGCCACCATGGCTTGATCGGAGCCGCGGCAGGTTGTGTCATCGGCCGTCACGAGGCCAAGAAACGCGAACGAGAGATGCAAAACCCCTCGCCCGACCCGCAGCATTAAAGATAATCTGGTGCCTTCAGGCGGCGGTGCGGACATCACCGCAATGGATTCCGAACGGCATCACGCGCGCGCATTCTTCGGCCGGCGCAAGGGGCACAAGCTGCGCAAGCGGCAGGCGGAGCTTATTGACACGCTGCTGCCGCGTCTTGCGATCGACCTCGCCCTTCCCGCTCCCGCCAATCTGGACGCGCTGTTTCCGGAACCGGTCGGCGAAGTCCGGCTCGAGATCGGCTTTGGCGGCGGCGAGAGTATGGTGGCGCAGGCCGCAGCGCGGCCACGAACAGGTTTCGTCGGCGTCGAGCCTTTCGTTAACGGCATGGCCAAGGCGCTCGCCGCCATCGACGACTTAAATCTGCAAAATGTCCGCCTGCACTTCGATGATGCCACGAGTCTGATGGCCTGGCTGCCCGACGCCTGCTTGGCGCGCATCGACCTCATCCATCCGGATCCATGGCCGAAACGCCGGCACTGGAAGCGCCGCTTTATCCAGGACGGCGCGATCGCAGAGTTCGCCCGTATTCTGCGCCGCGGCGGCGAACTACGCTTTGCCACCGACGTTGCCGATTACGCGGCTTGGGCCTTGCAGCATCTGCTGCGCTCGGCCGATTTCGATTGGACAGCGCAATGCGCGGACGACTGGCGAAGGCCATGGCCCGATTTCACCTTGACGCGCTACCACGCCAAAGCTGCGCGCGCTTCGCGCGCGCCGTGCTTCCTGATCTTCCGTCGGGTTTGACGGTCCATGGCGGGCGTTATGCGGTATCCCGCGCTTGCCAGAAACGAACAACGCGCTGCGCGGTCGAGGCCGAGAGTCGGTCGAAATTAGTGAAGGCCGTATCGAGCTCCGGCGCCGGGATCGCGGCTCCATCCGGACGCAGCTGGATCAGCGCCTTGACGGCCGGCCAGGTGAGGCCTGCGGCCTTGCACAGGATGAGAATCGGATCGGGCTGACCGCCGCTGATCAGCTGCTCGGTGATCTTGACCGGCACCCGCACGAGCGTCGCCAGCGCCACGACCGCCTCTTCGTATCTGCCGTCGTTGCAGAATGAGATCAGCACCGCGCCATCCAGACGCTTGGCCAGAGCGAGGCTGAGCACGACGCGCTGGGCCGAGTGATAGTCGCGCGGTCTGCGCTGGACCACCGCTTTGAGTTCCGGCATTGGCGAGAGAGCGGCGACAGCCGTCAGATATCGGTCTTCAATATTCAGTAATCAGATTTTAGTTCGTCTTGGTCACACTGATTACTGAATACTCATTACCGATCGCTGAACCGCCCCGGACCGTACCGAACTGCCCTTGCAACGCCCTGTGAAATCGCTATATTTCCCCTGTCCGTAATGGATACCTCATAACGGTCGGCTTATCCGAACGGCTTTGAGAGTGGGCCCCCCGGGACCCGCTCTTTTTTATTACCTGAAGCCCGACGGGTTCCGCCGGCGGACGCATGCGGACACAACGGTGCCAGACCAGCTCTCGCGAACAGCATGGACGACCGGACGACAGCTTTTGCCGACGAACCGCGGCTCATCACCGAGCCGGGGCGAGCGGCGCGCGTCGCCGCCCTTGCCGAGCCGATCCTGGCCGAACTCGGCTACCGGCTGGTGCGCGTGCGCATCTCGGGTTCCGCCGGCTGCACCGTCCAGATCATGGCGGAGCGGCCGGACGGGGGCATGGCGGTCGAAGACTGCGAAGCCGCCTCGCGTGCACTGTCGCCGGTCCTCGACGTCGCCGACCCGATCGAAGGCGCCTATCAGCTGGAACTCTCTTCGCCCGGCATCGACC
>Ga0181537_10003657_pt1 | contig 13079 bp, 6 predicted proteins | sample PEATcosm2014_Bin_39_FD_119765 | JGI IMG/M metagenome (GOLD analysis project Ga0181537, IMG submission 119765) | Peatland microbial communities from MTU Mesocosm Facility, Houghton, MI, USA - PEATcosm2014_Bin23_10_metaG | ecosystem: Environmental > Terrestrial > Soil > Wetlands > Peat | place...
CAGTTTCTAGTAGTGCTCCAGACAAACTCTACGCAAGCGTGAATTTTGAATTCGATGATCCGCCGATCGGGACTGAATCGCGTTGTTGTGATTACTGTCGGCTCAACTCCGTTCCTTGCTGGATTTCAGTGCTCCTCGGACCGTGCGCCTGATCTATCGGGCTGACTTTGTGAGCACAATTCGTAGGGGCATTTCTGGTGTGGATCGATAACAGTAGTCCGTAAAGCCCGGGATGGGGTAGTGTCCGAAATCGGACGGAAATTCTCATATTCGAGCAGTCTGGGATGGGCCCCTTCTAGTCATTTTGCCCGTAACTGCAACATGGCTGGATACATAGACCAATTCGACTATGGCACGCTGCTTGCAGGTCTCAGTGAAGATAGTTGGAGTCCATTGAGACGTTGGCTGTGATGAATTTAAAAATCGAGCGAGGGAACAATGGTGATTGAAACAGTCCTTGTGGATGATGAGCCGCTCGCGCGCAGGAAGTTACGCGAGTTGCTGCAGAGAGATCCCGAAGTCCTCGTTATCGGTGAGGCGAGTTCTGGTTCTGAAGCTGTGCGCCTGGTGCGACGATCGTCCCCACAAGTGCTATTCCTGGATGTGCGGATGCCTGGACTGGACGCATTTGCAGTGATCGACCAAATATCCGCACAAGGGAAGCAGACAATGCCGCGTGTCATCATCACGACAGCGTATGACGAATACGCGCTGCGTGCTTTCGACATCCACGCAGCTGACTATCTTCTCAAGCCGTTTACCGCTGAGCGGCTGCATTCAGCTGTTCAGCGCGTTCGCGATCAGCTTCTAATTACAAAACCAGCGGCCGGTAACAGCTCTCTTCCTGGCGCAAATGAGAATAAGCACTTGAATCGACTTGTATTCAAGTCTCGTGGCCGCATCCTCTTCCTTCGCGTCTCCGAGATTCGATGGATTGGTGCGGAGGAGAATTACGTTCGTATCAACACTAGTGCCGAATCGCACCTTCTGCGAGAGACAATCTCTTCCATGGAGGAGAGGTTGGATCCGCATACATTCTTGCGTGTGCATCGATCTGCAATCGTCAATCTGCAGTATCTCAAAGAGATACGAGCGGATGCGCACGGTGATTTCTCAGCCGTATTGGTAAACGGCCAAAAGGTCGACATGAGCCGCGGTTATCATTCACGTGTTCGCGATCTGCTGGGAGACTGGTTGTTTCGCGCGCCAAAGATTTTAGGTAAAAGTCAGCAACAAGGGTTCGAACAACTCAGGCCGCAGGAACTCGCTTAAAGTATGGCTGCTCTCGTTTAGTGATTATTACCATTCATTTCTCAAAGAAGAACTGCGCATTGCAATAATCAAGGATAGACTTTCCAATCTAGAGGATCCTCCGTAGTCAGCTACGCTTCTGTCCGGCAGGAGTAGTCATGCTACTGCGCAATATGCCTCCACCGACGAGAAGCTCTGCTTGCGGTGGAGGCACATCGCGGTTGGCTGCGCCGGCGCTAAAAATCCAGCCTCAAAGAAAACTGGCCAAAGCGGCGCTCATCGTGGTTACCGCCCAACGAAGTTGTGTTGAGTCCTCCCTTTTCCGCGATTACAGGCAGTGGAGGCCCGATGGTCCCCGGGGTATTTGCGACATATAGGAGTGATTCATTCACGTACAGGTTATGGTGGTTGAACAAGTCAAATGCTTCGGCGCGAAACTCGAGGTCTGTGGTCTCGGTAAACTTGAACTTCTTTGCAACGGATGCATCGGTATTCCAGGCGCCCGGACCACGGAACTCATTTCTGCCGCTCATATTCGCGGGGAATGGCCCAAAATCTGAGATTCCGAGCGTAGGGTTGAACGGGGCAAGATCGTTTGCCCCAGGAATCGTCAATATCTGATATTGGTTTGGCCCCACATTTACCGGCGAGCCCGCTTTGGAATGCATGATGGGAGTTGCGGGCACGATTCGCGGAACGCCGGAATACCCGTTTTCGTTGTAGGTGAAATCATATGCCGAGAAAGGCGTTCCGCTCCGTGCGGTGAAAATGCCCGAAGCAGTCCAACCTCCTGCCCCTTCCGCCAAAAAGCCGTGTCCATGTTTGAACCACGGCGTCTGCCATATCGGTGAGATCACGAGGCGATTTGTGACATCGAAGTCGGAACTGCCCCAGTCGAGCATTGGGTTTGTCGGGTCAAGGTAACCAAGATTTCCGATGTAGCCGGAGCCCCCCTGTGAACTATCGGCGAACGTCGAACTCAAGTCGTCAAGAGCGTGAGACCATGTGTAGTTTGCAATGACGTCCAGCCCGCTATGACGTAGATCCTGCGCCTGGTATTTCAGATTCAGCGACTGAAATGCGCTTTGCCCTCCGCTTCCACGGACATTGATCGCGGAGTATTGATCATTAGGCCGACTTAGGCAGACGGTCGTCGTTCCTGGACAATCAACCGGTGTGCCAAGATACGCTTGAGCGCCGCCAACAGGGTTTCCGGCAGTGATGTCGTACAAATGCACGCCGTGAGCGCCACTATACGCGAGTTCCACCAACGAATTCTTGGCCAGCTGCTGTTGAAGCGAAAGACTCCAGAACTGAGTCTGGGCGACATTGATGTTCTCATTGACGTTACGGAGTTCTGTGGGCGGCAGCGGAACAGGAGGACCAGACGCTCCCAGGGGACCGAAGTCACTATTCGTCACCGGCGTGTTCAGAATGTCAAGAACGCCAAAGTTTGGAACATTTTCAATCGTATTGAAGGTCACATTGCCAAAGTTCCGTTCATAACTTATTCCGAAACCTCCGCGCACGCTCGATTTGCCGTTGCCAAAGATATCGTAGGCAAATCCAACACGCGGTGAGACAGTGCCCCATCTCGGGTTCCAGAGCCTTCCTATGGGGCTATTCGGAGCTATGTCTACCTGGCCGTTGGCAATCTCTTGAAAGAAATTGGAGCCGGAACCATAGTAGAAATTTGAATCGAGATTTGGCTTGTTATTATGCTGCACACCGTAGTGTTCGTAGCGTACGCCATAGTTCAACGTCAATTGTGGAGTGGCCTTGAAACTGTCCTGAGCGTAGGTTGCCCAGTCCTTATAGCGGTAACTCCGCGCGAATACAGGTTCCGTAGCTGGGGGTGTGACCTCGCAATCCGGTGTCGCGTTCAGGCTCCCGTCCTGGTTCTCTGTGCATGGAAGTTTGCCTTGGGGATCGACCGCGGCCTGATAATACTGAAGATTACCCGACAGCATACCCTGTAGTCCCGGTTGCAGCCCGGTTTGCAGGTACTCGACAGCCTGCGCGTAGACCCCATAAGCAATATTCATTTGAATATAGGTAGCCTGGCCGCCAAACCGCATGGAGTGCTTGCCTTTTGTCCATGAAAGGTCCTGTTCCAGCTGAACTGTATTTTGCGGTCCCCCATAGGGCAGGCCCCCTGAATAACTGGGCGCCATGTAGTTCGCAAGTCCGGGGAATGTTATCTGAAGACCGTTTGCGCTTGCACTACCGAACATGAGTTCGGGAACGCTCTGCTCAGCGGTATTGTACGATTCCGGTGAAGCAAACCTGCTGAAGCTCAACTTGCTGCTGCTAAACAAAGCTGGGCTAAAACTGTGGCTGATCGAATACAGGTATATGTTGTTGGTAACTGATTCACCTAGGTCGTACTGCGGATACGGGCTGTAATACAGCGCCCCGGAGAACAGGTCCTGTCTTTCCTGGCCGAATCGGAAAAACATCTGTGTTCTTTCACTCATGTTGTAATCAGCTCGCCCAATAAGCCGATAGGTATTCTGGGGTAGATCCCCACCGGCGTCAGCATTTGTGTGGAAATTGACCTGCCCGAAGATCGGAGTTGATGCCGGGACTGAAGGAAGAGTTACGCCCAAGTCAGACTGGGCAAGCGTGTTGGTGATCGAGTAAGGAGTGCTTCCAAATGATTGGAAATACGATTGCACGTTCGGCGCAGTGTACGCGAGGAATTGAGGGGTCGGAATCAGGCCGGACTCTGAAGCCTGGCTTCGAACACGCGTCCATTCGGTACTGCCGAAAAAGAACAGTTTATCCTTCTTGATTGGACCGCCCACATCGAATCCAAATTCATTGCGCGCGTAGGTCCCTTTTGGAGTGCCAATCACGTCGTTTTCATAAGTATTCGCCGTGTAAGCTGAAAGCCTGTTGAACTCCCAGCCTGAGCCATGAAAGCGATTGGTTCCCTCTTTCGTTGTCAGGTTTACGATTCCGCCCGAGGCACGCCCGTACTCGGCTGCAAAGTTGTTGGTAACGATGCTGTATTCCTGCACGGAGTCGATGGGGATTTGCTCGCCGACAGCGAAACTAAACACACTGATATTTTCCACTCCGTCAAGCAGAATCTCGGTACCTGTTTGGCGCTGCCCATTGATCGCATAGCCGACTCCGCGGCTTGACAAGTTTTGGCTGCTACTTGAATTGCTGGTTGTGTTGTCGCCGTTGCTGACATTCCCCGATAGAACAACAAAGTCGTAGGGGTTTCGCGTAAGACTTGGCAATTGTGAAAGCTCGCGAGTGTCAATAGTTTGCGACAACTCCTGAGTCTGGGTGTTCACTGATGCCCCACCCGCAGCAATGACTTCGACTGCCGTCGTGCTCGCGTTAACTAGGAGTTTGGCATCGAGTGTCACGTGACTGCCCACAGTCACTTCAATATTTCCCGAAAACGGCTTGAACTGATCCGCAGTTACAGTGAACCCATACGTTCCAGGATCCAGACCCACCAGCACAAAGGAACCCGTCTGCGAAGATTGAACCGAGCGCTGGGTATTACTGGCTAAGTTCTTCAGTGTTATGACCGCGCCCGGCAGCGCTGCGCCCGACTGGTCAGTGACTGTCCCTCCAATTTGGCCCTTATCGACCTGAGCAGAGACCAAAGAACCAAGAAGCATGATCGCGAGTAACACTCGCACAGCGCTACGTCCCACCGTCCTCAAGCGCACTTTAGCTGAGGACATCATTACAAGCGTGGTGACAGCCAATTCGGATACCGCATTCAACACTCCCATCGATCTCCTCCAGGATTTTTGCTTGACTACACTGTCCGCGATCGCTCTACAGGGAAGGAGCGAGAGATACAAAAGCGATCGGCGTGAGAAAAACCTTCGGCGAGGAAAGTGCAACCATTGAGCCAAATTGGCTGGTTTCTGCGGGAAAGTGACCGGTTTCGCTTCTCAGGGACCAATGGTCCGTCTGCGGGGAGTAAATGCAACATCCAGCGGGGGGCAAACTGTGACCAGAAAGGACTTCATCCAGTAAATGAGATTAAAAGTGATGAGTGGCTACGACATTCCATATTTGTAGGGGGCGTAACTGAATGTAAACCGGGAAAAGCGCGGTGCATTGAGCTAGGAATATCGATGAAACCAGAAATCTGTTGAGAGTCTGCAGTTCGATCTGTTTGCGTTCATCCAAGGCCGGGTTCCGCGGGCCCTCAGTCATTCTGTGCGCAGAGCATTTACCGGGTCCGTTAATGCTGCCCGGTATGCCGGCACGATTACACCCGCAACGACCATGATCAGCACGATCATCACGGTTCCCATCAATGACAACGAATCCGCTGTTGACGTACTGAAGAGTAAACTACGCACTAGTCGTGTACATAGGAACGCTAGTCCCAACCCAACTGTCAATCCGAATATGGCAAACCCGGCAGACTGCATGAAGACGAGCCTTAGAATGTCCATCCGCTGAGCTCCAACAGCTAACCGAATTCCGATCTCTTGAGTACGCTGTGCCGTTGCAGAGGCGACTACTCCGTAAATCCCGATCCCTGCCAATGCTAGCGCGACGAGGGCGAAAATGCCGATCAAGACTGCCGTGATCTTTTCACCTGCCATCGAATTTGAGAGCACCTCGTCGATTGTCTGAACATTGTAGACAGGCTGCTCTGGAAGGATCGAATGAACAATGTCTCGGATTGAAGGTATGATCGATTCCGGGTTTGCAGCGACCCGCGCAAGGAGTACTTCGTGTAGCCCGAACCCAGCAGCAAAGATCTCGGGCGGCGGATCTGAAGCAACTCCGAGATCGCGAGCATTTGAGACCACTCCGATTATCGGTACCTCAACCGGATTGCCGCTCAAAACACCAACCACAACAGTTGCGCCGACAGGATCGCGCCCAACCAGATACTGATCCGCGAAGGCGCGATTGACTACGAACACATTTGAACGGTCCGACAGTTCAGCCTGTGTAAAGATTCTTCCTCCTTCAAGGCGCAGTCCCATCGCGGAGAAGAACCCTGGATTCACAGTGCGAATCTGCGCTATTGGAAAGGCACCAGCTTCCACAGGGGAGGTGCCCTTAATAAGGAATCGCGTCATTGAGTGGGACGGGTTAAAGGGGACCTCATTTGAACTTCCCACCGAAATCACACCGGGAGAGTTTGAGAGTTTGGCGAGGAGTTGCTCATAAAACTGGTCGGTCGCTGGTGCACCAGTTTGAAACTTTGGTCCAGGCAAAGTGATTTCGAAGGATAGCAAGTGGTCTGTTCGATATCCGGGTTGGACGGCGGTCAGCTTTTCAAAGCTTCTTGTCAGCAATAAACCCAGGAATAAAATCACGACGGCGAAAGCAATTTCGCCGGAAAGCAAAATGTCTCGGCTGCGACTATGGGCCCCCGTGGTGCCACGTCCTGCCAATCGCAATACTCGAGAAAGGTCCTGGGTTTGGCCCAGCACTGGCAGCATTGTAAAAAGGGCCGCCGTGAACAAGCAGACCGCCAATGCAGACGAAAGCACCGGCCAGCTGAGTTGTACCGAATGGACGAGCGAGGCATCGAGCCCTGAAACATGAGATAGAGCGAAACGCAACAACGGCAGCAATCCCCCGCCTAGGAGAGTGCCGATAGCACCTCCAAGAAAGCATATGACGAGAGCCAACGAGAAATGCTGCGAGAGCAATCGCATGTTGGTCGCTCCGAGAGCCTTTCGAATCGCGATCTGGTGCTGACTTGCCGATGCGCGGACCAAGAGTAGATTGGCAACATTTGCGCATGCTATCGATAAAACCAGGAGAACGGAACCCATTATGCATAACATCGCCACGCGAAATGTCCCTACAAGTTGTTCACGCAATGGGGATACCTGGATTCCGATTCTTCGGTTCGTTGCGGGATAAGAACTTGCAAGTCTTGCCGCGATTGTGCGCATGTCGGCTGCAGCCGTGGCCTGAGTTACACCTGCCCTGAGCTTCCCCAGTACCTCGACTGAGTGCCATACACGAGAAACACGCGTCTGTTGATCCAGCAATGACAGCGGCAACCACACTTCGCCGTCAGCTGGGATGCCCGCATCTCCGGGTATGACCCCAACAACGGTAAAAGGGGAGTTATTCAACTCAACGGTGCTACCCACCACGCTTGGGTCCCGGCCGAAATAGAGTTGCCAGGCAGTCTCGCTCAGCACTGCGACGTGATCACGTCCTGGCGCTTCATCAATTGGCATGAGAGTGCGACCAATAAGGGGAGTCACTCCCAGAAGGGGAAAGAAGTTTCCTGAAGCGAGCACCCGGTGCACTTGTTCTGAGCGCCCCCCCCGATAAAGGGAAACCGTGGCCGGATTCAGGTCCGAGTATGCGGCTAGTTGTTCGAAGCTCGTTTGCTGGTTTCGCCAATCGACAAAATCAGCGTACGTGACCAGAACTGAACCGGGTGCCTGTGGATGAACTTCGGCGACAGTCAGAATTCGCTCCGCATTAGTGAACGGCAACGACTTGACTAAGACACTGTATACAGCACTGAAGACTGCAGTGTTCGCTCCGATGCCAAGCGCTATTGTTGAGAGGGCGGCTATTGTGAACCCGGGAGAGTTCACCAGCTGCCGAATGGCGTATCTCAGGTCGCTCAAAAAAAGGCCCATTTCTCTCCTGTTCTTGCCCGGATTCCAAAACCTCGATTCAACTGTCTCTATTTTGACTGATGAATGTGCCTATTCTCTTGAAGTGCCAGCGGTCAATCGTCCCTTGGAAGGTGCAGTTGGTCACATTTCCACCCATAACGGCTTCAATACGTAATGCTAGTTGAAGGAGAATTCTGAATGCGGTGACGTAAATTTCGCCTTTCATTTTGGCCATTCTTGCCAGAACCATCTTCCGCGCAAATGACGGATCGAGGAATTGGAGAGGCCCACGTGGAATCGTTTCGACCTCACGACATTTGCGTCGGGAACGAAACGAGCCCATTCTCAGGCTGCTGACATTCGGGTTGTTTGCGGAAATATTGGACAACTGAGACTTGTCAGAGAACGCAAGCACGACGTAAGTGCCAATCACTTCGCGGTGGGAATGTACTCAGTTCGGCAATCGGCGCTTGGCGAATTGTAGCTCCAATGCGACTCGTGTGGGGCATTCCCAAGCCGTTCGATGGCAAGCCACACCGCATATACCTCTGTCACAGGGCGTTTGTGACGAAGTGCCCGTAGTAATGACCAATAGGATATACAGTGCGTCTAAGCGATTGACTGGGGGAAGACATTGGAACCGAGCCAAACGAGCGCAGAACTTCGGAAAACTAAGAGCCGGCATCGACTTCGGATTTTGGAGGAATCTTTCGGCGCCAAAGTGGATTGAAGGAATGTAGCCCTCCTGAATGTTCTGGCGAAATGTCTTTATCATTCCCATCAGGATCCGCACCGAAGAACTCGCATTGCAGGACGGGATTAATCATATGGAAGATAGTCAAAGCCCTTCGACGACAGTGCAACCGAAAGAGCAGAATCGGGCAGAACTCGTTCTAATGAACCCGGCTGTGTTTCTCGGAACGTGGCTCTTACTGGGATCGTTATTTGCACTGCAAGAGTGGACAAACGCACGCCGGTGGGGTTATCAAATCAGCCTTGCAGTTGAGCTTAAGTCCTGGGACGGGGAATTCTTAATATGGGGCATCGTGAACTGGTCGACGTGGCGAATTGCAGGATCCTTCATCCAAAACGCGAGTCTTGGTCAGGTTTTGGGAAGGATTATCCCTTTGAGCATTGCACTAGGCTTGTTGAAGGAAATAATTTATGTCCTTCTCTTTCCGAATCTTCCTCTAAACCGGCCCCACATGCCCTACTGGACACGGCTGCAGTTCCATTTATACGCGGATATGGTCGATGACATGGTCATTTTTTGGTGCGCTTTTTTCCTCGTTCGGGGATTGGGCTACTACGAAAGATCAGTGAAGAGTGAAAACATCGCGGCACAGCTTGAGGTCCAACTCGCTAATGCGCGCCTCTCAGCCCTCCGGATGCAATTGAACCCACATTTCCTCTTCAACGCGATGAACAGCATTTCGAGTCTCATGAGAACGGACGTCGAAGCCGCCGACGAAATGCTTGAACAATTGAGTAGTTTGCTTCGGATTAGCCTGGAACGCGGATCAGCGCAGTTGATTCCGCTGAGCGATGAGATCGAGTTCATAGAAGTATACCTATCCATGCAGGATAGGCGATATGCCGACCGGGTAAGACGAAGAATAGCGATAGACCCAAAGCTGCACGACGTTCTTGTTCCCGCGATGATCCTGCAGCCGGTCGTCGAAAATGCCTACGTTCATGGCCTCTCGAAGATTGAGACGAATGGGGAACTGATCATCGAGGCCCATCGGGAACAGAATCAGCTTGTATTCACAATAACAAACAGCGGTGTTGGTTTGACGGGCAGTTCGGAAAAGCCAGCAGGCCATGGAGTTGGAATCAGGAACCTTCGTGGCCGTCTTCAACTTCACTACGGCGAGAAAAGCTCATTCGAAATGATTCAACTTGACCGCAACCGTGTCTGGGTAAGAATCAAATTCCCGATCCAGATAAGCAGCGAACGCAAGGCGCATCTTACGAGGTTTGGTGCGGAATGACCCAAGTGGTTTTAGCGGACGACGAAGTGCTGGCCCGACAAAAGCTGCGCCAGTTACTGCGGGAAGAGCATGATGTTGAGGTTGTTGGCGAATGCGCATCCGCTACCGAGACGATCGAGCTTGTCAGGCTTGTGAAGCCGGATATTCTCTTTCTCGATATAAGAATGCCGGGCATGGATGGCTTTGATGTGGTCGGGGCGCTGTTGTCCGGAGGTCATGCACCCATGCCGGCGATCATCTTCACGACTGCGTACGATAAGTATGCATTGCGAGCCTTTGAAGTTCATGCCGTCGACTACTTGCTCAAGCCGTTCACGCAGGAAAGACTGCATTCTGCGATCTCTCGCGCTCGAGAACGCGCGCTCGTGAGTGAATCCTCTGTTGGTTCCAATGGAATCAACGGAGATACTTTAGGCATTGCGTCGAGGATTGTCTTCAAGTCAAGAGGGCGCATTCTGTTCCTTCCAGTTGACGAAATTAGATGGGTAGTAGCCGAGGAGAATTATGTCCGCCTTTGCACGGCCCAGGATACCTTCCTTCTTCGGGAGACAATGACCAATCTCGAAGCAAGGCTCGACCCGCAATTGTTTCTGCGGGTGCACCGTTCGTATATCGTGAATCTGAACTATGTAAAAGAAGTTCGAAACGAGCAGAGTGGTGAATCAGTAGTCATCATGAATGATGGCCAGAAACTGGCCATGAGCCGCGGGTACAGGTCCCGTGTCTTGGAATCGATGCACCGATAGTGAAATATTCGCTTTGAGGATTTTGATCCGCGGTTTTTCGACAATTGCAAAGAAATTGATCCTGATAGATGGAGCCGGGATGAATTTGCTTATGAACGTCGCCTCTGACATCAGATTCAGTTGGCGAGTCCTGCTCAGGAATCGCTGGCAGAGCATCGTCATCGTCCTGACAATCGCGGTGGCGATGGGCACCTTGACGGCCGTCTCCTCCGTAGTAAACGCAGTCCTGCTGAAACCTTTCGGACCTGTCCAGACGGATCAATGGGTCTACCTATGGGAGCACCAAATTGACTCCGATGAGGCACGACAGATCAGCGCCTCAGTTCCGAATTACCTCGATTGGAAACGCGAGAGTGCGTCGGTCTTCTCGTCCATGGTGCTTTGGCTTCCGTGGAGCTACACAGCATCCGGTACGGACATAGTCAATCCGCAACAGATTCGAGCCGCTGTTATTTCTCCCGATGTATTTGCTTCCACCGGAGTCCTACCCGCGGCAGGACGGTTGCTGGTTCCCGACGACTCCAACAACAGCGAGCATGTGGTCGTGCTGAGCTACGAGTTCTGGAAGCGGACCTATGGCGGCAGCACATCGCTTGTGGGGACAAGAATCAATTTGAATCTGGTTCCTCATACAGTCGTCGGCATCGCTCCGCCGAGATTCGGATTTCCTGTGGAGACTCAGACCGATGCGTGGACACCGATCCCAGCCGCGATGCTCACTGGCGGGAGCCGCTCCGCCCGGGGCTACAGAGTGGCGGCTCATCTGCGGCCTGGTGTGACCTTGAAAGAAGCCCGTTCGGCCATGATGCTGATCTCGCAGAGACTAGCACAGCAGTATCCAGAAGACAGGAGCTACGATGCATTGGTTGTTCCAATGCGTGAAGCCGTCGTGGGCGACTTCAAGTCCCCCTTGATTTCATTGTCCGGAGCCCTCTTCTTTGCATTGATGTTAGCCTGCATGAACATTAGCTACTTGCGAAGCGTACACCTGCAGTCGCGCCGCAAGGAAATGGTGCTGCGGCTTGCGCTCGGCGCCGACAGGAGTCGATTGCTCCGTCAGCTCTTGATCGAAACCACTCTGCTGTTTGCCATCGGAGGCCTGCTTGGCCTCGTAATTGCACCCATCGCCGTTCGTGCGCTCCTCGCGCTCGTGCCCCTTGTTGAAATTCCGTGGCTCCATCCGAGCACAGATTCCTCGACTTTTTTCACCATGTTCATTGTGTCCCTGCTGACCGGTCTGGTATCTGGAATGATTCCAGCTCTCACGGCATCACGAGCCGAGCCCGCCCGCGTTCTCGGGTCGAGCGGAGCGGTAACTAATACTTCAGCGATAAGCATGCGTGTACGCAACGCCGCACAGGTCGCGCAAATTGCAATGGCGCTCGTTCCACTTTGCGGAGCCGGCCTTTTGATCCGCAGCTTTCAGCGCCTCCTGGATGTGTCCCCTGGATTTGATCCAAAGGACAGGCTCACGCTCATGGTCGCTGCTCCGAGAGCCAGGTATACGGGACCCAAGGAGATTGCAGCTTTGGCCAATCGCCTCCAGCACGAGACGAGCCAGGCGCCAGGCGTTCGCGGGAGCGCAGTAGTTCAGGCGCTTCCCTTTGCACCCGGGGCGCGTTGGCTTCAGGCCGTCACGAGGACCGATCCAAGGGCGATCGGCGACCTCGGCAAGTTGCCTCTCGCGCGGTACACCGTGGTGACAGCTGGTTACTTCGAGGCCATGGGAATTGCGTTGAGGGCCGGGCGGACGCTGACTGAAAGCGACAATGCGGACTCTCAGCCCGTGATTGTTATCAATGAGCAATTTGCACGGGATCAATTCAACGGCGAGAATCCTCTGGGAAAGCTCATCTGGGTAGGCCACGCTGAATCTCTGCCTGGCAGCCGTCCGCGGATCGTCGTTGGCGTGGTTGCCAATTCACAAATGTACGCGTTGGATTCGGCACCCGACCCGACCGCCTGGGTGCCCATTGCGCAGCAGGACAATAGCGAATCCATCTTCCGCAATCTTTATCTTGTCGCACACACCAGCGTTGTTCCACCAAGCGCACTTGGCGCTATCCGAGAACGCATTCACAGTATTGACCCGGATCTTGCACTGAGCGACGTGGCAACGATGGAGGATCGTCTGGGCGATTCTCTTTGGCGGCAGCGGTTCAGCGCGATCGTGGTAGGGGCGCTCAGTGCTGCCGCCCTTGGCATCGCGGTCCTTGGCGTCTTCGGAATGACCAGTTATCTGGTGACATGCCGGACATACGAAATTGGAGTGCGCGTGGCACTTGGCGCAACACGACCGGCCGTGATGAGAATGATCCTTGGGCAGAGCATCGTCCTGGCGCTCCTGGGAATCGTCTTCGGGCTGTTCGGCTCCATTGCAACGACGCGCGTACTGTCCACATTTCTATTTGGCGTTTCCGCAACGGATCCGCTTACCTTCACTGGCGTCGCCATTCTTCTTTTCGCAGCTGCGGCAGTAGCCAGTTACATTCCGG
>Ga0181537_10003658_pt1 | contig 13078 bp, 12 predicted proteins | sample PEATcosm2014_Bin_39_FD_119765 | JGI IMG/M metagenome (GOLD analysis project Ga0181537, IMG submission 119765) | Peatland microbial communities from MTU Mesocosm Facility, Houghton, MI, USA - PEATcosm2014_Bin23_10_metaG | ecosystem: Environmental > Terrestrial > Soil > Wetlands > Peat | place...
GAAGAGCGTCCGTACTCGGAATCCAAAAACGGTTTCTCAACTTCGCGAGACAGGTAATTGTTGCAGTGGTCACACACCCAGCCTACGGGCAGTACGTGATCGACATTCCCGAGCGATTCGGGGATGATGTGTTCCACTGACTTGCTTCCGCTCGTATCAGCTTTGCAAAAAATACATCGCATGTCGCTTGTAGTGCTGGAACCCGTAACCGGACTCGGCACCGATCCAAATAATCGTTGACCGCTGTATAAAATGAAACTTAATTATTCACTGTAGGGCGGGCGACCATTTTTTCTGTTCCTCGCCAATGGCCGAGGGCCGCTTGTAATTGTGATCACCGAACTTCATTTAAAGAATTTTCGCGGTTTCGAAGATCATTTCGTTCCCCTCAAGCCATTCACCGTCGTCGTCGGAAGGAATCGCAGGGGAAAAACTGCGTACCAGGACCGAAGCGAGGATGAGGACCAGAACGAAGACGAGGATGAGGACCGGCAATTGGCGGTCGGAGGCGGGAATAGGCGGGAGGTTAAGCGGGATTAGGCGGTCGGAAAACCGGCGGGCGACCGCGTAATCCCGGATATTCCCGCGTAATCCCGCGTAATGAGTTGGAAAAAATCGGGGTCAAGTGTCGATAGCCGAGAGACCGGAATGAAGCTCGCCCTCACCCTTTCCCTCTCCCCCAGGAGAGGGGATCGCCGGGTTCCGTTCGTTGATAGGGCTCGGGACTCTGGGCGGTCTCCATCTCCACTGGCGGATTGGGCTGCGGGTCGTACCGCTTCTTACCGGCTGGCACCGCCTAGTACCGGATAAGTTTTTTTCCCGGCGCAAGAATGAGGGAGAAAATTGGCCCGGGCTATTGTGGTGTTGTTTTTCGATGATACCACCGGTTGGGGTGTGCCGCTTTGTGCCGCTTAATGCCGCTTGGCTCAATGCGGAATTCGGAGCGCGGAGTGCGGAAATGGGATAGGGACACGCTAAAGCGTGGACTCCAAACGGGGTGTGCCGCTTCGGCTTTTTCTCCTTACAACGGGGCTGTGCGCGGATAAATCCTCCAAATAGAGCTTGCATCCCGGCCCCGAACGCATACCTTATGCGTTGCCCGAACGCCGTTTGCGGCGGTTCGATATAGGCTGAGAAAAAAAAGTTAACGTATAACCTAACCCTCAACCTCCGTTGCCGTGCAACGTCTGGTCCGTTAGGCAATGGAGTCTTCGAAGTCCCGCGCATGCGGGAAATCCAAGCCTCCCGCAGAAGTCACTACTCGATCATTATGCTCACCATGGAAGAAGCCATGAAGCAAAGCGCGATGCGCTTTGCGGCTGGCGAAATCGTCAAAGGCACCGTCATTGAAGTCCGTCCCAAGGAAGTCCTCGTGGACATCGGTTACAAAAGCGAGGGCGTCATCCCCGCGAACGAATTTGAGGACATCAAAGTCGTCAAGGTTGGCGACGTCATCAATGTCCTGATTGAAAAGCTCGAAGACAAGGAGGGCATGGTCGTGCTCTCGAAGGAAAAGGCGGAGTTCAAGCAGAACTGGGACAAGATTCTCACGATTTGCAACGAAGGCGGGACCATCAGCGGCAAGGTCAAGGCCGTGGTCAAGGGCGGGTTGCTGGTCAACATCGGCGTGGAGGCCTTCCTCCCGGCGTCACAGATTGACGTCACGACGATCAAGAACCTCACGACGTTCGTCGGCAACACTTACGATTTCAAGGTGGTCAAGATCAACCAGGAGCGCCAGAACATCGTCCTGTCGCGCCGTGAATTGATCGAGCAGGAACGCACCGAGCGCCGCTCGAAGCTGCTCTCGGAAATGACCCCGGGCGACATCCGCAAGGGCACGGTCAAGAACATCACGGATTTCGGCGCGTTCATCGACTTGAACGGCATCGACGGTTTGTTGCACATCACAGACATGAGCTGGGGCCGCATCGGGCATCCGTCGGAGATTTTGAAGGTCGGGCAGGACATCGACGTCGTGGTGCTGGACATCAACCGCGAAAAGGAACGCGTCAGCCTCGGCTTGAAGCAGAAGCTCGCCAATCCCTGGGACAACATCGAGACGAAGTATCCCATCGGCGCGAAAGTCAAGGGCAAGGTCGTCAACCTCGTGCCGTACGGCGCGTTTGTGGAACTGGAGCCGGGCGTGGAAGGGCTGGTCCACGTCACCGAACTTTCGTGGACGAAACGCATCGCCAAGCCGGCGGACGTGCTCAAGCCGGACCAGGAACTCGAGGCGGTGGTGCTCGGCATCAACCGCGAGGAGCAGAAAATCTCGCTGGGCGTGCGCCAGCTCGAAGCCAATCCGTGGGACAAGGCCGTGGACAAGTACCCCGCCGGCACCCGCGTCAAGGGCAAGATCCGCAACCTCACCAGCTACGGCGCCTTCATCGAGCTTGAGGAAGGTTTGGACGGCATGATTCACGTCTCGGACATCTCCTGGACGCGCAAGATCAATCATCCCTCGGAAGTCTTGAAGAAGGGCGACGAAGTCGAGGCGATCGTGCTCGAAGTGGACAAGACCAACCAGCGCATCGCCGTCGGCGTCAAGCAGCTCAGCGTGGATCCGTGGAGCAACATCGACCAGTATTACAAAATTGGCGATCTCGTCACGGGCAACGTCACCAAGCTCGCCAGCTTCGGCGCGTTCGTCGGGCTGCAGCATGAGATTGACGGGCTGGTCCACATTTCGCAGGTCAGCGAGGACCGCGTGGACAAGATCAAGAACGTGCTCAAGGTCGGCCAGGAAGTGACCGCGCGCGTAATCAAGATCGACAAGTCGGACCGCCGCATCGGCCTGTCCATCAAGGCGGCCACGTATTCCACCGAGCAGCTCAAGGCCGAGCAGGCCGTGCTGGACGCGTTGAAACCGGGCGAAGACCTCGTGGCCCTCCAGCACGCCTTCGACGCCGCCGACGAAACCAAGGCCGAATAACCGGCGCAACGAAATCAGAATTCATCGGGGGCGGGCCGCGAAAAACGGTCCGCCTTTTTTGTGCAAAATGGGAACCGGATCAAGATGAAGATGAGGATTGGGATTAAGAAAAGAGAAGAGATTCCCCGCGTGACTTTCACGGCGGAACGGCGCACATTCGGACTCAACTAAATCATGAAAAAGAACACTCCAGTTTCCCGGAGCGGCCGGTTCGCGGGCGGCCCGGACGCGGACGTGGCGCGGTTCACGGAATCCATTTCATTCGACTGGCGGCTGTGGCGGCATGACATCCTCGGCTCGATGGTCCACGCCACCATGCTCCAGAAAATCGGCGTGCTGACGGCGAAGGAACGGCGCGCCATCGTGAAGGGGCTGGAGGCCATTGGCCTGGAAATCAAGTCCGGCAAATTCCAATGGGACCAGGCCATGGAGGATGTTCACATGAACATCGAGGCCGAGTTGACGCGGCGCACGCCGGCCGGGGCCAAGCTGCACACCGGCCGCTCGCGCAACGACCAGGTGTCCCTCGACGTCCGCCTCTGGCTGCGGGATGAAATCGCCGAACTCGGCGGCGAATTGCGCGCGCTGCAACGCGCGTTGACGGATCTCGGCGCGCGGAATTCCCACGTCATCATCCCCGGCTACACCCACCTGCAACGGGCGCAACCCGTTTACCTCGCGCACCACCTGCTCGCCTACGTCGAGATGCTGGAACGCGACAAGCAGCGGCTTGCGGACTGCCTGGAGCGCGTCAACGTGTGCCCGCTCGGCAGCGGCGCCATTGCGGGTTCCACGCTGCCGCTCGATCGCAACCTCGTGGCGAAACTCCTGGGCTTCGTGGATGCGAGGGGCAAACCACGCGTGTCGCAGAATTCGATGGACGCCGTCAGCGACCGCGATTTCGCCGTGGAGTTTTGCGCGGCGGCGGCGCTGATTGCGGTGCATCTGTCGCGGCTGGCCGAGGACGTGATTCTTTGGAGCAGCAGCGAGTTTAATTTCATCAAAATCTCCGACGCCTACACGACCGGCTCGTCGCTCATGCCGCAGAAGAAGAATCCCGACATCGCGGAGTTGACGCGTGGCAAATCGGGCCGGGTCATCGGCAATCTGGTGGCGTTGCTCACTTTGCTCAAGGGCCTGCCGATGACGTACAACCGCGATTTGCAGGAAGACAAGGAACGCGTCTTCGACAGCGCGGACGCGGTGCGGACCTCGTCGCGTTTGATGGCGGCCATGCTCAAGCACGTAACCGTCAACGAGAAGGCCTGTCGCGCGGCGGCGGCCGACCCGGCGCTGCTGGCCACCGACTTGGCGGATTATCTCGTGCGCAAGGGCAAGGCGTTCCGGCAGGCGCATCACGCCGTGGGCGCGGCCGTGGCCCTGGCGGAGCAGCTCGGCAAACCGTTGAATGCTTTGACCCTGGGGGAATTGCAGTCCGTGGACAAGGCGTTCGGCGCGGACGCGCTGGGGGTGTTCAATTTGAAAGTGGCGATGGGCCGGCGCAATCTGACCGGCGCGCCGGGGACAAAAGAAGTGGCCAAGCAGTTGAAGAAGTGGAAAACCGCATTGCGCGCGTGACGCGGGCGAGTGTGGATGAACCTTCATATTAAACTGGTGCTGAAGGCTCAACGGGAACAGTGTTCGCGGGCCTTCGCTCCAAGTTCGTGCCGAAGGCACAACCGGAGATTAGCCAGACACGGGGTGTCTGGTAAAATGGCAAAAGAAAACCCGTCCTGAAAGGACGAAGGAAACGTTTGAATGATGATTGCAGATCAGAGAATCCATCGTCCTTTCAGGACGAATGATTTTCCGCGCCAAATCCAGACACTTCGTGTCTGGCTAATTTCCTGCGTCGCTGCGCGACACCAAACGCAGCGTATATTTGATGGAGGCGCATGTCACGTTCTGCCACGCAACCGCGTATGCCGTCAACTCATTTAAGCCTGCATTTCCACATTGTGTTCAGCACGAAAGACCGGCACCCGTTCATCGATGGTGGCTGGCGCGGACGTTTGCATGAATATCTTGGCGGCCTGGTCCGGACCGCGGATGGAATCCCCGAGGCCATCGGCGGCACGGCTGACCATGTTCATCTGCTGGCGGGCTTGCGCGCGACGACCCCGCTGGCAACATTCGTCCAAGATATCAAACAAACATCATCGCGCTGGATTCACGAGATCATCGGCGTTACAGGTTTTGCGTGGCAACCGGGTTATGGTGCGTTCACCGTGAGCGTTTCAAATTGTGGTGCGGTCAAGGAATATATTGCCAATCAGGATGAACATCACCGGACAAAAACATTTCAAGAGGAATATGTGGCATTTCTCCAAAGACATGGCGTGGAATATGAAGAAAAGTTTTTATGGTGAACCCACCCATCGTCCCATGCTGAAATCCCGTTGATTCCATCCAAAAATGGCGAATACGCTAAATGATTTGCTGCGCGACACCTCCCGCTCGTTTTATCTGACGCTGCGTGTGCTCCCGGCGAAAATCCGCCCGCAAATCGGGCTGGCCTACCTGCTCGCGCGCACGACGGACACCATCGCGGACACTGCCGTCGTGCCCCTCGATAAACGCCTGGACGCGCTGCAGGATTTGCGCGAGCGCATCATGGGCAATCCCGGCCCGGCGCCGGATTTCGGCGACCTCGCGCAACACCAGGACTGGCCCGCCGAACGCATGCTGCTCGAACGCTGCGGCGAAACGCTCGCGGCGCTGGATGGCTTCAACTCCTCCGATCGCCAGCTCATCCGCGAGGTGCTGCGCGTCATCATCAGCGGTCAGGAACTGGATTTGCGCAGGTTCGCCGGGGCGTCGGCGGAAAACATCATCGCGCTTGCGAACGACGGCGAATTGGACGACTACACCTATCGCGTCGCCGGATGTGTGGGAGAATTTTGGACGAAGATGTGCCGCGCGCATCTGTTTCCCGGCGCGGCCGTGGACGAGGCGATGCTGCTCGCGAACGGTGTGCGGTTCGGCAAGGGCCTGCAACTGGTGAACATCCTGCGCGACTTGCCGGTGGATTTGCGGCACGGGCGTTGTTATCTGCCGGCGAAGGATTTGTCCGCAGCGGGCCTGGCCCCCGGCGATTTGCTGGAGCCGGGCAACGAGCCGAAGTTTCGCCCGCTTTACGCGCGGCATCTGGCCGTCGCGGAGGGGCATTTGACGGCCGGCTGGGCTTACACCAATGCGCTGCCGGGCGGGTGCATCCGCGTGCGCCTGGCCTGCGCGTGGCCGATTTTAATCGGGATGAAAACCCTCGCGATGTTGCGCGCGGGCAACGTCCTGGACCCCGAACGGCGCATCAAGGTCAGCCGGCCCGAGGTCAACCGCCTCATCTTGCGCTCGGTGCTTTGTTATCCCTGGCCGGGCGCCTGGCGGCGGCTGGTTTCCCCGCCCGGTTCCGGCGCCTGAACCGGCGGCTGTGGCGTCTGAAAGCTGTTGCACAGGGATTGATTTTGAGTTAAGAAATAATTGCATGCATATCCCGAAGTTGTTGTTGGCGACCGCGTTTTTGGCGGCAATTGGAGCAAGTCCCCTGCTGGCCCAGAGGCCCGACTCGGACATCCAGGCCAAGGCCCGCGCGGCATTGGAAGACTCCATGAACGCCCCGGCCCCGCCTGCCGTAGCCGCGCCCTCAAACACTCCGCCGCCGGCCCCGGTCATGCCCAAGCCCGAGGCGCCGCCCGCTCCAACTCCGCCTCCGCCACCTGTCGTTCAAGCGCCCGTCACTCCGCCACCGGCTCAACCACCCGCCGTTCAGGCGCCTCCGGTAGAGCCTGCTCCGATTCAACCGCCCGTCGCCCAAACACCCGTCGCTCCGCCTCCCACTCCGCCGCCCGCCGCGCAACCGCCGCCTGCCCAGCCGCCGGTCGCGGCAGCGCCTGTGCAACCTGCGCCAGCGCCTGCCCCGGTTGAAAGACGCCAGCTACTCTTGAGACCCGTCCCGGCTGCCGCCTCTTCGGCGCGGCCGAGTGCCGTCGCGCCGCTCCCCGTGTCCGCGACCGCGCCAGCCACCGCCCTGACCCCCGATCAGGAGGAGCAAGCCCGCCAGGCGCTGCGCGATTCCAATGCCGCCATGGAACCCGCCGCTGCCGCTCAGGCCATGCAACCGCAAACTCCGGCTCCGGCGCCCGCTGTCGGCGCTCCGGTCGCCAATCCGTCATCGACTTCGCCAGCCATGTCCACCACCGGCACTCCGGCCGCTGCCATGCCGCCGGCCAATGCCGCCGCCCCGGCAATGCCCAGCGCCGCCGATTCACGGGAGGCGCGTCTCGCCGAATTGTTGATGCTGTACAACGACGACAAGATTTCCCCCGCCGAGTATCAAGCGCGCCGCGCCAAGATTCTTTCCGGCCAATAACCCGCCCGCCCCTCGTTCGTGCGACCGGATTCACCGCCAGCGGCCCCCGGCCGGGCGGTGCTGCGGCCAAACTTTGAACTTTGAACATCGCCGGGGATTTGGCATAGGATAAACGATGCATTATTTTCACTACGTTCGTGGAAAGCTCTGCTGCGAAGGCGTGCCGGTCGAATCGCTCGCCCGGAAATTCGGCACGCCGCTCTTCGTCTACTCGCAGCGCACGCTGACGGAGCATTATGAGAAACTGGACCGCGCCCTCGCGCCGCTGGACCATCTCATCTGCTTCGCGATGAAGTCCAACTCGAACCAGGCCGTGCTGCGCACCGTGGCGGCGCTCGGCGGCGGCTTCGACATTGTGAGCGAGGGCGAATTGCGCCGCGCCCTGGACGCGGGCGGCCACCCCGGCAAATGCGTGTTCGCGGGTGTCGGCAAATCGGAGGCGGAGATTGAATTCGCGCTCCGCAAGGGCGTTTACTCCTTCAACGTCGAGAGCGAGGCGGAACTCGCGCGCATCAACCGCGTCGCCGCCCGAATGAAAAAAGTCGCGCCCGTCGCCGTGCGCGTCAATCCGAACATTGACGCCCATACCCACGCCAAAATCACGACCGGCACGTACCAGAACAAATTTGGCATCCCCTTCGAGGAAGTCGAACGCGTGTATGCGCGCGCGGCGCGTTCCAAAAACCTGCGCTGGCGCGGCGTGCAAATGCACATCGGCTCGCAGTTGACGGAAGTCCGCCCCTTCGAGGATGCGGTGCGCAAGGTGCTGCCGCTCGTGCAACGGTTGAAAGCCGCGCACGGCCTCGAATTCTTCAGCATCGGCGGCGGGCTGGGCATCGTCTATGATCCCGCGCTGGCCAGCGGCCCGGCGGGCTGGTGGCAGTCCGCCCGCGCGCAAAAAATCCTCACGCCCGACCGTTATGCGGCGCGGCTGGTGCCCCTGCTCAAGCCGCTCGGCCTGCGCATCCTCATCGAGCCGGGCCGGTTCATCTCCGGCAACGCCGGCATCCTGGTCACCCGGGTCGAATACGTGAAACGCACCGGCCGCAAAAATTTCCTCATCGTGGACGCCGCGATGAACGACTTGATCCGGCCAGCGTTTTACGACGCCTATCACGAAATCGTCCCGCTCCGCCAGCGCAACGGCGCCACTATCAGTTCCGACGTGGTCGGTCCCATCTGCGAATCCGGCGATTTTTTTGCCAAGGATCGTCCATTGCCAAAACTCGGCGAGGGCGATTACCTTGCCCTGATGAGCGCCGGCGCCTATGGGTTTGTGATGGCCTCCAATTACAACACCCGTTCGCTGGCCGCCGAGGTCCTGGTCAGCGGCCGACGCGCCGCCCTGGTGCGCACGCGCCAGCCGGTGCGGGACATCTGGGCCGGCGAAAAAATTGCGCCCTGGCAGAAATAGCCGGTGGCGGCAGGCCGTCCCCGGCGGGCAGGAGAGTATGAGTGAAAAAATTGGATTCGTAGGCGTGGGAAGAATGGGAGGCAACATGGCCCGCCGCCTCAAGGAGCAGGGCTGCCCGGTCACGGCGATTTATGACGTCGACAGCAAGGCCGCGCAGGCGCTGGCCGCCGAGCTGGGCTGTGAATGTTGCGCGGAGCTCAAGCAAGTCACGCGCCTTTCCGATGTCATCATCACCGTCGTGACGGACGATGCCGCGATGAAAAACATTTATCGCGGCGGACTGCTCAGCCGTGCGAAGGGAAAGCTTTTCATCAATTGTGCGACCATCACGCCGGACGTGCATGTGCAAGTCGGGCAAAGGGCGGAGAAAGCCGGCGCGCAATCGCTCGAAGCCTGCATGGCGTCGAGCATCCCGCAGGCGCGGGAGGGGACGCTTTACCTGATGTGCGGCGGCAAACCGGAGGCATTTGAACGCGCTCGTCCGGTTCTGGAAAAACTCGGAAGCACGGTTCGTTACATTGGCGAAGCCGGCCGGGCTGCCCAGGTCAAGGCGCTGGTCAACCTGGTGATGAACATCAACACGGCGGGCCTGGCTGAAGGCCTCGGATTGGGCGCGGCGCTGGGCCTGGATTTGTCGATGCTGCGCGAGGTGTTTTCCCAGACAGGCGCGAATTCCGCCGTGCTGCGCAGCGACGGCGAAGACATGCAAAACCGCGACCACGCCTGCTTTTTTTCCGCCGCGCATGCCGCGAAGGATTCAGGAATCGCCTTGAAACTTGCCCGGGCGCAGAAAATGAACCTCCCGCTCGCGGCCGCGACAAAAAAGCAATTCGACCGGATGGTCACCGAAGGCCTGGGCGGCCTCGACAAGTCAGGCATCGCCGAATTGACCTTCAAGGACCGGCACCAAAAGACCGGCTCCTAGATTACTCGGCCGTCTCCACGATGGCTTCCGTTCCGCTGTAGCCGATGATGCGGACGGTCTGTCCCTTCCCGATCATTTCGCCCTGGGTAATCACATCCACGATGTCGTTACCGAACTGTGCCTTCCCGCCGGGACGCAAATTAGAAATCGCCACGCCTTTTTCGCCGAGGCGTGAAGCCTGTTCACGCTGCTGCTCCACCATCACGGCTTCACCGCTCGCGCCCTGCGACACCAGTTTCCGATAAATTGAGGTCTGGGGCAGGAAGCGCGCCAGCACCGCCATGATTACCAACGACGCCCCCAGGGCGACGATGATGTTTCGCACGGGCAGTTCGATTTGCGGCAGCGTCGGCAGCGCGGGCGTCCCCGGGTACATGTCCACCATCGCCATGACCAGCGCGACGAAAATCAATGCCGCCCCGACCAGTCCCGGCAAAATCGTGCCCGGATGCACGAAGAATTCGCTGATGATCAGCGCCAGGCCGACGACGAACACGAGCACCCATTCCATGCCCGAAAGCCCCGCCACGTACCCGCCCAGAAAATAAAGAAGAAACGCCAGCACTGCTATCACTCCCGGCAAAATCACGCCCGGCGTTTTGATTTCAATGTAGATTCCAATGATTCCCACGATGAGCAAAATCGGGCTAATGGCATTGATCCACGTGCCCAGTGTTTCCGCGCCGGTGGGGGTGATGACCGTGCGCTCAACGCCCGCATAACCCAGCTTCTCCAGCATCGCGTCCATGGTTGGAATGGTCCCCGACGACAGCAACGGTTTGGGCGGTTTGCCGTATTCCTCGGAAGCTTCCTTGTCCGTCAACGTGAGAATCTGCCCCTTCTCGTTAATGACCTTGTCACCCATCTTGAACTCGGTGGTTTTGTTCACCATGGCGTCCACCAGGTCCACGTTGTAGCCGTTTTTTTCAGCCTGCGCGCGGATCAGCGCGCTGACCGCCGACGCGATTTTCACTTCCACCGTATCGGGGAGGGACTCAATGCCTGCGCCGCCCGGCGCCATCTGGACCGGGGCAGCCGCTCCAATCACACTTTGCGGCGCCATGTAAATGCTCTGGGTTGAGAAACAAATGAGCGCACCGGCGGAGAAAGCCTTTGTGTTCACGTAGGTGACCGTCTGCCCCTTGAACTCGTTGATGATATCGATGATTTCCATCATCGACTTCAAGCTGCCGCCATCCGTGTCCATGTCGATTACGAGCAGATCCGCCTTCGCCGCCATGGCTTCCTTCACGCCCCGGCGCACCACATAGACCAGCGAAGAATCGATGTCCTGGCGGATCGGAACAACGTAAATCTTCCTGGGGACCGCGTCGGCGCACCGGCCCGTTTGTCCCCCCGCCAGGACGAGCAAACCAATCAACAGGGCGAGCCATTTCCTCATGATGCAAACCTATTCCATCGGCCCGCCAACTGCAAGACTGCTCTGCGCGGACAAAATTAAATTTATTTCCCCTCCAAATCCGCCGATGATGTCGTGTGGCCAGCAACTGCCAGATTCTCATCGTCAGTGACATCCATTACGCCGGCGCGGCCGAGCGCGCCCGCGGTGACGATTACGAATATCGCGACCTCAAGAACCTGCTCAGCCGCCATTTCGTTAAGAACTACCGGGACTACGTGTGGCTCCGGCATCCGCTGCGGCGCAATCATTTGCTCGACTTGTTCCTCGAACGCGCCGGCAGCCCGGCCCTCGTCGTCGCCAACGGCGATTATTCCTGCGACACGGCCTTCATCGGCGTGGCCGACGACGCGGCCTTCGAAAGCGCGCGCGAATGCCTGCAAAAGCTCCGCGCCCGGTTCGCCCCAAATTTTCAGGCCATCCTCGGCGACCATGAATTCGGCAAGCTCAGTTTCTTCGGCGGGCGCGGAGGCATGAGGCTGGCCGCCTGGCAACGCGCGCGGCAGAAGCTGGATTTGCCGGGTTTCTGGCACGTTGAACTTGGCAATTACATTCTTATGGGCGTCACTTCGTCCCTCCTGGCGTTGCCGGCGCTGGAGCCAGACACGCTGCCGTCCGAGCGCGCTGCCTGGCAGGAATTGCGGGAGCAACACTTCGCGGACATCCGCCGTGCGTTCGCCACACTGAAATCCTCGCAACGCGTTATTTTATTTTGCCACGACCCGACCGCACTGCCCTTTTTATTGCGCGATGATGCCGTGCGCTCGCGCATCGACCGGATCGAACACACCATCATCGGTCATTTGCATTCGAATCTCATCCTCTGGAAAAGCCGTCTGCTTTCAGGCATGCCGCAGATTCGATTTCTGGGGCATACCGTCAGCCGGCTGAGCTACGCGCTTTCCGAGGCCCGCAACTGGCGGCCCTTTCACGTCCTGCTATGCCCATCGCTTTCGGGCATCCAACTCCTGAAAGACGGCGGCTATTGCACCCTCGACCTCGATCTCTCCGCCCGCACACCCGCTCGATTTCAATTTCACCGGCTGCGCTCCGCCCAGGGACGATGAAATCTCCCGGCGCGAATTGATTGCAGGTCGGATGGGCGTGGTTTAGAGTGCGAACCAATGAGTGGTTGGTCGAATGTTTGTCCATTGTATTGCTGATACGCCCATGAAATCTCCTCACGTTCTTATCTTCGCGCTCTTAACGATGGCCACCGCGGCCGCGGCGAAAGATGGCCCGTACGATGAAAAAGCAGACGGCAAGCTCGTCATCAAACAGGCGTTGGCGCAGGCCGGCGAGGCAAAGACCCCCGTCATCGTGGTCTTCGGCGCCAATTGGTGCGGCGACTGCCTGGCGTTGGACGCGGCGATGAAGAGCGGGGCCAGCGCAACGCTGCTGGCGCGGGATTTCAAAATCGTCAAAGTGGATGTCGGCCGTTTTGACAAGAATGTGGAGCTCGCCAAGTCGTACGGCGTGCCCCTGGACAAGGGCATCCCGGCCGTCGTGATCCTCTCGGCCAAGAACGAGGTGCTGTACGCCACGAAGGAGGGGGAGCTCGCCGACGCGCGCAAAATGAGTGACGATGGAATTTACCAGTTTTTCAAACGTGTGACGGCCAGGGCGACGGCGCCGAAGTGACCACACCCTTGGAAGCGAGGAGACGGGAATGATCACTCCGGACCTCAAGCCGCCGACGCCGTCCGAGTATGCGGTCATCGTCGTGGTCAGTTCCGGCATATTGATCGTTCTTGGGGTTGTGGCCGTGGTGATGGCGTTGAGGGCGCCCCCTGAAAAACATGAGTTCGCGGTCGCCCTTGAGCACCTTGGTTTCTGGTCGCTGGGCCTCGGCGCGCTCATTGCGTTCATCTTTTGGCTGTTCCGCCGGTTGACAGATTGACTTTGTCACGCAATCTCTTGCATTCGCCGCCCCGATACGCTATCCTTTCGGCTCGAAGAGCAATGACAGGCGGAGTTGGAAGGAACAGTTATGGGATTACCTGCGCAACGGGGGA
>Ga0181537_10003660_pt1 | contig 13076 bp, 10 predicted proteins | sample PEATcosm2014_Bin_39_FD_119765 | JGI IMG/M metagenome (GOLD analysis project Ga0181537, IMG submission 119765) | Peatland microbial communities from MTU Mesocosm Facility, Houghton, MI, USA - PEATcosm2014_Bin23_10_metaG | ecosystem: Environmental > Terrestrial > Soil > Wetlands > Peat | place...
ACAGTGAAGTCGCCCATCGTGAAGGTGCCGCCCAGAGATGCTTCGGTAGTCATAAAAGCCCTTTCGGTGAGTTTATCGGCGTGATCTGAGTCCCATCCCGCCTACCTTGCGCTCGCGATTGCGGCCAGGCGTTCGTTCACAGTCTGTAGGAGCTCTTAGCTGAGCACCCACGGCTCGTTCGCGAGCCGCGTCAGGTCGAACTCCGGGAGCAGCTCGACCGGACTCTCGACCCGGTCTCGCACGCTGGCGAGACCGATACTGTGAGCCAGTAGCGCCAGCGTCACCGAAGCCGGCTCATCGCGGTCGGCCAGCGTCGCGGAACGGTCGCGTTTGGCGAGCCTGGTGCCCGCTGCGGAGATCACCAGCGGCACGTGGGCATAGCTGACCGGCGCCAGACCCAGCAGCCGCTGGAGCAGGATCTGGCGAGGCGTCGACTCGGCGAGGTCGACGCCGCGGACAACCTCACCGATGCCCTGCTCAGCATCGTCCACCACGACCGCCAGGTGGTACGCGTGCACGCCGTCAGCGCGGACCACGACGAAGTCGTCGACCGTGCCGCGCTGCTCACCGAGCAGCCGGTCATGCCAGGCGACCTGCGCCGACCGGGCGTTGACGCGTAGAGCGAAGCGTTCCCCGGATTCGATCCGCCGGCGCCGCGTCATCGCGTCGATGCGGCGGCATGTGCCCGGATAGGCGCCCTCCGCGAGCGCGCCATGCGGCGCGCTCGCGGCCTCGCGAATCTCCGTCCGCGTACAAAAACACGGGTAGAGCACGCCCTGCCCGTGCAGATGCCCAAGTGCGTCGTTGTAGAGCCGGAGGCGCTGTGACTGGTGCGTCGGCTCCTCATCCCAGTCGATCCCGAGGCTGCGTAGATCAGCGAGTTGTGAGCGCTCGTGCTCCGGGCGCGAGCGCTGGGGGTCAAGGTCCTCGATTCTCACCAGAAACCGTGCGTACTGTGAGCGGGCCATCAACCAGGCGACCAGTGCGGTCCGCAGGCTGCCGAGGTGCAGCGGGCCGCTGGGGGACGGTGCGAAGCGTCCGTCAGCGCGAGTCTGCAACCGGTCGGCTTCACCGAACTCGGTCGGCGGCTCGGTCGACTTCACTGCAGAGCGCGCAGTTGCGCCAGCCTGATTGCACCCAGTACCCCCGCGTGGTCGCCCAACGTTGGCGAGACGATGTACCGCTCGATGCCGTCGGTGGTCGTGACCTCGGGGGCACTGATGTAGCCGCCGAGCAGCTCACGTACACGCACCCTGACCCGTTCCAGCAGGCCCGGATGGTTGATCACGCCGCCGCCGACGATGATCCGCTCGGGGGAGAGCGTGCAGATCAGGTTCACCAGCCCGCTTGCGAGGTACTCAGCCTCAAGCGCCCAGGCCTCGGTGGCAGAGTTCTCGTACGCCGGGCACCCCCAGCGCTCGCGCAGGGCCTCGCCGGAGGCGAGGCCCTCCCAGCAGTCGCCATGGAAGGGACAGACCCCATCAAACGGGTCGCGCACTCGATCATGCGGGAGCCGCATGTGTCCTATCTCCGGATGGATCAGGCCGTGCAGCAGGGTGCCGTTGGCCATCACGCCCACGCCGATCCCGGTGCCGACTGTCACGTAACAGAACGTCGTGAGCCCGCTTCCAGCGCCCCACTGTCCCTCGGCGAGCGCGGCGGCGTTGACGTCGGTGTCAAATGCCACCGGGAGCTTGAGCGCGTCTTGAAGCGCGCCCACAACGTCCGTGTGCTCCCAGCCCGGCTTCGGCGTCGTTGTGATCTGGCCCCATGTGGGCGAAGACTCGTGGACGTCGATCGGCCCAAACGAGCCGACGCCTAGGCCTTCAAGCCTCTGCCGGTGGACTGCGAAGAAGTCCACGGCCCGGCCGAGCGTCTGCGCCGGCGTGGTGGTGGCGAACGTCTGCACCGCGGCCAGCTCATCAGCACCGTCGCTCACCGCGCACACCCACTTGGTGCCGCCGGCCTCAATGCCTCCGTAGCTCATGGCTGCGGAGTATCTCGCTTGTTGGTGATCTGGGGTGGCCGAGCAACTTTGTGGATCCGGTTCATGCGGGTTCGGGCGGGTCGAAGCGAATCCACCGCGCTTCGCCGCCTATCCGGTCGCTTCCGGCTTCTTCTTGCCAGGGCGTTCCTTGTTGCGCTTGAAGATCTTGAGGATCGGGTCGTGGCGCTCGTCGACGACGCGCTCCTTGAGCGGGATGATCGCGTTGTCTGTGATGTGGATCCCCTCGGGGCAGACCTCGGTGCAGCATTTGGTGATGTTGCAGAGGCCGATACCGGCGTCGTCGGCGATCTGCCCTATGCGGTCGACTCCGTCCAACGGGTGCATGTCCAGACTCGCCAGGCGGACCATGAAGCGTGGGCCGTAGTACTTGTTGTGCATACGGTGGTCACGCAGGATGTGGCAGACGTCCTGGCACATGAAGCACTCGATGCACTTGCGGAACTCGCTCATGCGATCTGTGTCGGCCTGGTCGATCAGGTAGTCACCCTCGGGCAGGTCATCGCGCGGGGTGAACGGCACGATCTTCTTGTTGACCTCGTAGTTCCATGAAACGTCGGTGACCAGGTCCTGGATGATCGGAAAGGCCCGCATCGGCTCGACCGTGATCGGCTCATCGGCCGGCAGGTGGTCAAGGCGGGTCTTGCACATCAGCCGCGGCTTGCCGTTGACCTCGGCGCTGCAGGAGCCGCACTTGGCGGCCTTGCAGTTCCAGCGCACCGCCAGGTCGGGGGCCTGGCTGCGCTGGATCTCCAGCACCGCGTCAAGCACGACCATGCCGGGCTCGGTCTCAAGCGTGAAGTCGACCAGTTCACCGCTGGTGAGGTCGCCACGCCAGATCTGGAGTGTGCGGGTTCCGCCCGCTGCCATCGTCTCGCTCATGATGCTTTCTCAGACTCCTTACGTGCATCGACCAGTTCAGTGAGTTCGTCGCGCGTGAAGACGGGGGTCGGCGTCAGCTCCATGTTGAAGCCGCCGGCGCTGCTCACCACGATGTTGTTCTCCGCCCAGTAGTCGGAGTACGCCGTGAAATCCAGACGGCTGTGGCCGCCGCGGCTCTCCTCGCGCAGCAACGCGCCGCGGGCGATCATCAATGAGACCGTGAGCATGTTCTTCATCTCACGGCAGAGCTGCCATCCGGGGTTGTACTCCACCCGGTTGGACGGCGACTTGAGGTTGTCAATGCGTGCCTCCAGCGACTCGAGCTGGCTGATCGCCTTGGTCAGTCCTTCCTTGTCGCGGAAGATCCCGACCCCGTCACCCATGATCTTCTGCAGATCCTTGTGCATCTGGAACGGGTTCTCGGTCCCACTGCCGTTGAGGTAGCGATCGACCTCCCCCTGGGCCTCCGCGACCCCGTCGGGCGGCAGTGAGATGGGGGCGAGCTTGGCGGCGTCAGCGGCGGCGCCGATGCCGGCGCGGCGGCCGAAGACAAGCAGGTCACCAAGTGAGTTTCCGCCAAGACGGTTGGCGCCGTTCATGCCGCCGCTCGCTTCGCCGGTCGCGTACAGGCCCGGCACGCGCGTCGCTCCGGTGTCGGGGTCGACCTTGACGCCGCCCATGAAGTAGTGGCAGGTCGGGCCGACCTGCATCGGCTCCTTGGTGATGTCGACGCCGGCCAGCTCCAGGAACTGGTCGTACATGCTCGGCAGCTTCCTGCGGACATAGTCCGAGTCAAGGTGCGAGACGTCCAGATATGCGCCACCGTGCGGGGTGCCGCGCCCCTCCTTGACCTCCGTGTAGATGGAGCGAGCCACCACATCTCGCGTTGAGAGCTCCATGCGCTTGGGGTCGTACTTCTCCATGAAGCGCTCACCGAGCGCGTTGCGCAGAATTCCGCCCTCACCGCGGACCGCCTCGGTCACGAGCAGACCGGCCACGCCGGGTGGGTAGACCATGCCGGTCGGGTGGAACTGGATGAACTCCATGTCGACCAGCGCGGCCCCGGCCTCGTAAGCGAGCGCGTAGCCGTCGCCGGTGCAGTCCTGGGAGTTCGACGTGATCTTGTAGATGCGGCCGCTGCCGCCAGTCGCGAGCACAACCGCTTTGGCGGAGAAGGTGATCTGCTCACCGCTTGCCCGGCGGTAGCCGAAGCAGCCCACTACGCGATCCCCATCCTTGATCAGCTTGGTGATGGTCGTCTCCATGAAGACGTCGACATCGCTGTGAACCGTCTTGTCCTGGAGCGTGCGGATCATCTCCAGGCCGGTGCGATCCCCGATGTGGACCAGGCGTTTGTAGGTGTGGCCGCCGAAGGCGCGCTGCGACATCTTGCGCTCCGGCGTGCGGTCAAAGACCGCTCCCCAATGCTCCAGCTCACGGGCGCGGTCAGGCGCCTCCTTGGCGTGCAGCTCTGCCATGCGCCAGTTGTTCAGGTACTTGCCGCCGAACATCGTGTCCTGGAAGTGGGTCTCCCAGTTGTCGCGCGGGTCGACGTTGCCGAGTGAGGCGGCCAGGCCGCCCTCCGCCATGACGGTGTGGGCTTTGCCCAGCAGCGATTTGCAGACGAGGCCGGTCTTGGCGCCGGCCTCGGCGGCTGCGACGGCGGCGCGAAGTCCCGAGCCGCCCGATCCGAGGACCAGGACGTCATATTCGTGATGTTCCATAACCATTAGAAGATGTGATGGGGGTCGTTGAAGACGCCACCAGCGGCGAGGCGGATGTAGAGGTCGGTCAGGCCGACTGTGAACATGCTGATCCAGGCCCAGAACTGGTGGTGGCCGTTGAGGATCGAGATCTTCTGCCAGGCCTTGTGACGCGTGCGGGCGGTGGCCGAGCAGGAGAAGCAGTTCATCTTGCCGCCGATGATGTGGCGGAACGAGTTGCAGCCGAACGTGAAGCCCGAGAGGCAGATCACGTTGACGAGCATGATGATCGAACCGAGGCCGATCCCGAAGTGCGTGCCGGTCGAGGTCTTGAAGATGAACGCGCGGATCGCGTCGTACCAGAGGAAGGCAACGACCAGGGTCGCGACGTAGAAGAAGAAGCGATGCAGGTTGTTGAAGACCAACGGGACCTTCGTCTCACCGGTGTACTTGCGTCGCGCGGCGCCCGCGACGGCGCACGACGGCGGTGCCAGGAAGAACGAGCGGTAATACGACTTGCGGTAGTAGTAACAGGTGCTCCGCATCGACAGCGGTGCCCAGAGGACCAGGAACGCGTAGGGGAATTTGCCGTTGTGCCAGCCGAACATCGCACTCAGGTCCGGGGAGTAGAACGGCGACAGATACTTCGCGCCACCCTTCAGGTAGAGGAAGTCCTTGTTCATCGCGGCAACCACTATTGAGTAGATGCCGAACAGCGTGAGCGCCGTGACGATCAGGGCGGGCTGGACCCACCACTTGTCTCGGCGCGTGGTCGCGCCGAGACGGCGCGGAGAGGGGGCGACAGTGGTCATTTGCGCAGGTTCTCACAGGGGTTTGGGGCCGTCCGGCGTGACGCACGGTCGACGCGTCGGCTCGAACGACTTCGTGGCAAGACATACGGATTATCGGCTAAGCGGGCGACGCGACGCGTTGCCACCGCCTGTGCCGCCGAAATCCTCAGGAGCCAGGAGAGGACCTGAGCCTCGCCTCGGCGGGACCGGATCGTTAGGCTCACTCGGAGGTGGAGCACGCTTTTGACGTCATCGTTATTGGCGCCGGACCGGCTGGCGAGGTTGCGGCCGGGCGCCTTGCCACGCGCGGCGGCAAGCGGGTGGCAGTAGTCGAACGAGAGCTGGTGGGCGGCGAGTGCTCGTTCTATGCGTGCATGCCCTCAAAGGCGTTGCTGAGACCGGTCGAGCTGCTCAACGAGGTTCGCCGTGTGCCAGGCGTCGCGGAGGCGGTAAGCGGTCAGCTCAATACGGAGGCTGTGCTCGCCCGTCGTGACCAGATCATCCACGACCTTGACGACTGCGCCCAGGTTCCGTGGCTCACGGACCGTGACATCGCGCTCTTCCGCGGCGACGCGCGCCTCGACGGTGAGCGACGGGTTCGGGTCGGCGACGAGCTGCTGATCGCCCGCGAGGCGGTTGTGCTCGCTGTCGGCAGCACCGCAGTGCTGCCGCCGATCCCGGGGCTGGCTGATGCAGGGGCCTGGTCCAACCGCCAGATCACCACCGCCAAGACGGTCCCGCAGAGCCTCCTCATCCTCGGCGGCGGCGTGGTCGGCGTCGAGATGGCACAGGCGTGGGCCTCACTCGGCGCCGAGGTGACGGTCATTGAGGCGGTCGACCGGCTGCTTTCGCTCGAGGAGCCGTTCGCCGGCGAACTGGTCGCCGATGGCCTGCGCGAACTTGGGGCCAACCTGCGGCTCGGCGTGAAGGCGACGAGCGTCAGCCGTCACGACGGACTGATCTCGGTGGACCTCGGTGACGGTTCGTCGGTCACTGCCGAGCGCCTGCTGGTGGCCGTCGGCCGGCGTCCGCTGACTGACGAGCTCGGGCTCGAGAGCGTCGGGCTAAGCGGCGGCGAGTGGGTGAAGGTCGATGAGCAGCTCAGGGTCCCCGGCCAGCCGTGGCTCTACGCCGTGGGGGACGTCAACGGCCGCTCGCTGCTGACCCACGCCGGCAAGTACCAGGCGCGGATTGCGGCTGACGTGATCATCGGCGAAACCGGTGCTGGCGCGATCGCGGACGGGCCCGGGTCACCCCGCGTGATCTTCACCGATCCGCAGGTGGCGGCCGTCGGTATGACCCTGGCCGCCGCACTCAAGCAGGGCACGCCCGCCGTCGCGATCGACCTGCCGACTGGTAGCTCAGCAGGCTCGACTTTCATAGGCCACGGTGCGCCGGGGATGTCGCGGTTCGTGGTCGATACCGAGCGCAACGTGCTCCTGGGCGTCACCTTCGTCGGGCCGGAGGTCGCCGACTTCCTGCAGGCCGCGAGCGTCGCCGTGATCGCAAAGGTGACGCTGTCGACGCTCGCTCACGCAATCGCCCCGTTCCCGACTCGCAGCGAGCTTTGGCTCTCCTTCCTCGAGCAGTACGAGCGCGACCGGGGCGTCACGGTCCACGCCGGGGGCGCCGCTATGCATTGAGCGAGAGGCTCAGCGCGCCGGTTCTCGATTCTTATTCTTTTTTGGGACAGCTTGCGACAAGATCGTGAGCGTGGTACGACTGGGTTGGCGTGGCTTGATCACGCTTCTGATCGGGCTCGCGTCGATCGCGGCGCTGGTGTACGTGGCGCCGCCCAGCAAGGTGGCGCACCAGCTCGGCTCGATGAAATTCAGCTGGGTGCTGGCCGCGGTCGCGTTTGAGATCGCATCTTGCCTGAGCTACGTCGTGCTCTTCAGGCGTGTCTTCCCGGAGCCTCCGCGCCGCACCAGCTGGCAGGTGGCGTGGATCGCGATGGGCGCCGGCGCGGTCCTGCCGGGCGGCAACATGGCGTCGGCGGTGTCGACGGGGCTGCTGCTGCGCAAGTACGGGATAGGGACCAGGCGGCTGGCTGAGCGCTGCGCGGCCCTGCTCTGCCTGCTCACCGCACTTGGGTTCGTGTTCAACGGTGGCGCCGCGCTGCTGATCCTGATCGGCGTCGACAGCCGTCCTTACAGCCTGCCGCACAGCCTTGGCCCGATCGCTGTCTCGGTCACGGTGCTCGGTTCTGCGGTGCTGCTCGCACGCGGGATTCGCCGGCTGGGTCCACGGATGCCGAAGCTGGTCCGTGGAGTCGCCAGCGGCCTGGAGGGCGCCTGGCGGCTGATACTCCACGCGCAATGGCGACTGCTCGGCGCTGCCGGATTCACGCTGCTCGACATTGGCGCGCTCTGGGCCGCCTGCCGCGCGACCGGCCACCCGCTCAGCGCCCCGGCGCTCGTGGTGGCCTACTGCATCGGATATCTCGCCACCCTGATCCCGATGCCGGCAGGCATCGGCGTCTTGGACACCGGGTTATCGGGGTCGCTGGTCCTCTACGGCGTCGCCGGTCCGGCCGCCGTCGGGGCTGTGTTGGTCTACCACCTGATCTCGGTCTGGATACCGGCCCTGGGCGGTCTGGTCGCCTGGCTACCGACGCGGACGCTCAGCCCGCAGCCGCTCCCGAAGCTCGCTACGGCGGATCTTGCCGCCGATGGTCTTGGGTAGCTCGTCACGAAGCGGATTGTGGAAATTCATTAGCCTGTCGGCGTGGCCGATAACCCGACAGAGGACGCGCCGATCCGGCTTGTGATCGCGTGTGTCGACCAGCCCGGGATCGTGGCCGCGGTATCGCAGTTCCTGTTCACGGCCGGCGCGAACATCATCCGCTCTGACCAATATTCAACCGACCTTAGGGACGGGGCCTTCTTCCTGCGTCAGGAGTTCACGCTGCCGGCTGACCGGCGCGACGGCTTCTCGGAGCGCTTCGGGCTGCAGGTCGCCGAGCGCTTCAAGATGACCTGGCGGCTATGGGACTCGGCCACGCCAAAGCGGATCGCGATCCTGGTATCTCGCGAGGATCACTGCATGCTCGAACTGCTGTGGCGCTGGCGCCGCGACGAGTTGCACGCGGACGTGGTTCAGGTGATCTCGAACTGGGATGACCTGCGCAGCGATGTGGAGGCCTTTGGACTTCCATACGGTCACGTGCCCGTCAGCGGTGAGAAGAAGCCCGAGGCTGAGGCGCGCATGCTGGAACTGCTGCGCGACAGCTGCGATGTGGTGGTTCTGGCGCGCTACATGCAGATTCTCAGCGGTGAGTTCCTTGAGCGGCTGGGGCTGCCGGTGATCAACATCCACCATTCGTTCCTGCCCGCGTTTGAGGGCGCGGATCCCTACCAGCGCGCCAAGCAGCGCGGTGTCAAGCTGATCGGCGCCACCGCCCACTATGTCACTGCCGAGCTCGATGCCGGTCCGATCATCGAGCAGGACGTGGTGCGGGTCACGCACGCGGACTCAGTGGATGAGATGGTCAGGCTCGGCGCGGAGGTGGAACGGCTGGTCTTTGCCCGTGCGGTGCGCCTGCACTGCGAGGACCGCGTGATCAGGCACGGGAACTCGACCGTCGTCTTCTAGAGCGAGGCTGGCGCCGGCGCCGGGGTGTTGCCCGCGCCGCGGGCAACACCCCGGCGGCGCTCGAGCACGACCAGACCACCATCACCAGGGGCGAAGGCGACGCCGCGGTCCCGCCAGGCCTCCCCCGGTGCGTCGGTGCTGTCGAGGTCGAACTCCGTCAGCAGCACGCGCAGCACCACGTCCATCTCCATGTGCGCAAAGGCGGCGCCGGGGCAGCGCCGCAGGCCGCCACCGAACGGCACCCAGGTGTAGGTGTCGGCCTTGACGCCGACAAAGCGGTCGGGCTGGAACTGGAGCGGCCGCTCAAAGAAACGGGGGTCGTGATGGATCATCCGCGCGGCCACCACGATGTGGTGGCCGCGCGGCACCACCCACTCGCCGAGCGGGAAGTCCTCCATGGCGTGGCGTCCGGTGGCCGGGATCACGGGCCGGCTCCGCTGCACCTCCAGAATCGTCGCCATCCGCAGGGTGTTTCCGGTCTCGTGGTCACGCGCCTCATCCACCAGGCGTCGCAGGATCCACGGGTTGCGCCGCAGCCGCTCGACTGCCCACGCCAGTGAGGTGGCGGTCGTTTCATGCCCGGCTGCGAGCAGCGTCAACAGCTCATCCTTGATCGCGCCGCGGGACATCGAGGAGCCGTCGTCATAGTGCGCTCGCAGCAGCATCGACATGACGTCATCACGCGCTCCCAAGCCGGGGTCGGTCAGATCCGCGTCGATCATCCGATCGATGATCGAGTCATAGCGCTCACGCAGGCGCTTGAGCCGGCGGCCGGGGCTGCCGGGCCCAAGGTCGCGCCGCAGCAACGGCAGCAGGGTCAGGCGCGAAGCGAGCGTGACAAGCGGTGGCAGCACCTCCGCCAGGTCGGCCAGATCGTCCGCCTGGGCTCCGAAGACGGCGCGCAGGATCGAGTTGAGCGTGATCCGCATAAAGCCCGGCATCGTCGCGAACACCTCTCCCTGCGGCCACGAAGCCATCTCGCGCCGGGCCTCCTGCTCGATGATCGCCTCGTAGGCCTTCATGCGTTCGCCGTGGAACGCCGGCAGGATCAGGCGTCGCTCACGCAGATGCTCGGCGCCATCCATCGCGAACAGTGAGCCCGGGCCGATCAGGTCGCCGAGCGGACTGATCTCACCAAAGACCAGGACGTCGGCCGGCGCCGTGAAGACCTGCTTGACCAGGTCAGGTCGGGCGACCACAACCGAGCGGCCAAAGACCGGCAGGTTCACCGTGAAGACGTCACCGTAGCGCCGGCGCGTACGGGTCAGCAGCCTATCGCGCCAGAGCAGGAAGGCGGCAGCCTGCAGGTATTTGGGGAGTTTGGCTCCCGGCGGCAGCAGGGACGCCGAATGCTCACGCGTCTGCGCGGGCTCCGACGCGATGCTCACGCCGCGTCCCCAGCGGATCCGACGGTGGCGGCGACGCCCGCCGCCACCGGAGCGGACGGCACCATCCGCACTATCACCGACTTGGAGGTCGGTGTGCCGCTGACGTCGGCGACACTGTCGAGCGGCACCAGCGGGTTGGTCTCCGGGTAGTAGGCGGCGGCGGAGCCCCGTGCGGTCGGGTAGGAGATCACCCGGAAGCGCTCGGCACGGCGCGTTACACCGTCGTCGGCGATCCCGAGCAGGTCGACCACGTCGCCGTCGCGGACACCCAGGTTCTCCATGTCATCTGGGTTCACCATGACCACGCGGCGTCCCGCATGGATGCCGCGGTAACGGTCGTTGAGCGCGTAGATCGTGGTGTTGTACTGGTCATGGGAGCGCAGTGTCTGCAGCAGGATCGCGCCCTCCGGCACGTCGATCACGGTCAACTGGTTGACGGTGATCCGGGCCATGCCGGTGGCTGTCTGGAACCGCAACTCGTCACGCGGCGGATGGGGAAGGGTGAAACCTTCGCCAATCCGCTCGTTGAAGCGCTCGAAGCCTGGGATCGCCCGTTCGATCAGATCGCGGATGCGATCGTAGTCGTCGGCCAGTTCACGCCAGCGCAGGACGCCAACGTCACCGACCGTGTGCTGGGCCAGATCGCAGAGGATCTGCACCTCTGAGCGCAGCTGCCTCGAAGCCGGATCAAGCGTGCCGCGGGACGCGTGCACGGCGCTCATTGAGTCCTCGACCGTGACGAACTGGTCCTTGCCGCCCCGTGTATCGCGTTCGGTACGCCCGAGCGTGGGGATGATGAGCCCCTCGCGGCCGTGCACGAGATGTGAGCGGTTGGGCTTGGTGCTGACGTGCACGGTCAGGCGGCAGCGGCGCAGCGCCGCCGCGGTCGCTTCGGTGTCGGGCGCGGCACAGAGAAAGTTCCCGCCCATCGCCATGAATACGTGAGCATCGCCATCGCGCATTGCGCGGATCGCCTGGACCACGTCGACACCGTGCTCGCGAGGCATCGGGAAGCCGAGCGTCTGCTCCATGCGATCGAGGAACTTCTGCGCAGGACGCTCAAAGATGCCCATGGTGCGGTCGCCCTGGACGTTCGAATGGCCGCGCACAGGGCAGACGCCGGCCCCGCGCCGGCCGATATTGCCGCGCAGCAGCAGAAAGTTGACGACTTCACGGATCGTCGCGACGGAGTTCTTGTGCTGGGTCAGGCCCATCGCCCAGCAGACGATCGTGCGTTTGGAGGCGACAACGTAGACCAAGAACTCTTCAATCTCTGCCTCCGATAGGCCCGTCGCGGCGAGCACGGCCTTCGGGTCGAGCTCGGCCAGATGCTCTCTCAGAGCCTCGACGCCGTCGGTGTGGCGCCTGATGAAGTCGTGGTCAATCTGGTCTCGCTCGATCAGGCGCTTGTTCACGGCCTGGAAGAAGGCCAGGTCGCCGTTGATCTTGATCTGCAGATGCAGGTCACCGAGCTCGCGACCCAATCCGAGCAGGCCGCGCGCGGTCTGGGGGTCGTTGAAGCGCGTCAACCCCGCCTCGGGCAGCGGGTTGATCGAGACGATCTTCGCGCCGCCGCGCTTCGCGATCTCGAGTGCGCTCAGCATCCGCGGATGGTTGGTCCCGGGGTTCTGGCCGACGATGACCAGCAGGTCGGCTTCGTGGATGTCCTCGAGTGTGACGCTTCCCTTGCCGATCCCGATCGTCTGGCCCAGCGCGCTGCCGCTCGACTCGTGGCACATGTTCGAGCAGTCCGGCAGGTTGTTGGTGCCCATGGCGCGGACCAGCGCCTGGTATAGGAAGGCGGCCTCGTTGCTCGTGCGCCCTGACGTGTAGAAGATCGACTGGTTGGGCGAGTCGAGCTCCTTCAGGTGACGCGCGATCAGCTCGTAGGCGCCCTCCCAGCTGATCGGGCGGTAGTGGGTGTCGCCGGGGGCCACATGGAGCGGCTCGGTGAGCCGGCCTAGCTTGCCGAGCCAGTAGTCCGAGTGGGCCTCCATGTCGGCGATGCTGTGGCGGTCGAACAGGTGCGCCGCGGCCCTGGCCCTGGTCGCCTCCTCGGCAACCGCCTTGGCGCCGTTCTCACAGAACTCGGCCGCGTTGCGATGGCCCTCAGGCTCGGGCCACGCGCAGCCCGGGCAGTCGAACCCCTCAGGCTGGTTGACCCTGCTGAGCGCGTTGAACGTGCGCCCCGGGCCCATCTGAGTGAGCGCGTGCCGCATGGCGGCGGCAACTGCCGGTAGGCCGGCAGCGTGATGCTGCGGTTCCCCCGTGGTGCGGCGGGGCAGGTCGTTCCCGTGGTCTTCCTTCACCCTTGTGTAAGCCTACCGAGCACCGATTGGACTCAGGCACCGATTGGAGCTCATGGCACCGATCCGGCGGCGATCCGGCTCAGGCCACCGTCGCCGCCGTGTGGCCGATCGACTCCAGGTACGGCGCGAGGTATCGCGCGTCGATCTTCGCCCCTGGCTTCCACAGCGGCTCGGTGACGACGCTGGACGCGGTGCCGTGTGTACCGGTCACGCGCGCCCGCATGTAGAGCGAGCGATCGCCGCACCACAGCACCCCGCGCAGGATCGGCACGAGCGGCTGGGGCACGATCTCGGCGCCCGCGAGCGCCGCTATCGTCTCCGCGGCGGCATCCGCCTGTTGGGCGGCGATGCCACCGTGCTTGATCGGGAAGTCCGTCAGATCACCGGCGGCGTAGACCCGCTCA